>Ga0160419_100031_pt1 | contig 86487 bp, 57 predicted proteins | sample CelAP2metagpilot_2_FD_108196 | JGI IMG/M metagenome (GOLD analysis project Ga0160419, IMG submission 108196) | Phycosphere-associated microbial communities from Cellana algal ponds in Kailua-Kona, Hawaii, USA - Cellana AP2-4-25 metagenome pilot ...
GAGAGAGAGAGAGAGTGTGTGTGTGTGTGTGTGTGTGTGTGTGTGTGTGTGTGTCTTTGTTTGTGTGGGTGTGTGTGGGTGTGGGTGTGTGGGTGGGTGGGTGTGTGGGTGTGGGTTTGGGTGTGTGGGTGTGTGGGTGTTCGTGTGGGTAGGTGCGTGGATGGAGATGGCTGGAAAGCGTCAGGGTACTGTAGACAGTGATTGAGGACAGAGCTATTGGCTCGCTAGAAGGGTGAACCATAGGTTCGAGGGCAAAAGGCAAGACGGACATAAATACTTGACCCAAGGACTCGCACTTGCATTAATTGTGTCATGATTATGAGAACGGGTGGGCAGTTGCTGAGAGAATTGTGAGGCAGGACACCTATGTGCATAAAGCTTCTATAGAATTGCAAGGGCTCCCACATGAGCATAGATCAAAGATCGGGGAGGCGTGGAAGCCAGAGAAAGACTGTCGTTATGTGAAACGGTTCGACAAATTGCGGTATGCAAGCGAAGCCAAGATGATATCCCGTTAAAAGCACATAAACTAGTTTGACTAGTACAGTTGCCTAGTGCATGGAATATCAGCAGGGATCGTGTGGCAGAAAATGCGATCCACGGTGGCAGAACCACGGCAGGGGCAGCCAGCTACCTCTACACCAGAGGGACTGTTTTCAAATTCAAAGCCGTGGCGGTTTCTACCGTAGTGACCCCCCAACCGCTGGGTGTGGTCTGACCCAAAAGTAGTCAGAAGAGAATTTATTCCGTGCACTAATTAAAGCTCTGGAAATTTGATGGATGGCATGTAGCACTGGATATTTCGGCTGAGGAGGTGCTGTCTATCCGTGTTAACCCTCAGACTTGTAGAAAGCAAAAGATCGAGTATCGAATTAATTATCTCAACAATTTACATCATCCTTAAGGGCATGCCTCTTTGTACATGTTTTAAAGTTCTTCCTTCCTTGATGTACACGTTACTTTGGAGTTCTTTGTTCCCAGCTTTTGTGCCGATGCTTCTGCATAACACTTTCTCCTCCCCCTTCCATGTCATAATCGACTTGTGATGGTCATTCCTGATGTTGCCCGATGTTTGACTCCAGTACTGCGCTCTTCTTGATGGAGGTTTTCCTTCTCCCGCAAGTGGGTGAGGTACCATTTAGCCAGCACACTTTGTCGCATGGTCTCGACGTCCCCGAACACTACATCCTTGAGTACTCGCAGCACGGCCACGTAGCTTTCTGGCCGACCTTCAAAGCCTTGCAATAAAAAATTCTTGCCCAAACTCTGCAATGCCACCTCCAACACCGAAAACGGGCACACAAGGAGGGTTTGAAATAGAAGCTTGACCAATTTTCGCGTCTCTGGTCGCCGAAGCTGTGCAGGGCCAGGGTCCATCCCACCCTCGCGCATGCCTTTTTCACCCGGAATCTCGCGCCGAAGAAGAGCAAGAGCCCGGTCTTGAATCAGGTGTAGGCAATGCAGGAGGAGGGCTTGGCCGCCAGGGTCCCCCTCTGTTGGGGTGGCACCAATAACTGCCCCTACACAGTAAGCCAGGTCTTGGAAAGCGGTGCTGGTTGGGTAAGCTTCCAGAGACACTCGGACATAGGTAGCCATTACTCGCCGCCGGGCCTCGTCCCAGTGCCTTATCCGCCCTGCCCGGTAGGCTAACAGATTAGGGTGAGAGATGAGGCTGCGCAAGCACCTGTGTACCTGGGCTTGGGCCACTCCCCGTTTCGGGAAGTAAGGACATAGGACTTCTTGTAGCAAAAAACGGGTTAGCTCGGCGACGTAGTGGTGAGGAGCGGGTCGTCGAGTTTGGATGCACATAGCGAAGGCCAGGTTGATGAGGAATGCGAGACGGTTCTCTTCTTGATGCTGCTGCTGCTCGTTTTGGATCTGTTCCCCCCTTTTGGAGCCTAAAGCAGGGGTCTCACTGCTACTATCTGTGCTGTTACTTTTGTCGCTGCAACTTCCTATTCCCAAGGATGCCATTTCCTTTGCCCGTTGTTTCGCACGTTCCTTCTGCCTACCTAAGGCCTTCATTATCCAATCCCTAGCCTCCTTCAACCATCCCTCCTCTACATCATCCTCTAACACCGCTTGTAGATTCCCCGACGCCTGCAACAGGGTATCTTGTAGAATGGATGGGGGCGAGGCAGGGCCTACCAATGCGGCCACCGTGTCCAACACCTCCAGCACCCAAATAACCTGCCCGGTGGAAGCAATCGCTGCTGAAGCCGGGTCGCTCAGCACCAAGCATATCTGTAGGAGGAGGACGAGGCCCCACGGGTACGTACCGCTCTTACCGCCCGTGATATCGGCAGTGATTACGGTGCGAGCATTAGAGCGAAGGATGGAGAACGCTTCTATTTGCCCAATAGCATCCGATGCCTTGAACAGGGCAGTGATGGCTTTGGCCATTTCATGTTGTCGATTTCCGACCGGACTTAAGCAACGTTCACATATATTCGCAGCTAGGATATCGACCTGTTTATTGTGCTGTGGTTGCTTGCTGCTGCTGAAGCTGCTGCTACTGCCAATACTATTGCTTATATTGCTGCTATTGATGCCATTGAAGCTGGAACTGCCGATGCTGTTCATGTTGCCGTCCCTGCTATGTACGTTGCTCACCATGTCTGCAGCTACCACAACGTCATCGAACGACAACGTTAAGAGAGTAGTGAGACAGACGCCCCATTCCCTCGTCCAGGCTCTCGACTCGCCCTCGAACGAACGTGCACAAAAACGGGAATTCCCCAGCATGACCAAGGCACGACACAACCCCACTCGCGCCATTCGTAAGCCCTCCCATTCCTCCCCCTCCCCTTCCTTGCTACAGTGTGCAGACGGTGAATGCACACTATGACGTATCACATCTTTGAGCAAACCCAGTAGCTTTTTCCATAACCTATCATCATCAAACCGGCCAGAGAGCAAGGCCACCGCTCCCACGCTCGCCGTGGCCCGGTCCTGCCAACTGGTCGGGGCATCCATCGCTTCCAAAACCGCGTAAGTAGCACTTTCCCTTCGCCATCCCACTGAGTCTGCCGGCCAGAGCACATTGTCAACTACCTCTTCCTCGTCCTCCGGCAGCTGCATCAATATTTCGGCCCACGCGTCCCAAGCCCATATGTGCGAACTTCCAGCAACTACACCCATACATACACGCACCAAACGGTATTCCACATCCGTAGCAGAAAGCAATGCGGCATTTGCGTCAGTCAAGTCTAGTAGAAGTGCTTTTAATACATCACGCCACACCGTGGGACCCCCATAATCTAATAAACATGCCGCTGCCCCTGGCCACGCCATAAGTCGAGCAACCTGATCGACGACATCCCGAATTGGACAAGAGCGGAGTCGACCCACCAAAACCCATAGGTGTAATGCCTGCTGCATCAAACTTGCAGCCTGTCCGGCTGTATTTTTTTCCTCTCCATCAAGGTTGCAGCTCCCAAAGGTCTGACACGCCGCCTCGCTCGCAAGCTTGGCGGCGGCATGCACCACCTCGTTTCGCAATTCAGAAGCGTCTACAAGCCTGGCAGAGGCCCAGCGCACACAGATTTCCAGACAGTCCGAAATTAGCTCATAAGAATTCGATGCTACCGGAGGCGTGCCTGGACTGGCGGCCGCGTTGATGGCTTGACGGAGGACTGAGAGGAGGACCTGCATTTCCTGAGGCTCCCATTCCCAACGAGGTCCTGTACGTGCCAGCAACAGCTTTAGAATGGACTGTAAATGCATTAGCTCCTTAGCATATAATGATACCGGCCATAGGCGCCACACATTTTCCCGTAACCAATCGAAGAGGGCGGTGGAGGGGGTCGAGGCGTCCAAGGAGGAGGGTAACGATAATGTATCGTTTGAGACGAAGGATGGAGACACAGACAAGTGCCGGACAAGCTGCCACAGGCTCTGGAAGCCCATCGCTTCTTTTTCTGTAAGGTACAGGGTGGGAGAAGAGGCGATGGGATGAGTCGGGTGTCAGCAAGCAGGCAGACTTGTTGATTGCTGTTGCTTGCCTGTCGTCCCGGTCATGGCATGATCGCGAGGCGGCGACGGCGACTCGGACGACGACGACTGCGGAACAATTTGTAGCAAGCAACTGAATTTTGCTCCGTCATTTCACGCAACAAATTGAGGCCAAGGCCCCCACATGGCGCACACACACAGCACACGCACTCCTACAGGGACCCAGGATACGTCCTGGTCGTCGGTCATGCTCGGGGCGGGTCACCATCAGGCCCAGCGCCACCACCAAACGCCGGCAACTCTCGAGGTACGTCGCGCTGTCGGCTGAGAAACGATAATAACTCTGCGTCTTCTTGATTCCGAGCACTCAGTCCCCATTCTTAACAGGGGCAGTACACCAGCACCATCTATAGCTACATCAAGAGCCGAAGGTATGCAAGCGCCGTCCAGATTTTGCATTCAGAATTGCAGGTATATCTGTGTTGTCTTGATGGAGGGTAGTCTTGCTGGGAACGCTTTTCATCAATCCGCAGAGCTTGTGCCCGTGACTCTGACCTTGAATTTATGCACACTTACGACAGCGCTTCCCGCAGAGTCGCGCGGCCCTCTCGTTGCTCGGCTTCTGCTTCTTTCACTCGCGAAATTACCCCTCAGCTGTCACGGCGTATGAGGCCCTGCTCCAGCTCTATCCTGGCGTGGAAGAGTACCGAATGGTGTATGCGCAAGCCCTCTACAACGCCGGTCTCTATCCGGAGGCTATGCGCGCATGTATGCGTGTGGAAGGGTCCCAGTATACCCAACGCAAACTCATGCTTCAGGTGCGTGGTGGGTTCCACGGAATGGGACATCTTAGTTTAGGCGAGGAATGGGATAGCTAGCGAGCTTTTTGAATGAAATACAAAAAATGAAGTATAATGATATTACATGGAAGCACCCGAGGACTTGAAATCAGAAAACATCTATCGAAGGGCTGCAGATTTGATAGTTCACGTGAGACCGGGAGATCAGCGATATGGTTTGTACTCCTAACGAACTGTTCTGTACCACCAATACAGAGCGCCATAAAGTACGAGATGGATGAGCTACCTGCCTCTAAGTCCCTGCTGGATCAGTGTGCGCTAGATGAGCCGGAAGCTGTCGTGAATCTCGCCGCCATCTCTTTCAAAGAGGTAAGTAAAACCCAGAGTGCGTACAACTCAGAGAGCATCGTGGGATTAGGGTGCTTGGCACATGCAAATATGAGCGCCTATCGATTTAAGTTTAAAGAAATGATTGATTTGTATGTCTTACTCAGGTGTTGTTCCATCAAATATCACCCACAATTTGTTTTCATAAGGGCAATTTCGAGGGTGCCCGAGAGAAATATATTGAGGCCCTAAATACGCTGGGCTACCAAGCGGACCTGGCCTACAACATCGCATTGTGCTCATACCAGCTCAAACAATTTGGTCCCGCTCTCAAGTATATCGCGGAGATAATCGATCGCGGCGTGCAGGAGCATCCGGAACTGAGTGTGGGAAGTAACGCGGATGGCATCGAGGTCCGCAGTGTAGGAAATTCCCCTGTTCTTCAAGAGACGTACCTTATCGAGGCTTTCAACCTAAAGGTAAGATATCAGGAGAGGCTGTATGTTTGTCATGAGTGATCACATTGTCACGTTTTGTTTTGGTTTCCTCTCACGCACAATATGATAGGCGGCCATCGATTTCTCGCTGAAAAACATGGAACTTGCGAAAGAAGCTCTGAGTGACATGCCGCCGCGTCTCGAGGAGGAACTGGATCCGGTCACGCTACACAATCAAGCAATTATTCACATGGCTGAAGATCCAAGGACTGGTTTTAACAAGCTCAATTTCCTTTTGATGCACCCGCCCTTCCCACCCGAGACCATTGGAAATCTCGTCGTCCTGCATTGCCAACATCAGTTTTACGACCTGGCCGCCGACATGTTGGCGCAATATGCGGGTACTGCACACAGCTTTTTGCCTCCCGAGCTGTATAAGTATTTAGAGGCAACGATTTTGAGTGGTACCTCTCCGGAGGAAGCCTACCGCAAGTATGACGACCTCACCAACAAGCACATCGACCAACTGCGTAAGCTGACAAAGGCAATTCAGGACGCGCGCTTCAAGCTCGACAATGAGGCCATCAAGCAAGCATTACGGGATTATGATGAGGGACTGGAACGGTATATTCCCGTGCTGATGGCTATGGCGCGCATTTACTGGGATCGACAGAACTACTCAATGGTGAGTTCGGAGCAAGCTTAGTGGTGTCATTTTAGTACCTGGGCTTTCCGATGCAGTACTTTTGTTTGTGAGCCATCTTATCAAACTGACCTCAGCTCATTCGAGGTAAGCTTTCATAAATAATCTCCACACTTTCGCACAAAAAACTAGGTTGAGAAGCTTTTCCGCCAGTCGGCTGAGTTCTGTAGCGAGCACGAGGTCTGGAAGCTCAACGTGGCGCACGTCTTCTTTATACAGGTATGCGTTATGTATATCACGCTTCCAATTTATATGTCTTGAATTTGAATTGAAGGCATTGCTGTCTTGGTGTCTCGCGAACGTGCGTATCTACTCGCACGTGTGGTTGTGCGCGCATATGTGTAATTTGTCCTGTAAGTGCTTATCTGCACGCGCGCTTTGCGGACTTTTTAAATGGTCGCTCATTTGCTCAATCGATATCTTTACCTGCTATACTAAAAACAGGATTCTAAGTGGAAGGAGTCGATACGGTATTACGATCCTATTGTGCGCAAGAATGGCGGGGAACAGTTGCTGAACGTGCCGGCCATTGTGCTTGCTAATTTGTGTGTTTCGTACATCATGACAAGCCAGAACGAGGCGGCAGAAGAGCTCATGCGCAAGATTGAGAAGGAGGAAGAGCGACTAGAGTTCCCAGAGCAGCGATCTGTTCAACACCTGTGCATCGTGAACCTGGTCATTGGGACTCTGTACTGTGCCAAAAGTAATTTCGAATTTGGGATTGCCCGCATCGTCAAGAGTCTGGAACCGTACGACAGAAAGCTAAGCGCCGAGACTTGGTAGGTGCTCAAAATAAGCAAAAGAGATAGCTGGGATCCAAGCATTTGGCTTTGGGACATATAAACGATACTCGACTGAAGCAAAGGCAGGAGAGTCGGTTGCAGAAAAGTAAAATAGCGAGATTTGGGATGAACTCAACATATTTTTTCCCATACGTGAAACACAGGTACTACGCCAAGCGCTGTTTCTTGGCATTGGCGGAAAACATGGCAAAACATCTTGTGACACTAAAGGATACATCCTTTCACGAAGTTTTCGAGTTTCTAGATGCTGTAGAATTGCACGGGAACAAAATGAAGGCGGTCTCGGCCACTGCCACCTTGGGCAGCAAGGACGGCGCCGCATGTTGCGGGAAGCGTGCGACCTTCAGCGGTAGGCCCTCTACGGGCAAAACTCATAATACCATCAGTTACGAAGCCCGCCAACTGAAGTTTCTGTTCATCAGATTGATGGAATAAACAATCATGATTAAATTACATGTATACAACCCTGATTTGGACTCGCATGCTTTGGATGCAAAAGTCACTTCTTGCAATGCAGTTTTTGATCCTCCGAATATTGGGTGGAATAATTGGCGGGGTTGAAGGAAAGAGAGCACGATGACAGAGAAGGTTCTGATCAAAACAAGAAATATCACACAAAATTTGACGCATAAGTAAAATAAACAAAATAAACGACACGAAAAGAGGGTGAACGAAAAATGCTGAAAAAATAGATTAGATTATTTCTTCTTCCACATTTTGCTCCAGCTATTCTCACAGTTGTAGGAATTACAACCGACGGGCACAGCAAAATTGTGTACTTGGTTGTAAAATCGATTACATCCTATTCCATCCTCTGGAAACAGTTACCCGCGACAATCATTTCACTGGTCCTCTTCCTTTTTTCCGGATGAAAAATGTACAGTCTGAGCCACCGACATGATATTGAAGTCGACATTCATTAACGTAAAATCAGGATACGCGTACAGGTTGTCCTTCTCCCCTTCTTTTGTCATCTGTGCAAACAAGTTACTCTTTTACTCTATTTCCTCTGCCCCTGGTCGTCTCCAACGATCATACACACAACCCTTCTCTCTTTCCTACCCATCTACTTCTCTCTTTCCAAATACCTATTTTTCTCTTCCAACTCATGCCCGCTCCTTCTCCCTTAAAGGCGCCGTTGACACGAACGCGCACACATACTACCCTCTTTAAACACATTTTCATCTGCCTCCATGTGCATGCCATCCCTATAAGTCTCAGGCAAATCACAAATGAAACCCAACATCTCACAATCCCGCTTCAACACTTCCCTGCGGCACTCATCGCGGGTCGCACTCTTTTCGCCTCGCTGTACACGCGCCATACAAGCTGTAAACACGCGATTCTCTTCAACAATTAAACCCTTCCCATGCGGCTCAAAAGGTGCTACAGCCGCTTGAGCAGCTGCCCATTCTTTTGTAGCCACGAATCCACCTTGTGCTGGTGTCAAGACTACAGCTGACGACAAGTGCTGCTGCTGCTGCTGCTGCACTTTCGGTGGCGCCGCAACAGCCTGCTTGCCTCGTAGTTTAGGGCTTTTGGTACGATAATTGTCGCTGCTATCCACCTGCTGCTTTTGTGGTTGGGCAGGCGCAGGCAATGTTGCAGGATCTACTGGCACAACAGCAGGGTCGGCCAACGGCGGGTCAGGCATGCGGGGGGATGGTTGATCGAGGTCCAGACTGGGGTTGGGTTTGAGGCTGAACCAGTGACAGGTGTTGAGAAAAGTGTAGGCGGACATAATATCTGTCTCGTAGGCATAGCCCAAGTTGCGGGTGGACCACATGGTGCGGGTGGTGACCCCGGGGGCGTATGCCAGTTCGACATCTATTTGGTCAGCTTTGAAACTCGTCTCTGTAATATTAAAGGGGTCGAGCAAGTTGTGACAGTCCTGCCACATCGACCAGATTTTATCGACAAAGGTGTGATGCAGCCAGAAAATGGGGTCGTCGGGGCTAGCAAAACTATTCATTGCTCCACCAATGAACAGATGCGGACGAGAATGTGCACCAGCCTCAAAGGCAGGCCGGAAGCCACCTACCAGATCCGTCTTACCCATGATCAGATCCAAGACCTCCGCCGGGGAGAAAAAGCGATACGAGTCCGAGCCAACCCGCTTCAAACAGCCCCCTTTACTATTCTTCCACTCGGCAAACGGCCCCTCCCTCATACAGAACGAGTCGTTCTTTTTCCCCATAGGTCCAAAAAAGTCCCAAATAGGAGACTGCGTCTCCCTCCCCGCGTCCAACGTCCAATCCCAATAAGGCATCGAAAAACAAGCAAACTTCCCCCCTAAATCCCGCACCGCATTCTCAATCTGTAACACGTACCAACGATGCCAAGGCAAGAAATAATCGTTCCCGTGAAAGAGATTGAAGGTAGTTGGATTACCGTGGACGGATGTAATTGTATCGTACACCCCATTATTTTTAAGAGCCTGTAGCGCTTCTAAAAAGTCAGCCAGCTCCTCAGGGGTCAGCGACAAAACATTTTTACGTACGCGGAAACAGTCTTGTTCCCAAAAGGGCGGGCCCGCTTCGGTGGGGAATTGCGTAGGTGCTACCGTCGGCGCAGGTGACACTGGTGGAGTAGTAACAGGAGGAACGGTAGCAGGAACATCAGGAGCAGGTGGCGTGACCACGGCCGGTGCATCCGGGACGGTGACCGGCACAGCGCCTGGTGGTCTCACTTCAACCGGTGCATCTACAGGTGGATTGACCACAACAGGAGTCTCAGACGGCGCAACTGGTGCATCCGTAGCAGCTGGGCTAACTGGGACTGCTGCTGGGGGTGGAGATCCAGGCGTAACGACGGGGCCGGCTGGCGCAGCGGGGGCAACAGGCCTGACCGGTGCTGCCTCGGTGGGGTTGCACTGCCACCAGTAGTCGTTCACGTACTCACATTGATGACCCTCACAACAGTTGGTGGGACCCCAGTAATTTAAGCCGCCGCACTGCAGCCACTGCCCGATGCATTGTGCTTCCCAACCCCACCCGGGCTGTGCCTCGACACCAGTCCAAACCTGGGTAAAGCTCACAAGGACCAGGACTGTAACTCTGCCAAGAGATGAAGGTTGCATGCTAATAAATGTGTGGCTTGGAGTTCGATGATACGATCTTCTGGTGGATCAACTCTCGCGGCGACGATGTAAGGGAGCGGCTCCTTGGGCTATGGTGTGGGTAAGTGCTAATGCGGCTGCCACAGCCGTCGTGCTAGCTGGCAAGTGGGACGACGACGATGCTAATGTTGCTGATGATGATCAAAGGCGTAAAGGTTCTTGCGCTGTGTCATGTGTGTTTTTGTGCACGCATCAGCGATGATTGACGTGAGGGTTTAAATTGTGCTTTTTGCCAATTATCTTGGTCTCATGTGGGTGCGCATGGGCCATACATTGTATGTTTGCGGGTGTCAAGACAGAGGCGCCAAGCATCGCTACTTGTAGTCGCTCATGCTGAGATAAATTGCAAAGAGCTTACTGTGCGACCACTGTGCACCCTCACTCCGCTGTCGGCCAAAAACGTTCAAGTGAATTTGAGCCATGTGTTGGTGGCCGTTGGCATCGTGTTTGACGATGTCCCGCCCGCTTTGCGAGAAGATGCAGCATGTGGGAGCTGTAAAATTTGCGCGCTGCCCCAGCATCTCCATCTCGGAGAGTCGGCAAACATGTGGCTTGATGATGATGTATCGGTTTCACCCTCGAGGAGTGGGGTCGCTTCTCGTCAAAGTTAGGCGTGGGACATGCGCGTTACAAAATATGGGCTGCTGCTGATCAACCGTTGGGAGATCTGCTCTCGGCTTCTTCGCCATCTCGTCCATGCCGCTGCTGCCCTTTGGCAGATGATTGTGTCATGCGGTGCGAACTCAAACTTTAACCACTACAAGAAAAAGGGGAACGAGAGAAGCAGCAGACAGAGGATGCAGAACTTCGTCTATTGTCTCCATATCAGAACCAGAGCGTGTGAAGAGACGGGGATTTGAAAGGATTTTAGAAAGGTCAAAGAAAGCACACTTCTGGGCGTGAATGGCTCATGTCTCCAGACTTTAGGGGTATCTATGTGAAGTCTCTGTGGGAAAACCCCCACTGATCTTTGCAAGTAAGAATGAAAGCATGAATGTATGAAGGAAATGAAATGGAGGAAGGGAAAGAAGGAGAGGAAGGAATAAGGAATTAAGGAATTTAAGGAATAGGAATTAGGAATAGGAATAATAGTGGCTCGGCTCATCGTTCTTTTCTGTCGTAGCTATCCTACGATTCTAGAACTATCGCATGCAACCTGACGTCCCCTAGGAATTGCATACGAGGGGAAGCCTTCCATAGGACAAGAGGCGAAGGTTCGCCCGCGGATGGGCCTCAATCAAGGCTGTCGGCGCTCTCGCCTACTTCGGGATCCTCCGCCAAGTCTCCTTCTTCCTACCTTTCCCTGTCTCTACCATTTAAACCATACATATGTTTATACACTTACACACATGCGTATAGAATAAATATATTTCCACATGCAGCATACATCTTCTCAGAAGCATTCGCCTCGCTTATAACTACTCCAGTAAACATCTGCAGGTAGTAGGGTCGCAATCTGAGACCTCCTCCCATTCAACCTTGAGGAAGCGGAATGCCGTCAAGTCACCTTGCTGCACACCCGGTAAGGCTGGTCTTTCTCCACATCCTCTTCTACTGTGACCTGCTTTCCTACCCCCCACCCACCACGTAGCGAGTGCGGCCCACCTTGGGTCCTCCCTCTCTCTTCGAACTTATCCTCTCTCCTCTTACTGCGACGTTTTTCTCGTACAATAATTTGTTGCTGGCGATGCTGCTGCTGCTGCTGATGATGATGTTACTCCTCCTCATCTTCGTCCTCCTCGTCGTCCTTCTCTCCCTCTTCGTCCTCTTCCTTTCTGCTGGAATAATCGCGGGTCTTGTGACGTTTTTGGCTAGTGTGCTGTTGATGCGATTTCCAATTCTGCTGAATAGGTAGTGTTGTCGCACCTATACTCACCGTCTCGCCGGCGGTTCATGGTGTTTCACGTGCGTGTACGCCTGTCTACAATATTCAATAATGAGTTGCGGTGGTAGGAGCGTGAGAGAAGCTCCCCCCCCCCCAAAAGTATGGCGGGGAGATCGATCAAACGGACATTTGTTTTGGGGGGAATGTCCACCTTTGCGGAAGCTGGCACACCTACCTAGCACTTCAACGATCCACCACGATGGCGAATACACGTTGTCAGACATCCTTTCAAATCTCTTACGCCCGCTCTTTCTATCCCTACGCACAGCCCCATACTAAGCCTGCCCTTGCATCTCGGTACTAGGACTTTACCCACCAGATGGCAGCCGCCGTGCCGCCCGGCCCGATGCCGTCACTCTCTCCGCCACTCCTTCCCTCCTCGTCCTCCTCTTCCTCCTCCTCTTCTCGAGGCTGGATGTACTCATCCTTGCCCCCAATGGTGCTACACCTTTTGAACGCTCTTCGGCCCCGCGCTCCCGTCTCTCTGCCCTTTTCCGAATTTTTAAAGCACGCTCAGGAAGGAAAGCTGGCAAGGGTCTTGATGAGCCAAGACCGATTTGAGGTGCAAATGAAGGCCACGGCCGCAGGTGCCGCCGGTGCTGCTGCTGCTGTGCAACTCGCCCGGCCTCAAGCGTACCGAACTTTTGTCATCCCACACTTGGACCGTCAATGGATCGTCGAGATGCTGCAGAAGAATGGCGTACAGTTTGGAACCGCCACGCCTTCATGGGGGCGGCGCATCATGACGCTGTTGCTGACTCTCGCTCCGTTCTTATATCTTGCTTTGGTGTACAAGATGATGAACAAGCTTTACAATCCCAACGATAGCGTGGGAAAAGAACAGAAGGACGCCAAGCAAAATCAAAAGAAGCGGCTGGTCACTTTCAAAGATGTGGCGGGCATCGACACGGCGAAGCTGGAGCTGTCGGAGGTGGTTGAATTCCTGAGAGATAGCACTCGTTACGACGCCATTGGTGCCCGATTACCCAAGGGTAAGTGAAACATAACATTTCAATTAATGAAAAGACCAGCATCGTCCCTCACCCGCTCGCCCCCTCCTTTAGGTATCCTGCTGTCAGGAGCTCCAGGGACTGGCAAGACCCTCCTCGCGAGAGCAGTCGCAAACGAGGCGGGTGTGTCTTTCATCAGCTGCTCAGCGAGTGACTTTGTAGAAATGCTCGTAGGAAGAGGAGCGGCACGTGTGCGTGATTTGTTTCAACGAGGGAGGGTCAATGCTCCCTGTATTATTTTCATTGACGAGCTAGACGCCTTGGCAAAAGCCCGAGGGTCCTTCTCGTCTAACGATGAACGGGACCAGACGCTGAACCAGCTGCTTTGTGAAATGGATGGGTTCGAAGGAGGGGAGACTTGTGTACTTGTCATTGCTGCTACAAATAGACCAGAGGTTATTGACTCAGCCTTGATCCGCCCTGGTCGTTTCGATCGACACATCGCTGTGGGCCTGCCAGATACAAGGGGCCGACGCGCGATTTTGGAAGTGCATTCTCGCAACATCCGCTTATCCCCCGCTGTGGACCTCATGAAAATTGCTCGATGCTCTAAGGGGTTTTCAGGAGCGGAGCTAAGTAACATCATTAACGAAGGTGCACTTCTCGCCGTTCGAGCGGGGCTAGGGGCCGTGACACAGGCATGCTTGGAAGAGGCCTTGGAACGAAATAATCAAACAAGGCGATTGGCGGCCCAAGTGGATGGAAATGGCAGTGGCACTGATGGCGGGAACTCGTTTCTGTATCAGCTTCATCACCACATTAATAATAGCAATAATCGACTACCACACGAACCGACATCGTAGCGATAACCGAATGAAAAATGAGAGTCACACTATACAGGATTCACCGAAAAAGCTATGTTAATAAAAACAAGAAACTCTACAAAGACAAAAACTCGATTGATTTAATACTGTTTGCTTATTTTCCTCTGGTTTTCGTTTTACATCTTATTTGCATCGCATACATCTTGGTGCTCGGCATCTCATCTTCCTCATTTCCTTCCACCAGCGCTTACACCACAAATGGGAAATCTCCCGGAAACCGAACTTCATTTTGACAATGACCATTCTTTGTCTGCTCAGTGACAAGGGTGATCGGCCATACGGCCGACACTGCTCTGCGGGATACAGTGGCGGAGGATTGGAGTCTGCTGCAGTTCTTCCCTTCTGATATCCGGGCCACAGGATTTTGTTCCTTTTGCAATCAACTTCTACACGAAAGCCAAATACCCGCGGCACATACTTTCCCGTGCTGCTGCTGCTGCTGCTGCCCCTGGAACTGATCCCTGTCGTCGTCGAATGATCCCCATTTTCTGCCCCCATCAAAGAATCATCGCGTAAAGATGGCACAAGACATAGATCAGGAAAGGCCAGTATAAAGAGATGAGCGAAGCTGGTACCCCAGTAAGCGCCATTGAGCTGCTGATGATACGGGTCGGCCGGCCGGTACAGCTCTCGACAGCGTGGGCAATAGAGATTGACGCATCCTTTATAATCCCTCTGGCTATGCCCCTCGTCCGCCTTTTCTTGTCTTCCCCTCCCCTCTTCGTCCCGAACACCTACAGGCAGCAGGACTTGTTCGTCGCAGGCCAGGCGGGGACAGCGGCCGAAATGCCCGTGCTCATATTTCTCCCGCATTGCGTTTAGGCCTTTCTGCGTCACGATAAACCGTGCATGAATGAGTCCATACATCCGTTGAGCGATGACATCATCCCATGCAAATGGCACCCTACTGTCCTTACTGACACTGACGGTCAACTTGTCGCCTTTGTCGACGACGTTGCCAAGCAGCAGGTTGATGGCGGCCAGGTCTGAAGGGAGGCCCAACCAGTTGAACTCATCCGCCAGAAAAGAAGCAGGGACGACACAAAAAAGTTCATTCCCAGGGGTACGGCAAAAACGATGTATCCAGCTGCTTTGTGTTCGCCTGTCTTCCAGCTCTGGGGCTGAAAAAAGGGCCTCGAGGCTATCGTCGTCGTCCTCCTCTTTTCCGACGTCCTCCTCCGACTTGTAATGCTCGTAATCATTTGCATCTACACTCTCTTCTATCTCGTTGTCAATCGATCTACTGCCACGCGGTGGGACATGAGGCTGAGGAAATGACATGCTAGGAGTAGAGCTGAGATCTGACAGCCAGGTAGAGTGATCGTCGTCCTCCTCCTCGTCCCCTCTGCCCTCGATGCTCCAAGATGAAGGTGGGGCCAAAGGCGGCGGCGGCCTCGTGCCGAAGCCTCCTTCCCCATCTACTACATTGCTTGCAGCGGCACAAAGGACAACCCTGGATGATCCTTCACGATGGACAGGCAGCTGGACCGGACAAATCACCAAGAGAAGAAGAATGCCTCGCACGAAGTATACGAGCCCGCCCATTGAGCATCCCCGCTACCCACTGCTCGCGAGCGTCTAGTTTTTGCCACCACCCCAGCGATCACCTGGCGCTTGTTGCAAAATTGAGCATGCCTGTGATACATGTATGGTGGGTGCAGGATTGAGCATACTTGCAATGTAGAAGCACTTGGCGGGCAAGAAAGGAACGGCATTACCTCCTCTATCCCTTCGCACCGTCTCTACAAAATCACAGACAAAAAATCATGATGACACTGACTCAATCTTTGTTTTACTCACGATCGCTACACAGATACAGTTGTGTCAAGAGCACCAAAAACAGGGCTACATCACTCACAGCAAGCGAAGCCGTCGACCCAGACCAGGCTAAAGCACATCCGATTGAACCTGAACCTCTTGCCTACACTGCTGTAACTGCTTTCTCAGGCATTCACATAGCAGCCACCACCACGCCTGAAGTCATGGGCTTGACCGTCTTTCAGGTATTCGGGGCCAATACAGACGTCGGCAAGACGGTGGTGTCGGCGGGATTGTTGCGTGCGGCCCTGATCGGCCCTCCGCGGCGGCAAGCAACGTACGTGAAGCCCCTGCAGACTGGGGACGTGCACGACGGGACTTTTGTGCAGCGATACACCCCCAAGGGAGTGTGCTGTCACACGTTCTTTAGCTGGAGCACACCCGTGTCCCCACATCTGGCGGCGGCCAAGGAAGGGAAAACAGTCACAGGGGAAGACCTGTTGGCAAAGCTGCAAGCCCACTTGCAGCAAGCGCAAGAGGAGGAGGGGAATGAGGGTAGAGAAGGATTAAAAGCAGGAAGAGTCACCCTCGTGGAGACAGCTGGTGGCGTCCTGAGCCCAGGGCCGTCCTCTGCGCTGCAAACACAGGCGGATTTGTATCGCCCACTGCGTCTGCCGGTGGTCTTGATCGGGGACGGGAAGTTGGGGGGCATCGCTATCACGCTGGCAGCCTATGAATCACTCTACTCCCGAGGCTACGACGTGCACGCCATTGCTATTCTTGACTCTCCTGACCACCTCAACAATGCATCCGCTGTCCGCACCTACATTAACGTCACACTGGGCCACTCAATGCTCCCCGTCGTGTCCTTGCCCCCCTTGCCACCCCTCCGAACGTCTTCGTCCTCGCCGTCGTCGTCATCGTCGTCATCGTCGGTGTCGTCGTCCTCCTCCTCATTTACCTCAACTAACGCTATAAATGGTAACGACGATGCGCTAACAGTCTGGTACGAAAATCACGAAGAGTCTTTTCGGCACTTGCTATGCGTTTTGATTGAAAGGGAGGAAGCACGCTTGCAGCGCTTGAGGTCTATGCCCGACAGGGCGGCCGAGGTATTTTGGTATCCTTTCACACAGCACCGTGGCTTGAAGAGCAAGAATGTGCATGTCGTAGACTCGGCTTATGGGGATCACTATAGCATCATTGAGAAGAGGGAGGAGGAGGGGGAGGAAGGGGAGGATGGCTGCTCATCTCGGCGCCTCATAGACGCGTGTGCCTCCTGGTGGACCCAAGGGCTGGGGCACGGTCGAGCTGATGTGGCCCTGGCGGTGGGGGCAGCAGCAGGGCGGTACGGTCACGTCATATTCCCCGGAATTGTGCACGAGCCGGCGCTGCGTTTGGCGGAATTGATGTTGGCGGGCCCGGGGAAAGGTTGGGCGGAGCGGGTGTTTTTTAGTGATAATGGTTCTACAGCCATGGAGATCGCGGTTAAAATGGCCCTGAAGAAAGCATCTACCACTCTTTCTTCTTCTGTCGGCGAGGAAGAGAAAGGAGATGAGGGAAAGGTACAAGTGGCAGTGGTGACGCAGCGGGACTGTTACCACGGGGACACGCTCGGATGCATGAATGCTGCTGCTCCCACTGTCTTCAACACAGGTCAGCACCCTTGGTATCAACCGCGCACCCTTTCCCTCGCTGTCCCTATCTTCGGCTACGTACAAGGCCTGCTGCAGGTTGAAGTACCCTGGGAAATCGTCGCCGCTTCGTCCTCCTCGTCGTCGTCGTCATCCTCATCCTCCACTGTCGTGGGGGTGCGTCTGCTCTCCTTCCCAGGAGGCATGGCTGCGCTCCTCGACATGCCCGCTCGGGAGAAATCGGAGCTGGCTAATGTGTATCGACGTGCCATCCGAACACAGATGGATGCCTTCGAAGCAGGGGAGGATAGAGATGGAGGACACGAAGCAGGGGAGGATAGGGGTGGAGGACAAGGGCGGCAACCGCGGCACATGCGGCAACCGCAACAACGACAGCGACGACTGGGGGCCGTGTTATTGGAGCCCGTGTTGATGGGGGCGGCGGGCATGATCTTAGTCGACCCGCTCTTCCAGCGTTTGCTCACGCTGGAAGGGCGGGCAAGGGGGCTCCCAGTCGTGTTTGATGAGGTGGCGAGTGGGTTGCATCGGTTGGGGTGTGCGTCGGCGGCGGAGCTTTTGGGTGTGACTCCTGATATTGCCTGCTACGGTAAGACACTGACGGGGGGATACCTCCCCCTCGCTCTTACCTTGACCTCTGAGGCTGTTTTCAAGGCGTTCCATGGGCCGGCAAAGTCGGACGCGCTTTTGCACGGGCATTCTTATACAGCTAATCCCCTTGCGTGTGCTGCTGCCGTGCGGGCCCTGGAAGCTTATGAAGCCATGCATAAGGATCGGGACCACCAGCAGCAGCTGCAGCAGCAGGAGAATAATAGTAAGAGTACTGACAGCGACAGCCGTCGATGTGTGCACAATGAGCGCCAGGTAGCTGCCCTTTCCCTTATCGCTGGGGTGCGGCGGGCCGTCGCTCTGGGCACGGTCCTGGCGGTGGAGCTGGACGAGGGGAAGAAAGGGCGAGGAGAGGGGTATAGATCCACAGCATCTGTGAATGTCGTACGGGATCTGAAAAGGGCGGGTGTTTACGCCAGGCCGCTGGGAAATGTGGTTTATTTGTTGGCATCGCAGGTGGCTTCGGCCAGGACAACTCGAATTTTGATCGATGCCCTTGAAAATGTGTTGCGGCATCGGGCAACGATGATTGGGTCGGAAAATGGATTGGAAGGAGATGGAGGAGTGGTGATTTAAAATACCTCTAAGTCCAACAATGTTTTAAAATGGAATAAATTAGAAGGGGATGGCGAGGCATCTGCAAAGGCTTTCTATTTGTTTTGTCTGCCTGTCACTTATTTGGCTTAGGCTCGTCTCCCTCCACTATATTTTATTCATTCGGCTTTCCGCCTCCCTCTGCATCTGGCCCACGAGAGACTCTTTGATCCCGCTTCGTCTCATCCTTGAGGATATTTACCTTGACAGACACAGCCTCTCTCTTCTCCTTGACTCCCCCCTTCTTCTCCCCCATCGCTGTAGGACACCCCCCGTCTTGCTGCTGCTGTAGATGCTCTTGCAATAACAACAGCTGTGGTACTCCCACTTCTACCTTGATCTCCAGATCTCCCAAGACATTCACTTCCGTGCCTCGGGGCAATCGAATGTCAGTCTCCTCCACTCGGCGCTTCAACTGTTTTCGCACAGCCCCGGCTAGCTCGGCCTTGGTAAGAGGCTGCTCCAAACTCGTTCCATCCAATGAAATCTTTCGGGTAAATGTTAATGCCCGATCCGCAGCCCGCGCTTTGAACTGCACGAAATCTCGGCGTTCTTCTAAGAGCCTCCGCTCCTCGTCCGAGCGTTCCACGACGTGCAGTGCTTTGTTGTCGGCAGTGGCGTACACAGCCTTGCGGCCTGGGATGAGGAAGTTGCGGGCATACCCCGGCTTGACTGCCACTGTTTCCCCTGCAAAGCCCTGCAGGGCCAGGTCTTCAAGCAGGACCACGTTTACGGCCCGCTTCTTGGACATGGCGCGGGTGGAAGTCGTTGGGCCGGGGGTGATGGGTCTGTACAATGGGGAGGGGCGAAGGCGGAGGATGAGAGAGGAACGCTTGATAAAGACGGAGAGGAGAAGAAAGAGACTGTTTATCTGACATACGAGCAGATGCTACGAGACACTGGCCGTACGGTATAATGCAGAGTCCAAGAGCAGGAAGGAGGACACCAAATTGGGCTCGGGGCCAGCGAGGCAAAAAGACAACAAACAACAAGTGGCAGCCACACCACACAGAGCCCAACAGCAACAGCAAGAAGGGAGTCGGAGGCAAGAAAAGAGTCTTACCAATCCCCTATCTTTGAAAACGCCCACGCCTACAAAGGTTTTCGAAACCCCACGACATGTGTCTCGCGAAACCTTCCCAGGGGACAGTCCGTGGTTCAGTAACCGAGTCAAACACCACGGTGGCAGAGGAAAGCAGGAGGCAGGAGACAGGTAGGATGATGGAAAGCCAGAGAATCATCGTGCTTCGTTCTCTTACCTGCTCAGCCGGCAGACCGTCGCTAGCAGCGACATGGGTGGTAGTAGGAGTATGGGATGTCCTTTTCCTTGTCCTGGTGAACGCTGCCTGCGGTGAACGGGTTGGGATGTGACTTCAGGCGCTGTGTTGTGGACGCGTGGGAGATAGATAGATGATAAGTGATAGATGATGCGTCTAGCATGAGAAATCTGGCGCGAGCACAATCGATTCAAACAGAGCGCCGTTAAAGCCTTATTCCTGATCTTCTTACACCACATGCTCACAAAACAACATAAGTTATGGAGATAACCGCTGCTAAGCCTCAGCGAACGCCTTCTCCTGGGTTGCCGAACTCCGATTTTCATCGCAAGGGCATTCTGGCGTCTTTACCCATCTCATCAAGGGACCCCTCGTCTTCCATTCCTTTGGCGCTTCCTGTCCCTACAGCCCCCACGCTCCTGCGCACGTCCATGCCCACACATCAGTCCACGCATCAAGAAGATATTGACAAGGATGGGAACTCCTTTTCCGCTTGTGCTCTTGCCACTGTCCCTCTCAAATCCCTCCGCACGCCCACTCCCATGCACGCTATGTCGTCGCAGGCGCAGGAGAGGTCCATCGCTCAATCCATCCGAGTGGTACGCCGCTTCAGACAAGCGCGCGTAAAAGAGCGATTCGAGTGATATAAAGCCGTGGAATATCAGGGGGTCGTGCAGGTCAACACTCCGCAACGCGCCTTGGATTTTGGCTTCGACCGTGTCGTTAGTTCACAGGCTACGCGGGCCGACGTCTATGAATCGGTCAGACACGTGGTCCAAAGCCTCCTCGACGGCTTCAGTGGTACGTTGCTATGCTACTGACAAACGGGTAGCGGCGAAACTTACACGATGATGGGTCACCTGGCGCTATCTGTTGGAGTATCATTCCCCTAGTCCTTCTTTCCTCCTGTAATTTCTGCAATCTTCGAAGTTCATATATTTCGAGCTCTCGAACAATATGTGACATAGAATAGAAAGCCATCAGTGCAACACGAAGTTGTTGCTTTCTTGCAAATGCTGTTCTTACTGGCCATGGCAAGAGACTCAAATTGGGTAGAGAAGGCTACAAGCGGCAAAAGATCCCTTTATTCTGCACGGGCCAGCATCTCATACGCCACCCAATGGCACCTCTCTCCCGCATGTGACAAGGGGAATAGAGGCTGATTGGAGGGTAAAATTTCGTCCAAAAAAATATTCACGATAGACTCTCGGAGTGTTATCAAGCAGCCCTTTTCTTCAACCTCTTACTTCAACAACACGCCTCAGGTCTGGTGACAAGCAAGAATCAGACAGTCAACACAGACAGCGGATGGAGCTACTACAGGCACTTTTTTGCCTTGACCAAAACCCTTTGTATGTTGTGCCATATACCGTTGCCTAATGTGGAACGGCAAAACTAATGTGGAAAAGGGAACGCAACGCAACGCGGGCCGGAGGGTAGAACGAACAAGGGGCAACGGCCAGTCGGAGATCGAGCCCTTGACACACACACGTAGTTTCCCATTCTTTTACATGGCCCCGTGTTCTTACTTGTTGACTTCCCCAGCCACGACACGCCTTGACTTTCCTGTCTCATCTACCCATAAGCCATGTCGTGTCACACATATTCGGAGCTCATGATTTTCCGCTTCTTAAGGCTCCTTCCTTTGCTCCTGACAGAGCTGAGACATCAGCAAACACATAAAGCACTATTTCTGGAGCGACCTCAATGGTTCATTTTGTTCTTTTTTCTTTATCACACCATAACATCATGATGATCGTGCCTTCCTCTTTCTACTTTTTCTCTCCACCATACACAGGATCCCTTCATACGCCAAGACTTCATAATGGCACATTTACGGAGAACATCCCCGGTAGCACTAACCCCAGAAGGTCGCCGCCACCACTTTCCTCCTGGTCTGCGTCTGCACCCTTCACGTGTTTGGGAACCAAGTGCACGCCTCCGGGGACACGTTGTCGCAACAAACAGCGGTGGCGGGTGGCCTCCGAAGCGGCTTGAAGCCTCGCGCCAGCGAGTTGGACACCACCACCAGTGTTCGGGGCAGCCCGCTCCTTACCACCTCTAGCGGTAGACAGGTGGTCTGACTGGGCCTAACAGCACATCGCTTGTATGTGGATCTGATGGCGGGTCTGGGGCCGGATGATCAGAGGAGTGATTCGTGTGATAATTTTGAACGAAATGCCGTATTTTGGGCAAGCAATGCTTGCCGTTAGTCAGTCGTGGCGGAATTGAAGCACCTGAATATATTGCGGCAGCAGTAGAGAAATGGCTTTTGTTATGATCGTTTCTCGCCATTGTGCGTGTGATATAATGATGTTTTCCTTTCTTCGTAAATCATTTTCACTGAGTGTGTGTGCAGGGCACCCTTCCTCCCCACATAATCTTCTTTCGATAGAGCGACCACGCTTGTGGAGTATCCCCCCCCATCTCCCTTTTCTGTAAATAATAATAAGCAAACGCTGCGGCATCAGTAGGGCCTGTGCAATTTTGTGAAGGGGGGGGTGAGGGCTGGTGTTTGTGTGTGATAATAATGAAATGGGCAGAAACACAAAAATCACCACTGTAGGGTAGGTCCATGTCCTGTGCTTCGTGGTGTTTGTACCACTTAAATTCTTTATCTGATCATATCTCCGTGCATAGAAGATGCCTAAAGTATACGAATCGATAGCGCTTGGATGACGCAAAGGTTTATGATGCAGGAGGAATGGAGACGGTGAGAGGGGTGAGATCGAAAACATTTAGAAGCACAATAATAGAAGAGAAAAATAAGTGTCTTACGATCTAATTATCGTTGAACAAACAAAGAGACAAGTGAAAAAAGGAATATGCGGAAGGAAAGCGACACAGAGAAGGAAATAAAGAAATACATATTTCACACTTCAACAACCCCTTTACTGGGATTGCTTTGTTTTTATTTATTGAATTGCGATTTTTCTTTGTCTTTAATCCCAGCAGCTCCTCAGGGGCACTTACTTCAACACGCACTATCGTATGCATTCTGTAACAACCCTTCCATATTCCCGTGTTGTGTAGTTACTTCTCTCTCTTGAGCTCTGGAGGCAATATTTTCTTGTCCAATATTCCGCTCTTCCTTAGTCCCTCACTCAAACCATTTTCACAGCTGGCGATACCTATCCTCAATGTCTATCTACTATGCTGTTACTTCATATTTACTACTTTCTTCTTTTTCAACGTTGGTAACGCACCTCAGTATTCTTGCTCAACCTCCAGAGCACAGCGTCCATTTTCCCTTTCTGACCTAACCCCGCTATCGCTGCCTCCGACTTCCACCTCCCGTCTTCCGCTTACAGCGTGTGCAGAACCACTGGCTCTCATCGGGAACTTCGTACAAGCCTGCACAGCTTACATGATAAGCACTGGTGCAAGCATCACAGCAGACCAGATCACCAGAACATCCACAGGAATAGCAAATGTCCTCGCTCATGTCCCCCCACAAGCCCTTACTTTCGCTCTGCTTCATAAACACAATCATATCACTCACCGCTTGCCATCGACTCTCATGCCAGCCCTGCATTCGTGCTTCCCCGACTAATTTTTCCGCAAATGGCAATAAGGTCGCCTCGTGCCACCTCTTCTCACGCAATGACAACAGTCCCAAGCGCCGCGGGCTGTACCGACGGCTAGTCGTGGACGTCGAAGCCTTCATCCCCCGCTGCTCTGCTAGCTCCGTCAACTCATCTAGTATCTTGGCCTGGACGCGACGCTGAAAATTTTGCCTCTCCTCCGCCTGCGGCCTTGCGGCATTCTTTCCGGTGGCCCCCATCTTCTTCCCACCCTTCCTGGTCGTCGCCGCTGTCACCACTGCTGCTGCTTCCGCACGCTTCGTTTCATGCGTCTTTAACTCCTTGGCCGCGGTGGCCAGCATGGCATCGAGCCGTGATTGCAAGGCCTGGTTGCGTAGCAGCTGACTATTGGTGGCGGTGGTGCCACTGATTGTTGTGGTAGGGTTGATTACCATGGTCATCGTGGTAACCGGGGCGACACTGGCCGTCGCCGGCCAAGCATCCGTATTGCCCTGCAAAAACTTTCCTGCAGCCACTGCTTTCCGCTGCATTCGCTCCATCCTTTCCTTCTCCCTGGCCGACACGCCCGGCCCGTCCCGGGAAAGCCATAACCGCGCCCGCTGCGCTTGTTCAATCTCCTCCGGCGCAGTCCTTCCATTGAAAAACAGCACCAGAGGATCCAGATCATACAAGGGCTTCTCTTTAAGCATCGCCCGGAATGCTTCCATCTCCTGAACGGCCCGCTGAAGCTTCTCCACACGCACCGACACAGGCACCTGCACCTGCGCTTGCGCCGCGGCCTCGTCCCGATAAGCCTTTCCCGCCAGGACCTTCCGACACGTCACCGCACCACATCGACAGGCCTTCGGCTTGCTCCCCTCGAAGTTACAGAACTGATAATCCCAACAATACTCCGCGCCCGCGGGAATGGGCTTAATCGCAAAAATGCCCAGCCGATAACATCCCCCAACGTTCCACTTCTCTAACCGGCAATTAGGATCACATGAATGATTCAAAAATCTACTCTCATTCCCAAAAAACCGCGCATCCACCGTAGCACCCATTGCTTCCACCATATAGAAGTCTGCTCCCGCTCCTTCCTCCTCCTTGGCCAACCACAACCGGCGCGCCACCTCCTCATCGTCTATCACCTCCCCTACATACTCACTCACAAACGTACCAACCTCCACATCCTCAACCGCCATCAACCCCCACCCACGACCTTCCGTACGAAATACTCGAAATGGTGCCTGCAGCTTACGTCCAATCCTTTGATTTCTACATTCTCCCGTAGCCGCAAACCGGCAGGTCTCCTCACTGCATTCCACGTTCAAGGAGCGATTCAAGCACATCTCATTACAGCACACACCCCGGTCCTCCCGACTCGCGGGGGTTAAATCAGCAGCCTCTTCGACACTCAGACACTGGCATTGGTGATCGTTCGAATCATCTTTAAAGATATCGACCTCGCCCTTCATTGAGGCGTGGAACACCATGCGTCGTACCTTCTTGTAAGGCTTGGGCTGCTCCTCCTTAAGCTTTACGACCCTAGGGGGCATGCTGGCCGCCTTGGCATTGATCGCCGCCATTTGAACCTCCTGAAACGGCCGCATCATCTCCCGGGGCTTCAGATGCTCTTCCACCACCTCGGCCGACGCCGCATCCGCGCCTCTCAGAAATTGGACCAGGCACGCGAGGGCATTGTAATTAGGGTCCTGCTCTTCCGCTTCCTTCATCTCCGCCTGGGACGGAAGGCCCTTCCGTTGGCCCATCCTCTTAGTGGGCTTTCTCGAGAGACGCGTCCGCTTGCGGTGCCGCCCGCGGCTCTCGTCGTCTTCACTGCTGCTGTCGTCGTCGTCGTCGCCGACATCCTCGCTGCTGCTGGCCGTTTCGTACTCGTCAACCCCCTCCCCGTCTTCCTCCCCCTCCTCCTCCGAATCGAGGATTTCCATGCGATCATCATTACACGTGCAGATCTTAATCATGGGAAGAGAATGTGAGACCGAATAAGACCCGTTTACCTTGTCATCGTCCTCTTCAATGTCACTCGAGGCAAACAGCTCGTTGATCAAGGCACTGCGGAGGGTCATCATCTTTTTGGAGGTGGAGTGGCAGATATCGTTCTCGGGCTCGAGCGCCTCCACAGCGGGCACATCCATATCCATGGTGGCCGCTGCATCTGTGCTAGCGTGGAATGGGGCAGCAGCAGCGGCGAAATCAATTTTGCCGCCCTCCATGACACCCTCCATCTTCAGTGTCGCATGCTTTTGCGGCTCTGCAGCCTTGGGGGGAATTGCTGCCAGCTTCAAGATGTCAACTGACATGTTGTCATCGGAGTCATCCTCCTGCTCGGGTGGCTGCTGGTTCAAGAGGGTCGCACTGTGGGGCTGGAGGGGAATCGGTAGTGGTTGCTTCGGCATCGCTCGAAGCTCTAAGCCCAGCGATGAAGGCGGGAAAGTGGGCCGAAGAATGGACGCAGAAGGACTTTGCTTTAAACACGTGTGTATCTGTGCCAATATGCTTTGTGTGGGGTGAATGTGAATGTGGATGGAGTGGCCTAGCTAAGGAAGTGCTGCATAAAAAAATCAGAAACCGAGAAGTACCACAGGCCGACCTCCTGCCCATCTCCACGCATTCCGTCAAGGATAAACCCGTAAGAGTTTGGTCTGTAGCGCGTTAACCGTATCGACCGTGTCTAGATATAGGTGCGTGCAAAATAGCAACAGGAAGACTCTTGGTGCTAGGCTCGCGAAAGCAACTTGAAGGCTTTACTGTACAATATTGTATATGTCAGAGGGCAAAATTCAGGCTCTCTCTCACACAAAACCACAAACTCACACAAAATAACAAACTTACACAAAACCACAAACACCGCACATGTACAGGCACGGCATAATTTTTTCCATGACGACGCATGAGGGTAATGTACATACCCCTGACCATTTGAGGCTCGTCTTTCCCGTGCCGTGCTTGCTTCATTACTTTACTACAACACTGCAGGAGTAATGCATCGGGGCAGTGACGAATGGGAGGAAGAGGAGGAGGAAGACGATGATATCCGCGACGAGGCAAACCTTGGTTTCTTGGCGCATGCACATGGTAGCTTATTGACCTCATCCTTGTCAGGTAGAGGCTGGCAAGAATCAGCGTCGTCATCCTCCGGAGCCGGAGGGAAAGTCATTGCACATTTAGGTGCGTGCGTTTGTAGGTGACAGTCTTCATCCCCCCCTCTATTATCTAGCTGTGGGTGACTGGGTGGGCTTCGGCAATGTGCCCCATGGCGGAAGATGCACTCGTCCTCACTCCTCGAGGCACCACAAATTTCCTCCAACCTAACCTGATACCTTTATTTCGACACAACGCTACACAATCTAGATATGGACGCGTTCTACTGCCAGGTCGAATCAGGAATAGACCCCAGCCTTAAAGGAAAGCCCATGGGTAAGTTAGTGCGTGGTATGAGGGTAGAGAGGGACTTCTCGGTCAAGCCGAGGGAGATAAGGAATGATTATCTGACGTGGTCTTTCGCTTGCGAGTGGTCAGACAGGATTTGATTGTTGTTTGACAAATAAAAATGGTCGACCCCAAAGGAGGGTAAGGACAGAGGAGAGTGACTGGCGGATAAGTAGGGTTGAATCAGAGATAATCTGAAGTTCATCATACTACAAAGATGAGAACATATACATCGCACTTATCACCCTCCCGCCACCTTCTCCCCGCCATAGCCGTAGTTCAATATGCACCCTCCGGCAACCTGACAACGCAAACGGTCTACCAAAATCGACGCGTGGACCGAAGCAACCAGTCTCTCATCGCCGTCTCCTACGAAGCCCGCGCCCGAGGGGTCAGACGCATCATGCTTGGGGACCAAGCCAGGGCAGTGTGCCCCGAAATTATCCTGGTCCAAGTCTGCGTTGCCCACAAGAAAGCTGACCTTGCTATCTATCGCGAAGCAGGGGCAAAAGTAATCAAGATACTCGCTCGGTACGGTCCTACGGAGCGTGCATCCATTGACGAGGCTTACGTTGATTTGACCGCAGCGGCACAAGCACGATTGAAGGAGTTTGGGCCCGAAATGATTGATCGTGCCCGGAAACAGAGTAAGCTTGCTGGTTTAGAGGGTCAAGAACAACATGTGTTATCGAGGGAAGATGTGCGGAATGGGGTCCTTATAGGAGGGGGGGGAGATAGAAAGGGGGAGGAAGACAAAAAAGGCCAGAAGGCAAAGCCTTTTTCACCACATGCAGTTACAGGAAATCACGATAATGTGGGGCCTGTTAGAGATGATGGCGGCACAAAATCTGCTTCTCGTGCTACTGCCACGGCCAATACCATCACCATCACCGAAATTGAGAACGGTGCCCGGCAGCCTTCCTCTCCCATCATAAACAGCAACAATGAATCCGGCTCCATTGCCAACGTCACCAACAGCCCCGATCAGCAGCAGCAGCAGCAGCAGCAGCAGCAGCAGCAGCAGCAGCAACAGCAGCAGCAGCAGCAGCAGCCCCCGGAGTCCTTTTCCGCTTCTTCTTCGCCTACTCCGCTTAGCACCACCCGTGCAGCCGCCGCCTGGTGGGCCCGCCCCTTGCATGTTTGGACAAGGAGCGAGAAAGAAATGGTGTGTGGCGCTACAATCCTCCTCGAAATGCGGGCAGCCGTGACGGCTGAGCTGGGCTATACGTGCTCTGGAGGGCTTGCTCCTTCCAAGCTGCTAGCGAAGCTGGGGTCGGCGATGCACAAACCAAACCAACAGACGTTGATCGTGCAGGAGATTGTACCTGTTTTGTTGGCTCCTATGCCGGTGGCGCGGCTGAAGGGTTTGGGGGGTGATTTTGGGAAGAAAGTAATGGAAGATTTGGGGTGTAGCACGATTGGGGAGGTGGTTCAGACGCCTCTGGCAAGTTTGCGAGCTCTGTATGGAGATGCGGATGCCGACTGGCTGTTCAAGCTGGTTAGAGGCGTGGACGGCGATACGGTGGAAGGTAGGAGGGGAGAGAGGGAGAGGGGAGGGGAAAGGTGGGAGTGATTGTGGACTCATCATTCAAAAGTTGAGGTACAGAAGAGAGCGCACGCATCATATGACTTCATCTTTTGACTTAAAAAATAAATGATTATTGACTTCCTTTCAGATCGGCGGTTGGCCAAGTCGGTGTCATGCGGCAAGACTTTTTATGGTCACAACAATCTGAGGTCGATGGAGCAAGTCCACACCTGGCTGCGGCAGCTAGCCGGAGAGCTGGCGGAACGGCTTCGGAAAGACGCGGATTTGCATGCGCGCATTCCCCAGTTGCTGACGGTATCCTTCCAAGCGATGGGTTTGGGAGGGCAGCAGCAGAATGTCTCGCGCTCCGCACCTCTGCGGTTGTCGATAGAGCAGCTTCTGGTAGAGGTGGAAGTTGGGGCAGGGAGTAGTGATGCTGTCGGTGCTGCAACTGCGACGGGTGGGGCCGTACAAGAGTCGTTGGCCGAGCAAGGCCTGAGCTTGGTGAGGAGGTGGCACAATCAGCAAGAGGACGAAACCCCGCATCTATCGGCTGCTAATAATGCTCTCTGCTTGACCACGCTGTACCTCACGGCGGGCAATTTCTTAGAGATCAAGCAGAAGAGCCGCATGACTTCCTTCTTCACCAAGGCCGATCCTGCTTTGGTTGCAGTCTCGATGTCGGTTGCTGGTGCTGGTGCTGGTGCTTGTTGTACTGCTCCGAATGCTTCCTCCCCCTCCAAGCCTCAGCGATTACCAGATGGCGCCGCTTCTCAATCCTCCTCGTCCTCTACCTCGGCCACGTCTTTCTTCACCCAACGAACGCTGCCTGTCAGCCAACAACAGCACTTCAACAACACGCAGGATGTCGACGGCCCCACACTCAAGCGCAAAGAAATTGGAAACTCTGAAGGTAGAGGTGGGAAAGGAGAAGAAAAAGGAGGAGGAGGAGAGAATGGAGGAAGGGGAGTTGCAGCAGCGCTTGGTACGAGTGGTCTAGACCCGGCACATGTCGACTCTGCTGTGCTGGCTGAGCTGCCGGTTGAGATTCGGAATGAGATTATGGCAGGCATGGCTGCAGCGGCTGCCACGGGCAAGAAAGTTCGGAGCAGCACATCCTCCGCCGCGCCAAGCAGCACAGTAAGGAAAATCGAAAATTATTTTCAGAGAGGAAGCATTGCTGCTACCGCACAATTACCTCCACCAGCCTCCTCCGTATGTTCTGCATCTCCAGCGAGGAAACGGACGCTGGACAGATTTTTCAAGACCAAAAAGGCATAGAAAATTTTGTTTTTAACAAAACATGTGAACGAAAAAAGTAAATAGAAAATGTACCTCACAATTTTCTCCTTGTTTCCGAAAATCTTCCTTTTCTCGATCCAATTCCTTTCACTTTGAAGAGGACCCAAACGATGATGAGGAAGACATGAAGAACCCCCCAGGCCGCTTCAATTGAGAGCGGAACTCCGACCAGCAGTCCCCCATACCCGTTCCCATTTGTCGGTACGCCGCGGCGGGTGATGAGGCTTGCTTCCAACCTTCCCCCACGGCGGCCAGCGATTTGGAAATTGCAGGATTCAGCTCCTCAAGTACGTGCTCGCACAGGACTTCATCTCCCTCGTTGAAAAAAGGAGAAAGAGCTGCCTCACCATCACAGATCCGTACATCCAAGCCATGCAAATGCGGAGAGGAAAGCAAAATCTGTCCCTCTGCCGCACCCGTGCCTCCTATCTCCTCAAACTTTACTCCACGATGCCACAGATCCTCCTTGGCTGCAGCCAGCCCACCTGATTCTACCTGAAGGACCAATGCTGACATGGGCGAGTGTAGAAGGCGTAAGGCGATGCTGTTGCGTTGGAGTGACAGGGAGGAATGCTGCTGCTGCGGTGATTGCGCCTGCTTGAGGAAGCCCGGGGCGTCAATGATGCTGTTGGCATTTAAGGGTGCTTTATTACCTGCACTATTGCCCTTCATTCCGTCGTGTAAAGCATAGACATGTGGCAGGCCTGGGCATGGATGAGCACCGACTTCATCCGTGATGATGCTGGCCAGCTCGGCCAAATTCGCACCCGCCCCTAGCACGATTTCTCGTACTTGCGGACTCATGGTGGAAGCCAAGGATACGCTGCTGGTCGAAGGAACGGTACGCACTGTTGGGGTGACTATGGGTCGGTCCTCGAGTAGCCAAGCCCGCGCGTCGTGGTATGAAGAAGACAAGGGGGCAGGGGTCATGATAGCGGAATTTGTGAAAACATCAATACCACACAGCCGCGCCACTTGTGGGCGCTTCAGCATGGTTGAATGTCTGGCCAAAGTCATCCAAAGAGGCAAGGGCGTAAATTCAAGCAATGCATTACCCAATTGCAGACAAGAGTGGGGCGATGCATTAGAGGAGGAGGCCTGAGATGTAGACAGGCGGAGAGCCAAGGCAAGCTCTTCGCAAATTGCGTTCGCTTGAGTATTGGTGGAAGCAATGTAGCGGAGGCGTAAAAGTGCTGTGGTGGTGGTGGTCATGGCTGTGTAGGGCGTCGGGAAGGATACAGGACATGTGAGTCTACGCGAGTGTGAGCTGGCCATGTGGGGGGCACGATGGAGACAGATGACGACCTCATCTCAGATGCTCCGCCGTTTAAGTTTTATCAGTAAATAATTATTTCGGAGAGAGTCCATGCTGGGTCTCGATGAAATCTTTTTTATCCATGAGTCTGCCACCCACTACAGGTTTAGTCGGTGACATTTTCCTTGGCCTTTCCCAATTGATCAAGTGGATAGACCTTTCTACTTGCCAACTCAATGCACACTAAACAAACATTGCAAAAAGTGGCTCCTCAAGCTCGAGTCAACCTCCCCCGATGTTGCCCCCCCAAAAATCTCCGGGGATGGACAAGCAAGCAAGAACATGACTTTTGCTGCTTGGACATGCCCCTCTTTCCCTATCCCTACAGGTCTCATTTCTTAAAACCGTCCATTTCGATGCTTGAAGTGCTTGGCGTAGTTTGGCTTTGGACTGACGATGACCTGTCTGCCATTGTGATTCGGCTTTATCCTTGGTGCAGGCAGAGGCCCGATCATAAGGCTGCAGATATTCAGCCAAGGAGAACACTCCTATCCAAAAAAGTTGTCCGACAACAAATGGCCCCCTATCCCTCCACGACACCCACAGGCATCAGCCTATTTCTTCGCCCTTTGTAAGGAGTGAGTTGAGGTGAGTATCTCTAGATGGTAGACGGAAGTCCCTTCGACGGCGTTCACGATACATGGACACACGTCTTTCCTACGACAATCACGTCTACTATGCGTAAAGATGGGCGTATAATACGATGATTTTTGCGAGCATCCTCATAAGCCCACTTGCCTTTCTCCCCTCCACCGGCCCCAGCACGCAACACCACGTCTCCTGCAAGAGGCTGTTCACAGCACCAGTTGGCAAGAAGAGCGAGGGACATAAATATCATGCTTTTCATTTCTTATTTTATTCTATCCTATATTATATCGGCGTGGATGTATTCAAGGACAGATCAAGAATATATTGATCATGACAGGGTCTCGTCTGCGACCAACATTTCGCCAGACACATTCACTCCATCACCCCCCGCTCCCCTAACACGCAGAGCAAAATAAGACGACGACAATGGCGCTCAACAACGTCAATAATGCGGAGTCGTCATACGAAAACAAGCTAGAAGAAAAAGAACGGGAGGTTGAAGAGCTTCGAGCAATGCTGCTCAAGGAGCGCGAGTTTACGCGGCAGTGGCGCGACGCGGCGAGTAAGGCGACCCACGAGGCCAACTTGCCTATCGAGACACTCCTACCCATCTCAGAGAATTCCCCGGCAGCTGCCCTGACTATAATAGAGTCACAGCCGCCCCCATGTTCGAGCTCTTTCGTAGCGCTGCCCATCGCACCTCTCGTCGAGATGACATCTGCAACGTTAGCTGCCACGACCAGCGGCAAGGACATGGACCTGAAGCGGATGATGGGCACGAGTATCATTCGAGAGATTGGGGTCGAGAAGCACTTCATGAACGTAGCACTCTCTGTGGGAGAATCCCGGCGCAACATCAGCAGCACCAGCGTGCAGGTCAAAGAATTGTCGCTCAGCTACACGGCGGGGCAGACAAGCAAGGCCTTCCCCAGCGTTGGCGAAGCGTTGATGGACCCCTTTATTTCCTTGGTGAAGACGGGCAAGAGAGGAAAGCAGTCGCACGAAATCAAGGCGTTGCAACACATAACCACGGCCCTGGCCCCTCAAAACATGTACCTATTGGTGGGTGGACCTAAGGCGGGGAAGACCTGTCTTCTCAAGGCCATTGCCGGCCGCTCGCTGAAGGGCAAGGGCTTCAAGATGTCCGGTAAAGTGTCGTATAATGGGGAGAGTGCGGAAAGTGGCAGGTTTCACATGGTATCATTGGCATGCTTTGTGGGAGAGGCGGATCATAATGAGGTGAGAGGTGTGGTTTGGGTGAAGCTAAAGAGGGGTCTGCGTGTGTGTGTGAGCCTTCCGCGTATTATTGCGAGAGCCCGTGTTTTTTTGGTTATATCGCTTCTCCCTTAAGCGCTAAGGTACTTATATGCCAATGTCCCACATTCTTACCTATATCTCTCAACCAAATAGCCTCTTCTCACTGTCCGAGAGACCCTCGAATTCTCCGGCGCCTGCATCGCCCCCGTGCCTACCCGTAGCCTGCTCGAGACCAGCTATGGCAAGGCCTTGATCGATTCTTTGAATTTAGAAGAGTCAATCAAAGAGGACCTCCGCAACTACCGCAACGTTGGCCAACCCAAGGTTCGCCGGGCGCTGGCACAGCAGAAGGCGAAAGTGGTCATGGCTCTGCTGGGACTGAACGGCTGTGCGAACACCATCATTGGTGATGCAGCTCACCGGGGCATCAGTGGCGGGGAGCGACGCCGGGTGACTTTGGCAGAAGTGCTGATGGGTGAGTACTCGATTGCGGCATTTGACGAGATTTCGAACGGATTAGACAGTGCTGCTACCTTTGATATTGTCCGCATGATCCGTGCAAGCGTGGACGCCTTCAATTACTGCTGCGTCATCTCTCTCAATCAGCCCGCCCCTGAAGTGTTTGAACTGTTCGATGAGATTCTGGTGCTAAAGAATGGAGCATTGGTCTATCAGGGGCCACCGGACGAGGCCAAGGACTATTTTGAAGGGATTGGGTTCCACTGCCCGCCCAAGACTGACGTGGCTGATTTCTTAATTCGTGTCACGGGCCCGGATAATAGGAAGTGGAGAGCTTCGACGGACGAGCTGGTTGAGGCGGGGCTCTCGGCTTCCTTTGTTGGCTGGCCGAGGAGTACGAATGAGTTTGTGTCGAGGTTCCGGAAGAGTGATGCGGGCAAGGCCTTATTCGCCAAAGCTACCAGGACGATGACCGCGGAGGAGGAGGAGCGGCAACAGCGTTTGGCGTCTTTAAGCGAGGATGATAGTGCAACTATCAACACGTCATCTAATGCATCAACGACGTTGTGGAAGGAAAATGAGAAGCGACAATTTTTCAATTCTTGGACGACGAGCTTTATAATCTGCATGCAGCGCGAGGTACGGACGGGTTGCTGAAGGGTTACAGTGTTATTCTTTATTGAGGCTTCATGCATCTCAAGATGTGATATGATTTCCTTTCCCTAGACTTCCCAGATTTTGTTTGAGGCACTTCATTTTCCCAGCTATCTTGAAAACATCAACCTAATTTCCTTTCCCACATCTCCTTTCCGCACACCGACAGCTCACCCTGACTTTCCGGGATCGAAGCTACATCATCTCCCGCATCATGCAAGATATTTTTTTGGGCGTCTTGACCGGTGCTATATTCTGGCAGCTTGATATCGAGGCAGTGGCAACACGCTTTGGTGCCCTTTATCAGTCCCTTCTTACTGTTGCCTTCCAGACGGCTGCTTGCATCCCTGCTTACTTTGTCCGGCGGCGCGTCTTCTACAAGCAGAAGAATGCGGGGTTCTTTTCATGCAGTTCTTACTTATTGGCCAGTACCTTTGCGGCTTCTCCCTTGGTGCTGTTGGACTCGGTCTTGTTTGGGACGATTGTTTATTGGTGTGCGGGTTTTGCGCGGGACGATCACGGGTTGCATTTCTTCGTCTTCCTAGCTCATTTGACATTTGTGGGGTGGGCGATGATGTCCTTTTTCAAGCTCACCACTTTCTTGAGTCCCAACCTAACCAGCGCGGCGGCCATTTCCGGGATCGTGACCTTCTTCCTGCTATTGTTTTCAGGCTTCATCATTTCGATTACAGATGTGCCTTCATTTTATGTGTGGGTCATGTATCTGAATCCGCTTTTTTACGCGTTTCAAGGCTTGGCTGTGAATGAGTTTATTGCAGAGAAGTACAGTCTGTTACTGCCCTCCGGGAGGACCTTGGGCGAGACGGTGCTGAGCCAGAAGGGTATGTACACGGATGCAAGGTGGGCTTGGTGGGGCCTGCTTGTTAATCTGAGTATCACTTTGCTGTATTTAACTCTGACGCAGCTCGCTATGACGCGGTTGGAGTGGCTGGAGCCCATTAATAGTGCGGATACTACTCCGGAAGAGGCAATTACCCAAGGGTCCCTCGCCATGCGCGAGCTTGGAGCCTCTCGGCGGAATTTGAATGTAAAGAAGGCCAACGAAGAGGGGAAGGGTGAGGGGGAGGGAGGGATTGATAGCGACGATGAAAGAACTTGGGCGAGCGAGAGTGTTCGATCGTGGGATGTTGGGAGTAGCATTGATAGTAGCAACATCTGGCTTCGTTCTTTTAATACGCTGGGCGACTATACAGACGATGACATCGTGCATTTTAGCGAGGCCAAGGAAGACGAGGCGTCGGGTGACCCGCCAAATAAACAACAGCTGCTGCGTGGCTCCGCGTCGTTTGTCTCTTCGGTGGACTGCGAAACCAAGGACGCTGAGCTCGAGACGGAAAAGGGGGCGGAGAATAGCTCTCAAGGTGTCAAGTTCTCATCGCAGGTTTTCATGACACCCAACGACGAGGAGGAAAAAATGGTGGACGAGGTGCAGAAGACCAATGAGGCGTTGCGGCCCTTGATGCCCACTACCATGACCTCGACCATGCTATTAGATCAATTGAAGAGGGGGAAAAGCTCAACTTGGCAGCTGGAGGCTGTCAAAGCTATTCCCTTTGTCCCGACTGCGCTGACCTTTCAGAACCTCTGGTACAGCGTCCCCGTCAAAGGCAACGAGACTGTAGATTTGTTGAAGGGCGTGAATGGAAGTGTGGTTCCCGGATGCATGATGGCCTTGATGGGATCCAGTGGTGCAGGCAAAACTACATTGTTAGATGTGCTGGCGGGGCGGAAGACGGGCGGTAGCATTCGTGGGTCGATCTTGGTGAACGGGGTGGCCTTGTCGAAAGATGTTTTTAAGACAATCACGGGCTATGTCGAGCAATTCGGAAGCGTGAGGTATGTGCGAAGGGCAGAGAGGGAAGGAAGGAGGAAACCGATGAAACACATAGCCTCTCTTCTCATCTATCCATCTTTCCCTACATCCCACCTTTAGTCCTTACATGACCGTGTCGGAAGCCTTGCAGTTCAATGCGGAGCTGCGCATGCCCGAGGACGTGACATACAAAAAGAAGGAGCAGTTTGTGCACGACGTGATTCGGATCCTGGAGCTGGAGCCGATTGCCAGCGCGGTGGTGGGACCGCCTGGGGCAGGCCTCTCGTTTGAGGAGCTAAAGCGCGTGACGATTGGTTGCGAGGTGGTCGCAAATCCGAGCCTGATTTTTTTGGATGAGCCCACTACTGGTTTGGACGGTCGAGCGGCATTGATGGTTGTGCGGGTGATGCGGAAGCTGGCCCACACGGGACGGGCCATTATTTGTAAGACTTTGATTGATGTGTTGTTTAGTGGGAAGCTTCTCTCCTGTGTGCCTGGCATGAAAATTCTCCTTCTCTCTACCACGCCGCATATTTCTATTCCACCAAAACTCATCACCAAATCAAAACCACTCATCACCTCTCCCTCTTCTCTTCCCCCTCCCCCTTTTTTTCCACCAGGCACGATCCACCAACCTTCCCAAGAGATCTTCAACTTCTTCGACTCCTTGTTGCTGCTGAAACGGGGCGGACAAACAGTTTTCTGCGGGCCTTTGGGTTCGGAGGCAGCGCACCTCAAGGACTACTTCCTCTCAATTCCTGGCACTCCTCCTTTGCAGCCTGGGGAGAATCCAGCCACCTGGTGTCTTGAATGCTTGGGGGCCGGCACGGGCATGGGCACTGCAGTGCTTACATGCGATTATGCTTCGGAATGGAAGGCGAGTGCCATGTGTGCTTCCAATCTGGAGACGCTGGAGGCGCTGATGCAACCGCCGTCAGATGCCCAGCTGGCTGTCATGGCCTCGGTCAAGTCTCGAAAGCGGGCTTCATTCGGGAGACAGCTTGCAGCCTGCACCCGCCGGGCTTGGCGGTCTTTGTGGCGCATGCCTGAGTATCAGATTGCGCGGGTATTGGGATGTGGGGTGATGGGATTGATATTAGGCTCGCTATATTTCCGGCAGACGCAGGATAGCGTGTCAGGTTTGGTATCATTTATCGCTTTGCTCTTTCTTGCGACGACGTGCATTTCTAATATCAATTCTACTGCGGTGCTGCAGGTTGTTGCATTGGAAAAGACGAGTTTTTGCCGGGAGCGGTATAACCAGATGTATCAGGTGGCGGCTTACACGCTTTCGTGGTTTCTGTGTGAGATACCCTGGGTGTTTTTACAAACGATTGTCTATACCATCACCTTTTATCCGACCTGCAATTATAATTTGGCCCCGTGGCGGACCTCATGGTTTTTTGGTTTCTCATTTATGTACCTTCTCTTTTCCACGGCGTTCGGGCAGGCGATTGGTGCGGTGTGTCCCTCGGTCCAGGTGGCGCAGATTGTGCTGAATTGCTTGGTTCCTATTTTTAGCATGATGAGCGGAATGGTTATAATTCCGCGCGATTTGCCCCCGGGGTGGAAGTTTTTGTGGGTTCTAACGCCTTTGAATAAGGCATTTGAAGGGTTGGTCGTCACGCAGTGGTACGGGGACGATGGCGGAGCCATTGGGTTCTTCAACATCCGACACAAAGAGTTCGAGGTTTTGACGAGATGGGAATTCGTCAACGATTTTTTTGAGACATTTACCTTTGAGCACCGTTTCCGTAATTTGGGTGTGTTGTTTCTCTTTGTCGCTATCTGCAATTTGGGTTATTATTTGGCCCTCAAGTATCGCAAGCTCGAAAACCGATAAGGAGGAAGTGAGAAGGGACGTCGGTTGTTGTGGAGGTAAGGATCCGGATAGACAAGGAGGAAAAATGTGATGCGGTGACATGATGTTCGATGTATTGGTTATTGAATGGGACTCTATAAATAGATAAGTGCATGGACATAAAGAGGTAATTGACAAAATGCTTAGGGTGCGGGGTAAAAATTTCACGAAATGCACGGAGAGATATGAAATAAAACATTGGAGGGATGCGATTGGAAAGATATGCAAGCTGCGTCAATGAAATAAAAATACGAAGATGCTGTGTGAATGGAATGATAGTAGCACGTATAGCAGAATGGGTGAATAGCGATAATTGATTGTCTGATGAGAAGAAAAAATTATTGGTGAATAAGATGCGCTCAGCGGGTAGGACTTTGCTCGACTCATGGACTCTCCACGGATTCCACGCTCTCTACTGGTGCTAAGTATGCGCTCCAAGCAAGGAAGAGGACGAGGAGAGGGGGGACTTGCTCGAACTTAGTGAATGCAGACAGTGGTAACGTTGTGCATGCACCGAAGAAAGGGCGAGAAGGGCGCGCTGACTGCGGCGCAGCGCTTGGTGTCGCAAATGCGGCTGTAGAATGTGCGCTCCATCTATTTGAAAAAAAAGAAAAAGAAAAAAGAAAGGGAACGTAAAATGTAGCATTTCAAGTTCTTAACAAGTCAAATAAATCGACTCCAAAGGCGCTTGTGCCGGAGAGACTGGTACACCCCAGGAATCGAGAATCTGGAAATGCGCCCCACACACCTCCTCACCCACACTACTCCAAACGCACAGAAAGCCACTACTAGCCACATGCATGCCGCTGGAAAACCGAGTAGTCCTTTATACCGACGAAGGTGGCCGGACGGCCGAGCCATGTCCTCCTCCTCCTCCTCCTCCTCTTCCGACACGATTCGTTTATTGCCTGCGCACGCCAACATTTTGGCATCGGTCCAAGAGGCCCGGGCGGCATGGCGGGGGCGACGTGATGCAGCGGCGGCGGCTCAAGGATTTTTACGCATCGTACAGGAAGTGCCTAGCCTATTACGGGAGCTTGAGGTCGAGCTGGGTGAATCGCTCGGGGCTTACGCGAATGAATTGTATCAAGAGGGCGCCATGCCCACAGCGTTGTGGTTGATGGATAATGCCACACGCAGCATGCCAAGCTCTAAGATTCTGGCGTACGAGCAAGGTTGCCTCTTCTTTCGTGCCCGTCAATATCTGCCTGCCCTTGACGCCTTCCAGCGAGCCCTGCGCATTGATCCGGGGTATTTTGCGGCTTTAGATGCACTCGAAAACATTAAAAATTTGTCTTTGGATCGGTGGCACTTCAGGATGCTCAACGATCTGAATCGCAACACTACGTATCAACTAGCTCTACGTCGCGTCCTTTTGGAAGAGACGATTCGGCTTGGGCGTGCACCAAAGGTAATGGACATTGGGACAGGCACAGGGTTGCTTGCCTATTTAGCAATTGAAGCTGGTGCGGGCAAGGTGATAGCCTGCGAGACTAACCCTGTGCTGTGCGCCGTGGCCTCTGACCTTTTATGCACGAAAGAGGACCGTGTTCAGATCTTGAACCAGTCGTCGTATGACATACAGCTTGACGGGCCTGTGGACGTGGTTGTGACCGAGCTAGTGGATTCAGGCCTGCTCGGCGAACACGTTCTGCCCGTGCTGCGGCACGCCCGGAAGCATATGTTACGGCCCGGAGGGCGAGTTATTCCGCACGCGGCCGTGGTATATGCTAGGGTCATTGAGTCGACTGAGGTTAGACGGCGCTCGCGTTTGTTGAAGGTGGATGGGGTAAAAAGCTCGTGGTGGGGAGGGAGAGATAGTGGATGCGAGGAATTAAGTGAAGGTGGGAGAAATTCTAAGAGCAGCAGCGACGGGAGCACCAACAAAAACAACGACGAAAACAAAAATTCACTTCCCAACGTCAGGGTAGACGAAACCTATACTTGCGAGTCCCTTACTACTCTGCAGCATCGATGTCTGACCGAAGCTGTGGCCGTGATTGAGATTCCCCTCTCGCACCCACCGGCTCGAGCAAATGACGCATCGGACGCCTCCCTAACTGAGGATATAAATCTGGAAGTGATCGCCGATGGACAGGCAGATGCGGTGGCCATGTGGTTCGATTTAATCTTGCTTCCTTCTGATGTTGAGGCAGACAGGTGTGCCTTCTCAACAGACCCCGAGCGTAAAGGAAATGGATGGGACCAAGGTATCTATTTCCTTCATGCAAGCCACGTGGTCCGACGCGGTCAGCGCTGCCGCTTGCGGGTCGCGGTAATACAGGACCAACTGTCTTTCAAGCTGGTGGACGGCGACACCATTCAATCATCTTCGCAGTCGTCCTCCCCCTCTTCCACTTCCGTTCCCGTAGAAGTAGGAGAAATGGACATGTCCCACCTGAACGACACCCACCATATTCAGGCCTACCGGCAAGCCTTATATATCCTGACATCAAGGGTAGAAAAGGATAGGCAGCCAATAACCGCAGTGGTAGAATGGAGCGGGAATTATTCTGTTTTAGGATTCGTAGCTGCCAGCGTACCTACCCTCCAGTCTGCCCCTGTAACGATTGTGACGGGAAATGAGGATTCCGCCGCGGCTCTTCGGACTTGGGGCCAGCAAGGCTCAGACACACCTTTGTGTTCCGTTCACGTCATATCCAGCATCGATGACAAGACAGGCTCGAAGCTTATGAAACTGTTGCCGCAGGCGCTATTCTTTCCTCCCGATCAGAATTCTGAGAGAGCTGCGCCTCCCAGTCACCACGTGCTCGTGATTCATGACCTCGTAGAATGCTCGGGATGGCTCCGGCAAGGTGCTATACAAGAAGCACGTCTGCTACAAAGCGTACTAAATGCATCGACAGCAACGACAACGGCTTCGTTGCTACCCGTCGCCGTCTCTGTCTTCGTACAGGGGCTGGAGGCCCCCGCACTTTTAAGACAGAACCGATTGGAGCCTGAGAATCTGTTAGGGTTTCCCGCAGGGCGATTACTGGATGGATTGGGCGTACGAAAATTTCAAGGGCTTGATTTGAATAATACAGTCGAGCATCGACCCGTGACTGCTATAACGAGGGCCTTTCGAGTGGACATGCGAAGCCTTATCGGTACTTCACGTCAGTGTGAGGAGGAGAAAAAGGACTTGAAGGAGGTTGTGGCTCGCTCACGGGTGGAGCTGCCTGTGACGGTAGCGGCACCCGGAGCTACGCTGCACGCGGTGAGCTTCTGGTTTTCCCTACACCTGACGACTCCACGGACTGACGGAGGCAACAAAAATGACGACGGAGTGACGTTTAACACGGGCCCGACGGGCCCAGGCCAGGAAGAAACTTCCTACAGACAAGGGGCTATTCTAGTGGGTGCCATATCGATAGTGGCAGGACAACTTATCGAGCTGGAAGTGGTCTGGAGTGTAAGCCGTGGAATCGATATGGTTGTACTGGGAATAGTTTAGTTTGAGGAAGGATGTGTGAGGGGAAATTGGTAAGAGGGGCAGAGTTGCATTGTACAGGAACAATAGAGCAGGTTAGGTTTGTGAGAGGACATGTAAGTTTGATACAGTAATAAAGCCATGTACATGACGAGCACGAGAGCAGACTAAATGAAGAGAACCAGTTGTACATTTAAGAATATATATAAGAGTTGTCTTTTGTTATTATGCGCTACATCTAGGCCGGGCACTGTTTCTCTGGCAGAGCGGAAATAAAGCAGCACGGATGCCCGCACGGGTGCAGAGAAGGCATGCAGAGGCATATCATGAAGTGGATTGGAATGTAGCGAGAGACATGGTTGACTTAATAAGTGGAATTTCAGGGTCCTTACGACGCAGCGTACACTACAGCGCAAGAGTACTTGACGTTCCCCTTTGCTGGCTTCCACCATGTGAACCCTCTAGCGGCGGAGCTTCTGATTCTTCTTGGGCTCCTTCTTGCCCTTCTCGGCAGTGATTATGGGCTTAACATCACCCTCCTTTGTTGGCTTGGGCTGGCTAGGCTTGTCTCGTCCCATGGCGAAGTAGAGTGGGTGGTGAGGGTAGGATCGGCTGTGATTGTCCGAGTGCGGCCGGAAGATAAGGATGGGAATAGGTGAGCGTCATGTGTATGTATGTGTGTGTGTTTTGTGGAGAGGGGCTGTGTGGGATGAGAAGGAAAGGAAGAAAAATGCGAGGCACCCCTGCATTCTGTTTGGGGACGGATATGGGAGAGGGACAACAGGAAAGGTGGAAAGGACACTTGATTGTTTAAAGACACACCAACTTAAATCCACACATTTAATAAAAATCAAGTTTAAACAAGCAAGGAAACGAGGTGGGAAGCTTGAGGGAAGAAGCATCAAACAAAGCTGCGAGGGAAGTTGGTGGGCGAGGGAATACACAGCTCTTGTATCCGGCGATCGTGTCAACCAAGTAACAGAGTACGGAAAAAAGTCATTGCCAAAAAGAAGCTTAAGAGCATATCTATTGCCTTTCTCGAACAGTCTGGAAGTGGGGATGAGCATCGTGGTCAAGACAAGGGATGCGACGCGTCCAAACGCTTGGATCCCAGAGATGATACATGGTGATGGGCCGCCAACGGCAGCAGCTGTCAAGTCAGCGTCCCTCCAGCCTCCACGGCGAGTTTGACAAAACAAGTGCGCGTGAAGGACAGCCACTATCGACTGGAAGCGATATTCGGTCAGGCGGGTTGTGGGTCGGAAAGGACGTTTTATTTTCGTGTCGTGGCCCACATCGGCAACCGTACCTTTGCACTTTGCGAACGGGGGAGCAATGATAATGGCGACTACTATTGTCTCACACAAAGGGGTAGAGATGTTTTGGAAGAAGTGGCTGCTTATGTAAAGGAATGTTTGGACAGCATAGTAAACAATGGGATTCCTTGGAGGGAAGAGGGAGTGGGACTGCGAATCGAATGAAGCAGTGAACCCCGTCATCCATGCAATCCGAATTTACGTCCTTTACGTGTGTGCCAAATTCAATCGACATGTCTAATCGACATGAACACGGAAATCGTGTTGTGATGTGCGTCCATAGAGGGAGAGAGGGTTGGCAGGAGGGAGAGAGGGAGGGAGGGGAGGAGGAACCTTCTGCGAGATCAGGGTGGCCAAAGGCTTCCGCAGTCGCCCGGGAGCTGGAGGAACCACCCATCATTGGGTTGGTTCCGGTTGGCGGCACGTGATTCATTCGTACGGAAATTTTGTACATATTCACGTCTCCGGTCGGCGATTCTCTTAAGTTCACGACAAAAAGGAACGGCTGAGACGCTGCCTTCCTTCTTCGGCAGCAACATGTGCTGAGCGAAAAAGAGGAAAAGAATGAAGGTACTCACGATCAACTCCTTCCGTTTACCAATCCCGATATGATCGCGTTACTATTGATCCACGTAGCATCACGGGCAACGTCTCCTTGCCCTGATCGCATTATTATTTATCAACATAGCATCACTGGCAGCGCCTTCTTTTCTGATACGTTGTGTGAAACGACGCAGGTGACACAGGCAACAGGGCCTCCTCCCTCCTGTACTGGATGCGGTGACTGGTCCAAACAAGGGAAAGAGGGAGGAAAAGAGAGAGGGGACTATGTCTTCTTCTTCTCTTTTTCTTGCCCTTCTTATATAGGGAATATAGTCGTAGCTAGTAGAGAGTGCGAGAGAGAGAGGAATGGGGGAGGGGGTAGAAGAGCGCACTCACTATACTGCAGACGTGTTGGGGACAGGCACCCGCTACTGCCAACGAAAGGGACGGTGCAGGTGGGATACATCGTTATCGTCTTAGTAGCATCCTGTGAGTGGAAATGAGAGAGGGGACTCTTTCGTCATCGTTCTAGCCACCACCCAGCTCTTCTTATGTCAGAAGTCTCTGTCCTCCTGAACCTGCTCCCGCCTTTGTATTTTGTGACCTTGTCAGATTGCAGACGAGAAAATGGAATAAAAACTGAAGGTACACTCGCACTCACATCTATCACTCTCTTCTTTTTCTTTCCATTCGTTTCTGCAAGCTACAAGCCAAGGCACAATTTCACTATTTTTGTTTTTGGTCGTCACGCTTTCGCCTTTCCGTGGGCATCATCGCGCTCGCGACGTGCACGCTTCTTATTCTTTTTTCGCAGAGAGATCATACTTCTCTTCGTGTACTAATGCGTACAGCTCCTCATCACTTGCTTCCAATGAGGGTGCGTTCACCGACGAGCCCTGCGGCCGCTCTCCTCTCCCCGTCCCCACGGAACAATAGGCGGCGTCTCACTTGGCGGTGGCGTAGACTATTTATTTGAACGTGTGACCCGCGCACAAGAAACGATAATAGTCTTATACTACACATCGTTTTGGTCTGTCGACTACCTCCGGACACGACTAAAAGCGAGCATGCCCTTGTCATTTCTACTGAATGGGCCAGTCGTGCCGTCGCGACACACAGAAGCCAAAATCGCGCCCTGTGCGCAAGAAAGTTGCCGAGATGATGACGCAGGCGAACGACGGAAGCGGCTTCGGCTTGGATGATACCACGCACAAATACACTCATCAAATCTTTTTTCAACAGATCAGACTCTCAGCATTGAGCTGAGCGCCGGAGTGGGGCCGCGGTGGTGCCTGATGATCCGTGCCGAGATAGTCCTGCCACGCCTGCCCCCCAAACTCACCAGCGACACGGGAGGAAGTGTTGGATCGATTGCCTTTGCTGCTCGTTGTTTGACGATTGTAACAAGACTTGCACTAATCCAGTGCTTTACATACACAGATATCTTTCTACGATCGCGACCAAGGAGGTGGTGGGTGGCTGCTGCAGCCAGACCGCGCACACAACGCTCCCTATCTTCCCATAAGGGACGAGGTCTAGACGTACTCCTTCATGTTGACCTGTTCACAAGGCGTGGTTATCTTATGGCAAGATGCCATAGTTTAAGCCTAGCCAGTGCACCCTTGCCACGTTACTGGTGCTGCGATTGCTCTGTGTCATTTTTTTGTATCCCTTGCATTGGCACGAGTGGTGCCCTCCGTCCTGCTCTTGCACGAGCAGCATTCTACTCTCTGACCACAGCGTTGGGCTAATCATTTACTTCCTTATAACCCCTCAACCATCCACCACAGAGAATAATGAATGACAGACGAAGGATAAGAACGACTGAGGAGCAGGAGCAGCAGCCGTCAGACGTAGAAGTAGCAGGAGCAGTAGATCGCCGGTCGCGGGGAGCAGGAATGAGCATGCGACGGCAGCTCACAGCACTGGCCTTGTGCTGCTCGGCGTGTGCCGTGCAAGCCTTTGTGGTGGTGCCTGTAATCAGTAATCATCCGCGGTCTGCCCCTACCGGCTTCAGCTCCTCTCCCCCCCCCACTTCCTCTGCTTCCTCCGCTTCCCTCCCCCTTTTCCTTCAGTCATCAAGACCACGTGGCGGCAGCAGCGGCGGTAGCGGGAGCGACAGCCAGCTATTTATGTTGGCGGGGGGGCTCCGCACACAGATTGGTGGGAAGGGCACCAGCTCCGCGGACAAAGCGAGCTTGTTTCAGACATTGCGGACCACGCGTTCGGAAGACGAGATGCTGGCTATCATCACGCAGCTGGAGGAAAGCGGACAGGATTTAAATGTAAAGGATTATACGAGCATACTGGCGGCCTTGAAGAGATTCAAAAATTGGAAGCAGGCTTTGGAGGTATTTGGGCGGATGAGGGAAAGGGGGGTGGAGCCTAATGCCATTACCTATAACGCGGTGATGGGGGCATGCGGAGTAGCTGGCCGGTGGAAGGAGACACTGGAACTCTTTCAGACCATGACCCGACGGGGATTGAGGCCTGATTCAGTAAGCTTTGGGTCTCTGATGATTGGACTGGTGAGGGGGGGGCAATGGGAGCAGGCCTTGGATGTGCTGGGGGAGATGAAAGAGAAGCGGATGGAGATCACAGAGGGGGTGTACACGACGGGCATCACGGCTTGCGAGAAGGGGGGACAGTGGGTGCTGGCATTGGAATTGCTACGGGAGATGCATTTGAAGGGAATTGCTCCGTCTCTCTTTGCTTACAATGCGGCGATATTCGCCTGCCGTCGAGACAAGCAGTGGGTGCAGGCCACGGCCTTACTGGGCGAGATGCGACAAGATGGATTGATACCCGACCGGAATAGTTACCACGGGGCTATGGCTGCATGCGAGGAGGCGGAGATGTGGGAGGGGGTAATGGATTTATATGAGGAACTCAGGGCCATGAGCCTTGAGCCGTCGCGACAGAGCTACGAGTACGTAACACGCGCCTGCCGGGAGTACCTGACCACGCACGGAGAAGACGAGCGGCTGAAGAATTACTTGAGACTGAACAAGATTTCCCCAAATGTGTTGACGGATGAGAGTGACGTCATTTTTCTGGCGGGGCCGAAGATCTTGGAGTTTGAAGGTGGGGTAGAAAGCTTGGAAAGCGAGCCGGAGGAGCAGCCGACATGGATGAGCTTCGCAGATGACGAGTGATTACTCAAGGAAAGAGAGAAGAGTGAAAGCAGTATTTCTCTTTAGGAGGGAGATGTTGTAATGGATTGTCGGGGATGATAATAGGAAGGTAAGTGGGAAGGAAAGGAAGTTTTCTGCTTTGCTTGTTTTTTGTTTTTCTTTATTTCTCACTTTTTCTTCAAATTGCTGTGCGGTTGGCGTGTGTCTGGGGCGGAAGAAGACGATCTAGCTGTTAAGTAGTAGGGCTTTCATGCAAAATTGCGGATTACTGGGTTGAGATCCGCACGGCAGACGAGGAAAGGATAAGAAGTAGTCATGAGGAGGTGGAACCGAAGGAGAGAGAGCATATTTGCCAGACTACCTTGCAGGATCCATTCAGCAACACAACAAAAAATATGAAAAGAGCGAGAGGTAGCGAAAGCACGGCTTTCTCACAAGTGTGGACTGACTATCGCGCCAGAACGAAAATAAAGAAGAAAGACAAAAAACACTTAGACACTTCTATATGAGTTCTTTCGTTATTTTTAATGACTTCTGTTACCTCGTCGCCTGTCTCAGGCATCACACAAGGCGAGCCTTCTCGCTCGTCTTCCGTCCTTTCTTGTTTTGCCAGCCTCGAGCACTGCTCCAGGTGGACCAAGAGATGCCGTGTGGGTACGACAGCCCCCCCTTCATTTCTTCCCGACTTAAAAACAACTCAACCTACAACACATCTGTTTCTACATTCCGCCCTTCTTCCATCGCCTTCCCTTCCTCCGTGCTCCCCTGCTCCTGCTCCTGCTCCTGCTCATGATCTTGCTCCTGCTCCTGTGCCCCCCCAAACAACGCCGCCGCCGCTGCCGCCGCCCGTGGCCCTGGGGGCAATACCTCTTCACCCAATGCAAAAGGCCCAACCTTTGCCAGAAAGAGCGTCCGCACTTCTTTCCGTATCTCCAGTGAACGCACTGTCAACAGCTCCGCCAAGGCCGGGAAGAGCCAATCCAAATGCCACCCAAATTCAGATGAAGGCAAGGCCTTGAAAGTCCGCAGCACCCACAGAATCAGAGGAGTGTATGCCCCAACCTCTGTATTCATGGCATACGCCGCTGCCACGGATGCGGCAGACTTGCCCTCCCGCGAATGGGCCAGGTCATCCTCGAGTTCGACATACTGCCTCAGTACCAGTGCTGCGTACCGCACTAGCACTCGTTCTACAACTGGGCGTCTGTCCCAGGTTAACCCTCCTACCTCCGCTGCTTCTTGTGTGGTGGTAGATGCATAGAGTCGCAGCAAAGCTTTGAGCAAGATGGTGTAGCCCTCAATCGCCTGTTCGTGCAGATGAGGCAACTGTGCCGCTCCCACCCCCGCGGCCAAGCCTGCCACACTCATATTCAAGTTTCCTCTTTGTTCGTGCCGTAGCTGCTGTTGCTGCTGCGCTGGGAGCTGCATCAACCCGCCCTGCCGCAACCGTTCGCGAAGGCTCAAGTTCATGTTGAACTCCGAGGCGTAATCCGCCGATTCCACCAAGGCATCCAACACCTTTCGCAGATTTTTCTCACTCAAAAATGGCCAGGCCGATACGAGCAGGTCCCGCAGCATTTGTTGCACCAGGAGGCTCACGACCATCTGCGTCATAATCGTCCCATTATTCACCATTGCGAAGCTAAAACTAAAATCCCGCCCAGACCGTCCACCCATCGTAGCCATCCGTCGTGCTGCCTCCGCTTCGCCCATCTCGTCCTCGTCTTCTTCCTCGTCCTCATCCATATCATCCGCAGGAGTGGAGAAGTCTGTGGCCGTCCCCTCTTCATACGACCCAGCTGACTCGCCCCTCCCCCCTCCCTCCCTTGTACCTGCGTATGTCGCCCGATTATTCGGTGTCAGACCCACTGAAGAAATCGCGCCCTTTGCCCCTGCCTCGACAGCAGCAGCCAACAGTTCTAACGATCCCCATTCCGGTAAGTTCTTCCTCACCAAACCTAACAAGGAGGAGGTCAAAGCGTCCCACAAATCTGGCTCTTGCAACCGTCCAGCAAGCCCTCGTACGATATCTCGATGCAAGACTGTAGCCGCAATCCGCGCCAGGGTCTCCCGCTCATGTTGACAAGCACAATCTGCCAGCACCGTCAGCACTTCGTGCGCCAAGGTCTTAGTTAAAGGCCAAAATGCTTCTAATAGCTCCACATACCCCTTAAGAACCGTTTCCGTCGTCGTTAGAATCCACGACTCCTCTCGTACCTCCAGGCTAGGGTTGAGGGAGGGGCACTCCGAGATCACCTGCGGAGTACAGTCCGTACGCGCCGACTCAAGGATAGGGAAGAGCACACCTCGAAAAATCAGCTTCCAAGTCTGCGGCGCAAATTGACCACCATGCTGCCGTAGGGTGTTCATAAGTGCCTCCAACGCAGCCGTGCGTGTGGCCAAGCGAGGATCGGCGACACGGGCGGACAAGCCCACCAACAAAGGCCACCACAGCTGGAGCGCTGCCTCGGTGCTCACAGTTCCCTCCGCTGCCGCTGGAAAGCTCGGAGAGCTCGTGGCTACTCCCGAACCAGAAAAAGAGCGCGAGGAGCCCGTCAATGACGAGGTTGAGACAAAGATGCCATTGGCGCCGTCCTTCCTGGCGGAGAGAAGCCCTTCGCTTCCATCCCCCGGCCGTGGACTGATCCGAGGGGCGGCACCTCCTGCGGCGATTACGCCCGAAGCGACGGCGCCTTCGGCGAGATGGGTAGCAGCACTATGGAGGTGGGCGATGGCCGCGAGGCTGATATGGAGATGGTAGGGATTCTCGGAAAATACGAGGAGACAACGCACGAGGTCCACAAAGTCAAAGACGAGGAGGTGGAAGGACGTGCGGTAAAGTTGGTCGATCATGTCAAAGGCAAACTGGCAAAGGCCCTCGTCTGAGGAAGAGGCGGCGAGCGAAAACACGGCAAACATAGATTTCCACCCTGACCGAATGTTGTGCGCACGGACTGAGATGAGGTTGTCCAAGCAGCGGAGAATGAGCTCACGGACCTCAATGGAGCGGGAGGCGGCCATGATCACTTCGAAAGGTTTGAGAAAAAGCCGCTGAAAATTAAAATCCCGCAATTCCTCCTTGGCCAAGAACTTCATCGACAGCTGTCGGAGAGAGTCAATGGCATACAGGGCTACAGCCACATTCTCATGCAAACCCACCGCCGCGTAATGCTTCGAAAGTACCTCCCAGACATTCGCCCACACCAACCGCGAGCGTGCGGTCATATTAAAATCAGCAACTTCTACAAGTTTTTGTAGGGAAAACACGCGAGGTTGAAGCGCACAATCTCCATCCAGTGGGTCCTGCTTCGGGCGATAAGCTCCCCCTCCACCGTGGTGGGCAGTAGGAGCGACCGCCACCTCCATCTTGGACACCTCACAGAGCTGCAGCACAAAGTACTGGATCGCCTGCGAGTCCAAAGCCACCGATGTGGTAAACACCCGCTCGATCATCGCCGCGTCCATCGCCCCCATTATCTGTTCGGCATTAAACTCCTCAACCTGTCGAGCAGCCTCTGCCTTGGATGGTGCTGAGAAGAGCCCTCGCAAGCTTCCAAACCCCCCTCCCCCTCCGTCCACCGCATTCAATCCTCCAGGCTTCCGTGCCCTCAGCAGAGGGAGACCAGCACCACTACTGCTGCTTCCACTACCAGCACTTCCATTCCCACCACCAACCTTGCCTCTGTTGCCCATGGAACCTTCGGGGAAGAAGACGTCGTCCGTGAGCAGGCCTGAGGCAAACAGCTGGAGCCGTGCAAGGTGACTGATGCACTGTAGCACATCAAACCAGGATTCGTTCAGGTAATCTCCGTCCGACAACGCCACGGCCATCAAGGTCTTGATGCAATCGATATTTCGGGGCTTCACCTCGGTCACCTCCGAAAGCGTGGTAAACTTGTAGAGCGTATTCACCAGCATGTTTCGGGCTGTGGGCAGGTTAAAACGAGCGGCTATCCGAATAGAGAGTTGGAACCCCGCCAAAGACAAAGAAATCATCTTGGGATCATCCAGACTTTTGATCGTCTGCGAAAAAACAGAGAGCATCGGGCCCCAAGCCACTTCGAACATGGGCCGCACGTACTGCCCCGGGTCTTCTAACGACGAACGGAACGCACCCACCACCGGCATGGACGTTTGTCCCGCATTAGCACCGCTGCTTCCACCAGTACCACCACCGGTACCGTTCATCTTGGTCCCTCCTCCAGCTTCGCGACGCTTTCGTTGTCGGAAAATGGCCTCGGATGCCTGGACCATTGCTTCTCGTTCTTTTTGGTAGGCCTCCTTACGGCGCTTATCGAGAGAGAGCGTGGAGAAAAATGGGTTCTCGGACGGACCCCCTCCGCCGGCGCCACCGCCACCGGCACGCTTGGCTCGCATGTCGTCGTCTTCTTTCAGAGAAATTGGGGAGCGCTTGATGTTGTCGTAGATCTTTGAGAGGAAGGCTTCCGGGAGGTCGGCTCCAGATGAGATCCCGCGGTTGTTGCGAATAAAGTCCTCCTTTGTCATTTTTCTATCTTCTCGAACGGAGGGATTGTGCAGGTCGGTATTGAGCATGATGATAGAGAATGAGAGGATGAATGCCGTGTCTGCCGAGGGAAATACTAAGGGGTTTTGCAAACAGAAGCGTTCTGCGAATTTTTCCATGATCCGATCGATTTTCTGCGCCTCTCCAGGCAAGCGAAAGCCAGCCAAGAAGTGACGAATCGCCGCATCGAAATCCAATGCGTGCAGATCCATCATATCCACGTATTCATGCAATACCTTTACACAGAAGCCAGACTCGTACTCTTTCTCCTTCCCCAAATAGTCCCCAATCATCGTTTTGTCCAAACGGTCCCGGAAGTCGTGCAAAAAGCGGGCGACATCCATTGGGGTCTTCCGCAAATGCCCATGCGCCTCCATGTAAGCCAAGCCCTGCGACGGCTTCAGATTAAACTTCAAAAGTCCCAGCGAGATTTCCTCTTGTAGCTTCTGCTTCCGATCATACGACTCAACTACCGACAGCGACTCAATCTGTGGCGGTGGGTGCGGATTCTCTCCCCCTCCCTCCCCTACGCCATTGCTGCCAACCGTTGTCGAGCTCGCCGTGGTGTGCGTGCTCTCCCCCAGCGGATCCCCTCCAGTCCCTGACTCTCCTGTATGCGACAAAACCGATCCATGCACGTCCTCCCCAGGACTCCCCGTCGCCATCCTCTTTTCGGTGGCCGCATCATCGAACCCACCTGCCTTGACCAAGCTGCGAGTAATGGCCACAAGTCCCTCCAAGCCCCCCGTGCGGAGCGCTGTTTCCTCGTGCTGCCTCCGGGCGACACCTTGATTTAGCACCCCGTCCCCCGCCAAGGCTTGTTGGCCGCGACCATGCGCCACTCTTGAGAGGGCCATGACGATGCGAGAGAACATAGAAGTGGCGCTCAAGTCACAATCGTAATTTAAGAAAATTTCAATCAACAGGCGAGGGTCCTGACAGAGGTTCCGGAATACCTCGAGAACCAGTAGCTTGTGTTCAAAGGAGGAATTCTCCGACTCGATAAGTTTCAAGAAAATGTTCGAGACAAATACCTCCAGCTCGGCCTTCAGCGAATCCTTGAAATGGGCCGTCATGGTAATGAAAATCCGCAGGCTCAAGCCCACAATAGCTGTGTTGGACGACGTCGCGTTCTTCAACAAAGAGGTGCACAAATGGTTTCGAACCAGATACACAAACTTCTCCGATGACCGGAAAGTGGGTCCAGCGTGATCCAAAATGGAAAGCAAGAGCTCGAGAGACAATATCTTGGATTGCAACGCAACGGGGTCGGCAGGCAGACTCGGGTCGCTCCCATCATTGTACTGGCCCTTGACGCTAAGACGACACAACGCCCGGAATAGAAGGTAGGCATCCTTGTGCAGCACCGAAGGAAATTCGGGTGTGTCGAGGGAGAGGGAGGAAGACGGCAAATCATCAACCTCGGCTCCACCACGGGGAACCAAGGAAATAGGTTTGCTGCCCTGCGGGACAAAGCCTAGCTTGACATACACGCTCGGGTACAGATTCTCCCCACACGGCAGCTGCACGGGTATTTTTTGATGTAGTCTCTTAACGGGAGAGAGGCCGGCAGGATTATTGACATTGATGCCACTGAGCACGACGCCCTTGCCGGGTGACAAGGATAAGCCTCCAATCGGCCCAAACTTGCTGATATTTTGCTCCATAGACTGCAAAGCCAACTGGGCCTCTTCCCGTGCCTTCAGATCGAGGGACTCCATGCGTTGAAAGACAATTGATAGCATCTGTGTGAGCGTGGCCCGGGCCGTGGTCTTGTTGACGGGGTTGCGGCTGACAAGATGAATGTTATAGCACGCGCGCACGGCCTGCAGGAGACTGGCTTGGTGCACCTCAGTGTTGTTGGATATGACACATTCCAGCAGGGCCTTCATCACTTGAAGCTGTACCGTATCCTCGAGCTGATCGTTGCAATCGCAAATGGTCTGAATGACTACGTCCATCAGGATGGCCGCGGTCTCCTCCCCTTCTGCCCTTGTCGCACCCGCTGCCGACAAACCTCCCTCGCCTGCCGGTGCGCTGCCCGAACAATGCAAGCCCGCACTCCCCGTTCCAGCAAATATGACCGTGGCAGTTCCCCGCAAATATCCGTAAGCCACAAGCTTCTGTATGGCGTCCAGAGCGGCCTCCATAATTTTAGGCACCTTGGATTCACAGGCAAGTCTAAAAGGTTCGAAAAACTTGTCTGCATCAGTGTCAGGTCGTTGGTGGTAACTGATGTGATCGGAGGGATGCTGGCCGCTTTCATCGCCACCAGAATTGTTCAGGCCGCTGTGGTTCAAGGCGCCTTCTTCCCGCGCACTCTTGGCCTGCAGGTGCTCAATGACCGTGTCGCAGGCATCCCGCAACGTCTTGTGCTTCCGTGCGCTGCTAACCAGCTTGCGGATCTTGGTCAAAGACAACAGCACCAACTTTTCCATGCCTAAATCCTTCTCCTGCTCTCGTGCCACTGATCCTTGCGACCGGCCTAACACAGTGGTGGTGCTACTATTCTGGGTACGGAGACGATGCAAAAAACCGTTGTGCGTTGTGCTAGAGGTCCTGTTAGAGGACGATGAGTCTCCAGACCATGTGCGCTCCGCAAACGCCTTGATCTTTGACGACGCCGTGCTTACGAGTGGTGATGAGGCGGCGTGGCGTGGCGTGGATGGGGGGGGGCTGAATGCTTGTCCTCCTATTCCTTGCGCCGGGTGGGATGGAATGCTGTTCCGTTCGTCGGAGGGCGGGCGAGATGATGTGCAGCAGCAAGCAAATATATAAGGGCAGCCGGCCGCGTCGTGCTCGTCCCTGCTTGAGATGGGATAAAGAGCAATGAGAGAATGAGTGAGGCCAAGGCATTGTGTAGCCACTAACGTGGGGGAGTAGTAGGAGCACGATCATTTCGAAAACGCGTATGGTATGGTGCATTATATCATCAGTTTCCCTCTCAAATAATATATATATATACATACGATATATTTTACTTCAGCGAGCGAGCGAGGCATGGGCATGCCCATGTTAAAAACACTCACAACGACTTTCGCACCACCACATTTGCGGGCCCAGGCAGGTCCCACCCACTGCATGGACGGCGATATGCCCGTGTTGCCGCAGAGGACAGAGCGGGAGGTCAGTTCCGCGTCGACCAATCGCTCTCTACGCTCACGCCACGGGCCTGCCGCATCGGCAGCAGCTCTGCCCATGGTCCCCAAGGACCCTGACGCGCTTTTGGAGGGTTGGCTGAAGAAGCGAGGCACACGGATTCCTGGGCACTGGTCCGAGCGGTACTTTGTATTAAAGGAGGACCGCTTGATGTATTACCTCAAGCCCAGCGACTCGGTGGCCCGGGGCACTTACGTCCTGGACCGGACATGCGTTGTCTCTGAGGTGAAACCCTTTTCTATGTCCTACGACAAGAAGAAAGCCTTGCATGCATTTCGTATCGTTTGGCCCGAGGCTGCAGAGATCATGGAGGCCCCCCCAGTGGCGGCGGTGGGTGCGGGCGAGAGCAGCACCACCAAGAGCAGCAACACGAGCACTGCCACCACCAGCCGCAAGGATGGTGAGTCGAAACGACATTCAGCTCGATTTGCCGGTCCATTGCCCGCATATTCAGGCTCGAATGAGACTTTATCATCGTCCAGGACCAACGCCACCTGTAATGCCGACCCGGAAGGATCTCAGGTAGTGGGCGTAAGCATGGACCCTTACGTCATGTCCTCGTACCGAGACCCCGCCCACCAACAGAAGCAGCAGCAGGCTATAACCAGAATCGTCTATAGTGTCTGTTGCTTGTCGGAAGGTCGTAGTAATGTGCGTCGCTTGGGAAGCCAGGGCTCGACCTCCTTTTCTGGAGGCGGGGGAAGCCAACGTGGAGAAGGCAGCAGCGGCAGCAGCAGCAGCAGCGGCCCCGTGACGTTTGCTTCGAGCGGGGCCATGGTCGCAATGGCAGTGGGTGGGGTGGTCGTAGGGGCAATGACTGCAGGTTTAGGCCTTGTTGCGCCCATGGTGATTGTCGGTCTCACAGCAGCTACAGGGTCGGGGGCAGCTGTCTACGGAGCTGCATCCTCCTCGTCTCATGGAGGACTCAAGACGAAGCAGGTAGCGCTGGTGTTGGCATTGGACAGCAAGGAAAGCGCAGAGGAATGGCGCACGACGATTGAAGCTCGAATTCGGATGAGCCAGCGTTTCCCTCAGCTAAGATGGATGTCCATGGTGGGCTTAGATAGACGGAAGCCCCATTCGCTCAGCATGGGGACCACCAGCAGCAGGAGCAGCAGCTGCAAGCAGCGGAGTGTACCATGCATTACGAAAAGATTGGAGAACGTAGATCGGTGGACAAGGGTGACGCGCTGGCGTCCGTGGGGGGTGGATAATGGGATTCGGGTCTATGAGCTTGATCACGTCACTATCCAGACAGGTGTTGTCCAGCGATGGCCCACTTCAGTTTCGACGGCTGCTTCGGAAGGTGGCTGCAGCATTTACAGTGAGAATGGAATTAGAACATGGGGGCGGGCAACCAAGGCACCATTGCCTTGTCGGAAGGTGCAGGTGACAGTGCGAGGGACGCCGTTAGAGACCTTCATTGCCTTGATCTCTGTCCCTTACCGGATCCTGAACGGTGTGGTAGAGAGTGTACGGAACCTGGAAAGACTAGATGACCAATCAGACGTAATTCATTTGACGTTCAAACCCTTATTCTTGTGGCCGACCAGGACGGCGCCCCGAGACTTTTGTTTGCTTCGGTCCTGGCGTTATGACGAGGATGGTACATACATCATTTGCTACGATTCCACCACACACCGGGCGTGCCCTCCTTTGCCGGGGTATGTGCGTGGGGCCATGCATGCCGTCTACACCATCAGCCCGAGGCGGCATTCGCGAGGGGGGGGCGGGGCTGTGGAGTTAAATGAGGCCCCCGAGTGCCTGCTCACACATATCCTGCAGGTAGACCCGAAGGGGTGGGTGTGGCACCAACTAGGCTATTTAGATGCATTTGTCACGGAGATGCTGTGTCAGGTGCTTGATGTGCGGGATCTGCTGGAGACGGATCGATTCATGGCCGTGCATGTCGATACCAGCGAGGAAGGTGGGATGGGAGGGGAGCAGGGCGCGAGGGGGAAGGGGAAAGGGAATGAATTAGGGAAGGGTGAGCACACAGAAGAGGGTGCGAGCGGGGTTGAAAGTAGCGGCAATGCCGAGCGGGGAATTGGGACGCTGGTGATGCATCAAGCGACGGTGCCTGCCGAAATGTGGGGGGACGTTGATGCGACAAGCTTTGTCGTGCGCGGTCCTAACTACTCCGTCAGTAAGCTTAAGGTGCCTTCGGAGCCAGCGGCCTTTCATTTACTCGCCGTGGATTTGTTTGACCTTCCCGAAGCCCATGAGAATATTGCTGGGCATGTGAATAATCGTGTGCAGGTCGCGGTGGCGGCGGGGGATTGCCCACCATTTGTGTTTGTGGTGCAATTGCAGATTCCGGGGGTGGATCAACAGTTGGGATATGTCACTTATTTTTCCCCTCCAGACATGGCTTTATTGGAGGAAGACACACCGCTCTCTCGCGTGCTCAAGCCTTTTTTCTTCGGCTCGGATGATGGGTATCGGGATTTGCGCTTCAAGTTGATTCCAAAGATCGTGGAGGGGAACTGGGTTGTCAGAAAGAGTGTGGGCTCTACACCTGCCATTCTCGGCACGAAACTCAAGCAGACGTATCACAGAGGGACAAATTATTTTGAACTAGACATCAACATCGCTTCATCGTCAGTGGCCGCGGGTGTGGTTCGCCTGGCGGCAGGGTATGCGAAGACGCTGGTGATTGACTTGGCTTTAGTGGTTCAGGGAGAAACGGAGGACGAATTACCGGAGCGGGTGGTAGCAGGGTGGCGGATCAATAACATGGATTTGGCTACGGCGAAGAGGTTGGAGTAGGCATGGAGACTAGAGGACGTGATTCTTGATTTTGTCGATTTTGGTTACATGTGTAGCTATAGAGAAAGAAAATGAACAGTGAACATTGAGGGATTGGGGATTGTGATTGTGCGAGGATGAGCTGCGAAAATGGCAACGACCCCTACATGCTATCCCAAAGCTTTATAAACTTGACGTATCAATGGGATTGATAACTGACCAATGCGATCATGGCGTCCCGCCTCAATTCTCTTTTTTCATTTTTGTTCTTTGTTTGTTTGCTTCACCTATCTTCTCGCTTCTTGCGCGAAGCCGACAATCTTCTTTCGTGTGAACCATATACCCCACTGTCTACTGGTTCTCAGTGTTGCGCTTGTACTCCCGCCCCAGCTGGTACTGTTGCTGCTGCTCTTAAAGGTACGCGCCGTCCTCGTCTCTTTTGTTCTTTACTTTGTACAAGTACTAGTTGTTGATGTTTTGTTCTTGCCTTGTCTTCTTGGCACTCTTGCTTCTTTTTCCCCACGTCTTGCCTCCGCTTCAATCTCTCCCTGAAGTGGGCCTCGATTGTTACTGAACGTCTCCCTTAACTCCCCGAAGGTCCAGAACCTATCAACATAAAGAGCAAAAATAGAAAGACTTAGATCAAATGCTTCAATAAATACTAAATTTAGAAAGAACGAAACACAAAGCATGCAGCATTCTACTCCTCACAGTCACTATGCCTTCCCTCCACCGCCTCCTCCAGATGTTGACGACACCACTGACGAAGCAGCCCCAGCGACTGATTTCCCCCCTCTCCCCACCCCTGCACTTGCCAACGCCTCGCAATCCCGATCGCCGCAACAATCCAGTTGTTGGGTCGGTTTTACCACCGGCCTGCCCAACCCCAAGCCCTTTCCAGCGAGTTCTCCCAACGAGCTCCAGTGCGACCCCGACGTCACCCCCGCTGCAGCTGCTGCTGCTTCAGCAGCTCGTGCCAACCGTCCCTCCGCGTCCCTTGCCCCCGCCTCTGCGAGAGTCTCGTAAGCCGTGGTCGGATTAGCGTAATGCCTGGGGCCTGGTGGTGCCTCATCAGCAATGATGTCCCCGCCCGCAATCCTCCTGAGTCTGTCTCCCCTCTCTCCCTTCGACACCCAGTTGTGCGCTTTCTCCAGGGCCTTGTCCACTTTGGAGTGCGAGTCCGCGCCCAGGGGGACAAGGGATGCTTTCAGCAATCGGCGGGTGGCTGCCTCCCAGGTTAGGCTGTCCCGTTCGTCCGCCGAGAGAGGGGCGGGAACATGGGCGAGTGCCCACAAGACCTGCGTGGCAAACTCTTCCTTGTTTCGAAACGTGAGACAGTTGGTAAAGCGCATGAAGAATTCGTTGGATGGATGAGCGGCTATGATGACGAATTTCCCCATGGCCAAAGCTTCGGCGACGGTCGTGCACAATACCTCTGAGACAGAGGGGTTGATAAATACTTTGTACTGCGAGAGCTGGGCGTGGTCCACGGCTCCGTGGAAGGTGATGCTCAACGATCGCGCCATAGCCTTGCGTTTGATCTCGTCCTCATCGGGTCCGGAGCCATACACGTCCATCTTGAAGGTGCGACCGTCGCGTTCCCTCGCATAGACCATCATGGGGATCAGACGGTCCATCCCCTTCGGCCAAAGCATCTTGCCAATAAAATACGCCCCCTCCATCTCAGAGCCCCTAGCCCCATCCCCGACCTCCAAAAACTCCCTTCGCACCCCGTGCACGTTCTCAATCTCTTCCTTTCCCGGCGCGAACCGCTGCAAGGCCCCCGACAACTTGATAACCTTATGGCAATAGGCCCGACACATCCACTGGTTCATAAAGAAGAGAAACGCTGACTTCATACTTCCACCCTGGATGCTTTTACTGTACACTAAGTAGTTGGTGTGACAAATACCCACCACGTGCCTGAATTTCTTGGTCCACGGTACACCCGGCGCCCGATACCAATTCAAGTGCTCCGGCTCCTCCAAGATTAAGACATCCGCGTCTTCATCCGGTATCAGCGCTGGCACGTCCCCCACGGAGAAAATAGACCCCAGCTCCGGGTGATACCTGCCCGAGTAGAACTGAACCCGCAGATTCTTGGCTTCCGGGCCTAGGCCTGCGCGTTGACTCAGCCATTCCCGTATGTACCGTTCTTGGTCCTCGGGCGTTGCAAAGGTCTTTCCGTGCGGATACACCACTTTCTGGTCGTCCGCATCCAGCCAAGGTACCACTAAAGTGACGCGCCCAGGGGGGCGGCCGCGAGAAAGGTAGGCAGCGCGAAGGAGTGGGTTGACGGCCGTGCCCGTCATCCAAGGGAGGCTGGCCGTGGTGATGATCCAGATCTTCCGGTCGGGGCTACTAAGGTCCGATTCGGGGAGGACGGCTTCGGGCCTGTGTTTATGTGCGTGAGTAAAGGAATATTTGTATCATGCGAGCGTTGGTAAGACGGAGGTGACACGGGAGGAGAGTGAGGATGGTTGTCTAACCATCTAGAGGGACGAGAGGGGAGGAAGGCGACTTACCCGCTCCCATTGTCACTTTTGGCCAGACCTCGAATTGGCGCCAGTGGGCCAGGAAGCAATGTCGAGGCCGAGACGGCCACTATCAGGGTTACCAGAAGGAGCAGCGTCACGAAGTTTGGCTTCAGCAAGACCTTCCTCCGTCGTCTTTGGCTGCTGCTCGAGCTCGAGCTGTCACTGCTGAGGCTAAGAGGCATTGTGATGATTGTGACAGTGGCCGCCTGGAGTCGCCTGGGGTGACCTAGACGGGGAGACTGGCACGATGGACGGTGGCCTTTACTCTTTGTGCCTTGATAGGACCTCCTATTGAATAATCTGTGTGTACTGGGTACTTAAGTGAGAGGCAAGATCGTTGCTATGTGAGGTGTCTGCTTGATGATGCCAGCGAGCGAGCGAGGGATATAAATTGAGAAAAAGAGCAGTGGACTCCCTTGGAGGGTGAAAGCGATAACTGTGATTTGGAATGCCTGAAGACGCTCATGATCATGTACGATGCGTTTGTTTGTTTTGGTGGACAGGGTGGGAACTTTCCACGATAGTTTACAGGCCAAACGCCTTCAGAGTTGCCATAGCGGGTAAGGGATAGAAATATGGCATTTTTTATTTTTTATTTTGAAAGAAGAGAATTTCTGACGAGGCGGGCTACGTGCTGTGGATATGATGCATTTTTATACATCGTAACATGTACTGCTATTAGTGAGGCCAAAGGCTCCTCTTCGCTGTGGGACCTCAGTGTCGCTGACACATGCGTGGATGGGGGGACACGATAACAAAGGATCGAATGAATGCTCTTGACTTCCAGCAGTGTGGGCCAGGTAGCTTCAGGAGATACAGAAGATTGAATGAAGGCTTTTGCCTTACAGCGATGTAAGGTCAACTACTTCCAATAGTAAGAGAAAGAAAGAGGAGAGGGAAAGAAGGAAAGAAAGAGTGGGCGAAGTGCGTTTCTCCTCAAAATGCATTTGCCACTCTTCTTAGTGCTCATTGTATGTATCTATTGTTCCCGTGGAGTTGGCCGATGCCATTTTGAAATAAGATAAAATAAATAATATACTACTATGCTTTGATAGTCTGACATGTATCCTTACTGGGTGGGTGTATACTCCTCTTCACTGCCCGTGCTCCGTCTCTTGCGAGTACTCAAGATCGTTGTGCTCCTCCGCATGCTCGTGGGTATCTCCCATCGCCTCCTGCTCTGCCCAATGATCCTTGTCCTCCATCTCCTCCGAATATCCATCGTCCCCCCCCTCATCTTCCCATGCCTCTTCGGGCTTTTCCGGTTCCTTCATCGAATACTCCCTCCTCCCCCCGGCAACTTCCATAGGCACAGGGCTGCTGGTGGTGCTTGTGATGCTGGTGTAGCCAAAGGCGTTGGCGACTTTCTCCAGAGCCACGACGCCCGCGATGCGACCAGCATGGCAATGGAGTAATGGGGGGCAACACCACGTGGTTTTACATGCCCCCGCATTCGGAGGACGTCCCGTCATGACCTGTCCGTTGCTAAAGGAGTCGGAGAAGCACAACGGCGTGTAGAGTTTATATGTTTCGACCCCCACATGGAGGGCAAATACAGAGCTCAAAATGATGATGGCGTACGTTAGGAGCTTGAACAGGCCGTGGCCCAAATGACCCAGTGTACCAATGGACTGTTTTCCCCCCACTTCCTCGCCCTTATCGTACGAACGACGTGACGGGCCTCCGCTCGTGCGGACGGACAGCAGGGGCACAAGAGGAGCATGGGTTGCTCTTATCGGCGCCGGCGCCGATACTTGAACGAGTCCTCGGGTATTTTGGCGAGCAGGAGGCATGACCACATCATTGTCTTCTTCGTCCTCCTCTGTTTCCGCCTTCTCGTCGGTCGTCATCACAGGCCGGGATAGGGCATGCCGTCGCGAAGGGATACCACGGCCTCGAAAAGTCATGGAAGGATGGGACGTCGTCATGGTCCGTTGAAACTTCGTAGTACCGGAGGCATTTGTGGTAGCGGAGGGAGAGTAATTGCTGCTGCGGACTCGGAGGATCTGGGCTGCCTCTTCGATGGCCTGCTTCTTGGTCAATCGCTCGACTGGCGATGTACTCTTCCGCTTGACTAAGGTGCTCGGTTTCATGCCGCTCTTGCTACCACTGCCACTCCCGCAGCTACTTCTGTTGCTTCTTATCCTGCTTGATGTACTAGTCGTGCTGGTGGCGGTGCGGGAGCGGGCGCCGGCACGGGCGGTGCTGGGGCGGGGCGTCCTGTCTTCCTCCTCGTCTTCGTCGATGTCCATGGCGTCTTCACTCTTTTCTAAAAGTGCATTCTCCAGGCCCTTCGTCAATGCCTTCATCCGCTCAACCATCCGTTTTTCCTGTTCCTTCGCTGCCTCTTCCTTGGCCGCGATTTTTATCGTGGAGGCCCTCTAACGTGTAGGGATCAGGAACGAGCAATTAGGTAATCATCATCACTTAAGGTGCCAAGGTTTTACTCCTTGCAAAAAGATTGGCCACACGTATATCCATGTACTCAGCTCACGTACCTTTGGAGGCATCCTCCCTGATGATGGGAAGGATTTGTTAGCGATGTACGAGCTGTGGTGGTAGTTGTGCGATATGTGGGGTTGTTGAAGGCATGCATGCGAACGTGGGCGCTAGGGAGCTGGATGGGTAAGCAAGCCAGCCAGCAGTTGTTTCATATGCTCATTTTACCGGTGCTCTCAACAGGCCGTACAAGCCTAAAGGTGACCTCAATATGTGATGCGCTCTCGTGGAAAAGTCTTGTGACACGACCGCACGTTGCTTGGTGACTGATGGCGACAGAACGGGTCTCCTGATAGACCCGGTACGAAAATCACTGATTGAGCATTCTTTGCTTGGTAAAGTGAGAGAGATGTCATTTCTCGACAAGGACATTGATGTCTGTATCTCGTGAATTTGTGGCGCCACTCTTGATGAGTGAATTGATTTGTTTGTAAGTGTTGCTGTGAAGTATGCAATTACATACCCCTCTACTAGCACACAGCGTAGTTGTAAGGTCATTGTCAATCAACCACACGTGTAAAATTCTACAAAGGAGAGTAGTAATCTTTCCAATACGCCATAGCAGTCCATGCGAATGCGAGGTAGCTAGATACCGACGTTAATTGTCCTCGACAAGATGAGAAGACTACCTTTATTCTCGACGGTAGAACCTCCAGAAGACAGGAGTTTACACACAGGGGCTTGTCAGATATCGGCGTGTCTAACACCGAGTGTCGCCATGGAGTTTTACTGCCGGCCACTCGGAGAAAAAACAAGGAGGGAAGATGGTGATGTCCAAAAAGTTTCTGTATATCTTTGTGACGAAGGAGGAGAAGGCAGGGTTGTTCTCACAGATTAACCATGACAGTCAGTACAGTCGCGTTCACTTCGACTTATCCACGGCTTACGTCTTGCGGATGCATGATCAACCCCAAGTTTTGCTTTCACGCCCTTCCCCATCATCTCCAAATAAAAAATGGAGCATGTAAAGCAAGCAGTTCATCCGTTCAACTTGCACTACTTCCCTTATTTGCTTTTGATGTATTTATTTACTTTGCTTTAGATTCCTCCGTGTCGTGTCTAGTCTATCTTTTTCTCCATACCTGCTTCTCCAGATTGCTTCACAATATCTCGGCCACCGCTTCCTCAGCTGGGTAGTAGTATCATGTATCTTCTTCTGTCTATATCACCACCGCACGCACCGACTCATACCGTCCGCCCCCACGCCGATCCCCGCCGGCCTCGTTTCTCTTGTTCTCGTGTCTAAGCAGCCAGCCTTTGTCTCGTCTGCCTCCTCCTCCTCCTCCTCCTCCTTCTCCTCCTCCTCCTCCTATTCTTCCTTCTACTCCTCCTCTTCCTCCTTTTCCTACATCACTGCCAACCTCTCCTCCCTCCAATCCCCCACACTCTTCTTCATATCGAATCCGCTTTGGAAGCCTTTTGCTTAGCCAGACCCAATGAGGCATAGCGCGACCTTTCATTTCCCTAGGCGCCGTGCTTACCCGCGGGTCCCTCTCCACCGCCCGCACCACCGCAGGCCACAAGATCTTGAGTCTTGATTTAGTCAGGCAAAGTTCACGGTAATCCCGGTCCAAGCCATGCAGCAAATCGGCCTTGGCGAGGTCGATGGCAATCTCCCCCTCGGCAATCAGGATATTGACTATCATCCGTTTCACCTTGTCCACTTGCTGCCGTTGCCGGATCTCCGCCCGCGCCTTAAGGAAGGCTGACAGAACGAGCCCCGAAAGAACCGACAACGCGGCGAGCACATTCCACATCTCATAGAGAAACACCTTGATTCGACAAAGCACTGCACCTTGCCGCCACAATGCACCCATGACCTCCGGCCGCCCCCGCAAGTGCACGTAGTAATCCGTGGCCAGATCAGGCCCTCTCCATTCACGGTCCACACCTCTCAAGGCTAAATCTCCCCAGGGGTAGCTGTGCATGCTGATATCGCCCCACAACTCTTCCTCCCGATACCGCGGCGGCACGTTCACCGTCATTTGCTTCCCTATCCATGACCCCACTCCCTCTGCCCCTGCTGCCGCCCGCGGATCCTTACACAGATCTTCCACTGTGCGCCGCTGCACCGACTTGACGAGCTTGATGACGGTGGACTGCGGGACGACACACTCCCCCCACAGTCCCAAAATGTCGCCTCGAACGTGACCCGGTGGGCACTCCTTCCTGACCCACAATGCCAAGCCCACTTTGAGCACGCCCCCCAGGCACAGCAGCCAGAAAGACAGCAGGGTCAGGCCCAGAGAAAAGATCTTCAGGCGACGCATCCCGGAAGAGAAGACCTCATCCTTCATCAGCATCGAGGGCCAACCAGGGAGAAGCTGGTGCGGTTGATGTAGTTGCTGATATTTGTGCTGCTGCTGCTGCTGCTGCTGCTGCTGCTGCTGGCTCTGCTCATCCTGCCGCCGCCGGGGTTGAGTACCGTTGTTGATGCGGGCCCCAGCCTCTCTGCGGTGAAGTAAGGAAGTAAAACTCATGCGATCTGACACCGATCGTCCGCTTTCTTCTATCACTTCTCGTCCTTCGACCGGAGTTGCCTTCTTCATGAGTCCACGAGCGGGGCGGGGCACCGGAGACTGCCACGGGGGAATGACTGGATGCGGGGTGCCCGAAAACCGGCTAGAGTGCCGCATTGCCGGCGAGGACGATGACGAGTTGGAGTAGTAGGAGGAAGAACAAGAAGCCGAAGCCGCTGCTGCTGATGCCCGCCGAGACGACAAGCTTGGCAGCTCCTGCATGTGCTCGGGCCAGCGCTCCCCAAGCTGCTCTCGAAAGGCCACGCGCTTGGATGGGCTCTCGGACGGTGGTAAGGCTGCCGACTCAGGTCGTAAGAAACTGGGGAAGCGAAAGGAAGGCGCGCTCCACGACAGGTGCCGAGGAGGATTGTGCACGCCGACTACCGCGGAACTAGGTGCGGCAGGTGCGGCACGAGGTGCGTTGTAGAAGCGTCCATCCACCTCATCCACGTCCATCTCATCGCCTTCTCTTGTCCTTTCCTCCTCCATCGGTGCTGATGCTGGCGAGCGAAGGAGGTTGGTATGATAAAATCGAGGGTCCAGATCGTGTCCATCATCTTCTTCCTCATGATCCTGATCCTGTTCCTCCTCGGCAGCACACGGGGATTGGCCGACGCGTCGTAGCGCGCTCACACCAAGCGGAGAAGACGGCGGCACATATCCTCCTTCCCCGTCCTCTACCTCGTCCTTGTACTCCTCTTCTCGCTGGAGTCGAAGGAGTCGAACCCTCTTGCCGTTAGACTGACGATGGGCAGCCGCACCCGTGGCAGTTCCTCGTTTCCGTGCCCCGCTGCCGCTCCAATCTCCACCGCCGTCCCTCTTACCGGCCATCGGCTTGAGACTTCTTTTCTTTTGAGATGGTCGTGCTGTCATGCGACTGTCCACTTCCTTTTCCTTCTCCTTCTCCTCCTTTCCCTGCTCCTCCATCTCCGCCTCCTCCACTTCCTCCTCCTGCTCCTCCTCCTGGTCCTCCTCCTGGTCCTCCTCCTGCTCCTCCTCCCTCTCCCGCTCCTTTTTCGTCTGGGACCGTGACATCGCAATGGCAGACGAGAGGCGACGCATGGTGGCTGGGAGATGCCCCGTGGCCCGCCTAGGACTGGTGCTATTGTGCTTCTGAGAATTCGGAGACTTCGACTCTCTCTCTAGGCGCGCAAGCACCCGCTGCTCCAGAGCCATTGCCTGCTCCTCTTTAGCGAGCTCTAGCGCTGACTTCTTGAGCGGCATCTTGTCCTTGTCGCACAGGCGCTGTGTAATGTGTGGAGTTTGATGTAGGTTGGTGTGTGTCTTTAGCTTGCTGCATATTATATTGCTTCAAAAGAATAATAAGTTCTAAGGACTACATTTGGCATAGGGTTCCCAAAGAATAAAACGGCAACAAGAGGTCAACTCCAAGTACTATCTTTGTTTTGCTTACTGGCTCTACAGCTGAGCCAAACTCGGGGTGCCGATGGCCCCCAGACTTCCCCTCTCCTCCTCAGCACGCTGATCTTTTTTCTCTTGAGGGGAGGTTGAGGATGTTATCGCAACGACAGCGCCACTTTTATGCATCATGCATGATAATAACAACACACAACCTACAGGCTATCTCCTCCCCTAGCTACGTCAGATTATTCCTCTCGCCCTCCTCTGACTTATCCTATTTTCCGCCCGAGCCCCTCAGATTTTGTCTGGGGCTCCACGTCGATTCCCCCGGCCTCAGCTTTTTCTTCTACACAAAAGCAACAAATGGCAACCACCACGTCCACGTCCCCCATCGTCCTGGCAGACACCAGCCTGCCGGAGTACCATGCCTTCCCGCCCTTTTTTACACTTCAGCCCGTCGTGGAAACTCGGAAGATCCAGCTTCGGCTATGGCGGGAGCTGGTGCTACGGTGGCATCAAGCCCGGGGCATACAAAACCTAAACCTTAACGAGTGGCCGCTCTTTGCCAACCCTATCATCAATCGTACCTTATCCTTGAAGGCACGCCAGGAGGTGGTGCAGGGCATGGTGGCGAGCGGGCACGCAGAATGGAAAGACGAGTATAAGACCACGGCCTTTGTCATGTGGCGGTCCCCGCAAGAAATTGCAGCCTCCGTCCTGGACTTTGTGCGGAGAAATGGAATGGCTGGCAATGTGTACACGGTATATGATTTGTACTCTGGAGATGAGATAACTGCGGGCGCAGATTTTCATGGCACGGACCCTACCATTTTTCGACGTGCCCTGGAATTATTAGAGCAGCAAGGCAAGGCAGCCTTGTTCAAAGGAGCGTCGTCGGAAGAAGATGGCATTAAGTTTGTCGCGGATGCCTAGGCAACATTTTGGGAGTGAGAATAACATAACATTTAAGTGTGAAAATACCAACGGTGATTTCGATTGCAAAAGTATGGAAGAAATAAAGTACTTGAGGAAAGTCTTTTTTTAATTTTTCCGGGAAGCAAGTATTTCGGACCTTTGTCCCCAAAATATATAACAGTACATGGAAAAATCCATGGAAGTCTGGGCCGGTGAAAAACCATGCGCCCTACTTTCTGTTCATTTCTATATTAGTTGATTGGTCCTTTTGTGAGGTCTTTCTTCGCTCATTATCTAATGTATACAAATGTACACCCTCGTCCACTCGAGAATTTCCAAGGGCCGGGGGGAAAGACTAAGTGTGGCTTTGAATGAATGCTACACACTTTGCAATCAAGTGTGAACTCCACATATGCGCTCTCCTTTTCTTCACCACTCAAAAACTTTCCAACACAAAGCGCGAAAACTCATCACTTCATTCTAATTTGCCTTCTTCGTACGTTCATAATCAATAGGTAGCACGCCTTGCGCAGCGGAATCCATTCCATTTGTTGCCTTCCCGCACTCACCGTGATGCCGATTGCTTCTTTTTGGCCCTTGCCGTCGAAGAAGCAGGCCTAGCAAAGCACCAGTGACAATGAGCACCAGGCCGGCCAGCCACATCCAGCGCTGCACAATCTCGTCGAACTCCAGCTTCTGGAAGTCGTCCACGGCCTTGACACTCTTGGCCAGCTGGTGGGCCGTGTTGATAAGGGCAATGACCTCGTTGCGTTGAAATGACAGGCGGCCTTCCGCCGTCCGGTCCTCGGGCCGTCCCAGCACCACCTTGATGGCCGTGCCCAGGCCCAGAACCTGCAGCTTGCCCCAGAGCCGGCATTTCTCGCACCCGACGCAGTCCATGATGCGTGAGATGTTGTGGAAGCGCACGAAAAAATCATGGCGCAGCTTGTGCAGCTCGGCTTCCTCTGCTGCTACCGCGTCGGATCCGCCCGCCAGCCCGCGCGGCTGGAACATGCCGCTCTCGTCAAATGCGCGGTGGCACTGCTCAGCTGTGGTGGCGTTGGAAGAAGCACGCACCAGGCCCCGGACTGCACCGCGTACCCATTCATCATCCTCGGGGTTCCCCGTGTCGTAGTCGTAGGCCTGAAGCTCGGGTCCGGCCATGTTGATGGCGCGCAGCAGGAACAGGTAGGCGAAGTACAGGTTGTGGATGCGCTCGGGATGCATGCCCACCTTCTCCACGAACAGCGCCGTGTTGGGGCACCACCGGTCCTGGGCCGAGTCGTAATAGTCCAAGGCTAAATGTGTGGAGATGGATGATTGCAGACCGGCGATCAGGCGGTAGAAGACGCGCTTCTCCAGGCAGTGCCCGCCCGCGTGCAGCTCCATAGGGGACAGCTCGAAGCAATTCTCGTAAATAGAGCGCCAGACTCGACAAGCCGAGGGCCCTGCATAGCCCGTGAAGCGCTCGATGTTGCGCAGGAGGTTGATGTAATTCATACCCTGGTCTTCCTCCTCCTGCTCGATCCAAACTTTGGCGTTGTCCCCCTCCGCCCAGCCCGCGAAGGCATCGACACCCGCCTTGGCCTCCTTGCGGTCCACCGTGCCCAGAAGCTTTTCCATCTCGCTTAAGGCCGTCGTGGAGTCCCCGAGACATTCCCGTATCGCCCGGCCTTCGGCATCTCGCTCGATCCAGACGGGCGGGACCTCATGGGCTTCGCACTCCAGCACGGCGCAGTCCCGGATGGAGCATATCATCTCCTCGTGCCAAAAGGGGCAGGCCTTGCTCAGGTTCACTTTGAAGTACCGAAAGAAGGTGCGCTGTGCCAGATCCCCCAACAGCGGAAAAAAGTACTGACGCGTGGCTTTGTTAACCGTGTCAAACTCGCAGCCGCAGTCCCCCACAAACCCGTCTAGGTCGCAAGTCTGGCAAACACGGGCACGGAAGAAATCCAGCATTGGTAGGTGTGTGAAACGCTTCCCGCCCTGCGATGGGAGAGATATAGCGAGAGCGAGAGGGGTGTATGTGAGTTGGAGTACGCAATGTCATGAATAAATGTGAGAAGCGCACACCAGGGGCATGTCGCGTGGTTTATCACATACTGTATCTGAGACCGTAAGTTGATCCCTACCCACCCACCCAACCCATCGCGTCCCGTCTGTTTCTTACCTCTGTCTGAGCGCATAGCTGGCCGATCAGGAGGACGACGCCGCAGAATACGAGCAGCCTAGGCTTTACGAGCCACCACATGCCGCGTATGTACGAGCCTTGCGGAACTTGAGGAAATGCTAGGCCTTGGATGATGGGCGCTCCCGGTGCGAAGGGGAGGCTGAGGCCTAAATCTACGGTATAGGAAAAGTGATTAAAGCAGCATATGCAGCATAAGCACAGAGAGTCTTACTACCTCATGGCAAGCCGCTGGTTTTACAAGCTTACACAAGGGGGGGCAACAATAAACATGGGGGATGCTCATCTCACAGCGAGCGGCAGGAGGAAACGGTGGCGCAACGGTTCATTTGATTCCCATTGATAAGACACGCCTGTTTCTTCTGCGAAAACCCACGGTATGCGCTGGCACATTCTTCCTTGCTGCGTATATTGTAAAGCTCTGTGGTACTCTGTTAACATACTTCTTGTCCCAGTGCCCAACATCCCCACAGAGCCCCCCCCCCCAAAAAAAGTATCTAAAAACGAGAAAGAAGACTTGTTTTCCTTTTAGCACATGCCACCATGGAGGAGTGGGACGCGACAGCCTCACCAAGATTGGAGCTGACTGGCGAGCTGTCCGCGGAGCGGCTCCGCAACTATCAGCAAGCAGCCTTGGCCAAGGCTCGCCGCAGCAACATCATCATGTGCGGGGCAGCTGGCATTGGCAAAACTCACGTAGCCTTGTCCTTGCTTCGCGAGGCCGACTACAGCGAGGGCCAGGTAGCCTTCTTCCTTGCCACCACACGACACCTTGCCCAGCAACAGTACCAACGCATCCGCAACGCCACGTCGCTGTCCATCAAGTTCTGCGTGGGCATGGAGTACGATCTCTGGAGCAAGGCCCAGTGGCAGACCGTCTTCCGACAGAACCATGTGATAGTGTGCACCCCTCAGATCCTCCTGAACGTGCTCACAAAAGGCTCCGAGTACATGACGGTGTCGCGCATCAATTTGCTCGTTCTAGACGAATGTCACAAGGCGCACCGCAACCACCCCTATGCACAGGTCATGCACCACTACGAGCGGGCTGAAGCCTCGGGAACCCGCCCCCGCGTCTTTGGTATGACGGCCACGCCCAGCAAGCTGTGCCACCAGATCCTCCACTGCACGCTACACATATGTCCACTAGATGATATCAAGATGTTTGCGGCCAAGGCACCCCTCAGCGTTATCCAATACCAGGAGGAGGACCACGTGACACGCGAGAAGGAGTTGCTCAAGGCGGGGCAGCGATTGAACAGCCCCATCGCATCTTTTGCTATCGCAGAAGCAGGGCGTGTGGATGGGGACGATATCGTTTATGCCATGGAGGATAAGGGTGATTTTCACCAGCAAGGTGAGAGTTTGGATCACATCGGTGAGGACAGCGAGAGTCATCACGAAGAGGACAGCGCCCGGCATATGGCGCTCCTGGACGAAAGCAGCGGCACGGAGATCGCCACGATTTTGGAGGAACTCAAAGTCTGTTTGCCATCAGTGACTAAGAGCAAGAGCCTTGACCTGAATATGGTGCGGCCCAACTACAATCATGTGGGGAGCTGGTTTGGGGTCCGCCACATTCTTCTGGTGCTGGATCATTGGATCGGCACCACACCGTTCCCACGCTCAGAGCGGGACGTGACGGAGGGTATAATGGCCCGTAAGCTGGCTCTGTATCTGCGCAAGGTCTTACCAAAAGTCGTGCAGTTTCAACAATTCCAACTCACGGATAGGGCGGAGAAAATGGTGCAGTGCCTCCGGCAGCGGCGGGAGCAGGATAGCGAGAACTTCCGGGCAATCGTCTTCGTGCAGCGCCGTACCACCTGCCGCGTCCTCTTCGAATTCTTGAACCTCCTAGAGCCTTTCACCGGGCGCTGTGGATTTGCCATTGGGAAGGCCACTGCGAGTGGCGTTCCGGCATTTGGACTAAAGCGCTACCAGCGGCAGCCGATCAAGGACTTCACCTCGGGGAAGATACAGGTCTTGGTAGCCACGGATGTCCTGTCAGAGGGTATCGACGTCCCGGAGTGTAGCCTTGTGGTGGCGTTTGACACCGTGGCTAATCCTACAGCATTTGTGCAAATGCGGGGCCGCGCGCGGCAACATGACGGCGGGGCATTTGTCCTGTTCGCGCCGGATCGGGAGTCGCTGGAGAGGATCTTCCAGCTCGAGCAGGGCGCCGCACACTTTGAGAAAGAGATACTGGATGGAAACGACATCTTCATACTACCTCGGGACGTGTCCTTGAGCCGAGCGTTTCCCCAATTCTCTTATAGTTCCTCTACGACAGGTGCGCTCATCAACCTGGACAATTCTATAGGTTTCTTGAACCAGATCTGCCAGTGGAACAAGGAATGCATGAGCTATCGCCTGTCGCCTGTTACCGAAATACAAGAAGAGCTGTCGCCTCGCGGCCAACACATGCTCTATAAGTGTGTCCTGACGCTACCTGCGGTGTTTGGCTTTCCCTCCTTTGAAAGCAGTCTCTTCCCTGCCAAGGCCATCGCTCGTGCTGTGGCTGCATTCCATGCCTGCGTGGAGTTCCACCGGCAAGGATTCGTGGACGATGACCTAAACCCAGTGCGAGAATCTGTCCAACTCGAGACCTACGAGCATTTTATTCCAGAATTTGCCGGCGTTCAGGTCGTGAACGAGCGTGTGGAGATGAAGACGCGTGCCGCTGCTCATTTGGGCCTGGCCACAATGCTGGGGCAAGGAATGCAGGAGGCAGCGATTGAAGACGCACATAAATTGACTACAGAGAAGGTAGAGATGGCAGCAGCGACTAAGGAGACACAAACGGGCGTGGCTGCCGATGGCGCCCTGAGCTCGGCTTCACCCAATACCGTCGAAGACATCCATCCATCCGTGTACTACTCATACCGCATGGACGAGGAGATCAGCAGCGTGGCAGTCCTGACGAAGACGTTGCTGTCTGAAGATATTTTGGAAGCAGAAGGCTTGAAGCCAAAGCCCGCAAGAATGCTGAAGCTAACGATGGCGCAGATGGGTCTTTTGAACAAGTTTCACGTCGTCCTGCTCCACTTCGTGGTGCATGGCCCTGGCGCGTTCAAGATTGAGTTCGCGCCGCTTCTACACATCGAAGATACGCCGCCTCGAGCGGCGAAGAAACGTAACCTAGCCAACCAGATTCGGCGGCAGTCGATGCAGCTCATCACGGGCGATGGAGAGCCCGGCGGTGATTGTGACGATAATGAGGACGGTGGTGGGGAACAAGCGCCCAACACCACAACCCCTCCTGTTTCCAGCACGGCGGAAGAAGGCGGATCAGCAATAATAGAAGGTGATGGGGGACAGTCAGTAACGACATCGGCTGGTGAAGGCAAGGAGGAGGAGAGCGAGTCGTTAGGAAAGGAGAAAAGGGGGGAGGACCAAGATCAGGAAGGGGCCACACCCTTGGTTGTCTCGATGCTGGGCCTCGAGAAGCGGAAGAAGGAGAAGGTGGAAAATAATAAGAAGCGCAGCTCGGCAGATTCGTCGGAGGAGGATGACGAGATGTTATTTTGTGAACACTTGGAGCCTAAGGCCGAATTTGACAAGGGATATGTCCTTGCGCCGCTCAACCTTGACGGGGATGTGGATTGGGATCTGGTCAACGCTCTCGTTCAAGACGCGCCCTCTGGGAAGCTATTGCACGGGCGGGGAGAGTTTTGGCCACTTCCTTCGGAGGACCCTGTAACACTCTGCGACAGTCTTTTACTAACGTGCAGTCCCCTCTCCAGCCGACCCAAGCTGTGGGCCCCAGTTGAGATGGTGGTGGATCAGACGCTGGCGGAAGTGCGTGAAGCTGCAGCTGCAGCAGCGGCTGCACGAGTGAAAATTGGGGCGGACGCAAAAGCACAGGAGAAAATGACGGCAAAGATAGAGGCACCAAAAAAAGAGGACCCAGAGGCCCAGGCCAAGTCAGCGGGTGGATCAGAGATGGATTTGGAGGAGGATGCCTCTTTGAGTTTTGAGACGTCTGGGAACATGGAGAGGGACCGGGAGGGCATTTTTGCAAGGGATAAAGTACGAAAAAGGCCAAAACAAGGGAGAGAGAATGTGGACAAAGATGTCGAGGCTGGGTCTGAAAAGGTCGATAATAGTGGCTGTGACAAAAAAGACGTGGAGATGGAGGAGGAACCGGAGGGAGGAAATTCGGAAGAGGAAGATAAGAAAGAGGAGCACAAGCCGCGCTTGCACCTGTTTGAATACCCTGTCGAGGTGTGGGACCGATGTGACCAGGCACAATCCCTACTTTTGGTGGAGAAGATCGTCGACAGCCCCTTCACTTTCCGTATGCTGGCGTTGAACGGGCAGATTTGGAAGAAAGGCGAGGAGGTGGAGGACGTAGCTCTGAGCACCGACACTCCGACATGCTTGCGACAGAATCGTCATTCCAGTTGTCGTTTGTTAGCGCCCCAGCTCTGCTCCTTTATTCGTGTGCCCAAGAGACTCTATGTGGCCTGTCAACGGCTTTTGCCGAAGCTCTGGCGCCTTGAGATTGCGCTGAAGGTCGCATGCTTCATCCGGGACGTGGGCATCCCCGTCCAAGACCACTCTGTGATCCGCACCGCCCTCTGCAAGCCGGACTATGAGCGCCTGGAAGTTTTGGGGGACGTCTATCTCAAACTGGCCATGAGCTGCGTGGTTCTGCGCAAGGAACCGTACCTGTTGCGGGAGAGCTTGTTGCATGACTTCCGCAGCAACATGATTTGCAATCGCCGTCTGATGCAGGCTGCACTGAAACGGGGTATCGAAGGTAATATTGTGTTGCGAATGAAGGTCTTGAATGAGCCTTACCGGCATTGGGCGCCCTCCCTCATGGCCCCGCTTGCCAGTACAGCATCGGAAGTAAATGTCAAGGTCGTGGCAGATGTGGTGGAAGCACTGATTGGGGCGTATTTGATTGATGGAGGCCCGCGTGCGGCGGACGGATTCCTTCAATGGCTCGGTTTTCCTGTCATGTGTACGACGGAGGCCTGTAACGAGCAGTATTCCAGCATGGTGGGATTGTTGGAATCACCGGCACTTTTTTTTAAGGCTGGTATACCCGCCGCCTCGGATGTAGCGCACCAACGAGGGTACTGGCCTGTCTTGCAGCGACGTTGTCATTGCTGGACGGAAAAAGCATTGGCAGATATGCCTCAGACGATTTTCCCCAAGCCCACACCGGCTCCTGCCAGCGACTTGGTCTTGAAGTTGGAGAAGCTAGAGACGTTGCTTGGCTACAAATTTCGGAACAAGTGGCTGGCCTTGCAAGCTCTGACGCATCCGTCGCACTCCCAGAAGAGCCGGCGCTCAGAACGCGGCAACGGTGAAATGGTGATTATCTCGGATTATCAGCGCCTGGAATTTTTAGGCGACGCCCTCCTGGACTATATGGTGATGGTGCAGATTTTGTTCGAGAACCCGGATTTCATGCCGAAGCCGTTGCATGTGGAAAAGCGGCAGACGGTCAGCAACGAGCATTTGGCCAAGCGGGCATTGGAATGGCTACAATTACATCGTTTTTATGACTCGGACAGCATTGAGCTCAACCGCTGTGTGGAGATGTTTGCGAGCGATTCAAACGCGCTCGACGGTGGCCGCGAGGATGAAGATGAGCAGTCCGACGGGGCAGCTAGAAGCGCGAGTGGCCCCAAAGCCTTGGCAGACGTGCTTGAGGCGCTAATTGCATCCGTCTATATTGATAGCGAGGGAGATATCCAGCGTCTGGTAGAGGTGTTTATGCCGTTCATACGCCACAACGCGGAAGCTGTCGAGGAAGTCAAAGAGTCTCGGGAAGCCCGCTTTGACCTCGCCACAGTCACCCAATGCAGACTGCAATCGACGTCGGTGCTCGAGCTGTCAGTAAAAGACGAACGTCAGTTGCGGGGTTCATTGCCTACATTGGTCAGGACTTTGAGAAAGGAGCTAGCGATGGAGAATGACGATGAGGGTTACGATGCTCTCATGCGTCAGATCGAGCGTGAGACATCGCAGGCAACCCTAGCCAAAGCGGGTGCGAAGGAATCGAAGGAAGTTTCAAATGAGGAAGATCCGATGGAGGTAGATCAACAAGTGATGGAGGACGATGCCTCGGAGATTGAAGGAAAATTAGGAGGAGATGCAGCCGAGGATTGTGGAAAGCTGATGATAACGGACGCTTAAGTAAGTAAGTAAGTAGTGTCGCGGTCATAGAGGCAAGAGACACCAAGACACGCACAAGATGGATACGACAGCCACGAGACCGGAAAGTAAGGAAGCATGTATAAAGAAGGAGATAAGTTTCAGAAGCATAGAGCACCAAATCAAAGAAAATTGAGAGAGAAGATTGAGAGTTGGGTCGGAAGGAGATCCTAGGGGGGCTATACCTTAATTTATGCCCCTTGAAGGGATACAGTGAAGGCAAAAGAGAGGATGGATGTAAGAAAAGGAACGCGCAACATAAAATTTTAATCTATAGTTTATAGGACGAGGAGAATCAAAGGACAAATAGAGACGAAGAAAATGTAGGTATCAAAATCTTGAACATTAAAGCATTGAAATGTGTGCCCGTTGCCGAACTCTTGTTTTTTTCTTTAATCGGCTTGCAGATTCAAACACACCGAGGATTTCTTGCACTTTAAATCAGCCCATCCTCGACCAACCATTTCGCCGCCTGCTTGGCGTAATATGTAAGGATGATGTCACAGCCAGCGCGTTTAAAACAAGTCATCGTCTCGAGCACAACGTCCTTTTCGTTGAGCCAGCCCTTCTCAGCAGCGGCCTTGAGCATGGCGTATTCGCCCGACACGTGATAAGCAGCGATGGGTAGATTAGATGCCTGTTTTAGGCGAAGGATGACATCCAGGTATGGCATGCCGGGCTTAACCATGAGGAAATCGGCACCTTCGGCAGCATCAAGTGCGGCCTCCAAAAGGGCCTCGCGACCGTTGGCGGGGTCTTGTTGGTATGTCTTCTTGTCCCCAAAGCCTGGGTGTGAGTCCAAGGCGTCCCGGAATGGACCATAGTAGGCGGATGCATATTTAGCTGTGTAGGCCATGATGGAGACATCTGTAAAGCCCTCAGAGTCCAGGGCCCGCCGCAGCGCCCCCACGCGTCCGTCCATCATGTCGCTGGGCGCCACTATGTCAGCGCCAGCGCGGGCCTGGCAAATGGCCTGCTTGCACAGCTGCTCAATAGTTTCATCATTGATGATCTTTCCATTCAGTACGATCCCGTCGTGGCCCTGGTCCGAGTATGGGTCCAGCGCTACGTCTGTCATAACGGTTGCCTCGGGGAAGCTCTCCTTAATCATGCCAATCGCCCGCGGGACAATGCCCGCCTTGTTATAAGCCTCCCGACCGTCATTTGTCTTGAGGCTGTCGTCGACTTTGGGAAAAAGCACGAACGTCTTGACACCGTATTGCCAGGACTCAGCCACCTCGGCCATCATGCCCGCTAGGCTGAAACGCTTTTGGCCAGGCATGGAGGAAATCTCTGTGTCATAGGTCTCTTCGTGGATGAAAAGCGGGTAGATAAAGTTGCGGGGCAGCACAATATTCTCCCGTACCATGCCACGCACAGCCTCAGACTTGCGGTTTCGCCGGGGCCGCGCCATTTGCGGCACCCACACGCCGCCTTTGCTGTTGGTGCCGACAGCAGGGATGTTTCCTCCCCGTGGGTCAAAGCCTTCCAGTGGAGGCAAAGGTCCCAAAGAGGTCGGCCCGGTCGCCGGTGCACCGCCCGAAGAAGTAGCACATACGGCTTTTGGGACCGTGGGGCGCTGAACTGCAGCGCTCAAATACAAGCCACGGCCGCTGTCGTGCTGAGCACAGGAGGACCATGACGCAGCGGGCCGGAAAGGGGCGACTGACGGTCCAACAAAAGCGTCCGCACAGCCCAGCAAGGCCCAGAAGAAAAAAGCTTTCAATAGAGACATGTCAAGCGCAACGACTTTAGAATGCCTGTTTGTGTAGGTATTGCAGTGAACGGTGATTGGTTGAGGAGGTGTGATGGATGCTCCAAAAGCAAGGGGGTCGCTGCTTCAAGTATGAGGTTGGAGGACTCGCACGATTGGCAAAATGGAGACATAGCATAAGAGCGGCAACTGCTAGGACGCCATCGTGTTTGTTACAATCAAGCTCATTCAGACCGCGCGTGGGTTGTTGCCCTTGTTTCGTGTTCGACAGGACATGGGAGGACAGGAGGGGGGAAGATCCCGTCCGTATCTTTATTTCAATTGCCGTTGACTCGCAATAATTATGTTAATTTTTGTGAGATCGATGTATCTTTTTGAGTTCGATGTTGATCATGGTTTGGCCTACTCGCATGTATCGAAACATGTGATAAATCAATAGTTTTTAAAGGCTCGTCAGGCCGGGGGGGATGGTTTAGGAGGGAAAAAGTCAAAAAGAAGAACCTCCCGGACCATGTATGGGCCGAGCGTCTCCCCCAACCTTCTCCATCCCCAACTCACTTGCCTAAACCCTCCACCCATACACACGCAACACAAGACAATGGGTCTATAGATACTGCGACTATGACCGGAATAGAAAGCTGCGGGAGGAGCTCGGGTGATCAAAACACGCAAATAACAGCAGTCGGCATGCGGGCGAACCCGGTCGTCGCAAAACCGACGGGGGAGCCAATCGGTGCTTGGTGGAGGAGTGCAAAGAGTCTAAAATAAAAATAGAGTTAAAAAGTAAACAGGAGTGAGATTACGAACATCATGTGGCGTTGCAAGGCCCATGGAGGCGGCATTCGGTGCCAGATTCAAGGGTGGGTGCGCGAAGTCCGCGCAGAACACAGTAGTGAAAAATAAAGCACACATGCATGTTACTCACGATAACGTTGCCATAGAAGGCCATGTTAGTCGTGTCATTATAAATAATGGGTCGCTATGATCTTACTTTTGTCAAAAAATGCCGCAAACACAATCTGGTCCAACGTCTCAGCTCCGTGAGTCTGGGCACCTCCACGAGTTCAAAGTAAAAGACCTGCTCTGCCCGGAGAAACAGCACCTGTTTCAACCCAAAGTATCCCCTGGAGCTGCTCTAGATGACAATATAATATGCCTCACCAAATGTCTGATGGACTTATCACCACGACAAGCATATATGCAGAGCCCCATACCAGTGTCCGGATGAAGTAGGACCTAACTGAAAAAGATGCATACCTCTTTCACATGGCGCCGATTACCTCTCCGTGAGTTACACAACACTCAGATTGATTCGTACCATCACTACCTGGAAGCCTGCTGGCATCCTTCCACCTGGCACTGATAACATTTTTCGTGGGCTATGCGACACCCAAAAAGATCCGAGTCACTACTTGAGGAGGGATGGGTGGGGTGCTTCCTCATTTTCAACGTCTTCCACGCGTTCATAACAAAGTGATAAACAGCAGCAGATGCAAAAGAAGAATAAGCCACCTGGCACCCTTCCAGCTTTCGCATCCTCCCACAGAACTCTCTCATCACCACTCAGTGGATAAGTTTGTACAAAATTAGCAGAGAGTAAGACTGAGTCTATTGACAATGAAACTCAAGAGATAATGTCTCGACAAATTCTGCCTTCACAGTCAGAATCATTTGAATTTTATCGCTATCGACTCATTTCTTTTTTTGTCATTTGTTCATTCGGTACAAGAAGGTCTTGCAACCTAAACATTATATATGTCCTCCAATCTGTCCGTTCTCCGCGACCAAGCAAATCACGAACAGTCGTGCACTGTGCCTCAACGGCCGCATCGCCGTCAGTCCTCTCTTACTCTCATATCAACTTTTGGTCATGAACTGAAATGTCATGCAACATGTGAGCTTTCCCACATTTGTGCTCATTGAGTACGATATGTCCTCAAGCAAGAGACACTCGAGCCCAAAGGCAACCAAAACGCGACTTGCATTTTCTTGAAAAGGCGGTCCCAAATTTTGGTATGTAAAGTTGGTTTCTAGAGTCACATCCAAAATCTTATGGGATTACTTGAAGCCACCGCTTAAAGCCTTCATAAAAAGCCTTAAAAGCACGAGACCTGTCGTTTTCCATCCAATAAATTATATGAATTCAAAGAATAAAATTGATGTGCGAGTAAAATGGCACTCCCAGAAGAAATGTGTCTAGTGAGTCTTGTGTCAGCTTAATCGAGTTGTGATGCACTATGTACAACACTTGCCTGCCTTGGCATGCATTCTGACAAACCTAGGTTCAAATCAATCCACGGAGACAAATGAAGCGGTGGTATGTTTGTGAAATTGACCTGAAGAACAGGAAAACCGTTTCCAACATAAAAAACAAAATCGCATATCCTCTTGCAGTATGGTTCGCATTTGATTGTGATCGAAAGGAGTTCGAGAGAATTGTAGAGCAAGATAGGTGAATCAATTGTCGGCAACGTCTGTCGATTGATCTGGCTAAGTTTCACCACGGGAGCCAACAAATCTTTACTGAGGATCGATTCTGGTCGTTTCTTGACAAATTGTGAGAGCATGCACGAGTACTACATGTAACTTGGGAAAAATAGGACAAGGTATGATAACTCCAAAATGAAAAAGTGTTGATCAAGTCCAAGGCATGGAAAGATATTTTAACAACCTTCTACGAACTGAAGGCGGATAAAAATATTAGAGATTATTCGCTTTCGTCCCAGGAGTAAATTATGTGCCTTTTATTTCATTATCCAATATCTGCCACGTCAGCCTCTTCGGTCAATATCATGCTGTGCTCACGCGATTGATGCCGGCTAGTCGCATAATCGACTCCTTGACTGTCACTAAAATGTACAAATCGTTTCTAAACACGACAATACAGTTTGCTCACACACAGAACTCGAAACATAATGCCGATCCAGCCCTTCTCGACAAGATTGAGAGGAAAACCATCATTGCATGTACAATCTCTTCTTCCCTCCTCTCCAACTAATGTCTTCAAATAGTACAACACCTCTTCTTATAAGCGCGCTTTCGTCTCTGTTCCTATTGATGGTAATTCATTCCAAATCGCGCACGAAAACATATTTCACTCCTCTCGAATATCCTATTTTCTTCCTTTTCCTTGGCTTGCATCAGCCGCCGTTCTCCTAACTCACAGCAAATGCGCTGGCAAAGCTTCATGCTTGTGAAAATCTGCGACATACGACTGGAAATTTAGAAATTTCAGCGCCCAAGTGTGGCTTGTGTTCTTCTCAAACTGCCGCATATAGTATGTATTGCTCTCCCACTGCACTAGGTTAGCCCGAGGAATGCGTGCTCGCTCAAACACCCGGACGGCGGCCGGTCCCACACCCTTCGCAGCCAGCGCTAGGCCCAGGCAGTGCGCATCTTCAAATGTCATATTAGCACCTTGCCCACGGACGGAATGCATGGCATGAGCCGCATCACCCATTAACACCACATGCCGCCCTGGAGTACTGTAACGCTGCAAAGGCTTGCGGAAGAGGAGGCATCGCTCAAAGATGGTCTCTTCGGGGGTGGCAGCTATGTATGGTTGCACGTCAGGCACATCGGCTACCATGTCCAAGATGCGTTGCTTGACGCCGGTCAGCCCCAACCGACCATGGCCCTTTTTGGGCGCCACAGTGTATTCCTTGCCTGGGTCACTCACGCGCACCTGCCACAGAATGCGCCCATGCCCGCACTGAATCATGAAAAAAAAACGGGGTGGTACTTCCTTCAGGTACGTTAGACTTACCACGGGGTGCGGATAAGGCAAGCCAGCTTCGTCGGGTTTCATTATGGCGTTCCAGTTCGTATGGCCTGACTCACACACCTCATCACCTCGCCCATCGGGGAACGGTACGAGGCCCTTACGAACCACCGAAAAAAGCCCGTCCACGCCCACCAACATCACCGTACGGGCCGTCTCGACACGGCCTTTGAAATAGATGGTGACGCCGTCCTCGTCTTCGTCGAATCCCGCAAAGTCGTGGCTGCACTTTATCATGGTGCGAGGCACCAAGCGAGCAAGTGAGTGCTGGATGTCGGCCCAAGGGATGGAAACATTATTGGCTTCGAACTGCACCACCCGCTCCGTGCTCTGGCCTTGCTCGTCCACGGTTTTGGTAAAAGCTTCCGTGTTATATTTCCCCCTCTCCATCAAATGCTCCTTCAATCGGGGGTCAATCAACTCCAGTGCCCGCAGCCCATTCGGCGTGATCCCCACCAAGCCCTGCGACACGTCCCTTAACGCTGGCGCCCGCTCAAACAGTGCGGCATTAACGCCCAGCTTATCGAGAGCAATGGCTAAGGCCAGGCCACCCAACCCAGCCCCCGCCACGGCCACATCCACATGGTGCCGCGGCGTCTCATCCAACCAGGGTTGTGCACCAGCTGCCCCGTGCAAGGAGAGGCAGCCCATGGTGGCCCCGCATGCACGATGCACACGCTCGGGCGTCGCGGGGGCATCCAGGCGAAAATTGTGGACCGCCGCCGAGCCTGAGCCAAAAATTTCCTTGCGCGCCGCAGTCACGGCATGTCGGAGAGCCATCATGGCTGAGGTGGCCAAGACCAAGGGCGGCTCCCCCGAGGCCTTGGAAGAGAGGAAGCCCTTCTCAAACTTTCCGTTTTCCAACAAGCCCACCTTCCACTCCGCGGGCATGTCGGCCAGCAAAGGTGGTTTGTAGTCCCAGGTGCCCGGAGACTGCAGCGCACCGTCGGTAGCGATAAGCGCTTCTTCCATCAAGTAATAACCCAGACCTTGGACAAACGCACCTTCTACCTGCCCCAGGTCCGCCGCCGGGTTGATGCTCTTACCACAGTCGTACAGCAGGTGCACAGCCCGAATCGTCACCTCGCCGGTTAACACGTCAACCTCCACCTCTGTCAAGGCGGCCCCATAGTTGTGGTAGTGGCCCGGCAGCCCAGGACGCCACTGCGCATGACAGCACAAATCGATCGAATCCCGAAAACCCAAAGCTGTCTTGACAAGTTCCACCCAAGTAAGGGGCGCGGGGACAGCAGGACCCCCTCCGTGGCCACCGTTATTTCCCTCCGTTGCCCCACATGCGCATGCTGCTGCCGCGGCCTTGGCCTTGTTCTCCTTCTCTTGCATAAGTCGGTCACGTAGGGGTGCCAGACGCTTGACCATCACTCGACAGGCGGCGTCTACCGCGGCACATGCCCGCTCAGAGGTGGTGGAAGCCGCAGTATATCCCCCGTTGGGGATCACGTCCGTGTCGGTGTCTGCAAACTGGACCATGCTCAAGGTGGGGGGTTCCACCACGCCTATTTGCGCAAGGGCCCGGAGTGCCACGAGCGCGCTCTTGGCGTGGATGCCTTGCCCAATCTCACAACCGCCATGGTGGATCAAGATGGAGCCGTCGGAGTAGGCGTTGACGGTTGCCTGCATGGGCATAAGAGCGCTCAGAAATTTGATCGGCGTCATGGCCATGCCCCGCTTCCGCCACCTGTTGGCCTCATTAAACGCCGCTACCTCTTTGCGGCGAGCTTCGAGCTGAGCCGACGCGCTGAGCCGCTGCCAAATGTCCGGCAATGTGAAGTGGGAGATAGGCGTCGGTGGCATGTGCATGCAGCCGGCGCTCATCATCGTGGTAGGCGCGGCGTCGGTTCCCTCTCCAACGGGGCGAAAAAAGTTCACGCGACGCACCTCCTCGGGTGTGAGATGACCGGCGAGCTCAGCCGCCACATGATTTAGGATGGACTCCATTATGAAGGAGGCTTGGACCACCCCCGGGCCCCGCATTGCAGTACTCGTAGGAAGGTTCGTCCGCAATACCTCGATGGAAGCATCGAAATGAGGGATGAAGTAGGCCTGCTCCAGATTCGCGGCCAGGTCATGGCAAGGTGTAAACGAAAGGTCGGCACAGAACCCCCCATTCAACCAAATCTGACACGCTACGGCCTCCACCAACCCCGTGACGGGGTCATAGGCAACAGCGTATTCCGCCTCCATCGCGTGCCGTCCCCCCGTCAGTTGCATGTCCGTGGCTCGGTCCAACGTCAAACGCACCGGCCGGGCCAGAACCTTTGCAGCCACGGCGGCAGCGGCTGCGTGGGGCAAGTTGCGCGTAGCCTTGGCCCCAAAAGCACCTCCCGCCCGCCGCATCTTGACCTGAACAGTGTTCATGGCCGTCCCCAACACGCGCGCCACCACCTCTTGCACCGCCTGGGGGGCTTGCGTGGACGAATAGACTAGCATGCGACCCTCGTCGGGGACTGCGTAGGCCGTCTGTGTTTCTAGGTAAAAATGCTTCTGAGAGCCCGCACGCAGAGCGCCCTCCACCACGCTCAGCGATTTGCCTAGTCCTCCGATTGCGTTCGCCGCAAGCCCTTTCTGGTGCTCCAAGCGGGCACGGGACAACACAGCCATTGCATCCCCTCGTTTTACTCCGTCCACAATTCCCATGGAAGAGCCCGCCTCTCTAGCGTCCGAAATTGTCACCAAAGGGACCTCGAAGCCATCAAACACAGCCTCGACCAGCTTGGCAGCCATCTGGGCTTTTTTGGTTGATGTCGCCACCACTAAGGCCAAGGGTTGCGAGTGGAAACGCACGCGCCCACCCAAGGGCACAAATACTGTGTCGGGCGCGGCAACGTCGGGGGATCCGAAATAGAATGCACAGTCATTAGTGCCCGGTACGTCCGCAGCGGTCAGCACGGCCACAACTCCAGGCATCGCCTTGGCTGCCGATACTTGCAGCTCAGTCAGCACACCCACAGAGCGAGGACTTTTGGCGTATGCTCCAAACAAGGTGCCTTCCAGCTCGAGGACATCTGAGACATAAACTGCCTGCCCGGAGGCCTGGAATCCCTGATAGTCCTTGGGGAGGGCAACGTAGGGCAAGTGGTCATAGTCAATGGTGCTGCTGTCGCTGCTACTGGCTTCTCCATCTTTCGTCATCCATCGCCGAGTGTACGTTTGTTCGCTACTTTTCAGCGCGACAGGTACATCCGGCACCGTGGCAGCGGACAGAAGGCGGACGTCCAGCGACGGAGAAGAGGCCGACGAAACGACCTGACATTTGAGGTACAGAAAGAATTTGTATAGAAACCCGGACAATAGCTCCACCCGATAGCGGTATCGAGTCTTATTTGCGGGTATAAGCTCCTTGCGAAGTGCCAACAAAGCCGCCTCAAGACTGGCCTGCCCGAGGGGGTCCGTACCTGCCGAGACACTGTCCGCACTAGCGCTTATCAGAGCCTCTTCTGCGTCTTTGGAACGCAGAGCCGGCATACCCAATGCCCCCATGCACAAGGAGACGTTCTCCAACCTACCTGTGACCGAATCAATATTCGCGCGAAAAGCAGCGTTTGCGAAAGCGTGGCTATTGCCCTTCCGCAACGCGGCGCGGTATGACTGGAATACGTCGACTTTTCCCCTCGCTCGCGGATCCCACAGCCGAAAGCGAACACGGAGCAAAATATCCCGTCGTGGCCTCGCCTCCTCCTCTGTTCCATCTTCATCTTCATTCCCATTCAGATAATCAAGCCATGGTAGCTCTTTTTCCGCCCACCCTGGTCCCCATGCGACACGCACCATCGCCCCCAATCCACCCATCAGGGTGGACAGGTCGGAGTCGAAATGTTTGCTTTTGGCAATGTATAGATTTCCACCCAACGAGCCTGCATTTCGGACCAGAGTTCCCGCAACGCGATGTAAATGAGCGAGAAGTGCATCGCGGAGGATAGACGACGAGAACGCTGTCTCGGGCAGGCCTTTCAAGACATCAACAAGTTCTGAGAGGGTGAGCCCAGCGCCCACTTCAAGCCAGCCTGTTTTCACCTCCCAGATGTAGCCGTGGAGCTCCCGGACATCCTGGAACGACACTAGCGCCACAGGCGTGTTCACAGCGGCAGCTGTAGCAGCGGCTTCGTCCATCTCCTTGTCCTGCTTGTAGACGCCGCTGCGACCCGTATTCCCGGCAATGAGACACGCCTCCGGGTGCCAGCTTAGTACATGAAAGAGTTCTGCCAAGTCTTGCGGCTGGTACCACCTATCTCCACCCGTGCCCTCAAATACGAGGTAGGATGGGGAAGAGGAGGGCGCATCCATCAGGTCCACGGAGGCGACGGCCCCGGCACCGCTTCCCACATCGCATCGGATTTTTTTATCCTCCGACTTCCCTCGACGCATGGCAAGACACTCAAGCTTCCCCATCATATCTTCCAAGTCACCCAAATCGGCTGCTGCAGGTAGAAAAGAAACAGCCGCGTCGAGAATAGGACGATAGCCGGTGCAGCGACACAAGTTGCCATCCAAGGAGCGGGCAAGTGACTCTTTGGTGATTGTAGAGGTGAGGGATGATGGGTTGTCTGTGCTGTTGCAGCCGTCACCATCGTCCTTGTGAAGTTGAGCGCACAAAGATACCACCATGCCCGGGGTACAAAAGCCGCACTGGGAGCCGTTGAAGCGCGAAATGCGGGTCTGGACAGCGGCACCTTGCTGTTGGTCGCGAAGGCCTTCCACAGTGGTGACATTCCATCCATGCAGCGAGGCCAGTGGCCGCAAGCAAGAGTTGACAGCCAGGCAGATGTCTTGATTAAGAGATGTCGCATTGGTCGCCTTCCGCGAGACAATCACTGCACAGGATCCGCAGCCACCTTCACCACAGGCTATTTTCTGGTTGGGGTCGGAAGGTGAGAGGAGAGATGCGGAAATGATATGGGAAGATGACATAAACAATTAGAGTGTTGCAGTAAAGGCAGGCAAAATTAAACAGGTGCAGGAGAGGGAAGTGAGTAAGCATTACTGCAGTATAAAAATCGCTCCCAACTTTCGTGGTGCCTTGCCGCAGAGCGCATTTATAATAAATCACAAGAAATACTTACCGTGCCACGCATAAGAAGTTGCGCCCGCAAATACTCATTGAGGCTCTGGGAAATATTCCACGTGCCAGGTGCCAGTACCACCTTCTTGCCATTCACCGTGAAGATCAGAGGCCCCGCTGTCGGCAGCATTTGTTGCGGTGATTTGTTCCTCGCTGAAGGGGACGCGGCGACCTGTGGAGCCAGCTTTTCCTCGGGCTGGTCCCTGGGGCCCGCCATGAGCTTGCGTGATGGGGCGTCAGGGACACGTGTGTGTTTGTTGCTGTGGCGTTATTGTTTGAGAGAAGGTGCCGTTAAGTGTTGAGAGACGAGGGCGATCAAGCGAGCAAAGGCATGCGGCAACCCTAACCACGCCTGTATGTGTTGAGGCCGTGGTCCAGGAAGCCTTGTTGCACACACGCACACATACGCCTTTGCGAGTCGGTGTATTCATGTGATGCCATGTCATCCTGGGGTCGCAAAGCACAATTTTGGCGATGGCTTTTAAGTTGTTTATTTTCCGTCGCTGCCCTTGAGAAGTTCTCTGAATCCATTATTTTAAACTACAGCCTGTAAATCACGCTAAGTTCGCTACAGTACACAAACTCTGATTCAAACGCGCAGAAATATGCCATGTCTTCTCCCAGAGTCATCTTCCCCAGCACCGAGTCACTTTGAACGACGACGCCGACGCACTGGTTGATGGGCCCCAGTGGTCGAGGGCTTCAGTGCAATTTATGGTTTTCTTAACTTTCTTCACGCCCCTTTCCCCTTGCAAATGATCCGTCATATTACAGAGAAAACATGGCCACAGCAGGGTGCCACTGCTGCCGGATAATCCACCATCATTAAAGTTTGCTTGCACGGCGCTTCGACAAAGCGGTCACGAAAGCTCTCGCTTATACCATTCGGACAAGCATGAGTCACACAAGAAATGGCCACATGGTAGGTCCACGGAATGCTCAGGGATAAGACTTTCATAACATACGACACACTCATTTGCACCGGCTGCTTGGCTATCCTCCTTGGTGGCGGACCGGCCATATTCTAGAATGTGCGATTTGAGCAAGGACGCCAGAATGTTGACAGCGCTGCGGGTATGCCGAGTCAAGACAACGCTTAAAGCGTCAAATACAGCAAAACGAAGAGACCCCCGTTGTAAATGTCAGCAACATAGTATCGAAGCCAGGCGGGGACAGGGAGGAGGCTGCGCACCAAAAGTGACACGGCTTCCAGAAGGAGATGTACCCGACGTTTTCGGAGGTATAGGGATGTGTTGCGGATGGGGGTTGAGCGTTCGGGATAGACGGATGCAGTGGCAGGGATGCTTTTTATCACCGGAATGGTTTCAGTGCGACCC
>Ga0160419_100033_pt1 | contig 85525 bp, 89 predicted proteins | sample CelAP2metagpilot_2_FD_108196 | JGI IMG/M metagenome (GOLD analysis project Ga0160419, IMG submission 108196) | Phycosphere-associated microbial communities from Cellana algal ponds in Kailua-Kona, Hawaii, USA - Cellana AP2-4-25 metagenome pilot ...
AGTTGACGCAGGCGGCGGGTGATCTGGGGGCAGATGAAGCGGTGCGGGTGGTGATCCTTGCTGCTGCGGGGCGCACGTTCTGCGCGGGGGGCGATCTGGGCTGGATGCGTGACCAGATGGGGATGGATGCGGCCACGCGGGCGGCGGAGGCAGGTAAGCTTGCCACCATGCTGGGGGCGCTGAACCGCCTGCCCAAGCCGCTGATTGGGCGGTTGCAGGGCAATGCTTTCGGGGGTGGGGTGGGCATGGCGTCGGTCTGCGATGTGGCGATCGGGGTGGACAGCCTGAAGATGGCGCTGACGGAGACGAAGCTGGGCATCATTCCCGCCACCATCGGACCTTACGTGATCGCCCGCATGGGTGAAGGGCGCGCGCGCCGGGTGTTCATGTCTGGCCGGGTCTTTGGTGCCGCTGAAGCCGTCGATCTGGGGCTGCTGGCGCGGGCTGTCGCGGCTGACGCGCTGGATGCGGCGGTGGAGGCCGAAGTGGCTCCCTATCTGGCCTGCGCGCCGGGGGCTGTGGCGGCGGCCAAGAAGCTGGCGCAGGATCTGGGCGGCATGGCCAGCCAAGAGGCTGTGGCGATGTCGATTGACGCACTGGCCGCGCGGTGGGAGACCGATGAGGCCGCCGAAGGGATCGGCGCGTTTTTCGACAAACGCAAGGCGAACTGGGTGGTGTGAGCGCTGCGTGTCAGGCTGCGGGCTGTGATGTGACGGGTGGCGCGCTCCGGTTTGGCGGATCGCTGGGGGGCTTTTGCCGTCGGCTGGTCAGCGCCCTGAAGATCATAAGGAGCGCCCACAAGGCGCCACCATAAAGGACGATCTGAACGCTCAACACCGGCGCGATAAGGATCATCCACCCCCAGCTTTCCGGCCCCATCGCCAGCCCCAGCATGATCACGCAGGCAAGCGCGATGAAGGGGGAGGCTTTCAACAGCCGGGTCGCAAATCTGTGGATCAAGGCGGCGGAATAAGTGCTGAGCCGGTAGAGGTTGAACCGCGTCTGTAGTGCGACAAGCGCCAGGATCACAAAGGGGCATAGGCGCGCGGCGGTCAGCGCCTGCGATGGCCCGCGCAGGGCATGCAGGCATGGGGCCAGCGGAAAAGAGGGGCGCGGAACGCCGGTTGGCTCAGGTGGATTTCAGCATCTTGTCCAGCGCCGAAGACACATCGCGGATGTTGACAAGACCGGCATTCGACTGCGCTTGCAGCGTGCGCAGCATCGACACTTTCATTTCCCGCGCAGAGCGGTCCACAGGCGGGCTCAAAGGAGCCTCGGACGGATCAGGCCGACGGACGCGGATGCCTTTGGCATCTGACAACTTGCCCACAGGCCGTCCCTGTGCGCGCTGATAGGCGTGCAGGCCCAAAAGAGCCGATGATATCACTGGTTTTTCAGTCATTTTGGCAACCATCCCCCGATGTGATGAAGAGCATCGCCATTGAAGGCCATAAATGCAAATTCTTTCCTTATCTCTGCCGCAATTTTGCCCCAGATTTTCTCATTCCGGGACCAATCGCGGGGAACAAACCGTAATCATTGCGGAATTGGAAACGACACGCGGGCATGACGCCGGGCGCCGGTTTAGCGATTCGCGTCATGCGTGAAAAATGACGGAGGTTTTTCACGGTGGATGCGCGATTGTCTTTGGGGCGTGGGACAGTCTGAACCGCGAACCGGATGGCGATCACAATGCGGCTGGCCGGATCGGGACAGGTGTCAGGCCCGAGCGCCGGTGGTCTGTGGTCGGGTGAGCGTGAAAGAGAAGGGGAAGAGCGCACCGCACGCCGTTCGGTTCCCGTTGACCCCGCCTGCGGCCGGCGATAAACCCGTGCCAACGCGATGCGCGGGCAACCCTGCACAAAAGGAGCCTCCCTTTGGACGACATGCTACGGGAATATCTGCCGATCCTTGTGTTTCTGGCCGTGGCCATTGGATTTGGCCTGATCCTGATCCTTGCTGCCGTTGTGGTGGCCGTGCGCAACCCGGACCCTGAAAAGGTGTCTGCCTATGAGTGCGGGTTCAACGCCTTTGACGATGCGCGCATGAAGTTCGACGTGCGGTTCTATCTGGTGTCGATCCTGTTCATCATCTTCGATCTGGAAATCGCATTCCTCTTCCCCTTCGCCGTCGCTTTCAAGGACATCTCCATGGTGGGGTTCTGGTCGATGATGGTGTTCCTCGCCGTGTTGACGGCTGGATTTGCCTATGAGTGGAAAAAAGGCGCGCTTGAGTGGCAGTAGGCCACGCCGTGCATTTCATTGAAAAGCCGTCCCTCGGGGCGGTTTTTTTGTGTTTTGGGCGCCGCGTTTGAGGGGCGCGCATCACATCGGATCAGCATCGCTGAAATCCCTGCGTTTTCACGGGTCAGGGCAATCTTGTCGCGTTGACCCTTGGGCTGCGCTGGGCTACACCCGTTCCGACCCGCGCGGTCCCGCTGTGGGGCCCCGCAGATGACAAAAACCTTGGAGCCAAGGCACATATGTCCGTAGCCACTTCCCCCAATGCTGCTGGTGCCGACCGCGATGTCGCCACGCAGGAGCTGAACGCGGCCTTGCAGGACAAGGGTTTCCTTGTCACCTCGACCGCCGACATCATCAACTGGGCCCGCACCGGGTCGCTGCACTGGATGACCTTCGGGTTGGCCTGTTGCGCGGTTGAAATGATGCACACCTCCATGCCGCGCTATGATCTGGAACGCTTCGGCACGGCCCCGCGCGCCTCTCCGCGCCAGTCGGATCTGATGATCGTGGCCGGCACGCTGACCAACAAGATGGCGCCTGCGCTGCGCAAGGTCTACGACCAGATGCCGGAGCCGCGCTATGTGATCTCCATGGGCTCCTGCGCCAATGGGGGCGGGTATTATCACTACAGCTATTCCGTGGTGCGCGGCTGTGACCGCATTGTGCCGGTGGACGTCTATGTGCCCGGCTGCCCGCCGACGGCGGAGGCGCTGCTCTATGGTATCTTGCAGCTTCAGCGCAAGATGCGGCGGACCGGAACGATTGTGCGCTAAAGCGCGTAAGGGACAAATATGACCGAACAACTGCAAGAGCTTGGTGCCTACATCGAAGCCAAACGCCCCGATTGCGTGCTGGCATGGGATGTGACGCAGGATGAGCTGAACCTTGATGTGACCTTGGGCAACATCGCGGGGCTGGTGGAGTTTCTCAAAGGCGATCCGACCTGCCGGTTCTCCACGCTGGTGGACATCACGGCGGTGGATTACGCAGGCCGCGCGAAACGCTTTGATGTCGTCTATCACCTGCTGAGCATGTATCAGAACCACCGCATCCGCATCCGGGTCGCCACGCGGGAAAAGGACATGGTGCCCTCGCTCGTGGATGTGCACCCCTCTGCCAACTGGTTCGAACGGGAAGTCTTCGACATGTTCGGCATCCTGTTTTCGGGCCACCCCGACCTGCGGCGGATCCTCACCGATTATGGTTTCCGCGGCTATCCGCTGCGCAAGGATTTCCCGACTACGGGCTACACCGAAGTCCGCTATGACGAGGCGCAAAAGCGCGTGGTGTATGAACCTGTGTCCCTGGTGCAGGAATACCGCCAGTTTGACTTCATGTCCCCCTGGGAGGGGGCGGAGTACATCCTGCCCGGTGACGACAAGGCCGAGGAGGCCAAGGGCTGATGGCGATGCAGGGCACATGTCTTTGCGGGGCCTGTAGCTTTACCGCTGAGCTGGGGTCTGAAGGCGCTGGCATCTGCCATTGCGGCATGTGCCGCAAGTGGAGCGGCGGTGTGTACCTGTCGGTCGACTGCGGCAACTCTGTTGTCTTTGGCGAAGGCGCACCTGTGGGGTCATACAAAGGCTCCGACTGGGGCGAGCGGGTGTTTTGCAAGACCTGCGGATCGTCGATCCTGTGGCAGACGCAGGACGGTAACAATCAGCACGTGTCGATCCAGTGCTTTGAAAACCCGGCGTCTTTCGATCTGGGTGTTGAGATTTTCATTGATCGCAAACCGTCAAACTATGCTTTTGCAGGGGATCGCAAGACGATGACCGAAGCGGAAGTGATGGCGATGTTTGCATCTGGCGCGAAGGGGACGTGATGGGTGGATTTGTTTGGCTGCTAACCGCATTGACGGCCATTCCGATGATCAAATTGCTGCCGCACTTCGGCATCAACAAATATTGGGCGGCGCTGTGTCTGGTGCCCCTTGGTCCGGTTGTCCTGCTGTGGTGGATGGGGATCAAGCTGCAAGAGCTGGAGAGGTTGTGATGATTGGGTTTCTGGAAGAGTTGATTGCGGGTCTGTTTGGCAAACGTCAGGAACAGCCCATTCGCGTCCGCGTGGATGAGGACGACAAGAGAAACCCGTTTGGGGAGCGTAAATGATGGACGGCGATATTCGCATCAACACCTATGATGACGGCTCCACCGACGCGGTGACGGGTGAGCAGAAGATCCGCAATTTCAACATCAACTTCGGCCCGCAACACCCTGCCGCGCACGGTGTTTTGCGTCTTGTGCTTGAGCTGGACGGGGAGATCGTGGAGCGCTGCGATCCGCACATCGGCCTGCTGCACCGGGGCACCGAGAAGTTGATGGAAAGCCGCACGTATCTGCAAAACCTGCCGTATTTCGACCGGCTGGATTACGTGGCCCCGATGAATCAGGAACACGCATGGTGTCTGGCGATTGAAAAGCTGACGGGCACCGTGGTGCCGCGCCGCGCCAGCCTCATCCGGGTGCTGTTTTGTGAGATTGGCCGGGTGCTCAACCACCTGCTGAATGTCACGACGCAGGCTTTGGACGTGGGCGCGCTGACCCCGCCGCTCTGGGGCTTTGAAGAGCGTGAAAAGCTGATGGTGTTCTATGAGAGGGCCTGTGGCGCGCGTCTACACGCGGCCTACTTCCGCCCCGGTGGTGTACATCAGGACCTGCCCGAGGAATTGATCGACGATATCGAGACCTGGGCCAATGAATTCCCCGATTTGCTGGACGACATCGACGGGCTGCTCACGGAAAACCGTATCTTCAAACAGCGCAACGTCGACATCGGCGTGGTGAACGAGCAGGAAATCCTCGACTATGGGTTTTCTGGCGTGATGGTGCGCGGATCGGGTCTGGCCTGGGATCTGCGTCGGGCGCAACCCTATGAATGTTATGACGAATTCGATTTTCAGGTGCCTGTGGGCAAGAATGGTGATTGCTTTGATCGCTACCTCTGCCGCATGGAAGAGATGCGCCAGTCGGTGCACATCATCCATCAGGCGATTGCCAAGCTGCGCGCGCCGGACGGCAAGGGTGATATCCTCGCCCGGGGCAAGATCACGCCGCCCAGCCGCACCGCGATGAAAACGGACATGGAGAGCCTGATCCACCACTTCAAACTCTACACCGAAGGCTTCCACGTGCCTGCCGGTGAGGTTTACTGCGCCGTTGAGGCCCCCAAGGGCGAATTCGGCGTCTATCTGGTGGCTGATGGCTCCAACAAACCCTACCGCGCCAAGATCCGTGCGCCGGGGTTCCTGCATTTGCAGGCGATGGACCATATCTCCAAAGGGCACCAGCTGGCGGATGTGGCGGCGATTATCGGCACGATGGACGTGGTGTTTGGGGAGATTGATCGGTGAAAACCGCCGCATTTGCCCTATCCATAGCCCTTGGATTTGCCGCACCATGTGGGGCCGAAACAAGTGCACCACCGGCGGCAGGGACCGAAGCCCACAAGCTGGCGGTCATACTGGAAGCGCAGGGGTGCTCCATGTCACGCGACGCGGCGAAGACGGCTTTCACCGCGCAGCATCCGGGTGTGGATTTTGAAATCGCAGAGATCGCGCTCTTTGATGGGTGCGACAGCTTTAGAGCTCTCGGTAACACATTGCTGGGGCTCAAGAATTTTGGGAATTGCGCGTAATGCTCCGTAGACTACATCCAGAACAACCCGATACCTTCGCCTTTACGCCCGATAACCAAGCATGGGCCGAAGCGCAGATGACCAAGTACCCCGAAGGCCGTCAGGCCTCGGCGATCATTCCGCTCTTGTGGCGCGCGCAGGAGCAGGAAGGGTGGCTCTCCCGCCCTGCGATTGAACATGTCTCGGAGATGCTCGGCCTTGCCTACATCCGCGGGTTGGAAGTCGCCACGTTCTACTTCATGTTCCAGCTGCAACCGGTTGGTTCTGTGGCACATATCCAGATTTGCGGCACCACAACCTGCATGATCTGCGGGGCCGAAGACCTCGTGTCTGTCTGCAAGGAGCGCATCGCGCAGAACCCGCATGAATTGTCAGCGGATGGCAAATTCTCGTGGGAAGAAGTTGAATGCCTCGGCGCTTGCGCCAACGCCCCCATGGCGCAGATCGGCAAGGACTATTACGAAGACCTGACGGCCGAAAACTTCGGCAAACTGCTGGACGCGCTGGCAAAGGGCGACGTGCCGGTGCCGGGACCTCAGCAAGGGCGCTATGCGGCGGAGCCTGCCTCCGGGCTGACCAGCCTCACGCAGCATGACAGCGGCAAAACACGCTACAATGCCAGCGCGCAGCTGGCCGTGGACATCGGCGATACCGTCAAACGCATTGACGGGACCGAAGTGCCGCTGCTGGCTCCGTGGCAGGGCAAACCGGGTAAGGCGGCGAATGCAGCGGCGAAGCCGAAGAAGGCTGCGCCCGCAAAAACACCGGCGAAAGCTGCGGCAGCCGCAGCGGAAACCCCGGCCAAGGGCCCCGGCAAGAAACCCCGCACCATGAAGGCCCCGCGCAAATCCGGCGCGGATGATCTCAAGCTGATCAAGGGTGTTGGGCCGAAACTGGAAACCATGCTACAGGGGATGGGCTTTTTCCATTTCGACCAGATCGCGAAATGGGGTGCTGCCGAAGTGGCCTGGGTCGATGAAAACCTTGAAGGCTTCAAAGGCCGGGTGTCCCGCGACAATTGGGTGGATCAGGCGCAAAAACTTGCCGCGGGCGAAGAAACCGCCTTTGCTGCAAAGGCCCGTAAAGACGGGCGCTACGACGGCGAGTCCTGATCGGCGCGCCGCACCACCAGAGGGGATATGAAGAGTTATGTCGGATAATCAAAACAGCCTTGAGTGCAACGCGATCTGTTGGGGTATTGCGGCCGTTGTTGGCCTTGTCGCCATGGTCATGTTGTACATGTTGGCAGACTTCGGTGCGCTACAGGCGATCTTTACCGGTGGCCTGCTGGGCACGCTGCTGGGCCTGGTGCTGAGCATTTTTGTCTGCCGTGGCCAGAAAGCCGCGCATGATCTGGCCGCCGAAGAGAAGCCTGCGCAGCGCTATGCGCGTGAGGCTGAGGAGGACAGGGCGCGCCGCGAAGGCACCCCCATGGCTGCCCCGGCAAGTGCAAGCGCCAGCGCTGCGGCGGGGGCCAATCCGAATCCGTCGTTTGCGATGAAGCCTTCTCAGGATCTGCCCGGTCAGGCGGAATTGTCCGAACGCAAGGGCGAATGGTCTTATGGCGCGGACAACACCACACCGTCGTCCTTCGCCAGCGCGCCGGACGCCGATGCGCCAGCCGCCCCTGCACCAGAGCCGAAAAAACCCGCCGCCAAGAAGAAAGCCGCCCCTGCGAAGAAGGCCGAAGCGGCCCCTGCCGCCGCAGGCGATGCGCCAACGCTCTATACCAGCGCCAGCGAAGGCGCTGCGGATGACCTCAAGCTGATCAGCGGCGTGGGTCCCAAGCTGGAGCAGACCCTGAACGAGATGGGCATCTGGTACTTCAAACAGGTTGCCGCCTGGGGACCATCGGACATTGCCTGGGTTGACGACCGCCTGCGGTTCAAGGGCCGGATCGAGCGGGACGACTGGATGAGCCAGGCCAAGATCTTGGCCGAAGGCGGGGAGACCGAGTTCTCCAAGAAGAAAAAGAAGTAGCGCGTGAGCGAGGAGCGACAGCAAGCCATTGCGCGCAAGGGCCTGACCGTGGGTCTGGTCATCGCCGGGACAATGCTTCTGTGGATCCTTGCGAACTTTGCCGGGCCTGCCTTGGGTCTGCCCGGCCGCTATGCGCTGCTCTTTGATTTTGCGGCACTGGCTGCGATGATTTGGGCGATGGTGAATATCTATCAGATCTGGCAAGCGCGTCAGGCTGACAAGTAGAACACGACGGGGTCGCCACCCCGGATGACAGACAGGCGCCACAGGGCGCAAGGGACAGGCGGCCCGATCAAGGCCTGCCAAAACGTAAGGAAAGCTGCGATGTTGCAGGATCAGGACCGCATTTTCACCAACATCTACGGGATGCATGACCGCACCCTGAAGGGCGCGCAGTCCCGCGGCCATTGGGACGGTACGGCCGGTATCCTCAAGAAGGGCCGCGACTGGATCGTGGACCAGATGAAAGCCTCCGGCCTGCGCGGTCGCGGGGGCGCGGGCTTCCCCACGGGGTTGAAGTGGTCCTTCATGCCCAAGGAAAGCGATGGCCGTCCCGCCTATCTTGTGATCAACGCCGACGAATCCGAGCCCGGCACCTGCAAAGACCGGGAGATCATGCGCCATGATCCCCATACGCTGATCGAGGGTTGCCTGATTGCGTCTTTCGCGATGAACGCGCATGCCTGCTATATCTACATCCGTGGCGAGTACATCCGCGAGAAAGAAGCGCTACAGGCTGCCATTGATGAAGCCTATGACGCAGGGCTGATTGGCAAGAACGCCTGCAAATCCGGTTGGGATTTCGACCTTTATCTGCACCACGGGGCAGGGGCCTATATCTGTGGTGAGGAAACCGCGCTGCTCGAAAGCCTTGAAGGCAAGAAAGGCATGCCACGCATGAAGCCGCCGTTCCCGGCGGGCGCGGGCCTTTACGGCTGCCCGACCACGGTAAACAACGTGGAGAGCATCGCGGTGGTGCCCACGATCCTGCGGCGCGGCCCGGAATGGTTCGCGGGCTTTGGCCGGGCGAACAACGCGGGCACGAAGCTGTTCGCGATCTCGGGCCATGTGAACAACCCCTGTGTTGTGGAAGAGGCGATGTCGATCACCTTCGAGGAGCTGATCGAAACCCATTGCGGCGGCATCCGGGGCGGTTGGGACAACCTCAAGGCGGTCATCCCCGGCGGATCCTCCGTGCCGATGATCCCCGGCGCACAGATGAAAGACGCGATCATGGATTTCGATTACCTGCGGGAGCAGCGGTCCGGTCTGGGCACGGCGGCGGTCATTGTGATGGACAATTCAACGGACGTGATCAAGGCGATCTGGCGGTTGTCGAAGTTCTACAAGCACGAAAGCTGTGGCCAGTGCACACCTTGCCGTGAAGGCACCGGCTGGATGATGCGCGTGATGGACCGTCTGGTGACAGGCGACGCGGAACCCGAAGAGATCGACATGCTGCTGGACGTGACCAAGCAGGTGGAGGGGCATACGATTTGTGCCTTGGGTGATGCGGCGGCCTGGCCCATTCAGGGCCTGATCCGGCATTTCCGGGATGAGATCGAGGATCGGATCAAGCACAAGCGCACGGGCCGGGTGAGTGCTGTGGCGGCGGAGTAGTACTGTGTTGAGCCGCATTTGGACGCTCGGCTGGGTCGTCGCGCTGGCAACTGTTGCAACAACTGCCAGTGCAGAGCCCAAGCAATTGAATGTCGACTTTGGCTCCTTTCCCAAAGGCATGACCTGCAAGGTGTTTGGCACCTCTGGCCGCGTCAGCCTGAAGGTCGGCCGGGAGATCGAGTATTTCGTCAAGGGCGACACCAGCAACGTTTCTTTCCAATGTCAGCAACCCGATGGACGCAGGTTTCAGGTGGATACCGGGCCATTGCTGCCAGCCGGAAGCTTTCGGTTGGTGGCTATTCAGATCAATCAGGACAACCACGCGCATGTGTTCTGGGATGCGGGTAGCTTGATGCGCCGAACCTATCCCGGCATTCTAAAGTGGTTCTGATCTGACGCTTTCCTTGGGCACTTGATGGCCCCGCCACGACTGATTTGCACACCTTTCAACAACAGGTGTGCACCACGCTCTAAGGACCAAACCCATGGACATCTTCGCCCCTTACGCCCACGCCATCGCAGCTCTTGCCCTGTGGGGCCTGATGATGATCGCGCTCGCTATGGTCTCCACCCGTGGGCGCACGGCGCAAAATCGGTGTGATTGTGGCAAGCCCAAGCGGGACTACAGCGATCCGGCTTACCGGCGTGAACGGGCCTTTGCCAATGCGGTTGAAACCTCGCCTGCGTTTCTGGCCACCACGCTGGCCGCGATCCTTGCAGGCACATCGCCGCTCTTGGTCAACATCTTTGCCAGCGCCTTCCTGCTGGCGCGGCTGGCGATGGCCTTTGTCCACATCCGCACGGAAAACCAGCCGCTGCGCTCTGCCTGTTTCGGCTTTGGCTGGCTGATGATCATCTTCATGGCGCTCAGCGCGCTCTATGCCGTGTTTGTCTGACGTGGCTGGGGCGGTCCACCTCGCCGAACTCAACCTCGGCATCCTCAAATACGACTGGGACGACCCGCGGGTGCAGGACTTCGTGAATGGCCTCGATCTGGTCAATGGTGTCGCAATGCACAGCCCCGGTTTCGTCTGGATGATGTCCGAGGCGGAGATGGAGGCTGCACAAAACGACCCCGACGGGCCGATGGGGGGCAATCCGCGCACGGCTTCTACTCTCAGTGTCTGGGAAGACGTGGAAAGCCTTGAGCATTTCGTCTGGAACACCGTTCACAAGCAGTTCTACGACCGCAAGGGCGAATGGTACGACATGGGCGCTGTCCTGCGCCTTGCGATGTGGTGGGTGCCTGCGGGGCACCGCCCTGATATGGACGAAGCCATGGCGCGGTTCCAGCATCTGGAAGCGCTTGGTGATAGCGATCACGCGTTCGGCTGGAAACATCTGGCGCAGGCCAAGCTGTGGCAGCAAAAACAGTGTGGGTAAGGCCAACGGGCGCAGAGACGGTCGCGCCCAAACCAGCCTTCGGGGTGCAGCACAGGTTTAGGCTCAGGACCCATTAATTCTACATCGTCAGCGACAATTTCACTTCATTTCAGCGTCTCGGGCCGCTTGCAAATAGAACCACCACTGACCGACAGCGTATCGCAAAGCGATGCGCGAGAGGGAATTGGCGGCGCGTCCCAAACCACTGAAATCTCGTGAAATTGTCGCTGGCGATGTAGAATTAATGGGTCCTGAGCCTAGCTAAGGCCGGGGGCAATGGCCCGGTATTGCCGAAGCAATGTCACGCTATCGCCACCTTGGACGGCCACGTCCTTCTTCGTTCACCTGCGGTCGGTTGGAGACGAAACACCTGTCCAGCCGCACATAAGATTGAGGAAGTACCATGTTCAAGAAAATCACCCTGCCGATGCTCGCCATGCTGGCGCTTGCAGCCTGTGGCGCACCCAGCCAGACCAGCTTGCGTGCCGCACCCGGCTCGACCGCGCAAGGGGCCGTGAACGCTGTCCTCGTAACCCGTGCAGAGGCGCTCTTTATTGCAGCTGTCTGTAACAAGCGGGGGATCACCCTGCGCGATACGAACTATCGTGCGGCGCTGACACGGGATGTTCGCAATCTCAACCAGCAGGGTTTTACGCTGCCTGAGTTGGACAAGGCAGCAAAACGGGCCAAAGGAAACCAGCAGCTGGCCAAAGCGGCTGTGGCGCGTCTGAAGGCCAAAGGCGCGCGCCGGAATGATCCTGCATCAATCTGTGCCGTTGGCCGCCGCGAAATGGCGGCCGGAACAGCGGTTGGACGTCTGCTCAAAAAGAACTAGAAGGAGCCTATGGGCTTCTTCAAGAATATCTGGGACGGCATCCTGAGCCTGCTGGCCGCACTGGCGACACTGGCCGTTTTCGGCTTGCCGATCTGGGCCTCCCATCAGGCGATCACCTATGGGTTGGCCCCTGCGTGGGTCTATATTGCTGTCGTCGGCCTCGTCTTCGTCGGGAGCAATCTGGCGATTGCCTTTCTGCGCAAGGCGTTCGACGGTGTGGCACCTCTGCGCGAAAGGAAGCGGCGATGACGGGGTTGCACCTGGCTGAACTCAACGTTGGTCGCTTGATCGCACCCACCGATGATCCGCGCGTGGCGGAGTTCATGGACAACCTTGACCGCATCAACGGGCTGGCCAAGCGCATGCCGGGGTTTCAGTGGATGATGGAAGGCGGTGCCGAAGGGGCGGGCAATACGGAAGCGAAGATCGAGGGCGATGACCTCTATATCCCCAATCTCAGCGTCTGGTCGGATGCCGCCACCCTGGAAAAGTTCGTCTGGGGCACCATCCACAAACAGTTCTATGCGCGTCGCGCGGAATGGTTCGAAGTGCTGGGGTCAATGCATTTCGTGATGTGGTGGGTGCCACAGGGGCACCGCCCATCGCTGGAGGAAGCACTGGCACGTCTTGACCATTTGCGCGACAATGGCGATAGCGATCATGCCTTTGGCTGGTCCTGGTTGAAAGACGCACAGATGTGGCGCAGCCACGGGTGCAGCCCACAAGCGGCGGAGTGAGAGAATGAAATTCGGTGCAGCAGCTCTTTTGGGTGCAGTGATGGTGATGGCGGGGTGTTCGGACGACAACGACCGCATCCTGTTTGACGGGAAGTATTTCCCCACCAAGGTCAGCAAAGTTGACGGCCAACGCGATCAGATCGTGGTAACGGTGCGGGAAGTCGCGCAATCCCCCGAAGGGGCCTTGGCCGCAGGGCGCTATGCGGCTGTGTCCTATTGCGTGGGGCTCTACGGCAGTTCCGATATTGAGTGGCTTGTCGGCCCTGACACCGATCCCGGCCAGATCCGCATCACCGGCAACACCATGACCTTCCGCGGGACCTGCCCTCAGTGAGCGCCCCCTGCGCGACATATCGCGTAGGCGCAGCGTCTGATGGGCCGTGTTATTGCATATCAGCCTACACCATCTTTCCTTTTAGGGATGCGGCCCAGACCGCGTCTTATTGAGGAACACGAACATGCGATCACTGATGAAAGTTCTTGCCGTCGCCACACTGACACTCACCCCGATGTGGGCCGCGCAGGCACAGGCCAAGCCGCCGCTGCGCGATGTTGCCGCGATTGATGACGCGTTGTTTGATCTGGGGCTGGCGGACCGCATCCGCAAGAATTGCCCGACGATCAATGCGCGGATGTTCAAAGCCATCGGATATGTGCGCGGATTAGAGAAAAAAGCACGCGCCATGGGCTATACCCAGGCGGAGATTGATGCCTATACCGACAGCGAAGCTGACAAGAACCGTTTGCGCGCCAAAGCTGCCAAATATTTCGCGGCACGGGGGGTCGATCCTTCCAAGCCGGAAAGCTATTGTGCGGTAGGGCTGGAAGAGATTCAAAAATCGAGCCGTATCGGTTCGTTACTGAGAGCGAAGTGAACCTATGAGCGACAACCGCAAGATCGTCATTGATGGCAACGAGATCGAGGTCGATGGGGCGATGACCCTCATTCAGGCCTGTGAAGAAGCGGGCGTGGAAATTCCGCGCTTCTGCTATCACGAGCGGCTGTCGATTGCCGGCAACTGCCGGATGTGTCTGGTCGAAGTTGTGGGCGGCCCGCCCAAGCCTGCCGCCTCCTGCGCGATGCAGGTGCGCGATCTGCGCCCCGGTCCCGAAGGGCAGCCCCCGGTGGTCAAGACGAACTCGCCCATGGTCAAGAAGGCCCGCGAGGGCGTGATGGAATTCCTGCTGATCAACCACCCGCTGGATTGCCCGATCTGCGATCAGGGCGGCGAGTGTGACTTGCAGGATCAGGCGATGGCCTATGGCGTGGATTTCTCCCGCTACCGCGAACCCAAACGCGCGACCGAGGATCTCGATCTGGGGCCGCTGGTCGAAACCCACATGACCCGCTGCATTTCCTGCACGCGCTGCGTGCGTTTCACCACCGAAGTGGCTGGCATCCACAAGATGGGGCAGACAGGCCGAGGCGAAGATGCGGAGATCACCTCCTATCTGGGGGAAACGCTGGATTCGAACATGCAGGGCAACATCATTGACCTGTGCCCCGTGGGCGCACTGGTGTCGAAACCCTACGCCTTTACCGCGCGCCCCTGGGAACTGACCAAGACCGAATCCATCGACGTGATGGATGCGTTGGGGTCCAACATCCGCGTTGACACCAAGGGCCGCGAAGTCATGCGGTTCCTGCCGCGCAACCATGATGGCGTGAACGAGGAATGGATTTCCGACAAGACACGCTTTGTCTGGGACGGGTTGCGCCGCCAGCGGTTGGACACGCCCTACATTCGCGAGAACGGCAAGCTGCGCAAAGCGGATTGGCCCGAAGCACTGGCCGCTGCTGCGGCGGCGATGAAGGGCAAGAAGGTCGGCGGTTTGATCGGTGATCTGGTGCCGGTTGAAGCGGCCTATGCGCTCAAGCAGATGATCGAAGGGCAGGGCGGTTCTGTCGAATGCCGCACCGATGGGGCGAAACTGCCTGCGGGCAACCGGTCAGGCTATGTCGGGACGGCGACGGTTGAAGACATTGATACCACGAAGAACTTCCTGTTGATCGGGACCAATCCGGCGGTTGAAGCACCGGTTCTGAATGCGCGCATCCGTAAGGCATGGACGCAGGGTGCGGATGTCGGGCTGGTAGGCCCTGCGGTGGACCTGACCTATGAACATGCGCATTTCGGCGATGGGACGAAAGCGCTGGAAGAGTATCGCCAATGCGCCATCGACAACATGTCGGCGAAAGGGCCGGGCATGGTGATTGTCGGGCAGGCGGCGCTGTGCCGTGAAGATGGTGCAGCGGTGCTGGCCGAAGCGATGCACATCGCTGAAGCCGCTGACGCAAAGCTGCTGATCCTGCACACCGCCGCTGCGCGCGTAGGCGCGATGGACATTGGCGCTGTGTCTGAAAACGGCATCAGCGATGTGACCTCTGCTGAGGTGATCTATAACCTCGGCGCGGATGAGGGCGACATTCCCGCAGGGCCTTTCGTGATCTACCAAGGCTCACACGGCGACCGGGGCGCACACCGCGCCGACATCATCCTGCCGGGCGCGGCCTATACCGAGGAGCCGGGCCTGTTTGTCAATACCGAAGGCCGTCCGCAGGTTGCCGCCCGCGCCAGTTTCGCGCCCGGTCAGGCCAAGGAAAACTGGGCCATCCTGCGCGCCTTTAGCGCGGAGTTGGGCGAAACACTGCCTTACGATTCAATTGCAGCCCTGCGGCGCGCACTGATTTCGGACGTGCCGCATCTGGGCAGCGTCGATCAGGTGGCCGCGAATGACTGGCAACCCCTGCCGCGCGGCAAGATCGCGGACGCACCCTTTGGCACGGCGGTGGCGGATTTCTATCTGTCCAACCCGATTGCCCGCGCCAGCCAGTTGATGGCGGAACTTTCTGCCAATGCCGCCGCCCGGCGCGCTGAGCCCATGGCGGCTGAGTGAGGTTGATCATGTGCCTCGCCCTGTCGGCACTGGCCGCCTGCGGACCACAGGTGCCGGTGGCTGAGGATTTTATCCCGGAATACAAAGGGGTAGAGACCAAGTTGCTGGATGGGGACCTGGTGCAATTCAACGTGGCCATGACCAAGGCGCAATCCACGCAGGACGTGGAGGATTACGCTGAATGTGCGGCAGCGCAATACGCGTTAATACGGGGTTACGGTTTTGCAAGACATCTGCGCACAAATGTGGCCCAAGAGGGTAGCATCTGGCGGGCAGATGCTGTTTACACAATCTCGCCAAGCTTGCCACGTGGCATAAAGACGATTGATGCTGAGGTGACCGCGTCTGAGTGCGTGGAACGCGGCATTCCGACAGTGTGAGGGACAATGTCTGACTTCTTTACAAATACCGGATTGGGTATTGGCCTGCTGACACTGGGGCAGGTGTTGCTGATCATGCTGCCCTTGCTGCTGTGCCTTGCCTTCCTGATGTACGCCGACCGCAAGATCTGGGCCGCGGTGCAGATGCGCCGGGGACCGAACGTGGTGGGCGTCTTTGGCCTGATGCAGTCCTTCGCGGACCTGCTGAAATACGTCGTCAAAGAGGTCGTGATCCCCGCAGGTGCTGACCGCACGGTGTTCCTGCTGGCCCCCATGGTGTCGCTGGTCATGGCGCTGATCGCCTGGGCGGTGATCCCCTTCAACGAAGGCTGGGTGCTGGCCGATATAAATGTGGCGATCCTCTATGTCTTCGCGATTTCCTCGCTTGAGGTTTACGGCGTGATCATGGGCGGCTGGGCGTCGAACTCTAAATATCCATTCCTTGGCTCGCTGCGCTCTGCCGCGCAGATGATTTCCTATGAAGTGTCGATTGGTCTGATCATCATCGGGGTGATCATCTCCACCGGATCGATGAACTTTACCTCCATCGTACACGCACAAGACGGGGCGGGGGGCATCTTCAACTGGAACTGGCTCATCCACTTCCCGATGCTGATCCTGTTCTTTATCAGCGCCTTGGCCGAGACAAATCGTCCGCCCTTTGACCTTCCCGAAGCGGAATCGGAACTGGTTGCGGGCTATCAGGTCGAATATTCCTCCACCCCGTTCCTGCTCTTTATGATCGGTGAATTGGTCGCCGTGGTGCTGATGTGCGCGCTGGTGTCGCTGCTGTTCTTGGGTGGCTGGCTGTCGCCCATTCCGTTCCTGCCCGATGGCTTCCTGTGGATGTTCATCAAGATGCTGTTCGTCTTCTTCATGTTCTCCATGGTGAAGGCGATCACGCCACGCTACCGCTACGACCAACTGATGCGTCTGGGCTGGAAAGTCTTCCTGCCGATGTCGCTGGGCTGGGTGGTGTTCGTGGCCTTCGCCGCGAAGTTTGAGTGGTTCTGGGGCGTCTATGCCCGCTGGCCGATGTAAGGGAGTTAGAAATGACCCAGATCGACTACACCCGCGCCGCGAAATACTTCCTGCTGGCGGATTTCGCCAAAGGCTTCGCGCTTGGCTTCAAGCACATGTTCCGCCCCAAGGCGACCGTGAACTACCCGCATGAGAAGGGCTATCTCTCCCCGCGTTTCCGCGGTGAACACGCCCTGCGCCGCTATCCCAACGGCGAGGAACGCTGCATCGCCTGCAAGCTGTGCGAAGCGGTGTGCCCCGCGCAGGCGATCACAATTGACGCAGAGCCCCGCGAAGACGGCTCCCGCCGCACCACGCGCTATGACATCGACATGACCAAGTGTATCTACTGCGGCTTCTGTCAGGAAGCCTGCCCGGTGGATGCGATTGTCGAAGGGCCCAATTTCGAATTCTCGACTGAGACCCGCGAAGAGTTGTACTACGACAAGGCGAAACTGCTGGACAACGGCGAACGCTGGGAAGCGGAGATTGCACGCAACCTTGAACTGGATGCGCCCTACAGATGAGTGAAAACGTCGACAACATGATCCTCAAGCAGTTGCGTGATATCTGTGATGAGATTGGAGCGTTGCGCAGCGACGTGTCCGAGATCAAATCGGATGTGGCCGATGTCGATCAAAAGGTCGACGGCATGGCGATCATGCTCACGATGCTGGCGGGCCATGTCCATCACGTCACTGAGCGCGTTGAGACGCTGGAAGAGAAGTCCGAAACATGAGTGACAAAAACCCCTTCGAGGCGCTGTTCAAACAGGCGCAGGAACTGACCAAAGCCGTCCCCATGGCCGACGCTTTCTCACCCAAGGTGTTTGAAGCGATGATGGGCACGATGCCCAAGGACATGATGGAAATGATGTTCGGCAACACCGTCAACAAAGACGGGCTGGACGCGCGTACGCGGCTTTTGCTGACCATTGCGGGCATGACCACGCAGGGCGCACAGGTGGATACCGTGTTTCGCCAGACGGTGCGCCACGCGCTGGAGGCAGGCGCCACCGAACAGCACATCAAGGAAACCATTGCGCAGACCTCCGTCTTTGCGGGTCTGCCCTCCATGACCCGCGCGCTGGAACTGGCGAGCCAAGTGTTTGACGAGAAGGAAGACAAGGCATGATCGTCTTTTCGTTTTATCTGTTCGCCACTTGCGTGATTGCAGGCGGATTGTTCACCGTGATCAGCCGCAATCCGGTGCATTCGGTGCTCTGGCTGATCCTCGCGTTCCTCTCCTCAGCCGGTCTGTTCGTCCTGTTGGGCGCGGAGTTTGTCGCGATGCTGCTGATCATCGTCTACGTCGGCGCGGTCGCGGTGTTGTTCCTGTTCGTGGTGATGATGCTGGATGTGGATTTTGCGGAACTGAAGGCGGAGATGGCAAAATACATGCCACTGGCGCTGCTGATCGCCCTGGTCATCCTGATGCAATTCGTGATGGCCTTTGGCGCCTGGGAAAGCAACGCGGCAGCGGACAGCCTGCGCATGCAGGAACTGGATCCAAACGTCAGCAACACGGCGGCGCTGGGTTTGATCCTTTATGACGAATACTTCCTGCTGTTCCAGCTGGCAGGTCTGATCCTGCTTGTGGCGATGATTGGCGCGATTGTGCTGACCCTGCGCCACCGTGTGGATGTGAAGCGCCAGAACGTGATCGACCAGATGATGCGTGATCCGGCAACGGCGATGGAACTGAAGGACATCAAGCCGGGGCAGGGGTTGTAGGAGCCGAATTTTTCGAAAAATTCGGACCGTTTTCTTCGAAGAAAACGGAGACAGAAAAGAACCGGTGTCACGCCGGATTACCGGTGGAAACCGGTAGAAACACAGACTAAAAGCCCGATCATACGGGCACACGCCAGCCGCCTTTGCCGGGCGCAGCAAGACCGCCCCGCAAGGGGAGAACCGAGGGACGACATGATCGGACTTGAACACTACCTGACAGTCGCAGCGACGCTGTTTGTCATTGGCATCTTTGGGCTCTTCCTGAACCGCAAGAACGTCATCATCCTGCTGATGAGCCTCGAATTGATGCTGCTGGCGGTGAACATCAATCTGGTCGCCTTCTCCAGCTTTCTGGGGGACCTGGTGGGGCAGGTGTTCACGCTCTTTGTGTTGACGGTGGCTGCGGCGGAGGCCGCGATTGGCCTTGCGATCCTTGTCTGCTTCTTCCGAAACCGTGGCACCATCGCGGTTGAAGACGTCAACGTGATGAAGGGGTAGGGCAGATGGAAACCACAATTCTCTTCGCCCCTCTGGTGGGCGCGCTCATTGCAGGCTTCGGTTGGAAAATCATTGGTGAGACGGCAGCGCAGTGGGTCACCACAGGCCTCCTGTTTCTTGCTGCGATCCTGTCATGGGTGGTCTTCCTGACGTTTGATGGCCCGACCGAGCATATCCAGATCCTGCGCTTTATCGAAAGCGGCTCGCTCAGCACCGATTGGTCGATCCGCATGGACCGTCTGACCGCGATCATGCTGATTGTGGTGACCTCCGTCTCCGCCCTCGTGCACCTGTATTCCTTTGGCTACATGGCGCATGACGAGAACTTCAAAGAGGGCGAGCATTACAAGGCGCGCTTCTTTGCGTACCTCTCGTTCTTCACCTTCGCGATGCTGATGCTGGTGACGGCTGACAACCTTGTGCAGATGTTCTTTGGCTGGGAGGGTGTGGGCGTCGCCTCCTACCTTCTGATCGGGTTTTACTACAAGAAACCCTCCGCCAATGCCGCGGCCATCAAGGCCTTTGTGGTCAACCGGGTGGGCGACTTCGGCTTCGCGCTTGGCATCTTCGCCCTGTTCCTGATGACCGACAGCATCCGGTTCGACGACATCTTCGCCGCCGCGCCTGATCTGGCAAACCAGAGCATCTCTTTCCTCTGGACCGACTGGAACGCGGCCAACCTGATCGCCTTCCTCCTGTTTGTTGGTGCGATGGGTAAATCGGCGCAGTTGATCCTGCACACATGGCTGCCCGACGCGATGGAGGGCCCGACGCCTGTGTCGGCCCTGATCCACGCGGCGACCATGGTGACAGCGGGTGTGTTCCTCGTCTGCCGCATGTCCCCGATCATGGAATTTGCGCCCGAAGCGATGACGTTCGTGACCGTGCTGGGGGCCACCACCGCCTTTTTCGCGGCCACCGTGGGTCTGGTGCAGACCGACATCAAACGTGTGATTGCCTATTCCACCTGTTCACAGTTGGGCTACATGTTCGTCGCCGCAGGCGTGGGCATGTATTCCGCCGCGATGTTCCACCTTTTCACCCACGCGTTCTTCAAGGCGATGCTGTTCCTTGGCGCGGGTTCTGTCATTCATGCGATGCACCATGAGCAGGACATGACCAACTATGGCGGTCTGCGCAAAAAGATCCCCTATACCTTCTGGGCGATGATGATCGGCACGCTGGCCATCACGGGCGTCGGTATTCCGCTCAGCTATGACATGTTTGGCATGCCGATTGGTTTCGCCGGGTTTGTCTCCAAGGACGCGATTATCGAAAGCGCCTGGGGCGGCGGATCCATGTACGGCTTCTGGTTGCTGGTGATCGCCGCGGCGATGACGAGCTTTTACAGCTGGCGCCTGATGTTCCTGACCTTCTACGGCACCCCCCGCGGGAATAAACACACCCATGAGCACGCGCATGAAAGCCCGATGGTCATGCTGGCCCCCTTGGGTGTGCTGGCAGTGGGTGCGATCCTTGCGGGTATGATCTGGTTCAAACCGTTCTTTGGCGATGCAAAATACGTCGCGGCTTTCTATGACATCCCGCTGGCCACCGAAGCCTCAGAGGGTGACACCCATGCAGACGGGGCCGAAGACAGCCACGGTGATGACCACAGTGACGATGGCCATGGTGGCAAGCATCACGACGCCTTTGGCGGCAACCCCGGCGATGGCGCGCTCTATTTCGGCAAGGACAACACAGTGCTGGAAGACGCTCATGATGCGCCCAAGTGGGTCAAGATGAGCCCTTTCATCGCCATGCTGGGGGGCTTCATCATGGCGATGTGGTTCTACATCTGGAACCCGACCCTGCCGGGCCGTCTGGCCGCAAACCAGCAGCCGCTTTATCAGTTCCTGCTGAACAAATGGTACTTTGATGAGATCTACGACGTCCTCTTCGTGCGTCCCGCCAAGGCGATTGGCCGCTTCCTGTGGAAACGCGGGGACGGCAGCGTGATTGACGGCATCCTCAATGGTGTTTCCATGACGATCATCCCCTTCTTCACCCGTCTGGCCGGTAAGGCGCAGTCTGGCTACATCTTCACCTATGCCTTTGCGATGGTGATCGGGATTGCGGTGCTGATCACCTGGATGACGATGACCGGGGGGGCGAAATAATGGACACGCATCTGCTTTCCATCATCACCTTCCTGCCTGCGATGGCGGCTTTTGTTCTCGTGGTTTTGCTGAGGGGCGATGATGAATTCGCCGTCCTTAATGCTAAACGTGTGGCATTGTTCGCCACTACGGCGACTTTCTTGATATCTTTGCTTGTGCTGTTTGGGTTTGACCGCAACGATACTGGATTCCAGTTTGTGGTAGAGTCCGAGTGGATCATGGGCCTGCAATACAAGATGGGTGTGGACGGGATCTCCATCCTCTTCGTGATGCTGACGACGTTTATGATGCCACTGGTCATCGCCGCCTCATGGGGTGTCGAATCCCGCGTCAAAGAATACATGATCGCCTTCCTCGTGTTGGAAACGATGATGCTCGGCGTCTTCATGGCGCTCGATCTGATCCTGTTCTACCTGTTCTTCGAGGCGGGCCTCATTCCGATGTTCCTGATCATCGGCATTTGGGGCGGCGCGAACCGCATCTACGCGAGCTTCAAGTTCTTCCTCTACACCTTTCTCGGCTCCGTGCTGATGCTGGTGGCGATGGTGGCGATGTATGCGGATGCAGGCACTGCCGACATCCCGACATTGATGAACCACCAGTTCGGGTCCGAAAGCTTCTCTCTGCTCGGCATCCAGATCGTGGGTGGCGCGCAGACGCTGATGTTCCTCGCGTTCTTTGCCAGCTTTGCGGTGAAAATGCCGATGTGGCCCGTGCACACCTGGCTGCCTGACGCCCACGTGCAGGCCCCCACAGCGGGTTCCGTGGTGCTGGCGGCGATCCTGTTGAAACTGGGCGGTTATGGCTTCCTGCGGTTCTCCCTGCCGATGTTCCCGGTTGGGTCGGACGTGATGGCGCCGCTGGTGCTGTGGATGTCCGCGATTGCGATTGTCTACACCTCGCTGGTGGCACTGGTGCAGGAGGACATGAAAAAGCTCATCGCCTATTCATCGGTCGCGCACATGGGCTTTGTCACCATGGGCATCTTTGCGGCCAACCAGCAGGGCATTGATGGCGCGATCTTCCAGATGATCAGCCACGGGTTTATCTCCGGCGCGCTCTTCCTCTGCGTTGGCGTGATCTACGACCGGATGCACACGCGCGAGATTGACGCCTACGGCGGTCTTGTGAACCGGATGCCGGTCTATGCGCTGATCTTCATGCTGTTCACCATGGCCAACGTCGGCCTGCCGGGCACCTCCGGGTTTATCGGTGAATTCCTGACGCTGATGGCTGTCTTCCAGGTCAACACATGGGTCGCAGCGATCGCGACCACGGGTGTGATCTTCTCCGCCGCCTATGCGCTGTGGCTTTATCGCCGGGTGGTGATGGGCGATCTGATCAAGGAAAGCCTGAAAGCCATCACGGACATGACCCCGCGTGAGAAATGGATCTTTGCGCCGCTGGTGGCCATGACCCTGCTGCTGGGGGTTTACCCGGCACTGGTGCTGGACATCATCGGGCCGTCCGTCTCCGCGCTGGTTGATAATTACGCTTCTGCGGTGGAGGCAGCCGATATGGCGACCCAAACCGCCGAAGCTGCGAATTGAGGGGTGGGGCAATGATCACCGCAGACCTGAACGTAATCCTGCCTGAGATCGTCCTGGCGCTTTATGCCATGATCGCATTGCTGGCGGCGGTCTATACCACCAAGGACAAGCTGGGCGGCTTGCTCGTCTGGATCACGGCGGCTGTGATGGTCGCACTGGCCTTCTGGATCGGCACCAGCGGCGATGGCAGCACCAAGACGGCCTTCAACGGCATGATCATCGAAGACAGCTTTGCCCGCTTTGCCAAAGTTGCCATCCTGCTGTCGGCAGCGGCCATCCTGATCATGTCCGAAGGGTATATGCAGGCGCGCGGGTTGTTGCGGTTCGAATACCCGATGCTGGTGGCGCTGAGTGCTGTTGGCATGATGATCATGGTCAGCGCAGGCGATCTGATGGCGCTCTACATGGGGTTGGAGCTGCAATCGCTGGCTTTGTATGTGGTTGCCTCCCTGCGCCGCGACTCGGTCAAATCCACGGAAGCGGGCCTCAAATACTTCTTCCTCGGTGCGCTCTCCTCTGGCCTGCTGCTCTATGGTGCGTCGCTGGTCTATGGCTATGCAGGCACGACGCTGTTTTCCGGCATCATCACCGTGGCGCAGGCGGGAGAGACCTCCATCGGCCTGCTGTTCGGACTGGTCTTTTTGATCTCCGGCCTTGCGTTCAAAGTCTCTGCGGTGCCGTTCCACATGTGGACACCGGACGTCTACGAAGGCTCCCCCACGCCGGTCACCGCCTTCTTTGCCACCGCCCCCAAGATCGCGGCGATGGCGCTCTTTGCCCGTGTGCTGCATGACGCCTTCGGCAATGCGGTCAGCGACTGGCAGCAGATCATTGCGCTTCTGTCGGTGCTGTCGATGTTCCTTGGCGCGATTGCCGCCATCGGCCAGACCAACATCAAACGTCTGATGGCGTTTTCATCCATCGCGCATATGGGCTACGCCCTGATGGGCCTGGCCGCAGGCACTGCACTGGGTGTGCAGGCGATGCTGGTTTATATGGCGATCTATGTGACCATGAACGTGGGCACCTTTGCGTTTATCCTACTGATGCAGAAGGACGGCGCGCCCGTCACCGACATCGGTGCGCTGAACTCCTACGCCAAGAACAATCCGGGCCGTGCGCTGGCGATGCTGGTGCTGCTCTTCAGCCTTGCAGGTGTGCCGCCAATGCTGGGCTTCTTCGGCAAGCTCTACGTGCTGCAAGCAGCCTATGACGCGGGTCTTGTGTGGCTGGTGGTGGCAGGCATGATCGCCTCGGTGATCGGGGCATACTACTACCTGCGGATCGTGTTCTTCATGTACTTCGGCTCGGACAATGCAGACCAGATTGACCGCTCCGGCGGCGGTGGCGTGCTGGCGGGCTTCCTGATGGCCTCGGCCATTGTGATGGTGCTGGGCATCGCCAATATGTTCGGGGTGGAGAGCGCGGCAGCAGCAGCGGCGGGTGCGCTTGTCAACTAAGCGCCGAGGTGCCGCATGAGCATTTGGCCAGACGGTTACGGACGGCATGTCTGGGACTCTGTCGGATCAACACTTTCCGAAGCACAACAGATGCTGCCGACGCTCACCGGCCCCACCTGGCTGCTGGCGCATGAACAGACCGCCGCGCGGGGCAGACGCGGCCGGGCGTGGGCCACGCCGCGCGGGAACTTCGCGGGCACCCTGATCCTGCCACTGAACGCGCCGCCGCAGACAGCTGCACTCAGGTCCTTTGTCGCCTCCCTCGCGCTCTACGAAGCCTTTGTGGCCGTCACGGGCAAACCAAACGCCTTTGCGCTGAAATGGCCCAATGATGTGTTGCTCAACGGGGGCAAGGTCGCTGGCATCCTGCTGGAAACCGCAGGCCATCACCTGATCATCGGCATCGGCGTCAACCTCATCGCCGCCCCCGGTGCGGACGAAGTCGAACCCGGCGCAGTCCGTCCCGTCAGCCTCACATCCGCCTTCGGGATCACCGTCGGTCCCGAAGACTTCCTCGCCGCCCTCGCCAGTGCCTACGCCCCGCTGGAAATGCAATTCCAGACATACGGCTTTGCCCCCATCCGGGCTGCCTGGATGGACAAGGCTGCACGGCGGGGCGAAATCATCACCGCCCGCACCATGCGCGACACCTGGCGCGGCACCTTCGAGGATGTGGACGAAAGTGGCAATCTGGTGCTGACCACCGCGCAGGGGCGTCTGGCCATCGCAGCGGCAGATGTGTATTTCGACGACACCTGAGGGAGACAAGACATGCTTCTGGCGATTGATTGCGGCAACACAAACACGGTTTTCTCCATCTACGATGGAGAGGAACAGCTGATCTCGATGCGCACCTCGACCCACCATGCACGCACGTCGGATGCCTATTTCACGTGGTTCTCGACATTGCTTGGCCACCACAAGATCGAACCCGCGATCACGGATGTGATCATTTCCTCCACCGTGCCGCGGGTGGTGTTCAACCTGCGGGTTTTCTCGGATCAATACTTCGGCTGTCGCCCCATTGTGGTGGGCAAACCGGACTGCCTGCTGCCGGCCGATCCACGGGTCGACGCAGGCACAAGCGTTGGACCGGACCGGCTGGTGAATACCGCAGGCGCCTATGACCGCCACGGCGGCAACCTGATCGTGGTCGATTTCGGCACCGCCACCACCTTTGACGTGGCAGGCCGCGACGGCGCCTATGTCGGCGGTGTGATCGCCCCCGGCGTCAACCTCAGCCTTGAAGCGCTCCACATGGCCGCCGCAGCTTTGCCACATGTGGACATTACCAAGCCGCAGGGTGTAGTAGGCACCAACACGGTCGCCTGTATCCAATCCGGGATCTTCTGGGGATACGTCGGGCTGATCAAGGAAATCTGCGCCCGCATCAAGGCGGAGCGCGATCAGGACATGAAAATCATCGCAACCGGCGGGCTGGCCCCGCTCTTTGCGCAAACCGAAAATCTCTTCGATGTGATCGAAGATGACCTGACGATGCACGGGCTGACCGTGATCCACAGGTATAACAAGGAAAATACATAACTCATATGAGTAACGAACGACTTATCTATCTGCCCCTCGGTGGGGCGGGCGAAATCGGCATGAACGCCTATGTCTACGGCTACGGCAAACCCGGCAAGGAGCGGCTGATTGTCGTTGACCTCGGCGTGGCTTTCCCGGACATGGACGGCAGCCCCGGCGTCGATCTGATCATCGCCGACATCAGCTGGCTGATCGAACGGCGCGACCAGATCGAAGCGGTGTTCATCACCCACGCCCACGAAGACCACGTGGGCGCGGTGGCCCATACCTACGAACAGCTACAGGCACCGATCTATGCCCGCCGCTTCACCGCCAACATTGCCGCGCGCAAGATGGCCGAACACCACCACCCCGAAGAGGCGCTGAACGTGGTCAGCGCATGGCCGCACCAGACCACTGTCGGCCCCTTTACGGTGGGCTTCCTGCCGATCAGCCACTCGATCCCGGAAAGCTCTGCTTTGGTGATCGATACGCCCGAAGGCCGGGTGATCCACTCAGGTGACTTCAAGATCGACCTGACACCGGGCGTGGGCGAAGCCTATGACCCGGACTTGTGGGCAGAGGTCTGCAAGGACGGTGTCAAAGCGCTGATCTGCGACAGCACCAATGTCTTCTCGCTGGAGCCGGGCCGGTCGGAAGCGACCTTGGCCGACCCCATCGAGGCGTTGATCAGCAGCGCGGAAGGCATGGTCGTGGCCACCACCTTTGCCTCCAACGTGGCACGGGTGCAGACACTGGCAATGGCCGCCGACAAGGCAGGCCGGTCTGTGGTGCTGCTGGGCCGTGCGATGAAACGCATGGTCGAAGCCTCCCTTGAAACCGGCGTGATGACCGATTTCCCCCATACCGTCAGCCCAGAAGACGCCCGCGGCATCCCGCGTGAAAACCTGATGCTGCTGGTCACCGGCAGCCAGGGTGAACGCCGCGCGGCCTCCGCGCAGCTGAGCCGGGGCAAGTATCAGGGGATTGAGCTGAAGGAAGGGGACATGTTCCTCTTTTCCTCCAAAACCATCCCCGGCAACGAGAAATCCGTGATCCGCATCATCAACAACCTCAGTGAAATGGGCGTTGATGTGGTGGATGACAGTTCCGGCAAATACCACGTGTCGGGCCACGCCAACCGCCCCGATCTAGAGACGCTGCATGCGGTGGTCAAACCGCAGGTGGTGATCCCCATGCACGGCGAACACCGCCACCTGCGCGCCCATGTGAAGCTGGCCGAAAGCCATGCCCGGGCAGGGGTGCTGGCCGTGAACGGCATGATGATTGATCTGTCGGGCAATGCGCCGACCGTGGCTGAGTACATCGAGACCGGGCGCACCTATCTGGACGGCTCTGTGCAGATCGGCGCGATGGACGGCATCGTCCGCGACCGTATCCGCATGGCGCTGAACGGTCATGTGACCGTGACGGTGATCATGGATGACGAGGACGAGCCGCTGGGCGAGCCCTGGGTCGACGCGATGGGTCTGGCTGAGGCAGGCCGCTCAAACGCGCCGCTGGTCGATGTGCTTGAGGCGGACCTGAGCCAATGGCTGGGCCGCGCGAAGGCAGCGACGCTGAAGGATGATGACAAGCTGAACGATGGCTTGCGCAAAGTGGTGCGGCAGTCGGCGCAGGATGAGATTGGCAAGAAGCCTGAGGTGACGGTGGTTGTTAGTCGGTTGAGTTGAGGAGGCGGGCTGGCGGCTATGCGGGATTTGCTGCCGTTCCTTATCTGCCGAAACGAAAGCCGTGCATTGCCAGACCGCGGGGTGGCGATCCGACGTGGGTTCGGGGCAGTTTATGGCTGCCAAGTTGTTGCTCCAACAGAAGGATGCACAGGTGGCAGCCAAATCGCCAGCCCGGTGGGGCGGTCTGGCGATGCACGGCGGGCTGAAGCCCTTGATTCCGTGCGGGGGTCCTTTCGCTGACACCGCGTTGGGCTCAAACCAACCCTCCCCGAATACCACCCCAGCCCGGAACAAGGCGTAGCCGCCGGGCCATCGTCTGCCCCCCGCGTCGCACCAAAGGTGCGCCATGAATGGTGGCACGCCTTTGGCGTGACGGCAGGCGATTTCGATAGGCTGGGTGGGTCATTGAGAGGACACGCAAACGCTGCAAGATAAAGTGGCAGAGAACACAAGATAGATCGCCTTCCCGGGGCAGACGATATCCCGGCGCGCGGCGCGTGGGTGGATCAATTATCTGCCTTAGCCAACAAAAAAGGGAGCGAACCCGCTCCCTTTCAATCCCTAAATCAACCGCTTGCTCAGCTTGGCCGCTCCGCAAAGCTCAGCCCGATAAACTCCGGCGTGTGATCGCCCAGACCGACAACCTTGTTGTCCCGTCCACCACCGCCACCATCGCGGCCCCGACCACGGCCACCGCGTGACCGGCGCTTCTCCTCACCGCGCGGCTTCTCAGCCTCCTCCACGGGTGCCTCAGCTTCCGCTTCCGCTTCCACAACGGGAGCCTCCGCAGGCGCATCGTCTTTCTTGCGGCTGCGACGGGTGCGTTTGGGTTTGTCTTCTGGCGCGGCTTCTTCAACCACAGCATCTTCCGCCGCAGGAACCTCTTCAACCTTGGCTTTCCGCGACCGGCTGCGGGTCTTGGGCTTCTCATCGGCCTCAACCACCGCTTCCTCGGCCTTCTTCCCACCACCCAACGGATTGTCGAGCCGGGGAATCGCGTTTTGCACCAGACGTTCCACGTCTTCGAGATTCCTTTCATCCCGCGGCACACAAATCATGATCGCAGTGCCATCGCGGCCCGCGCGACCCGTCCGGCCAATCCGGTGGACGTAATCCTCCGCATGGCTGGGCACGTCGAAGTTGAACACATGGCTCACCGCAGGCACATCCAACCCCCGCGCCGCCACGTCAGAGGCGACAAGAAAGCGCAGATCACCGCCCCGGAAACCGTCCAGGGTCCGTGTCCGCTGGCTCTGATCCAGATCGCCATGGATCGGTGCAGCGTCATAGCCGTATTTCTTGAGCGATTTCGCCACCACATCCACATCCGTCTTCCGATTGCAGAAGATGATCGCGTTTGTGCATTTTTCGCCCTCAGCGTCGATGATCGTGCGCAGCAATTTGCGCTTCTCCGACCCTTCGCGGTCCTTGCGGGAGGCTTTGAACATCACCACGCCTTGGGTGATGTTCTCGCTCGTCGTGGCCTGACGGGCCACTTCGATACGCTCAGGATTGCTCAGGAAGGTATTGGTGATCCGCTCAATCTCAGGCGCCATGGTGGCAGAGAAGAACAGCGTCTGGCGCGTAAACGGCGTGAGGCCGAAAATCCGTTCAATATCAGGGATAAAGCCCATGTCGAGCATCCGGTCGGCTTCATCCACCACCATGACTTTCACGTCATTGAGGATCAGCTTGCCGCGTTCGAAATGGTCCAGCAGGCGGCCCGGCGTGGCGATCAGCACGTCCACGCCCTTGTCGATCAGCGTGTCCTGTTCCTTGAACGACACGCCCCCGATCAGCAGCGCCTTGGTCAGCTTCACGTATTTGGAATAGGTATCAAAGTTCTCCGCCACCTGTGCGGCGAGTTCGCGCGTGGGGCAGAGCACCAGAGACCGCGGCATCCGCGCCCGCGCCCGTCCACGTGCCAGCTGGGTGATCATCGGCAGCGTAAAGCTTGCCGTCTTGCCCGTGCCTGTCTGGGCAATGCCCAGCACGTCGCGCCCTTCAAGGGCAGGGGGAATGGCACCCGCCTGAATGGGAGTTGGGCTTTCGTACCCCGCCTCTTCAACGGCTTTGAGTACTTTGGGATTCAGTTTCAGATCGCTAAATTTGGTCATATATGTCCGGTAAGAAGCGGACACATCTCGGCCCGCGGCAGCAACACGTGGGAACCCGCATGGCTCACAGCGGGACAGAACCCGCTCCACAATGGCGCGGCATAGCAAGATTATGCTGATCGGTCAAATGGATGCCTTATCAGCCGCGCCAGTTTGGGAAATGCGTGGACAGTGTTGCATTTAGGTCCAGATTGATCCGTCTCAGCAACCCTTTCGCCTCCAATTTCGCGCGGAGCCTGGGCGTATCGGCGCAAACCTCATCAAAAAAAGCGCGTAGGCCCGCCGTGCCCTCCTGCGCTTCGATAGCGGCAAACACCTCATGCAGGCTTACTCCGCCCTGATTGCGGGGCTTGTTGGGCCCCAGTTCCGCGCGGTATGCGCCTTTCTCCAGCCGGTAGCGGTAGGCGGCATGCCAGTCGTCCCAGCTTTTGGCGTGGCAATGGGCCAGATCGAGACCCGCGACCATATCCGCACCCTTCAATTCCACCCCGTCCTGAAAGGCGTTGTGGATCTTGACCGTGACACCGTCCAGACCCGTGCGGGCAAACACCTTGCCTGCCAGATGGCTCAAAAACCCGCCTTTGAGATGCGCCCCGAACCTCGGGTAGAGCGTTCTGACAATCGCCTCGCGCTGCCCATCAGCTGGGACAAACCCCTTGAAAACAGTGCCATCACCGGAAAGCTGCTCCATCGGCCGCACGCGCAGTATGGGGACATCGGCAGGCAGGCCCGCCAGATGTGCCGCGACCGGCCGGTCTGAGACCAGAAACTCATCCACATCCATATGGATCAACCAATCCACCTCCGCCCGCCGGTTGTAGGCATGGGTGGCATTCACAGTCTGGCGGACCTGATGTTTGGCCGGTCGCCCGCCGTTCACCTTTTGCCAATGGGCCGCATCACACAGCGTGACGCGCACCTTGGGATGGGCCTGCAAATGCGCCATGGCCTCCGGGCAGGGGGCATCAAGGTAGAGGTAGAGGAGATGCGCGCCCGCATCCAGATGGTAGGCGACAAAGGCGAGGATGTCCTGAGCGGGCGCAAGGATCGTGGCGCTGAGGCCCCATGTAACACCCCGGTCGCTCATTTACCGCGTTCCATGCGCTGTCGCTTAAGTTCCTGAACCCGCGCGAAAATGCTGCGGGGGTCGGTCATGACATGATGCAGCATCGCCTTGCCAAGCGGTTCAATTGTCGCATCGCGTTCGCACAGCTGCCAGATCCGGGCGAGCATGTTCTGATCCAGGTCGCCGCCGGTAAAGGAATAGGCCGGCATGCCGAAGGCGACCGGAAACACCTTGCGCGCCCGCACATGTTGGAATGGTTTGCGTCCCGGTTGCCCGGACAGCCGACGTTCACTGTCGTGTAGTTTGATCATGTCAAACATCACCGACAGGGCCATGCCGCAAGCCCGCTGATCGCCCGTCTTGCCGATGTCGGCAAAGGTCGTTGCGTTGGAAATCAGCCAACGCACGGTCAACAGCGGGGTCAGGCGCGCGCCATGTTCTTCCCAGATCCGAAAAAACAGCGCCAGCGCTTCGGCGGGTGGATCAGCCCGCCGCGCGATGGCAATCAGCATCGCATGCAGGTGCAATATCTCCGGCTGCCCTTCGAATTCCTCCTGCAATTTGACCCATTTGCGCGCCGCCGAATAGCGCGGCATCATGCCTGGCGGTGACACGGGCGGTGCCGTTTTCCGGTCAAACATGCCCCGCAGATCGCACTCGGGCGCAGGCAAAACATCACCAATACCATCAAACCGCCGCTGGCGTTTCTCCAGCGCTTTCAGCAGACCTGCAAAACCGCCCTGATGGAGGTCAGGCGCGTCGCTCACACCATCATTTCCTTCGTCGCGGTCAGGCGCACATCCGGGTAATCCCGCTCCACCCGGTCGATGTCCCACTGGAGCCGCGTCAGGTAAACAATGTCCCCGTCATGGTCATGGGCGATATGCTGCTTGTTGCTTTCGGTAAATTTATCAACCGCTTGCCGCTCACCGTTCACCCACCGGGCGGAGGTGAATTGCGAGGCTTCAAACCGCACCGGCAGCCCGTATTCCAGCTCAATCCGGCTGGCCAGCACTTCAAACTGCAACTGCCCCACAACGCCCACGACAAACCCCGACCCGATGGAGGGTTTGAACACTTTCGCAGCACCTTCCTCGGCAAACTGCATCAGCGCCTTTTCGAGATGCTTGGCCTTCAACGGATCGCCCGCGCGCACCCCTTGCAGCAATTCTGGCGCAAAGGATGGAATGCCCGTCACCCGCAATGCCTCGCCTTCGGTCAGCGTGTCGCCAATGCGCAACTGCCCGTGATTGGGAATGCCGATGATGTCACCCGCCCAGGCCTCTTCCGCCAACTCCCGGTCTGAGGCCAGAAACATCACCGGGCTGCTGATCGTCATCGGCTTTTTCGACCGCACATGGGTCATTTTCATGCCGCGCTGAAAGTGTCCCGACGCCAGACGCACAAATGCCACCCGGTCGCGGTGCTTGGGGTCCATGTTCGCCTGCACCTTGAAGACAAAGCCGGAAACCTTTGTTTCCTCGGGCAAAATCTGGCGCGGCTCGGCCGACTGGATCTGCGGCTCCGGCCCGAAGCGCGCGATGCCTTCCATCAGTTCCTTCACACCGAAGGAATTGATCGCAGAGCCGAACCAAATGGGCGTCAAAGACCCTTCCGCCATCAGTTCCGCATCCAGCGGCGGCATCAATTCGCGCACCATCTCCAGATCTTCCTGCAACTTCTCCAACAGGGCGCCAGGCACATGTTCAGCCAGTTTCGGGTCATCCAGCCCGTTGATCTCGATGCTTTCGGCCACCTTGTTGCGGTCCGCGCGGTCCATCAGTTCCAGCCGGTCGCGCAGGATGTCATAACACCCGATAAAGTCGCGCCCGATGCCGATGGGCCAGCTTGCGGGGGTGACGTCAATGGCGAGGTTCTCCTGAATCTCGTCAATGATCTCAAACACATCGCGGCTTTCGCGGTCCATCTTGTTACAGAACGTCAGGATCGGCAGGTCCCGCATGCGGCAGACTTCAAACAGCTTCTGCGTCTGGCTTTCCACCCCCTTGGCGCCGTCAATCACCATCACGGCGGCGTCTACGGCGGTCAGCGTGCGGTAGGTGTCTTCGGAGAAATCCGAGTGGCCCGGCGTATCCACCAGATTGAACCGGTAGTTCGTGGGCCCGCTCAGAAAATCAAACGACATGGCGGAGGCTGAAACGGAAATGCCGCGATCCTTCTCCATCGCCATGAAATCCGACCGTGTGCGCCGCGCTTCGCCCTTGGCGCGCACCTGTCCGGCCATCTGAATAGCGCCGCCAAACAGCAGGAATTTCTCCGTCAGCGTGGTCTTGCCGGCGTCCGGGTGGCTGATGATCGCAAAAGTCCTGCGGCGCGCAATTTCAGGCGGCAAAGGCGGGCGGTTATTCGGGGTATCCAACATGAGGCGCGTATATCCGGGGCAGTCTGATGCGGCAAGCGTAGGGTGGGATTTATCCCACCGCTGTGGCCACCATCACCGCGCGCTGGCCTTGCGCAGCAATTCCGCTGCATCGGGCCGGTCCAGCAGGCTCTCCGACACTTCAAGCCCGGCATGCGGCAGATCTGAATGGCCGGGAATGACCTCCCCCATTGCGGCGGACACATCCTGCGGCAACACAACCCGCGTGCGGGTGTCGATCAGCATGGATTCCGCGGCAATCCCTTCGGCATAGATAATCTGATGGCTGTCAAACAGCAGTTGGAAGTAATCCACAAACCCGCCATCCTGAACGCGCACCGTGTCGCCATTCACCAGATGGCTGGCCTGCACCAGCAACTCCGACCGCCCCGCGCCAACCTCATCCGAGCGTTGATAGATAAACAAACGGTGCGTCGGGCTGACGATCAGGTCCCGCGCGTTGTTGAGCGTCCCGGCCTCGATCACAATGGGCGCAAAGGCCCCGACCGCGCGCACCGTGCTCTGCCCGATCCAGCGGATCTGCTGCACGCCATCATCACGGGTCAGCACCCGGTCACCGACAACCAGATCCTCAATCAGCCGCTGTTCGCCAGAGGCCAGCGTGATATGCGTCCCACGGGTGAAGGACACGCAGGCAACCTGCCCGAACTTCTGCTCCGCCGTTTCCGTATCAATGCCGACAATCCGGTATTCCGTCTTTGTCTCCAACCCGGCCAGCGGCAGCAGGAAAATATCGGCCACATCGCCCTGATCATCGACCTCGACCAACAACAACGCCTCTTGCGTCTGCCCGTCGGGCGACATGAACATCAAGGCACTGTCCAGAAAAATCTCCGCGCCCGGTGTGCTGGTCAGCGTGTCATCCGCCACCCGGAACCGCGTGGGGCCTAACGGCAGTAGGGACAGCCGCGCCTGCGCCGCACCGCTTTGCAGCTCGTAAATATCGTCCAGCATCAGCTCAGCCGCAAAGGACAAAGTATCGCCCATATTCGCCCCATCCGTGGCAACCATATCCGACGCCCGGAAAACCGGCACGCTTTGAGCAGGGGCAGGGCGGGTATGGGCCATGATCTCTCCGTATGGCTGTGGCTGCGCCACGGGGGTAGCCTATGAAGATGGCCCGTCTCGGTCAACAATGCGGCCTTCTGCTGGCATCTGGGCAGACCCGTGATACCAATTGGCAAACAGCAAAAGGAATCGTCTGATGGATCTCGGCATCAAAGGGAAAAAAGCGCTTGTCTGTGCAGGCTCCAAAGGCCTCGGGCTGGGCTGCGCAGAGGCGCTGGCGGCAGCAGGGGTGGACCTCGTCCTGAATGCGCGCGGGGCCGAGGCGCTGGACGCCTCCGCCGACCGGCTGCGTCAGGAATATGACGTCAACATCACCACAGTCGCCGCCGACATTGCCACGCAAGAGGGGCAGGCGCTGGTCCTCAAAGCCGCAGAGGGCATTGATATCCTTGTCAATAACGCAGGCGGCCCCCCTCCCGGCATGTGGCATGACTGGGACCGTTCAGACTTCATCGCCGCACTCGATGCCAACATGCTGGCCCCCATCGCGATGATCAAAGGGCTGGTGCCCGCGATGATGGATCGTGGCTGGGGCCGGGTGGTGAACATCACCTCCCAATCCGTGCGCGCGCCCATCGGGGTGCTGGGCCTGTCCAACGCCGCGCGCACCGGGCTCACGGGCTATGTCGCAGGCACCTCGCGGCAGGTGGCGGGCAAGGGCGTGACGATCAACAACCTGCTGCCCGGCATCCACGCCACCGACCGTGCCGATGCGCTGGACGGGGCTGTGGTCAAAGCGCAGGGCATCACGCTGGATGAAGCGCGCCAGGCCCGCCAAGCCACGATCCCCGCAGGCCGCTACGGCACGCGGGAGGAGTTTGGCCAGGCGTGCGCTTTCCTGTGTTCGGTGCATGCGGGCTTCATCGTGGGCCAGAACATCCTGCTGGATGGTGGCGGTACCAACATCACCATGTAAGGTGTTACGATGGCTGAGAAATTCCTGCTGAAGGATCATCTCTTCAACGCGGACACGGTGGCGCAACTGGCGGCGGAATATGCCGCTGGCCTGCCCGATTTTGACGCAGAGCGTTTCGTGTCAGAGGCGCTGTCGGGCTTTCCCGACCGGGAATTGATGGGGCGGCTTGACTGGATGGCCGATTGTCTGGAACCGCAGTTGTCGGCGGATTTCCCCACCATGGCCGCCCAGCTTGAAGCGGCCATGCCTGCGCCCCTCGATCCCACGCTGACAGACGATGATTTCGGCCATTTCATCCACGCGCTTCCCGGCATCCTCGCGGTGCGGCACGGGTTGGCGGACCACCGCGATCGCGCGCTTGACCTGCTCTACGCAGGCACCCAGCGGTTCTCGATGGAGTTCTACATCCGCCCCTTCCTCAACCGCTGGCCGCAGGAGACACTGGCACGGCTCAACCAATGGGCCACGGACGAAAACTACCATGTCCGCCGGCTGGTCAGCGAGGGCACACGCCCCCGCCTGCCATGGGCCAGCGCGGTGACGCTGGAGACCGAACAGCGTGTGCCGCTGATCAGGATACTGCACGCGGACCCGACCCGCTATGTGACAAGATCTGTCGCCAACCACCTGAATGATATCACAAAAACCGACCCCGATGTGGTGCTGGACCTGCTGCAAGACTGGCACGCGCAGGGCAGGCAAACGCCCAAGGAACTGGACTGGATGTCCCGCCACGCGCTGCGTACCTTGATCAAGGCCGGGCATCAGAGCGCGTTGGCGCATCTGGGGTACCGTGGCGATGTGCCGGTCACAGCCAGCCTTGATACCGGTCCCGCAGACATCGCGATTGGCACGGCACTGCCGCTGTCCTGCACGCTGCGCGCAGATCAGGACCTGCCGGTGATCGTGGACTACCGCATCCGCTTCGCCCGCCCCGATGGCAAGACGGCTGAAAAGGTCTTCAAACTGAAGGTGGCCAAAATCACCGCAGGCAAACCCCTGACCCTCGGCAAGGCACATAAGCTCAAAGGGGATGCGACCACCTTCACGCTCCACCCCGGCCGACATGAGGTGGTGCTGCAGGTCAATGGGCAGGATGTGGCGCACAGCGATTTCACCCTGATCCCCTGACCCCGCTTCCGCAGACCGCCAAAAATGGTCTCCCCCCTTCTCCGCCGGTGCCCGCCACACGGCCGCGCGCAATCACGCTTGCCGCCCTACCACTGCCCTGGCTCCTCTTTTTGGCCAAAAATATCCCTGCACTGCGATTGCGGCTGGATACACCTGCCGATACTTGCGGGCATAGTCCCGGGCTGATAGCTGCATTCCCAAGTCATTTACTCGGAAACCCATGCACGCCCCCACGCCCCGGCTCGAAATCAAGGACCTGCGCCGCAGCTTTGCGGGGCGCACCGTGGTCGACGGCGTGTCGCTGCGGATCATGCCGGGGCAGGTGACCTGTCTGCTGGGCCCCTCGGGCTGCGGCAAATCCACCACCCTGCGGATGATCGCCGGGGTTGAGATGCAGGACAGCGGCACCATCCACGTGGATGGCAAGCTGATTTGCGACACCATTTTCCGGCTGCCGCCGGAGCAGCGCGAAATCGGGTTGATGTTTCAGGACTTTGCGCTTTTTCCCCACCTGAGCGTGGCGGACAACGTCGGCTATGGCCTGCGCCAGGGCACCAAAGCGCAGAAACGCGAACGCATTGCAGAATTGCTCGACCGGGTGGACCTTCTGCGCTTCATCGACGGCTACCCGCACCAGCTGTCGGGCGGTGAACAACAGCGTGTGGCACTGGCCCGTGCATTGGCCCCACGGCCCCGCATCATGCTGATGGATGAGCCGTTCTCCGGCCTGGACAACCGCCTGCGCGACGGCATCCGGGATGACACGCTGGCGATCCTCAAGGAAGAGGACACCGCCGTCCTGCTGGTCACCCACGAACCCGAAGAGGCCATGCGCATGGCCGATGAGATCGCACTGATGCGCGACGGCAGGATCGTGCAGCAAGGCGCGCCCTACAACGTCTATACGCGCCCCATCGACCGGGCGGCGGTGGCGTTCTTTTCAGACGCCAATGTGTTGCAGGCGACGGTTCAGGGGGCGCTGGCCCCCACGGTCTTTGGTGATTTTCTGGCCCCCGGCGTGCCCGATGGCACGGATGTGGACATCGTCTTTCGCCCGCAGCACCTGCGCATCGACTTTGACCGCGCCGGGCAGGGGCCGCGCCCCACAGCGACCGATGGCACGCCCGCGCGCGCCGTGGTCGCGCGGTCGCGGTTCATGGGCAACGAAAGCCTTGTGGAGTTCATCATGGACCACGACGCCACTACCCTGCGCGCGACGGTGCCCAATGTCTTTCTGCCACAGCCCGGTGCGGTGATGTGGCTCACGGTCCGCCGCGACCGGTGTTTTGTATTTCCCGCAAGCGGAGGAGAGAAACGTGGCTGAAACACTACTGGTCGAATTCGGCATGGGCACCTCCCTGCGCCGGGGCGATTACACCCAGGCGGCGGAGCGCGCGGTGAAGGACGCGCTGTGGCACAATTCGATCAACCTGGCAGAACTGTTCGGATTTGACAAAACCGACATGCAGATCACCCTCGATGTCGGTGTGCAGCAGCCGGACCGCGTGGATGTGGAGGCGCTGAAAGCGGTCTTCCCTTATGGCAATATCACCGTCCGCGTCTGCAAAGGCGGGCTGGACACACCGCGCCCCGCGGGACAGGAGGGCAGCGGTCATCCCACCATCATGGCAAACGTCGCCTTGTCCGTCGGGTTTGAGATGGAGAAATCCCATGGCTGAAGCCCCCACAGATCACCGCGTCATCATCGAAATGGGCATGGACAATGACCTGCACGGGATGGACTATACCAAGGCCGCGGCCCGCGCGATTGAGGATGCCTTTCGCCATTCGTCCCTGCCGCTTTTCTCTGTTACCGGGCTGAGCCACGCAGAGATGCGCGTTCAGGTGACCGTGGGTGTGCAGGAGCCGGACAGGGTGGATGCGGAGGCGCTGGTGGCCAAGCTGCCGCGCGGCAAGGCAACGGTGGAGGTGGTCCACGGCGGTCTGAACGTGCCCACCGGCGGTGATACCATTGTGATCGCTCAGGCCAGCGTGGAAGCCTTCCTGCCGCTGCAAACCGGATGGCGTCGCAAGGGGTAGCCTGCGGGTTTCGCGGCATTTTCAAGGGTGATGGCAGGGCGGTGCTTCATGGGGGATGGTCTGCCTGTGGCGGATGCTGTGCAGGGATATTTTTGGCCAAAAAGAGGGGGCAGGACGGTGGTTGACCGCGATCTGTCCTGAATGGGGCGATGTGGCAGGCACCGGTTGTGAAGGGGGGAGGCAGTCATCGGCCCATGGCGCTCAGCTGTGCAGGCCAGTGCCGCTGTCCTCGACAAACAGTTCCGGCAGGGCCTCGGCGCTCTCGATGAGGTCAAGTCGGAACTCCCGGATGTCGCTGCGCAACTCGCACCAGGCGGTCAGCGTCCAGCTGCGCGCCACGTAGTCGGTGCGCAAGGGGCGGATCACCCGCCGCGTCACCTCGCCTGACGGCCCGGTATAGGTCAGCGCCACTTTTTGTTTCGCGGCAATGGCGGAGCGGAGCAGCGGCAGATGCGCCAGGGTCCGCCCGGCATCGGCGAATGGTACAAAGGCCGTCTTCCACGCATCCCGCTGCGCCAGCCCTTCGGCCGGCAGGGCATCGTCAATCTTGCCCGCCAGGCTGCCCGCCGCGCGGCGCAAGCCATCATCGCCCGCTTCACTCAGCACTGCCAGCCCCAGGTTCAGCGCTTCCAGTTCCTCTGCGCTCAGGCTCAGCGGGGGCAGGGTCATCTCATCGCGCAGCACATACCCCGTCCCCCGCGTCCCGCTGACGGCGACACCACTGGCCTCCAACCGCACCACATCGCGGTAGATCGTGCGCACGGAAACCTCCAGCCGCGCCGCCAGATCCTCCGCCCGGTGCACCCCGCCGCCGCGCAGCAGGCGCATCAGCTCAAACAACCGGTCGGCGCGGTGGTGAATGCTCTGATTGCCCATGACAACTGACATAAACCTGTCAGGAGTGCAGATCAAGCATCTCACGTCCCCCAAAAACACCGTGTTTCAGGTCCCGCCTTGGCAAATCCACCTTTGCCCCTCCCTCCGGCTTTTCTAGTGTCTGCGCTGAAGCCGCGCGCCAAAACCGCCCGTGGCAAACCTTAGGAGAGAGACATGGGTATCGGAAATATCGGATTACCGGGCATTCTGCTGATCGCGATCGTCGTGCTGGTGCTGTTTGGCCGTGGCAAGATTTCAGGGCTGATGGGCGAAGTGGGCAAAGGCATCACCAGCTTCAAGAAAGGCATCAAGGACGGCGAAAGCGAACTGGCCGACCAGGCGGAAGAGATCGAAGGCACCGCGACCGACGCGGAACAACCCAAAGACAAGGTGTAACCCATGTTCGATCTGGGGATGCCGGAGCTTCTTGTGATCGGCATTGTGGCGCTGATCGTGGTCGGCCCCAAGGATCTGCCGATCCTGTTCCGCCGCGTCGGGGAGTTTGTCGGCAAGGCAAAAGGCATGGCGCGCGAATTCAGCAGCGCGATGAATGATGCCGCGGACCAATCCGGCGTGCGTGAGATGTCCAACACCCTCAATTCATCGCTGAAAGCCGCGACCAACCCCATCGGCGCCGCGACAGACAGCGTGAAATCCGCCGCCAAGGCGATGACCGACATCGACCCGGAGAGTGAGACCGGCAAACTGGCCGCGAAACGCAAGGAAGACGCGGCCAAAATTCAGGCCGCCACCGCCCGCGCCGCTGCTGAACGCAAGCAGCGCGAAGCGGCAGAGGCGATGGCCAAGGCCGAAGAGCTGGAAGCCAAAGTACCAAGCCCACCGGCAGAAAAGACCGATACATGAGTGCCAATGAAGACATGGACGACAGCGCCGCACCGCTGATTGAGCATCTGGCAGAACTGCGCACCCGGCTCATCCGGTCGGTTCTGGCGTTGCTGGTGGCGATCATCGTGCTGTTTGTTCCCATCAACGGGGACTTTGTTGCCGAACATCTGATGAATTTCCTGCTCACCCCGGTGGTGGAGACCCTGCGCGACATGGGCGATGAAAACCCCGCGCTGCAATACACCAGCCCGCAGGAATACCTCTTTACCGTGTTCCGGGTATCCCTGGTGGGCGGCTTTGCGCTGGCCTTTCCGGTGATCGCGTTTCAGCTGTGGCGCTTCGTGGCGCCGGGGCTGTACCGGAACGAAAAGAACGCGTTTTTGCCGTTTATCATCGCCTCCCCCCTGATGTTCTTTCTGGGGGCGAGCTTTGCCCAGTTTGTCGTGACGCCCCTGGCAATGACATTCCTGCTGGGTTTTGCGGATGCGTCTTCTTTCATGACCAACGTGATCTCCGCTGCGTCCGGGGGCGCGATTGAACCCGTAAAAGGCAGCGCTGCGATCATCACCTTCAATGGCAAGGTGAACGAAAGCCTCGACATCACGCTCAAATTCATCATGGCGTTCGGGCTGTGTTTCCAGCTTCCCGTGCTGCTGACACTGATGGGCAAGGCGGGTCTGGTCAGTTCCGAAGGGCTGGGGAATGTGCGCAAATATGCCGTGGTGGCGATCCTGGTGCTGGCCGCACTCGTCACACCGCCGGATGTCATTACCCAGTTGATCCTTTTTGTGGTGGTGTACGGGCTTTATGAAATCTCCATCCAGCTGGTCAAATGGGTCGAGACGAAGCGCGAGGCGCAGTTGCGCGCCGAAGGGTATTACGACGACGAAGACGACCTGCTGGCCGAATTCGACGATGGCGAAGGTGAGGACATCCAGAAGTGATGGACGAAGCGGGCACAGCAGCCCTTGAACGGATCGCGGCGGCTCTCGAACGGATGGCCCCCGCACCCATGGCCGCCCCTGACCTCAGTGCCGCCTCCGCCTTTGTCTGGCACACGGACCCGGACCGGCTGGAAGCGGTGCCAGAGGTTTCCCGCGTGGCGCTTGACCTGCTGATCGGTATCGACCGCGCGCGCGATACCTTGCTGGCCAACACCCGCCAGTTCGCCGCCGGCCTGCCCGCCAACAACGCGCTTCTCTGGGGTGCGCGGGGCATGGGAAAATCCAGCTTGGTCAAAGCGGTACATGCCGCAGTTCAGGCAGAACATGAAGCGCTCTGCATGGTGGAGCTACAGCGCGAGGACCTGCCCAGTGTCGGCCGGTTGCTCAACCACCTGCGCCATGTGCCGCAGCGCTTTATCCTGTTCTGCGACGACCTCAGCTTCGGCCATGACGATGCGCATTACAAATCCCTCAAGGCTGTGCTGGACGGCGGCATCGAAGGCCGCCCGGAAAACGTGGTCCTCTACGCCACCTCCAACCGCCGCCACCTGATGCCCCGTGACATGATCGAAAACGAACGGGGCTCTGCCATCAACCCGGCAGAAGCGGTGGAGGAAAAAGTCTCTCTCTCGGACCGTTTCGGCCTGTGGCTGGGCTTCCACGCCTGCGACCAGACGCAATACCTCGACATGATCGACGGCTATTGCGCGGCCTTTGGCGTGCAAATGGACGCAGACACCCTGCGCGCCGAAGCCATCGAATGGCAGGCCACGCGCGGATCGCGGTCAGGCCGGGTGGCCTGGCAGTTCTTTGTGGATCTTGCCGGGCGCAAGGGCATCGCCCTCAGCTGAGACAGCGCGCTTCAAACGACCGCAGACAGGGCACCGCTTTGGGGCCATAGGCCCCCAGATCGGGGAACAGCCGCGTGATTTCCTTCCGCGCGTCGGGGTTCACGCTTTGCAGGGTCATGTCGCCGGGATAGAGGCTCTCTGTCCACGCGCCTTCCGACAACACCAGATGATGCGCGTCAAACAGCAGATGGCAATAGGTCACCACGCCACCGGGCTTGCGGTACACCCCGTCGTGGTTCAGCAGATCACAGGCCCGCACCAGCACCTCCGATGCGCCAAAGAACATCTCCGCCCGCCAGTCGTCCAGCAACACAGCATGTTGTGGCGAAAGGGTCAGGTCGCGGCTGTTGGCCAGCACGCCTTTGGAAATCACAATGGGGGCCAGCGCCCCTTGGGCCGCAACCTGCGTCTGCCCCAGCCAGCGAAGCGGTTGCATGCCGGCATCCCGCGTCAACACCAGATCGCCGGGGGCCAGCGTTTCAACCGCACGTGGCCCGTCTGCGGTCTCTATCAACGTGCCCTGCGCAAAGCAGACAACCGTCGCCCCGGCATCCGCATGCAGGAAACTGGTGCTGTTGTCGCTGATCCCGCCCGCCGTCAGGTCCGTATCCGCAGGCGGCATCCCGTCGGGGAAAATCAGGTAATACCCGTCTTCACCTGCATCGCTCAGATCGTCGTCATTGTTCAGATCCACGTCGATCACCGACACCCGCCAGGTGTCGGTGCCGTCAGTCACCGTGAATGTGTAATCGTAAACGACCTGCTGCTGTGTGCCACCGATATCAACGGTCTGTTGCCACGCCCCGCCGATCTGCTCCTGCGCGCTGACCGTTTCATTGGTGGGATCGCCGTTGAAGTTCGTCGCACCATCGTTTTCCTCCACCACAAACCAGGTGTCGGGGCCGGTAAAACGCCAGGTGGAGCCGCTGGGCGGGGCAAAATTGTAATCAAACGCAGAGCCGTTAACCGTGCTCTGCGTGCCAAAGATCGCATTTGTATAGCCGTAAAATACCGGCATGGTTGGGGCCAATCGCGCTTTCTGCGTCGCGAATGGGATAGGTGATGAACAAGGCCTGAATTTGCCGAAAGCCTTGGATTTGTGTCAAAAGCAAGAATTCAGCGTGGTTTTTGGCGATTTTGGGCTCTGAAAACACAAAAACCGGCGCCGAAGCGCCGGTTCTCGCAGAATGTTACATCACTGGATGTAGGGCGTGGGATCGACGCTGTCGAACCCTTTGCGGACCTCGAAATGCACATAGGCATCCGTGCCGGTGCGCAGCTTGGCAATCTGCGCGCCACGCTTGACCGCGTCGCCTTTCTTGACCGACACATCCGTCACATTGGCATAGACCGTCAGCAGGTTGCCTTCATGACGCAGCACGACAATCGGCACGCCTTCGGCGCTCTTGGTGATGGCCGCAACAGTGCCGTCATCGGCGGCTTTGACCGGCGCGCCATTGGCGGCCTTGATGTTGATGCCCTCGTTCTTGCCCTTGGTATAGCCGCGAATGATGCTGCCCTGAACGGGGGTGATCATCTTCGTCACTGCTGACGGTTTGGTCACCTGACCCACATCTGCAACCGGCTTGGCTGGTTTCTGGGCGACGGGTCTCGGCTTGGCGGTGTCATCCTGCGGCAACGGCTTGGTGGCCGAAGGCGGCGTCGGCGTCGGGCTGCCGGCACCGGGCAGGGTGGTCTTGGGTTCAAGCGCTGCTGTGCGCTGGGGCGGCGCTTGCTGGGCCACGGGGATCAGCAGGAACTGGCCTTCGCGCACGGAGAAATCCGCACCCAGCCCGTTCCACTCCGCCAGCGCCTTGACCGGCACGTTGTAGAGACGCGCAACGGTATAGGCCGTCTCGCCCCGCTCAATCCGGTGGCGCACAGGCTCCTTGCCGGTTTGCGCAGGCTTGCTGGGGGCGGCAGCCGCAGCACCGCTGGCCGGCGGCAGGCTGGCCGTCTGCACCCCGGCCGGTGCCGGTGCGCGGTCAATCGCATTGCCCGCAAGGCTCGAAATATCAACAGGTTGAATGGGGCCGGTGCCCGCAGCACCCGTCGCGGGGGAGGGTTCAGCCACACGGGACGGCAGGGCGATGATCTCATCCTTGCGCAGGGGCACGGAAGGGTCGATCCCGTTGTACCGCGCCAGCTGCGCCGTATCTGCCCCAACCCGCTGCGCCACATCCGCCAGCGTATCGCCGCGCCGTGCGACAACCACCTGATAGTTGGGATAGGAGATCACCCCCCGGCTGTCCGGGCGCGGCCGGTCTGCCAGCGGCGCTGTCGCCGCCTGTGCTGTCGAAAACGATCCCAACCCGCCGCGCAGGTCCAGATCAAGCGGTTGGTTCTCACAGGCCGCAAGGGCCAGAGCACTGCCGCCCAGAATGAGCATCAGGCGCGCCTTGCGGCACACAGTCATCGGGCGCGAAATATCGTGACGCATCTGCATGTCCTCGTCTGCTTACCCCGTGTATCCGGGATTTGGGGCCTTATACCCTATTATCCGTCCTTACCCAAGCCTTCCAGCAAAGGCACAAAGCGCACTGCGCGCATTTCGTCATACTCAAGCCCATCGGCGGTCTTTCTGACGCGGATCAAATGCTGCACCGCATCCGATTGCCCCACCGGCAGAACCATGATCCCGCCTTCCTTGAGCTGCGCCAGCAGAGGGCCGGGCGGGTCTTCAGCGGCAGCGGTCACGATGATCCGGTCAAAAGGGGCCTGTTCGGCCAGCCCAAAACTGCCATCGGCGACCAGCGCGGTGATATTGGTCATCTTGAGGCTGTCAAACACCTCCCGCGCTTCCACCACCAAACGGCGATGCCGGTCGATAGTATAAACCCGCCGCGCCAGCTTGCTCAGGATCGCCGCCTGATAGCCGGACCCGGTGCCGATCTCCAACACCTTGTCACGCGGGGATATCTCCAACGCCTGCGTCATCAACCCCACCACAGACGGCTGGCTGATCGTCTGCCCACAGACAATCGGCAGCGGCATGTCCTCATAAGCCCTTTGCGCAAAGATGCCTTTGACAAACGGCCCCCGGTCCACGCTCTCCATCGCACCCAGCACGCGGGCATTGGTCACCCCCTTGGAGCGCAGCGCGTAGAGAAACTGCATCTTGCGTTCCGCGTCAGAGAGGGGCGGCTCATTCATGTGTTGATGTCGCTCAAGCGGTCCATCATCTCATGTGCGGTCAGATCCGCACGCATGGGCGTGACGGAGATGTATCCATCCAGGTTCACCGCCGCATCACTGCCCGCCGCCGTGCCGACCTGCTGATTGCCCCCCTTGATCCACAAGAACCGCCGCCCCGAGGGCGACAGATGCGGCTCAGCGGCAAAGACCACACCGGGACGCCGCCCTTGCGTGGCAAGCCGGATACCGCGCACGTCCGCTGCTGCCACAGGTGGGAAATTCACGTTGTAAAACAACGAATAGCCCCCCTTTTCCTTCGGCGTATGGGCCAGCACCCGGCGCACCACTTCCGCGCCATGCCGCGCCGCTGCTTCAAACGGATCGGCCAGATCGCGGTTGGCCGGGCCATAATACTGCGACAGCGCCAGCGCCGGATACCCCTGCAAGGCCGCTTCCATCGCGCCGCCAATGGTGCCGGAATAAAGGGTATTCTCCGCCGAGTTGTTCCCCCGGTTCACCCCCGACAGCACCAGATCCGGCGGGCTGTCCTTCAGCACGTCATGAATGGCCACCAACACGCAATCCGCCGGAGAGCCTTCCGCCGCATACAGCCGCGGCCCCCGCTGATCGACCATCATCGGGCGGGTGTAGCTGATGCAATGGCCCACGCCGGATTGCTCAAACGCGGGGGCCACGGTCCAAACCTCGCCGTCCGGGCCTGCCAGTTCCTCGGCGATGGCGCTCAGGGTCATGAGACCCGGCGCAGAAATACCGTCGTCGTTTGTGATGAGAATGCGCATATCGCCGCCTTTTTTGATCTTGATAGGCGAGGGGGCCACACCCGGCAAGGTGGCCAGGATCGCGACGGGTTTTGCAGCAATCAGAGTTGCGCCAAAACCTCAGCCGCCTGGCCGTGAATGTCATTGAGCGCGCTGCGGTCCTCACCGGGGAAAAACCGCGCACGGGTGGCAGTGGGCATCGGGGCAGGGGTCATGACCCGCACCTTTGGTCCGGTGTTCACCGTCTCCGCCTCCCACGACCGCGCCATGGCGATCTGTGCCGCCTTGGTCGCACCGTAAGCGCCAAAGAACTTGCTCCCCGCCCGTGGATCGTCAAAAAACACCGCCTTGCCCTCCAGCCCCAATAGCGGGGCGACATAGGCAATCAAGGTCGCGGTTGCGGTGACGTTGCAGGCAATTGATTTGGCCATGTCCTTGGTATCAATATGGCCCGCCGGGGCCATGGGGGCCGCATGCACCGCCGTGTGCAGCCACAGATCAAGGTGGCCCCACCGGTCATGGATGCCCCGGCACAGCACCGCCATCGCATCCGCATTGGTGACATCCATCGGCGCCAGCGTCGCCTGACCGCCCTTGGCCTGAATGCGATCATCCAGCTCTTCCAGCGCGCCAGTGGTGCGCGCCACGGCAATGACGTGATATGCGGGGGCAAGCGCCTCTGCCAAAGCGGCCCCAAGGCCGCGCGATGCGCCGGTGATCAAAGCGGTTTTTGTCATGCCTGCCCTTTGCCCGCTGGCGCGCGGCGGGTCAAGGCCCTCTCACCCCTTGGGCAGGCGCAGCACCTTTTGCCCGGTCGCCCGGCTGACCACCACGCGGTCCTCACCAATCGCCGTCACCGTACCGCCTGCAACCCGGTCGCCCACCTGCACACGCGCGGTGTCGCCATCCGCCTCCCGCACCAATGCCGCAGGCGCGCTCTGCGTCCCGAATATCCCCAAAAGCGCCACCCGGTCCAGATGAACACGCTCCGTCGCCAATTGGGCCACACCCGTCGGGGTGGCCTCCGTATCTGTTGTTGCCATGATGTGAAAACTTCGCGTTGTCTCTGATCCAGAGCGGCAGGTAACAACGCCAGGTCCGGGAAAAAAGAGGCGACGTAACGGCACGGCAAACCCCCGCCACCCCACCGGCGATTTTCAGCGCATTCCCCCGACAACACCTGCCACAAGAGCCTCCCGAAGACCCCGGAGCACAGCCTCTCAAGCCCCTTCCAAATGATAAAAAATACCCCGCCGGAGGCTTGAAATCTGTTTCGGCGATCCCTCAGCCCCGCAGCACCACGCCTGCGTTCACCCCCGCTGCCGCTTCGCCCGGTGATACCCGAAGGTCATCGCCGCCAGATGCGCAATCGCCTGTTCCGGCAAGGGGGCCTCCAGATCAATCACGATCCGCCGCTGCCCGTCATTGCCCGGCAGATCCGGGTACAAATCCCGCATCCGTGCCGCCAGATCGGTTTTGCAATCCACAAACAACGCAAGCTGTCCCGGCTGCCCCGCATCCCAATCCATCCGCAAGGTCGACCCCATCCGCGGTGTGACAGGCCGCCAGGCAGGCTGCCCCCACTTCAGACTTTCGGCCAAAGGCCCCACATCCGCCGCCCGTGCTGCGTCCAGAAACACCGCACGGCACGCCGCCGCCATCTGCGCCGCAGGCACCGGCCACCCGGCAATCACATCGTTAAAAGCTGTATCTGGGTTTTTCATATCACCACCCTAACACAGGATGCTGACAGTTTCGGGCAGCAGCCTATTCAGCGGCCGGTTTCATGACAAAACCTTCTTCGATCTTGTCCGCCGGGGCCACAGGGTATTCCCCCGAGAAACAGGCGTCACAATACTGCGGACAAGCCGCATCGCGTCCCTTCGCTTCGCCCACCGCACGGTACAACCCGTCGAGCGAGATAAACTTCAGACTGTCCACCGCCAGATGCTCCCGCATCTCTTCTTCCGACATGGTCGCCGCCAGCAGCTTTTCCCGCTGCGGCGTATCCACCCCGTAAAAACACGGCCAGGCTGTGGGGGGGGAGGCTATCCGGAAATGCACCTCCTTGGCCCCCGCATCCAGGATCATCTCCTTGATCTTCCGGCTCGTCGTGCCGCGTACCACAGAGTCGTCCACCAGAATGACCCGCTTGCCTCGGATCAGCGCCCGGTTCACGTTCAGCTTCAACCGCACCCCCATGTTGCGGATCTGCTCTGTCGGCTCAATAAAGGTCCGCCCCATGTATTGGTTGCGGATGATCCCCATGGCGTAGGGAATCCCCGATTCCAACGAATAGCCAATCGCCGCAGGTGTCCCGCTATCCGGCACCGGACAGACCAGATCCGCCTCCACCGGGCTTTCCTTGGCCAACTCACGGCCAATGTTCTCACGCGTCTCATAAACCGACCGCCCGCCCAGAATAGAGTCAGGGCGTGAGAAATAGACATGCTCAAAGATACAGAACCGCGACGGCTGCGGCCGGAACGGGAAATGGGTCTGGATGCCCTCGGGCGTGATCACCACCATCTCGCCGGGCCGGATCTCCCGCACAAACTCCGCACCAATGATGTCCAGCGCACAGGTCTCGGAACTCAGCGCATAGCCATCGCCCACCTTGCCCAACACCAAAGGCCGCACGCCCAAAGGATCACGCACGCCAATCAGCTTGGTGCGTGTCATCGCCACGATGGAAAACGCCCCATCCACCCGGCGCAGCGCATCTTCCATCCGCTCCGGGATCGTGCGCTGCATCGACCGCGCCATCAGGTGAATGATACACTCACTGTCCGAGGAGGACTGAAAGATCGACCCGCGCTCAATCAGTTCCTTACGCAGCGCATTGGCATTGGTGATATTGCCATTATGCGCAATCGCCGCCCCGCCCATGGCGAACTCACCAAAAAACGGCTGCACATCGCGGATCGCCGTCTGCCCCTTGGAGCCTGCGGTGGAATACCGCACATGCCCAATCGCCAGTTCCCCCGGCAGATGCTGCATCACATCCTGCGAGGTGAAATTGTCCCGGACATAGCCAAACCGCCGCGCCGACTGAAACCCCAGCTTGGGATCATGGCTGACAATCCCGCCCGCTTCCTGCCCGCGATGCTGCAAGGCATGCAGGCCAAGGGCCACGAAATTCGCCGCATCGGCCACGCCGACCACGCCAAAGACGCCGCATTCTTCCTTGAGTTTGTCTCCATCAATATCGTCGATGTAACTGGCATCAAACGGATGGGCAGGGGGCATGAGCGGGGCGCGAGGGGCAGGGTGCTTCGGCAAAGGGCAGCTCTCCGAATCCGGGCAAGAAGGATGATGACGGGTTTACGGTCTATGGGCAGTGCTGTCACCCCACTGCGCAAAGGTTTACGCAGGGGCAGGGTAGATTGGAAAAAACGCCCGCCCGGCCATCAAACCGCGCGCCCGCCTTCTCAACCGGTGCCTGCAACGGCACACCGCAGCGCAGCAGGGGCCAACCGCCCCTGCCGCTGCTTCTCTTTTTGGCTCCAAATATCCCAGCGCACCGGATCAACCGGATGCGGCATCGGTCAGGACGCGCCGCAGTTGCCAACCAGCTCCACAAAACGCGCTTCAATCCATCCCAGCGCTTCTTCGGGATTGCGCTCCTCGATCTGCCCTGTGAACTGACCAAAGACCTTCGCGGACCGGCTGTCATCAACCATGGTGATCTCCCCGGGCGTGACAACGATGGAATAGACAAAGAACCCGACAGCGACCAACAGAATGCCGCGCACCACGCCAAACAGGAACCCAAGGCCCTGATCCAGCCCGCCCAGCACCGATCGCTGCACAATCGAAGAGAAGAGCGGCGTGAACAGCGACGCGATGATCAGCACCGCCGCCACCACGATAAAGAAGGCCAGCACAATCGACATCTCGCAATTGTTCGCCAGCCATTCTCCGACATAGGGCAATTCGCGCACCAAAGGCTCAATGCGGGGCGCGAACATATAGGCCAGCACCGCAGCGGCCACCCAGCCGACAATCGCCATCAGTTCACGCACCAACCCGCGGCCATAGGCCAGCAGCGCAGACAACACGATGACCAGTGCCACCACACCGTCAATGATCGTAAAACCTTCCATCTGCCCTGCTTTCTGCTCGTTTTCTTATGATGAGAGACCGTCACCCGGCCCCAAAAATCTCACCCACAAACCCGGTCAGGTCCGACATTGTATTCAGCTTCAGACCAGATGTGCCCACTGTTTTTCCACCAGCAGGCGCGATGGCGCTGGTAAAACCAAGTTTTGAGGCTTCTTTCAACCTATTTTCCGTCTGAGTGGCGGGGCGCAGCGCACCCGACAGGCTGATTTCCCCAAAAACCACGGTTTCCGCAGGCAGGGCGACATCTTCCCGTGCGCTCAGTAGCGCGGCCGCAACCGCAAGGTCTGCCGCTGGTTCGGACACTTTCATGCCGCCCGCCACGTTCAGATAGACATCAAGCCCCGCAAACGGAATGCCACAGCGCGCCTCCAGCACCGCCAGGATCATCGCCAGCCGCCCGCCATCCCAGCCAACCACCGTGCGCCGCGCCTGTGAGTGCGGCGAGGGGGCCACCAGCGCCTGCAATTCAACCAGGACGGGCCGTGTGCCTTCAATGCCTGCAAACACCACCGACCCCGCCGCAGGCGCCCCGCGTTCTGACAGGAACAAGGCAGACGGATTGGTCACCTCGGCCAAACCGCTGCCCGTCATCTCGAACACGCCGATCTCATCTGCCGGGCCAAATCGGTTCTTCACGCTGCGCAAAATCCGGAACTGATGCCCGCGCTCTCCCTCAAAGTAGAGCACCGTATCCACCATATGCTCCACCACCCGTGGCCCGGCGATCTGCCCTTCCTTGGTGACGTGACCCACCAAAACCACCGAGACGCCGCGCCGCTTGGCAAAGGCCGTCAATTCATGCGCCGCCGCCCGGACCTGAGACACCGAGCCCGGCGCGCTTTCCACATTATCCGCCCACATGGTCTGGATGGAATCGATGATCGCCAGATCCGGCTTCTCCGCCTCCAGCGTGGTCAGAATATCGCGCAGGTTGGTCTCTGCCGCCAGCTTCACCGGGGCCTGATCCAGCCCCAGCCTTTGCGCCCGCATCCGCACCTGCGCACTGGCTTCCTCGCCACTGACATAGATGGTGCGGAGCCCCTTCTGGGCAAAATGCGCCGCCGCCTGCAACAACAGGGTGGATTTCCCAATGCCGGGATCGCCCCCCACCAGAATCGCGGAGGCCGCCACCAGACCACCGCCCAGCACCCGGTCCAGTTCACCAATGCCCGACATCTTGCGCGGAGGGGGCACCTCCTGCGTGGACAAATCGGTCAGCTGCACCGACGACCCGCGTTTTGCCCCCAGAGACTTCGACGGCGGCCCCGCCGAAATGCCTTTGTCCTCCACGATGGAGTTCCATTCGCCGCAGCCGTCACAGCGCCCCGACCATTTGTTGAACGAGGCTCCGCAGGCAGAGCAGGAAAAGGTTTTTGATGATTTCGCCATGGGGTCTTGTGGCGGAGCACTCCGCGTTCGTCAATCACCCGATCTTTTCGAAAAGATCGGTCCGAATTCTTTTAAGAATTCGTTTCGGAATTTTCGAAAATTCCGCCCCTTTCCAACCGCTCCGTCCCCCATGAAATCCACAGTGACGCCAGAATGCACCCTGTAAACAGATACAATCCCCAGGCCGTCTCAATCCGCCCCACACCGATCCCCTTGGACAGCGTAATATAAAGCGCAATCAAGAAGATATCTGCCATCGCCAGCTTGCCCATCACATGGAGCGCAGGCAAGGCGCGCCCGCTCAACAACCCGAAATGCACCAAGGCCAGCCCAATCGTCTTCAGATAGGGCGCAAAGAGCGCAAACACCGTCACCACCAGCGCCAGAAAGATATCCGACCCCCAAAGCGATTGCAGACCCGTCAGCACCGAAATCTCGTTCAGCGAAAACAGCGGCAACAACCCCGCTTTCATCAGCGGCGCCCACCAGGCCAGCGGGTACAGCACCAAAAGTGCAAGATTGCAGATCTTAAGTTTGCGGGACATAGGTCCGCTTGTACCGTGCGCCCAGCGACGTCAGCACTTCATAGCCAATGGTGCCGGCATATTCCGCCACCGTGTCTACCGACTGATGCGCCCCCAGCATCTGCAAACTCTCAGGCTCCCCGGCGACATCCGTGATGTCCACCGTCAGCATGTCCATCGACACCCGGCCAATCACGGGCACCTTCACACCTGCCGCCGTCAACGCCGCCCGTGGCCCCATCGCGCGGATCAGACCATCGGCATAACCGGCTGCAATCGTGGCCACTTTGGTCACCCGGTCAGCCACAAAGGCATTGCCGTACCCCACGGATTCGCCCACCTGCACCTCGCGCGTCTGAATGACCGGAATGTCCAGCGTCACCACCGGCATGGCATCCACAAACGGCAAGCCGCCATACAGCCCCACACCGGGGCGCGTCAGTTCAAAATGATAGCCCGGCCCCAGCAGAATGCCCCCCGTCGCGGCCAGCGACCGCGGCACATCCACATCCTGTGTCATGCCCAGAAAGGTGTTCAGCTGTTGCGTGTTCATCGGGTGCTTGGGCTCATCGGCGCAGGCCAGATGGGACATGATCAACTCAGGCTTCTGCGCCAGCGCCAGATCGCGCAGCGCGGCCCATTCCGATGGCTCCATCCCCAGCCGGTTCATGCCGCTGTCCAACTGGACGCCAAAGGGATGCCCCGGCAGGCTTTCCACATGGCAGAGCAACTGATCGACCGAATTGATCAACGGCACCAGAGCGGCGGTGCGGATCACATCCGCATCCCCCGCCATATGGCCCGAGAACACATAGATCACCGGCCCCGGTCCCAGCGCGCGCCGCAGCGCCACACCTTCCTCCGCCGCGGCCACAAAGAAATGCCGTGCCCCGGCCTTGGCCAGTGCGGGGCCGACATCGCCGATCCCCAGACCGTAGGCATCCGCCTTGACCACCGCGCCGGTCTCCGCGCTGCCCGCGCGGTCCAGCGCGCGCCAGTTGGCCACGACAGCCGCCAGATCAATTGTCAGTTGTGCAACACTCATCCCCGGTGCTTTAGGCAATTTCCCCGCCGGGTCAAGCATCAGGTGACGTTGCGGACCGGGCCGGAATTGCCGCTTGCCCCGCACGGTTCAGCCGCTACCGTACCTATAACCCCAGGGAGGACCCACCATGACATCTGCAAAACTGACAACACTGCCCCTTGCCGTGACACTTGGCGTTGCCGCCACCGCGCTCTGGGCGGAGAACCGCATCGACACGCAACTGCCTTCAGCACCGGCCCTTGCGGCCTACGGCGACATGCCCGTTGGCGTGCGCCAGATTGAAATGACAAACCCGGATCAGATCAACATCCTCGCCATTGATCCCGCTGCCGACAAACCCGATCCCCTGCCGCGCTACGACCGCCCGTTGACGGTTGAGGTCTGGTATCCGGCTGCCGACAGGGCAAGCGGCGACACCACGCTCAAAGCCTTCCTGCGTGACGGCACCACCGAAGTGGACCTCGAGGGCCGCGCCATGCGTGACGCCGCGCCCGCCACGCCCGACGATGCCTACCCACTGGTGATCATCAGCCACGGCTATCCCGGCAACCGCTTCCTGTTGAGCCATATCGCCGAGAACCTCGCGTCCAAAGGCTATGTCGTGGCTTCCATCGACCACACCGACAGCACCTACCGCACACAGGCGGCGTTTGGATCCACACTGGTGAACCGGTCGCTCGATCAGCTGTTCGTGCTGGAGGAAATGGCCCAGATGGCGGCGGACGGCGGCGAGATGGCAGGTCTTTTTGACGCCGGCAACGCCGGGCTGATCGGCTATTCCATGGGCGGCTATGGCGCGGTGATCACCGCAGGGGGCGGTGTGACCGAAGCCTCCGTCGCTTACCCCTGGGGCGGGCCGCATGGCACGCTGGGCATCCACCTTGCAGGCAGCGATACCCACAACGCGCTGCCCGACGCGCGGATCAAGACCGCCGTGGCCTTTGGGCCATGGGGTATGAACACGGGGTTCTGGGACGCGGACGGGCTGGCAGGGGTGCAGATCCCGATGCTGTTCATTGCCGGATCGCAGGATGATGTGTCGCTTTATGAGAACGGCGTGCGCGCGCTTTGGGACGGCGTCAGCAACGTCGAAGCCGCACTTCTGACATATGAAAACGGTGGCCACAATTCCGGCGCGCCGATGCCCGCACCCAAGGAAAGCTACTACTTCAACGAAGACAAAGGCTTCGACATCTCCGAACACTACAGCGACCCGGTCTGGGACAGCGCGCGCATGAACAACATTGCGCAGCATTTCGTCACCGCCTGGATGGACCGCCACCTGAAGGCGGATGCCGAAGCGGCAAGCTATCTTGAGTTGGTGGAGAATTCCAACGACGGTGTCTGGTCCAAGGAAGACGACGGGACCGAGAAGGAGGATCACTCCTACTGGAAAGGCTTCGCCGAAGGCACAGCCAAGGGGCTGCGCTATGAAGTGAAAGTGCCGCAATAAGGCGCTGCCTCGACGCGCGTTAACCTTAAGAACCCGGTGTAAGTTCAGCCTGCACCGCGATTAATTAAGGGTTAAAACCTGTCCCCGCGGGGACAGATTGGCAAGATCAGGCGGGCATCTGCTGCGTTGCGCAGTGGATGCCGCCGCCCAATTCGCCCAGCAAATCGACGTTCAGCGTGATTACCTCGCGTCCCGGATAATGCCGTTGCAGGGCCTCCACCGCGATGGTGTCTGCTGTCTCATCCCCGAATTGCGCGGCAATCACCGCGCCGTTGCAGACGTAGTAATTGGCGTAGGAGGCGACAAATTCAATTGACGCGACCCGGCGGATTTCAGGCTCTGGAATGACGTCGATCTCAAGGCCTGCGGCTTTGAGCGCGTCGTGGGTCTCCAGCGCGGCCAGATGAAAGGGATCGTCGGTCACAGGTGCATCCGGCAGGTTCATCAACACGCGGCCCGGTCCGGTGAAACGGGCAAGGGCATCAATGTGATAATCGGTGATGTCCTCGCCATAGACCCCGCGCGCCCAGATCATCCGCTCCGCCCCGTAGGCGGCCAGCAGGCGGTCTTCGACCTGACCCAGGCTCAGCCCCGGATTGCGGTTGGGGTTCACCCAGGAACTTTCATGGGCCATCAGCAGGCCGTGGCCGTCATGTTCGACCCCGCCGGGCTCGCCCTTCAGACCGCTGTCGATCAGCGGAATGCCCATGCGGTCGGCCACGCGCGCCGCGACCTGACCATCATGGCGGTGTTGCTGCTTGTTCCCCCAGCCGTTGAACTGGATATGGCTGACCACCAATTCCCCATCCTGAAAGGCAAAAAGCGGGCCTGCGTCCCGCGCCCAGAGGTCCTCGGTGGGCACGTCCCACAGGGTCACGGCATCGCTGAGCCATTTGCGGGCGGTGGCGTGCTGCGCGGAATCGGCCAGCAGAATCACCGGCTCAAACTGCGCGATGGTATTGGCGATATCGGCAATGGTCCGCTGGGCCATGCGCAGAAAAACCCTGTCCCCATAGACCGGCAGGCTGCTGGGCCACATCATGAAGGTCTGCGCATGGGGTGCTTCTTCGGGCGGGATATGGAGCGGTGATCCGGCCATGGCAGGCCCCTTTGCTGTAACGCCAAATGCAGCCGCGCCAAGCATCACGTCACGGCGGCGCATCAGAACTCCTGTTCGTCGCCGCCCTGCTGCCAGGGTTTGACGAGGTTGCCAAAGCGGGTGAAGCGACCCTCAAAGCTGAGATCGACTGTCCCGATGGGGCCGTGACGCTGTTTGCCGATGACCACCTCGGCGCGGCCGTGCAGGCGCTCCATCTCTTCCTGCCATGCTGCCATGGCTTCCAGATCGTGATCGCCGGGCTTTTCGCGCTCTTTGTAGTATTCTTCGCGGAACACGAACATCACCACATCGGCATCCTGTTCGATGGAGCCGGATTCGCGCAGGTCTGAAAGCTGCGGACGCTTGTCCTCGCGGTTTTCCACCTGACGGCTGAGCTGCGAGAGGGCGATCACCGGGATGTCGAGTTCTTTGGCAATGGCCTTGAGACCCATGGTGATTTCAGAGATTTCATTCACCCGGTTTTCAGATTTGCCGGTGCCGCGTACAAGCTGGAGGTAATCCACGATCAGCACATCAAGGCCATGGGTCCGTTTCAAGCGACGTGCCCGCGCGGCAAGCTGGGAAATGGGCAGGGCTGGCGTGTCGTCGATGAAGAGCGGGCAGGCTTCCAGCGCCTTGGCGGCATCGACGAAGCGGCGGAATTCGACCTCGGTCATGTCACCGGAGCGGATCTGCTGAGAGGGGATCTCAGCGGCTTCGGACAGGATACGTGCGGCAAGCTGTTCGGCGCTCATCTCAAGCGAGTAGAAGCCGACCACGCCGCCGTCGATGGCGCCTTCGCTGCCGTCGGCGGTGACGCCGCGTTTGTAGGCTTTGGCGACGTTGAAGGCGATGTTGGTGGCAAGCGAGGTTTTCCCCATTGAGGGACGCCCTGCGAGGATCAACAAGTCAGAGCGGTGCAAGCCACCGAGTTTCTTGTCCATGTCGATCAGGCCGGTGGAGACACCCGAGAGGCCGCCGTCACGCTGATAGGCCGCGTTGGCGACATTCACCGCGTCTGTTACCGCTTTGAGAAAGCTTTGAAATCCGCTTTCGACCTGGCCTTGTTCCGCCAGCTTGTAGAGCTGCTGTTCGGCTTCGACAATCTGCTCGCGCGGCTCGGAAGAGACATCCACCGTGGCGGCTTTGGCAGAGATGTCGCGGCCCAGTTGAATGAGGTCCCGCCGCACCGCCAGATCGTAGATCATCTGCGCATAATCGCGCACCGCAAAGGCAGAGATCGCGGCCCCCGCAAGGCGCGCAAGATAGGCCGGACCGCCAAGTTCCTTGAGGCCTTCGTCCTCCTCCATGAATGCCTTGAGCGTCACGGGAGAAGCGAGATTGTTCTTGGCAATCCGCTGGGAGGCGATGTCGAAGATCCGCGCGTGCACGGGGTCATAGAAATGCTTCGGCCCGATGATGGAGGCCACCCGGTCGTAGATGTCATTGTTGGTGAGAATCGCCCCCAGAAGCTGCTGTTCCGCCTCGATGGAATGCGGCATCGTATCTGGGGCCTGCACAGCGATATCGGTCGCGTTCAGCGATGTAATCTCGTTCATTGTCTCACCCGTTTCTTGCCCTTTAACAGGTCTTAACGAGGCGCGGGCTGCTGCGCAAAATGTATAACCTGTGGATAAGCCGGTTTGTGGATGCCGGGGCTACATCTTGCGATTTTTGAGGTGTGTCTGTCAAGATTTAGAGGAAGATCAGCGGGTTCTTGCGTCTTGCCAGTCTTTGGGGGCGTGCAGGAATTTTTCAACCTCTGTGAGCGTCGCCTCATTGAAAGCGCCTTGCGCTTTCGCTTCGGCCAGAACGTCCCACCAGGTGCACAGATGGTGCAGTGTAACGCCGTGATCGCCCAAGGTTTTTGTCGTTTCCGGGAAGATGTCATAGTAGAAGATCACCGCCGTATGCCCGCAGGTGGCACCCGTCTCACGGATGGCATCGACAAAGCTGAGTTTCGAGCCACCATCGGTGGTGAGATCCTCGACCAGCAGCACGCGCTGGCCTTCCGTCATCACCCCTTCGATGCGGGCGTTGCGGCCGTAGCCCTTGGGTTTCTTGCGCACATAGGTCATCGGCAGCGCCATCCGTTCTGCCACCAGCGCGCCGAAGGGGATGCCTGCGGTCTCCCCGCCTGCGACGTTGTCGAAGGCCTCAAACCCTGCGTTGCGCATCACCGTGACGGTCAGGAAATCCATCAGCGTGGCGCGGATGCGGGGGAAGGAGATCAGCTTGCGGCAGTCGATATAGGTCGGGCTGGGCAGGCCGGAGGCGAGGGTGAAAGGCTCATCCGCGTTGAAATGCACGGCTTCGATTTCCAGCAGCATACGGGCGGTGAGGCGGGCCATTTCATCGGCGGTGGGGAAGCTGGTGGGGATCATTGCAGCGGGGTCCTTGTGGTGAGGGGGCGCCGGAAGAGATTTCGGGCCTCCGGCGGGGTTTTTTGAACCATTTGGAAGATCAGGTTACGCGCCAATGGAGCGGCATGTCCGGGTCGAAGACGGTGACGGGGCCGTCGGGGGTGTCGATGTGATCGGGGTATGTCGGGCGTTCGCGGGTGAGGGTGATGGTGTCCGCGTTCACCGGCAGGCCGTAGAAGGCGGGGCCGTTGCGGGAGGTGAAGGCTTCCAGGTGGGCGAGGGCGCCTTCCTGCTCAAACACTTCGGCCAGAATGGAGAGCGTGTTGGGGGCGGTGAAGCAGCCGGCACAGCCGCAGGGCTGGAGTTTGCCTGCGTCGGTGTGGGGGGCGCTGTCGGTGCCGAGAAAGAAGCGCGCGTCGCCGGAGGTGGCGGCGGCACGCAGGGCAAGGCGGTGGGATTCGCGTTTGGCCACGGGCAGGCAGTAGTAGTGCGGGCGGATGCCACCGGCGAGGATGTGGTTGCGGTTGATCACCAGGTGGTGCGTGGTGATCGTGGCGGCAAGGTTGGTGTCATTGGCCTGCACGTAGTCGACGGCGTTGGCGGTGGTGATGTGTTCCATCACCACGCGCAGGTCGGGGTGTTGGCGGCGGATCGGGTCGAGCACGCGGTCGACGAAGACGGCTTCGCGGTCGAAGATGTCGATGTCGGGGTCGGTCACCTCGCCGTGGCAGCACAGCGGCAGGCCGATGGCGGCCATACGTTCGAGGACGGGCGCGACCCTGTCAAAATTGGTCACGCCGCTGGCGGAATTGGTGGTGGCGCCTGCGGGGTAGAGTTTGACGGCATGCACGAGGCCCGAGGCATGGGCGGCTGCGACATCGTCCGCGTCGGTGTCTTCGGTGAGGTAGAGGGTCATCAGCGGTGTGAACGCCGCGCCCTCGGGCAGGGCGGCCATGATGCGGGCGTGATAGGCCTGCGCATCGGCCAGCGTGACCACGGGGGGCACCAGATTGGGCATGATGATCGCACGGGCGAAATGGGCGGTGGTGTGGGGCAGCACGGCGCGCAGCATATCGCCATCGCGCAGGTGCAGGTGCCAGTCATCGGGGCGGCGCAGGGTCAGGGTATCACTCATGGCGACCGGGCTAGCACGGAGGCGTGCAGGGCGCCAGAGTGTTAGGCGTTCTCCGCGATGCGGGCTTCGATTTCAGCGAGGCGTTTGCCGAATTTGGGCGCGCGCATGCGGCTGGTCACGTTGCGGCAGACCATGGCGGCCAGGTGATCGCGGCCTTCGGCTTCGAGCGCGCCCAGAAGGCAGCGCAGATAGGTGCGGTAGTCACGGCGGGCGCGGAAGATCCGCGCAAAGGCAACCGGGTCGAGCCGGTCTTCGGCCACGGCCAGCAGCAGCGGCACCCATTGGTTCATCTCCAGAAGGTCGGTTTGCAGCGCGTCGCCCATGAAGCGCATGCGGTGTTTGGTGACATTGGCGCGGGTAAACAGGGCGGCGTGCATCGCATCAAGCTGTTCGCGCGGGTCATAGAGGATATGGGCGCTGTGGGCTGCATCCAGCATGTCCGGCGCATAGCCGTAGCGCGTGGTGAAATCACGCGCGCGCAGCGGTGTGAAACGCGGATCCCATTCGGTGAGGCGGGCATCAAGCGTTGCCTGCGGCTGGATCGCCAGCACCCGCGCGCCTGGGGACGCCACGGAATAGGCAGCGGCGGCATAGGCACAGGGACCGGCGCCGTAGAAAACCACGGTGTCGAATTCATCGAAGAACCCGTCATCGACGAGGCGGTCAAAGAACGCATAGACCGCCGGATCGCGGAACCATGTATCCCCGTCACTGCCGACACACAGATGCGACCAATGGTGCGCCTTGAGCATGTCCCAGCCCAGAGGCTGTGCCAGATCGGAAAGGGCATGAATGCCCTGCATCGTCTCGAAGGTGACCAGCAGGGTGGCGCCGTCTTCGGCGAAGGCGGCGAAATGGCGGGGGCCCAGCGTCTGGAAAAAACCGTCTTCTTCCGTCACCTCGGCAACTGCTTCCAGCCAGTCTGCGCGCGGCAGATCGGTCAGTGACGTGTCGAGCGTTGTGGTCTGGTCTTTCATCACTCGGTCCTCGGGTCCCATGTCGCCTGCTTGTCGCGCGTGCTGACGCTCGTGCAATATTAGTAGAATAAGGCGAGAATGTGGAGAAAAGACAAGGGGAGCGGGTCAATTCCGCGCGTTTTGCCGCCCGAGGTTGGCGTGGTGGGTCAGGAACCGCGCGGCATTGAGCGGGATCGGTTGCGAAGGCGGTGTCATCATCAGCCGTCCAAAGAGCGCGCGGTAGGGTTCGTCCTGCATCAGGTCAAGGAAACGCGCCTTGCGCCATTTCACAGCGTTTTCATGGAGTTGCGCGAGCGTTTCATCAGATTTGAGCTGCGCCAGCGCGCTGTTGCGGGCAGGTGCCAGGTTGCTGATGGAGGTGTCTGTGTCGGTGTTGAAGTTCCGCTCCACCCAGTAGTCGAGGCCGAGGGTGTCTGCCTCATGCACGGCGCGGCCACGGGCGGCTTTCAGCACATAGCTCTCTGCGGCGCCAAGGGGATAGTGATTCAACTGCGCCAGACCGTAGTTGTCGCGGCCATAGGTGGAGAAGATGCGCGCGGTGCGGAACTGCGGGGGCAGGGCGCGGCCGTGGCTGTCAAACCACCGGGCGTCTGGCAGTTTGGCGTCATCGGGGTCGCGGGGGCGGTGCACGCCGGGTTTGCGGTAGGTGCCATCGTTTTTGTAGAGGGTCTTGAACATCGCCGCGCGCCACGGCCAGTGCATGACAGCGGGGGCGCAGCGGGTGAAGGTATCTGTGACGGGGGTGTCCTGGTAGCGGACCTGGCCCGAGAAGCCGAAGAGCCGCCATGTGAGCGTGATGGCGGTGGCATCGGGCAGGGCGGCATGCAGGGCAGACAGGGTATGATCGCCGGTGTGGATGTTGACGAATTCGTCCACATCAAGGGGCAGGATCCAGTCGGCTTGCCTGGTGAGCGGGTGTTTGGCGGCGGCCTTGAGGGCGGTGAACTGGATGCCGCCTTTGTCGTAGGGGCCGTCGTTGGGCACGTGGGTGAGGTGGCCGAGGGTTTCGAGCCGGTCGAGCATCGTATCGGTGCCGTCCTGACAATCGTTTGAAAAGACGAGGAAATCCGTGAATCCGACGGCGCGGTGATGGGCAAGCCATTCGAGCAGGAAGGCGGCCTCGTTCCGGACGCAGAGGATGGCGAGGTGGCGCACCTGTCAGCTTTCCATATCGAGGGAGAGGGCGTAGGCGACACGTTCCGTCTCGTTCAGTTTGACCTGCAAGGCCTGGGCGTAGAGGTCCTGAAATTCGGGCTGGCTGCGGAGTTCTTTTGCCTTGGCCTTGTGCCATGCGAAACCTGCGTCATGGGCGGCGCGTAGCGTCTCATCGGCCATCAGCGCGTCGTATTCGGCGCGCAGGCGGGGCAGGTTGCGTTTGATGGTGATGTCGCGGAAATCGGACCAATCCATGCGGATCCAGTAGTTGATCCCGATGGAGCGATCCACGTGCAGCGCGCGGCCGCGCTGACGTTTGATCAGGAAGCTTTCCGCAGACCGCAGGGCGTAGTGGTTGAGTTGCAAAAGGTCGTAACCGATTGTTTTCTTCGACGACCGCCAGCCGTTGTTGACGGCATCCGGCGTCATGTCCTGACCGGAACCGTTCACCCATTTGACCTTTTTGGCGAATTTCGGGTCCAGTTTGTTGGGGCGGTGGCAGGAGATTTTCGCGTATGCCCCAATGTTGCGGAACATGGTTTTGAACCCCCAGACGGTGTGGGGTTTGGGGCAATAGGCGGGCGCGCAGGCATCGAACTGATCGATGACGAAAGCGTCGTTGAGTTCGGTCACGCCGTTGTGGCCGAAGAGCCGCCACGTCATCGCAAAGTTGGTCGCTTCCGGCACGGCGGCGAAGAGGTCATTGAGCGTGCCGTTGCCGGTGCGCACGTTCATGAATTCATCCACGTCGATGTGGATGATCCACTCGGCGTTTTGGATCACAGGTTCCTTCAGGGACTGGTTCAGCGCGTGTTGCTGGGGCGAGTTGCCCTTCCATTGATCGTTGTTGCGGTGCTGGACGATGCCCATCTCTTGCAACCGGCCCAACACCTCGTCGGTGCCGTCAGAGCAATCGTTTGTGTAGATCAGAAAGTGATCGACACCCATGGCGCGGTGATAGGCGATCCATTCCACGATATAGGGCGCTTCGTTCTTCATGCAGCCGACGATGACATTGCCGGTGGAGCCTTTGGGCAGGTCGCGTTTGGCCAGCGGCGTATAGGCGGCGGCGAGTTGTTCTTCGTCCACCGCGCCGAGGTTGTTGTGCGGGCGGAACTGTGTGCCCAGCACCATCTGGTGGTTCACTTTCACGCGGGTGAGGAGTTGCTTTTTCTCCGCCTTTTCATCGGGTTCTGCGGCATCTGGGTTCAGCAGCGCGGTGAATTTCCGCGCGGCCTCCTTGGCTTCGCGCGCCTCTGCCAGACGGTCGGCCAGCGGCGTGGCCGCGCGGTTGATGCCGAAGGCAAAAGCCGTGAGGTATTGCGAGGCGCGGTAGCCCAGCGTCGGGTCCGCTTCGGCATAGGTATCGGCCTTGGGCGGCGCTTTGAGGGCCGTGGCCAGCGCAGGAAAGCGTTTGATCAGGGTTTTGTTCTTGTTGGCAAAATGGGTGGAGATGGCGTGCAGGCTGCCGGGGTCAATCGGCGCGCCCGGGACGCGGAGGTTCATGCGCATTTGCTGCCAGACCTCGCGCGGGCAGATGATCTCGCGCTTTTGCATGTAGCGGATGAGGATGTCGTTGAACTGCCGCTGGCGGGTGAGCGAGGCCGCCGGTTCGGGTGTGGGGGGGCGTTCGGGTTTGGCGGGGGCCAGTGGGATGCCAAGGGTCTCCCCCAGCACCTGCGCGCCATCAGTGCTCCAAAGGCGGTCCGTATCAAGCGGATGCAGGGTGACGTTGCCCTTGCCAAAGGTGCCTTCCCAGAACTTGAGCAGGGCAGTGAAGTCCAGCCACGGCGGCGGATGCTGGATGTCATCGAACAGACCGAAGTAGGGCGCACAATCGCCACGCAGGGCCATGGCGGATTTGCCCCAGTCCTTGCCTGCGGCCAGCGCCAGTTCCGCGTCCAGCCCGGTGTGGCGGCCTTCCATCACGGCATAGATATAGTGATCCAGCGCCATGCGCGCCTGCGCCTGCACGTGAAGGGCGATCTGGATATCATCGAAGTGTGGAGAGAGGAGCGCGTGCAGGCGTTTGAGCTCTGCCGGTGTGGTCAGGTAACAGCCCATCTGGGCGGCTGAGATCACCACATGATCTGCTGCCAGTTCAGGGACCTCGCGCGTCAGTTTGGCGGTGAACTCCGCCTGCAAGGTCTCTCCCACCAGCGGCCCGTCCAGCCCGCGTTTGTAGCGCAGCACGCTGACCGCATCGGGGTCGGCGCAGGCGGCATAGAGCCGGACGTGGTTCCAGTCGGGGGCGGCGATGCCAGCCGCCGCGAGCGTATCCGCATTCTGCGCCAGCAGGGTGCGCATCCGCGCCGCTGCCCGCTCCACCGGGCCGATCAGCAGGGTGATCTTGCGCGCCATGCTCAGCCTTCCTGCCGCTGGGTAGCCAGCCATTCCGCAGTGGTGTTGCTTTTGCCCCACCACGGCAGATCAACGCCCAGAAAGCCCGAGATTTTCTCAGCCGCTGCGGGGTCTTCGGGATCGACGGCCAAGAAATGCCCACGCCCTTCGAACAGGCGGTCGCAGAAGGCATAATGCGACGTGATCCAGCGCACCAGATGCGGTTTCTGGTCGCCATAGGGCCGGGGCAGACCGGGCACATTGTTGCGTGGCAGCCGTTCCTTGGCGAGGTTGTTCCAGTTCAGCATGCTTTCGGCGGTTTTTTCCGGATTGCGGCGGGACAGCAGGAAGCGCACGTTCGGGGGATGTGGCTCGATGGCGGGGAGCAGGCCCACATCCATCTGTGGCCAGAAACAGACGTTCTTGTTAACTGCATTCATCTCGGTGATCGCGTCGTATTCGCCCAAGCGGGCCAGCGGATCACCGCTGTCGAAGTAATCCTCATACATCAGTTCCGCCACCAGCCGGTCGTGCAGATGAACGCTGTCCGTTTCATGCCGCCTGATGCGCCAGTCGGCCACGTGCAGGCCTGCCTGCCGCAGCGCATCGGCCAGGGTGGTGGTGCCGGATTTCGGCAGCGACAGGGAAATGATCGGGCGGGTCATGTGATCTCCAGCTCCTTGCGCAGGGCGTCTTCCATCGGCGGAAATGGGGAGGCTGCGCGCAGCTGATCGCGCATCTGTTGATAGCTGTCCTGCGCCAGCAGGTCGTCGCGCTTGGCGTGGTGCAGGGCGACGGCTTCATCGTGCAGATCCGCGATGCCGGGCAGGGCCTTGAGCGCGGCCATTTCCGCCTCAAGCGGCGCGGCGTAGCGCAGGATCGACGGATCGTGATATCCATTGTCATTGCGTTCGCGCCAATAGCTGTCGTCAAAGGCGCGGTGTTCGCGGTTCACGTCACCCCGGTCGTTCTTGACCAGATAGCTGTCGAGCGACCGCAGCGCATAGTGGTTCAGCGTGGCATACGCACGGGCATCACGCGCGGGAAAGGCGCGGATGCGGCGTTTGTTGGCGCGCTTGCGAAAGCGGGGCGGCACCGGGCGGCCCGACCCATCGGTCCAGAGGGGCGCGCCGTGTTTATCCTCATCATGGAACGGGCGGTGCGCGCCATAGTAAGCCAGCGGGAAATCCGCGCGGACCAGGCTCTTGACCTCAATTGCGGTCTGGTCGCACCAGATGTCGGGATTGTGGCTGTGCTGGAACTGCCGGATCACGGGCGCGTCCTCGAACGCTTCCACGCCGTTGTTGGCAAAGAACTGGAAAGTGACGGAGATGGCTTGCGGATTGCCGCAGGCCGCAATCAGCGCGGGGATCCTATGATCGCCCACATGGATGTTGAGGAATTCATCCACATCCGCCACCCAGACCCAATCGGCCTGTTTGACGACCTGCTGCGTCTTGGCGTCCTTGAGCGCCTGCATCTGGTAATTGCGGTTGGTGGCGGGATTGGGCAGATGGGTGACGATCCCGTGGTCCGCCAGACGGTCCAGCAGACGGTCCGTCGCATCGGTGCAATCGTTGGAATAAAACAGAAAATCCGTCACCCCGATGACGCGCTGAAAGGCGATCCATTCCAGCAGGAAAGGGCCTTCGTTCTTGACGCAGGTCACAGCTGTAATGCGCATGTCAGCCTGTCCTGCCGTGGCAGGGGGTGTTCTGTCTCATATCCGCCTCTGGGTCGGGTGTGCAAAAGCGCCCCGGTCCTCTTGATTGTGCAAGATGTATGCCAGCCCCACCGAATCAGGTCAACATTTCGGGGGGCATCCCGCAATGTCGTGGTAAATCGGCACGGGTCCAGCCCTTGACCCCGGCAGGTCAAGATGCAGGTTGGGTGGGAACGGGAGGACGACACCACATGAACAAACCAACCTCGATCGACGCGGTGCAGGAAATGCTGGGCGCGCAAGGGTACATTTGCGGGCGCGCATTGGGCACGGTGGTGTTCCTCAGCCTCACGCTGGGCCGACCGCTGTTTCTGGAAGGCGAAGCAGGCGTGGGCAAGACCGAGATCGCCAAAGCGCTGGCCGCCGCCCTGGGCCGCAAGCTGATCCGCTTGCAATGCTACGAAGGGCTGGATGCCTCATCTGCCGTCTATGAATGGAACTTCCCCGCACAAATGGTCGCCATCCGCACGGCGGAAGCCACAGGTGGTGCGGACCGAAGCGCCCTGACAACAGAGCTGTTCAGCGACGACTTCCTGATCGAACGGCCCCTGCTGGAGGCGATGCGCCCGGATGAGAACGGCGCGCCGATCCTGCTGATTGATGAACTCGACCGCACCGATGCGCCCTTTGAGGCCTTCCTGCTCGAAGCGCTCAGCGATTTTCAGGTGACGATCCCCGAAATGGGCACCATCAAGGCGCCCGAGCCACCGATTGTGATCCTGACCTCCAACCGCACCCGCGAAGTGCACGACGCCCTCAAACGCCGCTGCCTGTATCACTGGGTCGACTATCCCGGCTTTGAGCGGGAGATGGAAATCCTCGCCGCCCGCGCCCCCGAAGCGGCCGAGGCACTCAGCCGTGAAGTGGTGGCCTTTGTGCAGGCCCTGCGCACCGAAGACCTGTTCAAGAAACCCGGCGTGGCCGAAACCATCGACTGGGCCAAATGTCTGCTGGCCCTCGACGTCATCCAGCTGTCCCCGGAGGTCATCGCCGACACGCTGGGCGCGATCCTCAAATATCAGGACGACATCGCCAAGCTGCACGGCTCTGAGGCCAAACGCATCCTTGATCAGGCCAAAGCCTCGCTGGAGCCCGCATGATCCTTCCAAATGGTAAAAAAAACCTGGGAGGTCTGGAGGGTAAAACCCTCCAGTCAGGCAATCTTGCCTGAATACGCCCCCCTCGACCTGCCGGACGATCCGAAACTGGCAGGCAACATCACCCATTTCGCCCGCGCCCTGCGCCGGGCAGGCCTGCCCATCGGTCCGGGCCGGGTGATTGATGCCATTCGCGCGGTGCAGGCAGCGGGGTTTTCCAACAAGCCGGATTTCTACTGGACCCTGCACGCCTGTTTTGTGAACAAGCCTGAACACCGCCGGGTTTTTGCGCAGCTCTTTCGGCTCTACTGGCGCGATCCGCGGTATATGGAACATATGATGGCCGCGATGCTGCCCGCGATCCGGGGTGTGCAGGAGGAACGGGTGGCGCAGGCGGCTGAAAAACGCGCAGCCGAGGCGCTGCTCGATGGTGCCGAAGCGCCCCCCAGGGACGAAGAGGAGCAGGGCTCCGATGAGGAAACGCTGCTGGAGATTGACGCCAGCCTGACCATGTCCACGCAGGAACGGCTGCGCACGCTGGATTTCGAGCAGATGAGTCTGGCGGAGATGAACGAGGCCAAGCGCATGCTGGCGCGGCTGACCCTGCCGGTCAAACCCCTGCCCTCACGGCGCACCCAGGCGGCCCATCTGGGCCGGGTGGATGCGCAGCGCACCTTGCGGGCTGCGCTGCGGCGCGGAGGGGAGATGCACGAACTGGCGCTCAAGACCCAGCGCCCGCGCTATCCCAATCTGGTGGTGCTCTGCGATATCTCCGGCTCCATGAGCCAGTATTCCCGGATCATCCTGCATTTCCTGCATGCCGTCAGCAATGCACGCGGGGCGGGCTGGGCCAAGGTGCATGCCTTCACCTTTGGCACCCGGCTGACCAACATCACCCGTCATTTGGCGACGCGCGATGTGGATGCGGCCCTGGCCGCCGCAGGCGCGGAGGCGCAGGATTGGGAAGGTGGGACGCGCATCGGGGCCTGTCTGGAAGCCTTCAACCGCGACTGGTCCCGGCGGGTGATGGGACAGGGCGCAGTGGTGCTGCTGATCACCGACGGGCTGGACCGGGATGATCCTGCCGAACTGGCCCGGCAGACCCAGCGGCTGGGTCTGACCGCCCGGCGGTTGATCTGGCTGAACCCTTTGCTGCGCTGGGATGGTTTCGCGCCGAAGGCGGCGGGCATCATGGCGATGCTGCCCCATGTGGACAGTTTCCGGGCAGGCCATTCGATTGCCTCATTGGAGGCGCTGGCGGAGGTGATTTCAAAGCCGGATGATGTGGGGGAGAAGGGGCGGTTGATGGCGGCGATGGAGGCTCATCCGCCGTAGGCGTCTTCGCGGGGACGGCGGGGCTTCGGATTCACCAAAACGAAAGCGGTTTCGTATCCATCCTTGATTGATCCCCGCCTGACATAAGCCTGCCGATTTGCCAAGAAAAACAGCCGTATCCCGCAAGCGGGTCCCTCGGCGATTTTTCTTGGCAAACCGTCAGCCTCATGTCCGCCAGTCCTCAAGCAAGGATGGCTCCGAAACCAAAGGTTCAGGCGAAGGTATTGGCGAAGGTGTCGCGGTAGATCGCGGAAAGGTCTGCGAGGGGGGCGGAGGTGGTGCCGAAGCTCACCTCACTGCCGCCGAATCTGCCCACGGTGGTGAGGGGCACGCCTGCGCGGCCTGCGGCGATCATCAGGGCTTCGGCCTGGTCGAAGTTGCAGGCGATGAGGTAGCGGGCCTGATCTTCGCCGAAGAGTTGGGCGGTGTCGTCTGTGTCGAGGGTGACGCCGACCCCTGCGGCTTCGGCCAATTCGAATGCGGCGAGGGCAAGGCCGCCATCGCTGAGGTCGGTACAGGCTTTGATCATCGCGCGGTTGGCGCGGATGAAATCGCCGTGGTTTTTTTCGGCTGCCAGATCAACGGGCGGCGCGTCGCCTTCGATGCGGCCATGCACTGCGGCGAGCAGGGCGGATTGGCCGAGGTGGCCGGTGGTGTCGCCCAGAACGAGGGCGACATGGCCGTCGCGGACTTCACTGCCGATGATGTCATCGGGGTGGGCGATCAGGCCAACGGCTCCAATGGTTGGCGTGGGCAGGATCGCGGCACCATCGGTTTCATTGTAAAGGGAGACATTGCCCGAGACGATGGGCATGTCGAGGGCGCTGACCGCTTCGCCGATGCCTTTGATGGCACCGACAAATTGCCCCATGATTTCAGGCTTTTCGGGGTTGCCGAAGTTCATGTTGTCGGTGGTGGCCAGGGGGGTTGCGCCCACAGCCGTAAGGTTGCGGTAGCTTTCCGCCACCGCCTGTTTGCCACCCTCGACCGGGTTGGCCTTCACATAGCGCGGGGTTACGTCGGAGGTGAAAGCGATGCTCTTGTCGGTGCCGTGGATGCGGATGATGCCCGCCCCGATGCCGGGGGTGCGCGCGCTGTCGGCCATGACCATGGTGTCGTATTGTTCGAACACCCAGTTTTTCGCGGCGTAGTTGGGGTCGGAAATCAGTGCCTTCAGCCCATCAATCGGGTCGACACCTGCGACATCGCCCAAGGGGTCGGCAGCAGGGGTTTCCACCCAAGGGCGGTCGTATTCAGGGGCGGTGGAGGCGAGTTTGCTGAGCGGCAGGTCGGCTTTGACGTCGCCGTTATGGGTGATCAGGAAGCGGTCTTCGGGCAGGGTTTCGCCGACGATGGCGAAATCGAGGTCCCATTTTTCAAATACCGCGCGGGCTTCGGCCTCCAGTTCGGGTTTGAGGACCATCAGCATGCGTTCTTGCGACTCGCTTAGCATCATCTCGTAGGCGGTCATGTTCTCTTCGCGTTGCGGCACGTCTTCCAGGTTGAGTTTCACGCCAAGGCCGCCCTTGTCGCCCATTTCCACAGCGGAGCAGGTCAGCCCGGCGGCCCCCATGTCCTGAATGGAGATCACGGCACCGGTGGCCATCAGCTCAAGCGTGGCTTCCATCAGGCGCTTTTCGGTGAAGGGATCGCCGACCTGCACGGTGGGGCGTTTTTCCTCGATCGTGTCGTCGAATTCGGCGCTTGCCATGGTTGCCCCGCCCACGCCGTCACGGCCTGTTTTCGCACCAAGGTAGACAACGGGCATGCCGATGCCGGACGCGGCGGAGTAGAAGATCTTGTCGGCGTCGGCGAGGCCGGCCGCGAAGGCGTTCACGAGGCAGTTGCCGTCATAGGCGGTGTCAAAACGGACTTCGCCCCCTGCACAAGGAACCCCGAAGCAATTGCCGTAGCCGCCGACGCCTGCCACGACGCCGTGCACCAGCTGGCGGGTCTTGGGGTGATCGGGGCGGCCGAAGCTGAGGGAGTTCATCGAGGCAATCGGGCGCGCGCCCATGGTGAAGACGTCGCGCAGGATACCCCCGACCCCGGTCGCTGCCCCTTGGTAGGGTTCGATGTAGGAGGGGTGGTTGTGCGACTCCATCTTGAAGACCAGCGCCTGGCCGTCGCCGATGTCCACCACGCCCGCGTTTTCACCGGGGCCGCAGATCACTTGCGGGCCGGTCGTGGGCAGGGTGCGGAGCCATTTCTTGGAGGATTTATACGAGCAATGCTCGTTCCACATGGCGGAGAAGATGCCCATCTCCGTGTAGTTGGGCGCGCGGCCCAGGATGGTGTTGACCTCTGCGTATTCCTCCGGCGTGAAGCCATGTGCGGCAATAACGTCGTCGGTGATGGCAGGATCGGTCATGGGCAGCCCCCTCAAGCATTTGGCCCGTGTCTTAGTGGAAGGCGCGGGGAGGGGGAAGACGGGGGGCGCAAAAAAGCGCACCCCAAGCCGGTTCGGCGTTTAACGGTCGTCTTTTTGGGCCGTGCCCGCCTGTTCTTGTGCCGCCTGTGTTGCCGCGGCGGAGATCGCGGCGGTGTCCTCTGGCGTGAGGTCTTCCATGTTGCCATGGGAGGGCAGCGCCACGCGCACTTCGCGGCGGGCAAATTCCAGACCGTTTTCCTCGAAGGCGGCGTTCACGCGGTTGAAGATCTCCTTGCGGATCATGAACTGCGCGCCGGGTTTGCACATGAACTTGCCCCGGATCACCATGCCGACGTCGTCCACTTCCAGCACGCCCTGGGATTTGAACGGCTGCATGAAGTCGTCCTTGAACTCTTCCACCTCCAACATGTCCTGACCGATCTTCTTGAAGATCTTCTTGACCTTGTTGGGATCGGTGCCGAAGGGCACGGTGAAGCGCAGCTTCATGATCACCCAATCGCGGGAGAAATTCGTGACCTTGGGGATTTCCCCGTAGGGAATGGTGTGCACGGGGCCTTTGTGGTGGCGCAGCTGCATGGAGCGGATGGAGATTTTCTCCACCGTGCCCATGGTGCCCTCGACCTCCACGTATTCGCCGGTGCGGAAGGCGTCATCGACCAGAAAGAACACGCCGGAGACCACATCCGTCACCAGCTTTTGCGCGCCAAAACCAATCGCCAGACCGACGATGGAGGCACCCGCCAGCAGCGGGGTTGTGTCCACGCCGATGTTGCTGAGCCCCAGCAGCAGGAACAGCACCACGATGAAGCTGCGCGCCACCAGCAGGATCAGCGGCAGGACCGTCGACAGCCGAGAGCCACCCGCACCGCCGCCGTCGCCGCCCACATCGGCGGTGTCAGGGTCAATGCCGCTGGCTGTCATCTCTGCCGCGAGCTTGCGGTTGATGATCAGGGAGACCGCTTCATAGAGCAGATAGCCGATGGACATGATGATCAGGAATTCAATGATGGAGGCTGCGAACCGCGCACCCACCCCAGCGGTCGCGATGGCTGTGGCGCTCATCCCCCAGAATTCAGCGATGGACAGCACAACGATGGCAAAGATCACAACGCGGCCGATGCGGATATAGGCGCGTTTGGTGGCATAATAGGCGCGTTCGGCGACGCTGCCTTCGCCTGTCATCGCGGGTGTCAGGTGGCGGACAAGACCGCGAATGGCGGTGTCCATTGCGGGGGCGAACATCAGCAGAAGCATGGTCTTGTAGTGAGGGGCGCTGGCCAGCAGTTCAAAGTTCTCATAGCTGACAACGATGTTGATGACCCACCAGACAATAACAAACATGGCGATGTTCATGTAAGGGTAGGAGCGGGCGATGCGTTCTTCCATCGGGGTCACGTCGGGGTCCGCGCCGCGCATCATCATCACGCCGTCGTCACGATACCGCCAGAAAATCACGATGAGATAAATGTGCAGGGCAAGGTTCAGCCAGAAGGCCAGACGGGTTTCGCCCGGTGCCACGCCATTGTTCTGATTGAAAACGACGATTGCGGCTGAAAACCCCAGCAGGAAAGCCAGCCAGAACTGGTGATAGCAAAACGCCTTCGCGGCAGGCGTGTTGACGTTCAGCAGGCGGTATTCAGGGTTCAGCGGCGCGAAGAAGAAGAACGCCACCGCCAGCATGAACCGGGGAAAGCCAATCAGGTAGAGGCCGATCAACTGGGTGATCGGCAAGAAGGTATCTGGCAGGATCGCGAAGCCAACCGTACGGGCCACCAGCACAAAGACCACCACCGCGACGACCTGGGTGGTCAACCGCTGGGTCAGAAGCTGGATGGTTTCGCGCAGGGTAAGATTATCGGCATCGGCGGGCGGCAGGATTTGCCAATCCCGCGTCAGGCGGCGGAACAACAGTTCCGCAGCCGCGGCGATGCCAAAGACGACAACCATGTATCCAAGCAGGGTCAGCAGGCCTGAAAACCCGCCGATCTTGGCATAGAAGGTCGAAAACGCTTCGCCCTGTTTGGTGAACAATACAGGCAGGCGTTCGATGGGCACGGTGATGGATTGCACCGCGCCGGAGGTGGCGTGAAAGAGGAAATCGTTGACGGCTTGATCGACTTCGACAGCGGCTTCAGCAGCCTGCGTGTTGAGTTGGTCCAGCAGCAAGGCGCGCACATCCGCATCCGACAGCCGCGACAGCAAGGCATTGGCCGCTTCAGGGGTGAGCGGATCTGGCAGGGTAAGCGGCGCGTCCTGCGCGGTGGTGGAGGTGCCGGGCAGCATTTGCGCATGGCCCTGCGGGCTTGCCACCGGCGCAAGCGCGATCAATAGGCCCATCAGCCAAATGCACAAAATCCGAAGATGTCCCATACCGCCCCCAGGGTTAGTCGGCACACCAGAGCCGCAAATCGCGCGAAGATCAATAATCGGATTGGCCTCGACCCTCTAAATCCCTGGCACGGGGCCAAAAAAAAGGCCGAGCGAGATGCTCGGCCAAGTCCAACAGGGAGGTATGAAGTGGCGCGCCCGGAGGCTGCCGTCTTCATGATGTTGAATTAGGCGGCGAAGATGTCTGTTTCAAGGCAGTTGGCGAACTTTGCCAAGCAAACCCGCTATGCGTCTGGCGCATATCAGGCTATTTTCGCTGATCTCTCAATGCCTTGCGGTATGAAATGATCTCTTCCTGGACAAAGTCCCGGAAGGCGGCAACCCGCTGGGATTGGCGCAGTTCTTCGGGATACGCCAAAAATACCGGCACCTCTGCCGACTCAGTCTCAGGCAGGACGCGGACAAGGCCTGCGAACTCCTGCACAACATAATCCGGCAGCACACCGATGCCAAGGTTGTGCAACACGCCTTGCAGCACGCCAAAGTAGTTGTTCACCGTCAGGAGCGAGCGGACGTCGTTCATCAGCAGGCTCTGGATCAGGTTGAGGCCTGCGCCCACCTGATCGCTGTCGGTGTTCTGACAGATCAGGCGATGTTCGCTGAGGTCTTCGATGGAGGCAGGTGTACCGTTTTCTTCGAGGTATTTCTTGGTCGCAAACAGGCACATGCGCACGGTCATCAGCCGTTTGCGAATGAGGTCGGCCTGAGACGGCTCCTTGAACCGGATCGCCACATCCGCTTCGCGCATGGGCAGGTCGAGCACCCGTTCCTCCAGCATCAGGTCGACCTTGAGGTCGGGGTATAGATCATAGAGCTTCGACAGGCGCGGGGCGAGCCAGAGCGTGCCGAACCCGGTGGTGGTGGTCACGCGCAATTCGCCGAACACTTCTTCTTCGCTGTCGCGAATGCGGGCTGCTGCCGCATCAAGCCGTTTGGTCATGGCGGAGGTCGCGTCAAACAACAGCTCCCCCTGTTCGGTCAGGATCAACCCGCGCGCGTGGCGGTGAAACAGGTTGGTGTTCAGCTGCTCTTCCAGCCCGCGCACCTGACGGGACACGGCGGATTGGGACAGGTTCAGCTTGTCCCCCGCATGGGTCAGTGAGCCTGCATCGGCCACCGCATGAAAGATGCGCAGTTTGTCCCAGTCCATGATACTTTCTCCTGGCTGAGAACGTCCTACCTTATATCGGGTCGGAGAACAGGGGTTGGTTTGCAAATAATGGTTAGGGCCCGGCAAAAATCTGCTATACAGGTCAGCATTTGTGACCTATCATGGGTCTATATCTAGCGAACGCCAAAATGACCGGGGAGGGTCATCATGACCACGCAGAAGATTTCACTCAACGACCGCTTTGATCTGACAAAGTCGCCCGTGCTGCTCAACGGCACGCAGGCGTTGGTGCGGTTGATGTTGATGCAATCGGCCCGTGACAAGGCGGCGGGGCAAAATACCGCTGGCTTGGTCACCGGGTATCGCGGCAGCCCCTTGGGCGCGGTTGATATGCAGATGGCACGGGCGGAAAAGCAATTGGCCGAAGGGAACGTGACCTTTCAGGCCGGGCTGAACGAGGATCTGGCGGCAACGGCGCTGTGGGGCGCGCAACAGGCCGAACTGCGTGGAGAGGGCAAATACGACGGCGTCTTTGGCCTGTGGTACGGCAAGGGACCCGGCGTGGACCGTTCCGGCGATGTGATGCGGCATGCGAACATGGCGGGCACCTCCGCCCTTGGCGGTGTGCTGATGGCGATGGGGGATGACCACACGGGCGAATCCTCCACCGTGCTGCACCAGTCGGAATTCGCGATGGTCGATGCCTATATGCCCGTGGTGTCGCCTGCGGGGGTGCAGGAGATATTGGATTACGGTCTCTATGGTTGGGCGCTGTCGCGCTATGCGGGCGTCTGGGTGGGGCTGAAGACGATGAAAGACACGGTGGAGGTCACCTCCGTTGTGGATGGCGATCCGCATCGGTTGTCCTTTGTCACGCCGGCCTATCCGATGCCCGACGGCGGGCTGAACATCCGGCTGGTCGATGACCGCATCGCGCAGGAGGCACGGCTGATCGACCACAAGCGCCATGCTGCCGAAGCGTTCAGCCACGCCAACAAGATGGACAAACGCATCTGGGGCAAACCGGGGGCGAAAATCGGGTTTGTGGCGGCGGGCAAGAACTGGCTTGATCTGGTGCATGCGCTGTCGCTCTTGAACATTGATGAGAACGAAGCGGAGCGGTTGGGGATCACCACCTATAAGGTGGGCCAGACATGGCCGCTGGACATGAAGGGTTTCCACGACTGGGCCGAGGGGCTGGACCTGATCGTGGTGGTTGAGGAAAAGCGCAAGCTCATAGAAGTGCAGATCAAGGAAGCGATCTTTGATGACCGGCGCGGGCGGCGGGTGTACGGCGGGACGAAGAACGGGGAAGAGTTCTTTTCCGCGCGCTGGGCGCTTGATCCGATTGATATTGCTCAGAAACTGGGTGACGTGCTGTGTGAGGAAGGTCGGGAAACGGACGGGATCAAAGCGGGTCTTGCGCAGTTGGATGACGCGCGGCGGGCAGACAACGCTGAGGAGTTGGCGGCGCGGTTGCCGTATTTCTGTTCGGGCTGTCCGCATAATTCCTCCACCAAGGTGCCCGATGGCAGCCGCGCTTATGCGGGCATCGGGTGTCACTTCATGGCGCAGTGGATGGACCGGGAGACACTGGGTTTCACCCACATGGGTGGCGAAGGTGCGAACTGGATCGGGGAGGCACCGTTTTCCAACACGCCGCATGTGTTCCAGAACCTTGGGGACGGGACCTACAACCACTCCGGCGTGCAGGCCATTCGCGCGGCTTTGGCGGCGGGGACGAACATCACCTACAAGATCCTCTACAACGATGCGGTGGCGATGACGGGCGGTCAGCACAACGAAGGCGATCTGGACGCGCCGCGCATCGTGGCGGAACTGAAAGCGATGGGGGTGAAGACCCTTGCCGTGGTGTATGATGAGAAAGAGGACGTGGATTTCAACGCCTTCAAGGGGATAGAGACCTTTGAACGGGCGGAGTTGATGAACGTACAGGAGCGCTTTGCCAAGGCCCCCGGCGTCAGCGCAATTGTCTACATCCAGACCTGTGCTGCGGAAAAACGGCGCCGCCGCAAGCGCGGGTTGTTCCCGGACCCGGACAAGCGGGTGTTTGTCAATTCGGATGTCTGTGAGGGCTGTGGCGACTGCGGCGTGCAGTCGAACTGCGTGTCGATTGTGCCGAAAGAGACGGAGTTGGGCCGCAAGCGGGCGATTGATCAATCGTCCTGCAACAAGGATTTCTCCTGCGTGAAAGGGTTCTGCCCGTCGTTTGTGACCATCGAAGGCGCGAAAATCCGCAAGGAGCCGACAACCGACGTGGTGATCCCGGATCTGCCCGAAGCGGATCTGCCGCCGATCAATGGCACCTTCAATGTGGTGATTACGGGTGTCGGTGGCACAGGCGTCGTCACCATCGGCGCGGTGCTGGCGCAGGCGGCACAGATCGACGGCAAAGGTGCCGGCATGATGGAGATGGCGGGGCTGGCGCAGAAGGGCGGTGCGGTGAACATCCATTGCCGTCTGGCGGAGCGGCCTGAGGATATCTCTGCCATTCGCGTGGCGACGGGGGAGTGTGACGCGCTGATTGGCGGCGATCTGGTGACTTCGGCCGGGAACAAGACGCTTGGTTTGACGTCAGCGGGCAGGACGGGCGCGGTGGTCAACGCGCATCAGATCATCACGGGCGATTTCACCCGCGATACCGAATTCCAGATGCCCTATGATCGGATGGAACTGGCGCTGGAAGCGCGGCTGAAGGACGATGTGGTGCTTTTTGATGCCTCGGACCTTGCCAAGGCGACGCTGGGGGATTCGATCTATTCCAACATGATGATCTTTGGTGGCGCATGGCAGCGGGGCCTGATCCCGCTGACGCTGGAGGCCATTCAGGACGCGATCCGGCTGAATGGGGCTGCGGTGGAGCGGAACCTGCGCGCGTTTGAACTGGGGCGCTGGGCGGTGCTCTATCCGGCGGAGGCCGAGGCGGTGCTGACGCCCAATGTGATTGAATTGCCCAAGACACTGGACGAAAAGATCGCGTTTCGCAAAGACCATCTGGTGGCCTATCAGAGCAAGCGGTTGGCCAAGCGATACGGCAAGATGCTGGACGGGATTGACGATAAGGATGTGCGGGCTGCGGTGGCGGAAGGCTATCACAAGCTGTTGACCTACAAGGATGAATACGAAGTGGCGCGGCTGTTGCTGAGCAGTCGGGAGAAGGCGGAAGCGGAATTTGAAGGCGATCTGAAGCTGACCTTCAATCTGGCCCCGCCGATGCTGTCGAAGACCGGGCCGGATGGCCGCCCGATGAAGCGCGAGTTTGGTCCCTGGCTGGAACGCCCTTTGCGGATGATGGCGCGGCTGAAACGCCTGCGTGGCACGCCGCTGGATGTGTTTGGCTACACGGCAGAGCGGAAGATGGAGCGGGCGCTGATCAAACAATATGAGACGGATATGAAAGCAGTGCTGCCGAAGCTGTCCAACACGACGCGGGATGCCGTTGTGGCGCTGGCGCGTTTGCCGCTGGATATTCGCGGCTTTGGTCCGGTGAAACAGGCCAATGAAGCCAAGGCGGCAAAGCGGCGTGAGGAGCTGCTGAGTGTGATCAATGCAGGCGGGCCACAGGTGGCGGAGGCGGCGGAGTAGGGGTTCACGGAACTGTTGCGTTTCGCGGATAAACTCCCACATCTGAAAGAGAGCAACCCAGAGGAAGCTGACCCGGATGCCCCTGACACGCCGCAGACGCCTGAACCGATCAACCCGCAAGGCGGTAAGTGACCTCACCTATGCAGGCGCGGCCCAGACGCGCGGCGGGCGGGCGATGATCCGGCTGATGGAGAATGCCTCTGGCCGGGTGGGGCTCATCCGACGCGCGCGGGGGTATGAGGATGACATCCGTGCAGGGCAGGACCTGTTTTCGGTCATGGTGGATCGCTATGGGCTGAGTTTGGACGTGGTCAGCGGATCGCTCGACCTGATCCCGCGCACCGGGCCAGTGATCCTGATTGCGAACCACCCTTACGGCATTCTGGACGGGTTGATGCTGGGGCAGATGCTGGCGCAGACGCGGGGGGATTTTCGCATTCTGGCCAATGCGGTGTTCAACCGCGCGCCGGAGCTTAACCGGACACTGCTGCCGATCAGCTTTGATGAGACCAAGGACGCGCTGGCGCTGAACCTGCGCACGCGGCGCACTGCGCTGGACTATCTGGGGCAGGGTGGCGCAATCGGCGTCTTTCCGGGGGGCACGGTCAGCACAGCGGTGAAACCATTCTCCCGCCCGCTCGACCCGGTGTGGCGCAGTTTCACCGCCCGTATGATTGCCAAGAGCCGTGCCACAGTGGTCCCGGTCTATTTCCACGGCCACACCAGCCGGTTGTTCCAGATTGCGAGCCATATGCACTTCACCCTGCGCATGGGATTGCTGATCAAGGAATTCCACCGCCGGGTGGATACCCCGGTGCGCGTGGGCATCGGTACGCCCCTGACCCGTGACGTTTTGGACCCGCTTGCAGGCGACGGCAAAGCGATGATGGATTTCCTGCGCAAAGCGACCTATGAGTTGTCGCCAGACCCCGTCGGTGCGTCCGATCTGGGGTTTGAGTTTGAACAACGGCATCGCGCCTAGCGTCTGAGTGAGACATGGCAGTAGGAATTTTCGACAGCGGCCTTGGTGGGCTGACCGTGCTGAATGCCGTGCAGGCGCGCCTGCCGGAGGTGGATTTCGTCTACCTCGCCGACAGCGCGCATGCGCCCTACGGCGTGCGGACGCCGGATGATATCTACAATCTGACCACGGCAGCGGTGCAGCGCTTGTTCGATGCGGGCTGTGATCTGGTGATTCTGGCCTGCAACACGGCCTCTGCGGCGGCCTTGCGGCGGATGCAGGAACGCTGGGTGCCGTCGGACAAACGGGTGCTGGGCGTATTCGTGCCGATGATCGAGGCGCTGACGGAGCGGCAGTGGGGGGACAATTCCCCGCCGCGTGAGGTTGCGGTGCAGCATGTGGCGTTGTTCGCGACCCCTGCGACCGTCTCCAGCCGGGCGTTCCAGCGCGAACTGGCGTTTCGGGCGATTGGCGTGGACGTAGAGGCGCAGGCCTGTGGCGGTGTTGTGGATGCGATTGAGGATGGGGACATGATCCTTGCCGAAGCGCTGGTGCAGAGCCATGTGGACGCGCTGAAGCGCAAGATGCCGGACCCGGATGCTGCCATTCTGGGCTGTACCCATTATCCGCTGATGCAGGAGGCGTTCCAGAAAGCGCTGGGTGCGGATGTGAAGGTGTTCTCTCAGGCCGATCTGGTGGCCGAAAGCCTTGCCGATTATCTGGCAAGACGCCCGGAAATGCTGGGCAAAGGCGAGGCGGCCTGCCTGACCACGGGTGATCCCGCTCAGGTCAGCAGCCGGGCCACGCAGTTTTTGCGACGACAGATGATCTTTACTGCCGCTTGAACCTGACGTACCAGACGCCCGAACAGGGCCACTTCCCAAAGGGAAACCACCATGACCTATTCCATCGCCATCCTTGGCGCCTCCGGCTATACCGGGGCTGAACTTATCCGGCTGATTGCTGGCCATTCCTCCATGCAGATCAAGGCATTGGGCGCGAACTCTAAAGCGGGTATGAGTGTTGCGGAGGTGTTCCCGCACCTGCGCCACATGGATCTGCCTGTGCTGCAAAAGATTGATGAGATCGACTTTGACGGCATCGATCTGTGCTTTTGCGCGCTGCCGCACAAGACCTCTCAGGAAGTGATCTCGGCCCTGCCGAAGTCCTTGAAGATTGTGGACCTGTCGGCGGACTTCCGGCTGCGTGATCCGGCAGCATATGAGAAATGGTACGGCAACCCGCATACGGCCATCGCGCAGCAGGAAGAGGCGGTCTACGGCCTGACGGAATTCTACCGGGAGGAGATCCGCGCCGCCCGGCTGGTCGCGGGCACGGGATGCAATGCGGCGACGGGGCAGTTTGCCCTGCGGCCATTGATCGCGGGTGGCGTGATCGGGCTGGAGGATATCATCCTCGACATGAAATGCGCGGTGTCCGGCGCGGGGCGGGCATTGAAGGAAAACCTCCTGCATGCGGAGCTCTCCGAAGGCTATCACGCCTACGCCCTGGGCGGCACGCACCGGCATCTGGGGGAGTTTGATCAGGAATTCTCTGCCGTTGCGGGACGGTCTGTTCAGGTGCAGTTCACGCCGCATTTGTTGCCTGTAAACAGGGGGATACTGGCCACTTGTTATGTGTCGGGTGAAGCGGATGCGATCCATGAGACGTTGGCTTCGGCCTATGCGGATGAGCCTTTTGTAGAAGTGCTGCCTTTCGGTGAGGCGCCCAGCACGCATCACGTGCGGGGATCGAACTTCTGCCATGTCGGGGTGACTGCAGACCGGATTGCGGGCCGCGCGATTGTGGTGGCGGCCCTTGATAACCTCACCAAAGGGTCAAGCGGGCAGGCGTTGCAGAACGCCAATCTGATGTTAAATATAGCGGAGACAGAGGGGCTGATGATGGCCCCGCTCTTCCCGTAAGGCTGATGGCGCCATGAAGAACCTGAAAAAGCAACGACGTATCCAGATCATTGCATTGGCGGTGGTGGCGCTGATCGGCTCCACCGCGCTCATTGGTTACGCGATGCGCGACGGGATCAACTTCTTCATGTCGCCCACACAGATCATCGCGGAGCCGCCCGCGCCGAACGAAGTGTTGCGGATCGGCGGGCTGGTGGTGGAGGATTCGATCCGTCCGGATACCGGACAGAAGTTCTTCTTCTCTGTCACTGATGGTGGGGCGATTGTGCCGGTGCATTACGTGGGCGATGACATCCCACCGGATCTGTTCAGCGAGGGCGAAGGCATGGTTGGCACCGGAAGCTACGTCAATGGTGTCTTTGAAGCCACTGAAATCCTTGCCAAACACGACGAAAGCTATATGCCGGCTGAGGTGATCGATGCGCTGAAGGAGCAGGGCGTCTACATCGACCCCGACGCCTGAGCACACACCCTGCGCACGGTGCCTGTGCGGCTTGTTAACCACATCTGACGCAGCTTGTTCCCGTCAATCACGACGAGGAGCGCTGCGATGCCAACGGTTCGAGATATTGCCACCCAGATTGTTGCCCGCGAAGGCGGCTATGTGAACGACCCTGACGATCCGGGCGGGGCGACGAAGTTTGGTGTGACCATACATACCATGCGGCGTTTGGGGCTGGATTTGAGCGGGGATGGCAAGGTGGGCGCCGCTGATGTGAAGCTGCTGACCCGCGCGCAGGCCACGGATATCTTTATCAAGCATTATTTTGAGAAGCCCGGCATCGCGATGCTGCCGGAGGCCCTGCAAGCCAGTGTGTTTGACATGTACGTCAATGCAGGCGGCAATGCTGTGAAGATTTTGCAGAGGCTTTTCAACGAGATGGGCTTTGCCCTTAAAGTTGATGGCCAGCTGGGCGGCCGCACCGCGCAAGCGGCGGATGAGGCCATGCAGACCGCGCCCGATCTGGTGGTTGATGCCTACGGCATTGCGCGGCGGAACTACTATTTCCGCCTTGCGGACAGCCGCAAAGCCAGCCGCAAGTATGCGCGCAGCCGTGCGGGGGGCAAGGGTGGCTGGATCACACGGGCGGAAGATTTCATCTCGGCCAGGTTTCACCTGAGCATGGCGGATTTCAACAAGAGGACGGCGTCATGGGGTTGATGGAACGGGTGTTGAGCCTTGTCTTTGGGGGCGGGCAGAACGTGGTGCGCGACACCGTCGAGGTGTTTCGGGAGAATGCGGAAGGCGGAGCCAAGCGCGCCTCTGACTTGCAAGGCAAGGCTTTGGCGCAGTTCGGGGCCGAGTTTGCCGTGGCCCGGCGGGGCCGGTTTGACCGGTTCATGGATGGGTTGAACCGCCTGCCACGGCCCGCACTGGCGCTGGGGACGCTGGGGCTGTTTGTCTCGGCCATGGTGGCGCCCTTGTGGTTTTCCGAACGCATGCAGGGAATTGCGCTGGTGCCGGAGCCGCTGTGGTGGCTGCTGGGGGTGATCGTGTCCTTCTACTTTGGTGCCCGGCATCAGTTGAAAGCACAGGAGTTCCAGCGCGGGCTGGTGGGGTCGATGGCGCGGGTGCCGGAAGTGCTGGAGAATATCGAGGCGATCCGCGCGCTGGATCGCAGCGCTGATGCGCCTGCACCGCAGACCCAACCGGCAGAGCCTGCGCCAGTGATGCTGTCAAAGATTGTGCCGGTTGTGGCGCAGCACCCGGTCTGGCATCCGCAGGGCAATGCCGCGTTGGATGCGTGGAAGGCCGCGCGCCGCTGACTGCGACGCTTTGCGCACCAACGGATGCGTGAGGTCTATGGCGCGGATGCGCCATGCGGCATATACTAGCGGGTATGATTACAGAACTTGGTCACTTCGCCCTGATCCTCGCCTTTTTGGTCGCCATCGTGCAGATGGTGGTCCCCATGATTGGAGCCCAGAAACGATGGGGTTCCTGGATGGCCGTGGCAGAACCTGCGGCGAATGCCCAGTTCGCGCTGACGCTGGTGTCCTTCGGGGCGCTGATGTACGCCTTCATCGTCTCCGATTTCAGCCTGCAACTGGTTGTGGCCAACAGCCATTCGGCCAAGCCGATGCTCTACAAGATCAGCGGCACATGGGGGAATCACGAAGGGTCGATGCTGCTTTGGGTGCTGATCGTGACGCTCTTTGGCGCGATGGCAGCGTGGTTTGGCGGCAATCTGCCACCCGGCCTGAAGGCGCGGGTGCTGTCGGTGCAATCGGCCATCGGGGTGGCGTTTTTTGCGTTTATCCTGTTCACCTCAAACCCCTTCATCCGGTTGGAGACACCGCCCTTTGACGGGCAGGACCTGAACCCGCTGTTGCAGGACCCCGGTTTGGCCTTCCATCCGCCGTTCCTGTACCTTGGCTATGTGGGCCTCAGCATGGCGTTCAGCTTTGCTGTGGCGGCCCTGATCGAAGGCCGTGTGGATGCCGCTTGGGGCCGCTGGGTGCGGCCCTGGACGCTGGCGGCTTGGGTGTTTCTGACCATCGGCATCGCGCTGGGGTCCTGGTGGGCCTATTACGAATTGGGCTGGGGCGGTTTCTGGTTCTGGGACCCGGTTGAGAATGCGTCGTTCATGCCTTGGCTGCTGGCTGCCGCACTCCTGCACTCCGCCATAGTGGTGGAGAAACGCGAGGCGTTAAAAAGCTGGACGATCCTGCTGGCGATCCTCGCCTTCGGCTTTTCGCTGATCGGGACGTTTATTGTCCGCTCTGGTCTGCTGACCTCCGTGCATGCCTTTGCCAATGACCCGGAGCGGGGCATCTGGATCCTGCTGATCATGGGCTTCTTCATGGGGGGCGCGCTGGTGCTGTTTTCGATCCGCGCGGGCGTGATGGAGGCGAAAGGCGTCTTCAGCCTTGCCAGCCGTGAATCGGCGCTGGTGATGAACAACCTGCTGCTGGCGGTGTCCTGCTTTGTGGTCTTCGTGGGCACCATGTGGCCACTGGTGGCGGAGATGTTCTTTGACCGTAAGCTGAGCGTCGGGCCACCGTTCTTCAACGCGGCCTTCACCCCCTTCATGGTGGCGCTTGGGCTGATCCTGCCGGTGGGCTCTGTGCTGCCGTGGAAACGCGCGCGGCTGCTGAAGGCGATGAAACCGCTGCGCTATGTCTTTGTGCTGGCGATTGCGGTGGGCGGTCTGGCCTTTGCCATGCAGACGGGCCGCAGCCTGATTGGGCCGATTGGCATGTTCCTGGCGGCGTGGATCCTGATGGGCGTGGTGATGGAACTGGCCCAACGCACCGGGCGGGGCGACAACCGTCTGGCGCGGCTCACGCGCCTGCCGCGCGCCGATTGGGGCAAGGCGGTGGCGCATGGCGGTCTGGGGATCACCATGGCGGGCGTGGCCGGTCTGACGGCCTGGACCATTGACGACATCCGGGTGGCGCAGATTGATCAGCCGTTCAGCGTGGGCAGCTATGAGCTGACGCTCCAGTCGGTGGAAGAGGTGCGCGGACCGAACTATCTGGCAACGCGGGCGGAGATCCTGCTGACCCAGGGCGGCGATGTGGTCGCGCAGCTGGTGCCGGAGAAACGGTTCTACCCGGTGGCGCAGATGCCCACGACTGAAGCGGCGATCGACTATGACCTGGCGCGGGACGTCTATGTGGTGATTGGCGATCAGCAGTCGAACGGCGGCTGGACGGTGCGGACCTACATCAAGCCGTTGACCAACTGGATCTGGATCGGCTCCGCGCTGATGGCATTTGGTGGTTTGCTGAGCCTGAGTGACAGACGCTTCCGCGTGGCGGCAGGCGCGCGCAAGTCATCGGCCACACCGGTGCCGGCAGAGTGAGGCGGCTCGCGCTGATCCTGATGCTGCTGGCCACGCCGCTGGCCGCGGTGCAACCCGATGAGATCCTGGATGATCCGGTGCTGGAAGAACGCGCGCGCGAACTGTCCAAGGGGTTGCGCTGTCTGGTGTGCCGTAATGAGAGCATTGATGAAAGCGACGCAAGCCTTGCGCGCGACCTGCGGCTTTTGGTGCGCGAACGTCTGGTGGCGGGCGATACGGACGATGAAGCAGTGGAATTCATCGTCGCGCGGTATGGGGAGTTTGTGTTGCTGAACCCGACCGTGTCAGGCGCCAATTGGCTGCTGTGGGGCGCGGGGCCGCTGATGCTGCTGCTGGCCGGTGGTGGCGGGTTGGTGTACCTGCGTGGCCGGGCAAGGGCCAAACCCGTCACGGAAGCGCCCCTCAGCGCGGAAGAGCAGGCGCGGCTGGACGATATTCTCAAGCAATAGTGCTGTGGGCTGCGTGACGTGCGGTTTCGCTGGCCCTGCCAGCGGCATTTGCTATCAAGGGGCAACGCTAAAGAGGATATCACGCCCATGGAATACCAGACCATCACCTATGAGGTTGCGCAGGACATCGCGGTTCTGACCCTGAACCGTCCTGACAAGATGAATGCCCTGACCACGCAGATGCGTGCAGAGGTGGCCCATGCCGCCGCACAGGCGGGCAAGGACGCGCGGGTGCTGGTGATCACGGGGGCGGGCAATGCCTTTTGTTCAGGGCAGGATCTGGGGGACCGGGCAGACGCGGCCTCGGTCGATCTGGAACGCACGCTGCGCGATGAATATGCGCCGATGCTGCATGCGATCATCAACTGCCCGGTGCCGACGATTGCCGCGGTGAACGGACCCGCAGCAGGGGCAGGGGCCAACCTTGCGCTGGCTGCGGATGTGGTTTTTGCGACGGAAAGCGCCTATTTCCTGCAAGCCTTCACACGCATCGGCCTGATCCCGGATGCGGGCGGCACCTATACGCTGCCGCGCCAGATGGGCACGGCCAAGGCGATGGGCGCGGCGCTGTTTGCCGACAAGATCAGCGCGCGGCAGGCCGATGACTGGGGCATGATCTGGGAAGCGGTGCCTGACGCGCAGTTTGAGGCCCATTGGAAGGCCAAGGCGGCGCATCTGGCCTCCGGGCCCACAGCGGCCTACCGCGCCGCGAAAGAGGTCATTCGCGGCTCCTGGGACAACACGCTGGAAGAGCAACTGGCGCTGGAAGCGCGCGAGCAGGGCAAATGCGGTGCCTCACGCGATTTCAAGGAAGGCGTGATGGCGTTTACGCAAAAGCGGCCTGCATCCTTCGAAGGCCGGTAAGCGCGCTTTGCTCCGGTCGATGCCGGGGTCAGACGTGACGCTCAACCAGCAAGACGTCCTCAGCAGACGGCGCAGGGCCAGTGGCCCGCGCCACGACAGCCACGGCAATCCCATCGGCCAGCACGGTGTGCACGGTGCCTGAGACCTGTTTGATGGTGATTTCCGGGGGCGTCTGGCCTTTGTCAAACACAACGGCCACATGATCGCATTTCTGCGTGGCGTCTGGCACAAGAAGGCCCTGCGGAACGGGGGCCTTGGCATCATTCATCGGATAGACGGCAGTGGCGGTGTCCCAGCGCAGGCCGGGCAAGATCACTTGCTTGTTCATGTTTCTGACCTCTGACGGCGCATCTGCGCCTGTGCGGCCACACGGGCCTTGCGGTCTTCATTCCGTTTCAGCAGCGTCAATAACGCTGCCCCTACAAACATCCCTGCGACAAACAACGCCGCGTCCAGCCCCAACATGACCAATACCCCCTAATCAATACTGAATCAGTAATGCCTGATATTGGACTCGGTCAAGCAGCGGGGGGTGATTGTCGGGGCCTCAGAAACAATGACACAATTTGGCCCTTATTCACGGGTTCGTGTTTCGGATCGTGAAAAGGCGGGGGAAACAATCGCGGGGAAATCGCGGCATTGTTCAGGTCTGTATCTGGTGGTTAATGGGTTGATTCGGAACAGATGTTGTAGCCACTCGGGGAACGCGAAACGCCTCGCGTTTCAGGCGGGGCGGTTTTCCTGCTCTGTCATGGCGCGGCCCGCTCCGCCCCTTTCGC
>Ga0160419_100034_pt1 | contig 84209 bp, 71 predicted proteins | sample CelAP2metagpilot_2_FD_108196 | JGI IMG/M metagenome (GOLD analysis project Ga0160419, IMG submission 108196) | Phycosphere-associated microbial communities from Cellana algal ponds in Kailua-Kona, Hawaii, USA - Cellana AP2-4-25 metagenome pilot ...
CGCCAGCAGAAGCCGAGGCAAACTTCTATGCGGCTCTGGAAAAATCAGACATGGCCGCGTAACTAAGATCAATCAGCCTCCGGCAAACCCGGCGCGGTTCAGTTTCGCTGAGTGGGTGCTAACTCCGTAGAGATAAAATCTGCGGTGGAAAGGTCCGAATTCTCAAAAGATACACCGTTGATAGTAGCGCTCTCGAACTGGGCATCTTCAAGCCTTGACCCCTCAAATACAACGTTACGTAGATCAGAGAAGCGGAAGGTAGCCTGTTCGAAATTTGACCGGGTCAGATCAGCATCTACGAGAGTTGATCTATCGAATTTCGCTCTGGAGAAATTTAACCGTGAAAGGTCCGCATTCATCAGATCAGCGTCGCTTAAGTCAATACTCTCGAAAAATCGGGAAGTTTTTGGATCGTCTCTGAAGTCTTCTGGTAGCAAATCAAAAAAATTCACACCGGACAAATCCGGCCGAAAGACAACTCGCTTTCGACGTTTATTCCAAGGCTTAACGCCTTCTTTTAACCACTCAAAATGCCATGCGTTGGCCATTAACCGAATTCGCTTTATTGGAGTCCTGCTACAACTGTGCGTTGTCACGCTTTTAAGTCAAGTGATTTGCTTTTCTCTAAAAAAATGAGCCCCGTCGGTTGGCGGGGCTCACTGTTCAGAAAACAGAACTTTTAAGGTCCTTAAAGCCCGGTGCTCACGTCAATCGTGTTACCTTCTTCCAAGGTAACATACGCCTTCTTGACGTCCTTGCGCTTGCCCAACTGGCCGCGGAAGCGTTTGACTTTGCCTTTGGTGATCGTCGTGTTGACCGCCTTCACCTTCACACCAAAGAGGGCTTCAACAGCCTCTTTGATCTGGGGTTTGTTGCTGTCGATGGACACTTCGAACACAACCGCGTTGGCCTCGGAGGCCATGGTTGCTTTCTCAGTGATGATGGGCTTGCGGATCACGTCGTAGTGTTCGTGCTTGGCGCTCATTTCAAACGGGCCTCCAATGCTTCGACACCTGCTTTGGTGATCACCAGAGTGTCACGCTTGAGGATGTCATATACGTTTGCGCCCATTGTCGGCAGGATATCCAGACCTTCGATGTTGCGCGCGGCTTGGGCGAAGTGCTCGTTCACGCTTGCGCCGTCGATGACCAGCGCACGTTTCCACCCAAGGGAGGAGACCTGCTTGGCCAGTGCGGCGGTTTTGCCTTCGGAAGCGGCTTCGTCGATGATGACAAGCTGACCGGCTTTCGCCTTGGCGGACAGCGCGTGCTTGAGACCCAGCTTGCGGAATTTCTTGGTCAGCTCGTGACCGTGGCTGCGCACTTTGGGACCCTTGTAGACACCACCGCCGCGGAAGATCGGTGCAGAGCGCGCGCCGTGGCGTGCGCCGCCGGTGCCCTTCTGGCGATAGATCTTCTTGGTGGAGTAGCTCACTTCGGAGCGCGTCTTGACCTTGTGGGTCCCGGCCTGTGCGTTGTTACGCTGCCAGCGGACGACGCGGTGCAGGATGTCGGCGCGTGGCTCAAGACCAAACAGGGCCTCGTCCAGATCTACCGAACCGGCTTTGCCGCCGTCGAGTTTGATGACATCGAGTTTCATGCGTCACCTTCTTTCTTGTCTGCATCGTCAGCGGCAGGCTCATCAGAACCTTCGGCTGCGATTTCTGCTTCGGCTGCTTTCAGCGCTTCGGCTTCGGCGGCGGCCTGCTCTTCTGCAAGGCGTGCGGCCTCTGCTTCAGCTTCGGCGGCGGCTGCGGCGGCTGCTTCTTCGGCGGCTTTTTCAGCTTCCCTGGCTGCGGAGGCCAGAGCAGCGGGCAGGATCGCATTCTCAGGGAACGGCTTTTTCACCGCGTCCTTGACGGTGACCCAACCGCCTTTGGAGCCGGGAACAGCGCCTTTGACCATGATCAGGCCACGGCCCACGTCGGTTTTCACGACCTGAAGGTTCTGCGTGGTGACACGGGCAGCGCCCATGTGACCGGCCATTTTCTTGCCTTTGAAAACCTTACCGGGATCCTGACACTGGCCGGTGGAGCCGTGCGAACGGTGAGAGATCGACACACCGTGTGTGGCGCGCAGACCACCGAAGTTGTGGCGCTTCATCGCACCGGCAAAGCCTTTACCGATGGAGGTGCCTGCAACATCAACGAACTGACCCTCGAAATAGTGGGCCGCGATGATCTCTTCGCCCACGGGCAGCATCGCATCCGCGTCCACGCGGAATTCTGCGACCTTGCGCTTGGGTTCCACCTTGGCAGCGGAGAAGTGGCCGCGCATGGCTTTGGAGGTCCGCTTGGCTTTCGCCGTGCCTGCACCAAGCTGAACGGCGGTATAGCCGTCCTTCTCGGGCGTGCGTTGAGCGACGACCTGAAGATTGTCGAGCTGAAGAACGGTCACAGGGATCTGTTTGCCGTCTTCCATGAACAGGCGGGTCATCCCCACCTTTTTTGCAATAACGCCTGAGCGCAACATATCTATTACCCTCCGACTATTATGACTGCAGCTTGATCTCGACGTCCACACCAGCGGCGAGGTCGAGCTTCATCAGCGCGTCCACGGTCTGGGGGGTCGGATCAACGATATCCAGCAGACGCTTGTGCGTGCGGATTTCGAACTGGTCACGGGATTTCTTGTCAACGTGGGGACCACGCAGAACGGTGAATTTCTCGATTTTGTTGGGCAGCGGGATCGGACCCCGGACAGAAGCGCCTGTGCGCTTGGCTGTATTGACGATTTCCTGAGTGGAGGCGTCAAGCACCCGGTAATCAAACGCCTTGAGGCGAATGCGGATGTTCTGGCTTTGAGCGGCCATGTGCATATCCCTTTAGATTAGGGCTTCAAACGGATTGGAAGGCCGTGCTCATCACGGGCTTCGTCGCGTCGGTATTTTAAGGTTCAGGGGCATGTGCCGGGCTGAACTCGTGTGCCTTTAGAGGGAAGCGTCTGGGTTGGCAAGGGATTCTTTTGTGGAGGCGTTGCTGGATGGGCTGACGCCCATACGAGAGGCGCTGCCTCTCGTGCTCTCCGGGATATTTAGGGAGAAAAGATGGGGGAGTGGGGTCAGGTGGTTTTGCCGCTGTTGCCCAAGCGGATGCCTTTGCGGATTTTGGTGTAGGGGAGGGTTTCCAAGTGGCAGGGGTTTGCGCCGGGGCTTTCGGCAAAGAGGATGCGGTCGGTGATGCGCAGGTAGTCGGCCATGAAATGCACACCGGATTTGACGCAGACGATGGCGTGGTCTTTGGGTTCGATGCCGACGACGCGGAACATTTCCTGATCGGCGTTCTGGCCACGGCGGCTGCCGACGACGACGGTGACACCGGTGTTGAGGATCTGCAGGCGCGCGACGGGGCCGAGGTGGGCGGTGGCGCCGCCGAACATCGGGCCGGTGAAGTCGAAGATGCCGTCGGAGAGGGCTTCGACTTTGACGCGGACGTCGAGGGGCTTTGAGTATTGGTTGAAGGCACCGCCGATAGAGACGTCTATCTCAGCCCCCTGCCCCGCAGCGTGGGCCGCGGCTGCGGTTTTGGGGTCATAGAGCATGGAGAGCACGGCGTCGGGAACATCATTTTCGATGAGCGCGCGCAGCACACCCGTGGTGTCGCCCGTGCCGCCTGCGCCGGGGTTGTCTTGCGGGTCAGCGATGACAACGGGAGATTTGAGCGTCATGGCGCGGGCGACACAAGGCACGGCTTTTTCAAGCCGGGCGTCGAATTGGTCTTCTGCGGCGAGGATGGCCGCGGCGATCTGGTCAACGACGGCTTGTGCTGTTGCCGGGTCGGGATCGTAGGCAAATATCGCGGGGCCGCAGTCGGGGATGTCAGCGGGCGGGAAGCCCATGGCGATGTCAGCAGAGGTGACATTGAGAGCGTCGAGGGCGGCGTAGATGGATTTCGCGGGTTCGAACTCCGTCGATTGGGCGGTGATCGGCAGGAGGAGGTCGACCTGTTTGTAGGCCTTCGCGAGAGGGCCTTGCAGCAGGCGGTCCAGCAGATGGGCGGCGCGTGCGCCGGTGTCGGCCAGATCGGTGTGGGGGTAGGTGCGGTAGAGGGTGACACCATCCGTGAGGTCAGAGACCGGTTTGGAGAGGTTGCCGTGCAGATCGAAGCTGACCACGAAAGGCACGTCGGGGCCGATGACCTTGCGCACGCGGGCGATGATTTCAGCTTCGGCGTCGTCATGGGCGCGGGTGACCATCGCGCCATGCAAGTCGAGGTAGACGGCATCGGGGTTGCTGTCCGTGATGGCCTGAACGATGTCGCCGACAATGGTCTCGAACGCCTCTTCTTCCACATAGCCGCCCGGTTCGGCACCACACCACAGGATCGGGATCATCTCGTGTTTGCAGGCGGCCATGAAACCCGAAAGAGGGATATTGAGGCCACGCATGGTCTCGTGAAGCGCCGCGCCACGGGTCAGGGCGGGCCATGATCCGCCGGTCTGGAAGGTTTCCAGCGTGGTTGGGAAGGGGGCGAAGGTGTTGGTTTCATGCTGGAAGCCAGCAACAGCGACGCGGGTCATTGGGTGACCTCTCCGCCAAGGACAGTCGCCACGACGTCGATATCGCGCAGCGCCATGGGATCGACGGCAAGCGGGTCTTCGGCCAGCACGCAGAAATCGGCATGTTTGCCGGTCTGGATCGAGCCGACCTCGTGATCGAGTTTCAGCACATGCGCAGCTCCAAGTGTGATGCAATGGAGCGCTTGCGGCACGGTGATCTGTTGAGAGGTGCCCAGCACCCTGCCCGTCTCCGTCACCCGGTTCACAACCGCCCAGGCCGTCACCAGCGGGGCCATCGGTGTGACCGGCGCATCGGAATGGATGGCGAATTCATTGTCAAAGATATCAACCGCGTCGCGACAGGCATTCATGCGCGATGCGCGGTCGGGACCGACCGTCCTGGTCCAGTGGATGTCACCAAAGTAATGGATGTGATTGCCGAAGATGTTGCAGGTCAGGCCCAGCGCTTTCATGCGTTTGAACTGGTCGCGGCCCGCGAGTTGCACATGTTCCAGCGTGTGACGCAGATCGGGATTGGGGTATTTCAGCATGACCTCTTCGTAGACTTCGATCGTCATTTCGGAAGCGGCGTCGCCGTTGGTATGGATATGGGTCTTCACGCCGGCCTTGTGCAGCGCCTCCACCGCACGGCGGAAGTGATCAAGGTCCATGTTCCAGATGCCGTTGTCTTCTCCGGTCATGTAGCCCGGCGCTTTCAGCTTGGCGGTGAAGCCCTGAATGGCCCCATCGGTGAACAGCTTTGCACGCCCAAGCGACAGTTTGTCTGTGGACCGTGCCCGCAGGGCGACGGCGCGGGCGGCTTCGGCTTCGGGGTCGCCGACCATGGCGTTCATGATGGGCACATAACGGGCCGGAAACGCCGGGTCATGCACGACCCGTTCGATCATGCTGACCTCCTCTTCCGGCAGGTCCGACAGCAGTTCCGCCACCGTGGTCACCCCGCAAAGCCGCGCGACCTGACCGTAGGCGCGCAGGCTGGCTTCGTTGGCCATGTTCAGGAAATTACATCCACTTGCATTTATCATCGGCGTCATCGCCGCAAATTCCTGCAGCTCACCGTTGGGGGTGCCGTCGGGGCCTTTCATCACCCCTTCGATGTTTGTACCTGCATCGAAACCGGCCATTGCCAGCGCGGCAGAATTGGTCGTCATCAGATGGAAATTCGAGTGCAGCACAACCACCGGATGGTCGGTGGAGACCTGATCAAGATGCGCCTTGTCAAACCGGCGACCTTGCAGGAAGTTCGGGTCCAGCCCCCAGCCGATGACCGGCTCACCCTTGGGTGTTTCAGCAGCGACCTGCGCCAGCCGGGCGATGATCGCGTCGTAGTCGCCAACCCCCTCCCACAGGCGGCCATTGGGGTCTTTTCTGGCGTAATGCCCACAGTATGTATGATCCCAGATGCCCCCGGCAGAAACATGGGCGTGCGCTTCGATCAAGCCGGGGAGAATCACGTGGGCTGCAAAGCGGTCATCCAGCGTCGCCTCCCCCCAGCCGTCCGCGCAATCAGGGCCACCCACCGCCAGCACACGGCCGTCACGCACAGCGATATGCGTGGCCTCGGGCCGGTTTGGGTCCATCGTTATAACCTTTGCAGCGCTGTATACAGTGATCATTCGGGAGGGTCCTTCGGCCTGGTGCCGCACAAAAAGGCGGTTCGTTCTGAGAAAGCAAAAATCGTTTGCACGCGATTGACAAGCTGTATCCAGCCGTGCCTGATTACCCATGCGTAAACCAAATAAGTGAAAACGCAACAATAGGGAGAATACATATGCTTGGATGGATCAAGCGCCGGAGCCTGCTTGCAGCAGTGCTTGCGGTCCCGCTCGCGATGGGGGCAATGCCCACGGTCGCACAGGCGGAAACAACACTGCGGGTCATTCCGCATGCGGACCTCAAGAACCTCGATCCGATCTGGACCACCGCGTATATCACGCGGAACCATGGGTACATGATCTATGACACGTTGTTCGCGATGGACGAAGACTTCAAACCACAGCCACAGATGGTCGACACATGGTCCACTTCCGATGATGGCCTTGTCTGGACATTTGTGCTGCGCGACGGGCTGAAGTTCCATGACGGCGCGCCGGTCACGGCGACGGACGTGGTTGCCTCGCTTGAGCGTTGGGGCAAGCGCGACGGGATGGGCCAGCAGCTGATGGCAAACACCGCCAGCCTTGAAGCGCAGGATGACAAGACCGTTGTTCTGACACTCGCCAACGAATATGGCCTTGTGCTTGAATCAATTGGGAAAATCTCTTCCAACGTGCCGTTCATCATGCCAGCGCGCGTCGCAGCAACGGACCCGTTTGAGCAGATCACAGACTTCACCGGCTCCGGTCCTTTCGTCTTTGAAGCGGATCAGTGGGTGCCCGGCAGCAAGGTGGTCTACACCAAATTCGCCGACTACGTGCCACGTGAAGAGCCCGTCTCTGCCGCATCAGGTGGCAAGATTGCCAAGGTGGACAAGGTCGAATGGACCTATTTCCCTGACCAGACAACAGCGATGAACGCGCTGATGGCGGGTGAGATCGACTTCTTCGAGGCACCTGCCAACGATCTGGCACCGCTGCTCGACGCCAACCCCGACATCACGGTCGAGGTCAACGATCCGCTGGGCAACGTAGGCTTTGCCCGCTTCAACCACCTGCTGCCGCCCTTCGACAATGCAGAGGTCCGCCGTGCGGCGCTGATGGCGATGAAGCAGGAAGACTACATGGCCGGTGCCGTGGGTGATCCTGCCTTCTGGAAAACCTGCCATTCGGTGTTCCCATGCGGCACGCCGCTGGACAACGATGTGGGTTCCGACGTGATGTCCACGGGCGATATCGACAAGGCCAAAGAGGCGCTTGCCGCTTCCGGCTATGATGGCACACCCGTCGTTATCATGCAGCCAACGGACATTCCGATCCTCTCCGCGTTCTCGCTGATCACAGCGGAAAAGCTGCGTGACACGGGTTTCGAGGTTGAAGTGCAGGCGATGGACTGGTCCACGCTGACCTCTCGCCGGGCGCTGCGTGATCCTGTCGCTGATGGCGGCTGGAACATGTTCCACACATGGTGGATCGGTGCGGACGTGATTGACCCAATGGCGATTGCCTTCTCCGGCAACCCGGAGGCGGGTTGGTTCGGCTGGGCGGAAGACGCTGAATTGGAAACAGCGCGGACGGCCTTTGCCGTTGCCGGTTCTGCCGATGAGAAAGCCGAGATCGGCGCCAAGGTGCAGGAGCGCCTCTGGGCGATCGGTGCTTCCGGTCACCTGGGCCAGTTCTTTACTCCTGTTGCCTACCGCAACAATGTGAAGGGCCTGATCAAGTCTCCGGTGCAGTTCTTCTGGAACATTGGTCTGGAGTAATCTGACCTACGTGCGGCGCGGGTCCTGACCCGCGCCGCACTTGCTGTGTTTTTTTCACAATCCGTTCGGGGGAATTCATGACGCGCTACATCACCATGCGTGTGCTTTCGACCATACCAGTCATGATATTGGTAGCGCTTTTTGTATTCCTGATGCTGCGGCTCGCGCCCGGCGATCCGGCATCGGTCATCGCGGGGGATTATGCCACCGCCGAAGATGTTGAACGCATCCGCGAACAGCTTGGCCTTTCTGATCCCATTGTCGTGCAGTTTGTCCGCTGGGTCGGATCACTGGCACAGGGCAATCTGGGGGTGTCGATCTTTTCCGGCAAACCCGTGACCGAGCTGATCGGTCAGCGGCTTGAGCCCACGTTGCTTCTGGCATTGACCACGATCACCTTTGCGGTGGCGGTTGCGGTGCCACTGGGCACGTTGGCGGCATTCCGGTCGGGATCACTGATTGACCGCTTTGTGATGCTGTTCTCCGTCAGCGGCTTTTCGATACCCGCCTTCGTGATGGGCTATATTCTGATCTACGTCTTCGCGATGCAGCTACAGATCTTACCCGTCCAAGGCTACAAATCCCCCTTTTCCGAAGGGATAGGGCCGTTCTTTTACCATATCACCCTCCCCTCGCTCACGTTGAGTGTGATCTTCATCGCGCTGATTGCGCGGATGACGCGGGCCTCGGTGATTGAGGTTCTGGAAGAGGATTACATCCGCACAGCCCGCGCCAAGGGCCAGTCGGAGTTCAAGATCCTCATGCGCCACGGGCTGCGCAACGCCGCTGTGCCGGTGGTCACGGTGATCGGCATCGGCATCGCATTGCTGTTGGGCGGCGTGGTTGTGACCGAGAGCGTGTTCAACATCCCCGGCCTGGGACGGCTGGTGCTGGATGCGGTGCTGGCGCGAGACTACCCGATCATTCAGGGGCTGATCCTGTTCTTCAGCTTCATCTACATCTTCATCAATCTGCTGATTGACCTCAGCTATACGCTGCTTGACCCAAGGATCCGGTACTGATGAGCGATCAAGCCACACTCCCGACCGAACCGACGGCCGCCGCAGAAGCCGCCAAGGACATCAGCCTTGCCCGAATTGCCTTGCGCAATCGCGGCGTGTTCTGGGGCGGCGCGATCCTGATCCTGATCGCCCTATTCGCGGTCTTCGGGCCGTTCTTCACCCTCGACCCGATGGAGCTGAACCCGACCAACCGGTTGAAACCACCGGGTGGGGCGGGGACCTTCGGCACCGATATGCTGGGGCGTGATGTCTATTCACGGGTCGTCAGTGGTGCGCGGGTGTCGCTGATTGTTGGGCTGGTCGTGGCGGTTGTCGCCGTGGCTGTTGGCCTGTTTCTGGGGCTGATTGCAGGCTACATCCGGCTGGCGGATGCGCTGATCATGCGGTTGATGGATGGTCTGATGTCGATCCCCGCAATCCTGCTGGCCATCGCGTTGATCGCACTATCGGGTGCGACGTTGGGTACGGTGGTGCTGGCCATCGTGATCCCTGAAATACCGCGTGTGGTGCGGCTTGTCCGCTCGGTCGTGCTGACCGTGCGGGAGGAGCCTTATGTGGAGGCGGCCATCTCCGCGGGCACCCGCGTGCCGACCATTCTGGTGCGTCACGTCTTGCCCAACACCATCGCGCCGCTGATCGTGCAGGCCACGTATATCTGCGGCTCAGCCATGCTGACGGAATCCATTCTGGGCTTTCTGGGCGCGGGCATCCCGCCCGAAATCCCATCCTGGGGCAACATCATGTCTGAAGGGCGCACGTTCTTTCAGCTGACCCCCTGGATCATCTTCTTCCCCGGCATCTGTCTGGCGGTGACCGTGCTGGCGGTGAACGTTGTGGGTGACGGATTGCGCGACACCCTAGATCCCCGCATTGCAAGGAACATGCGCTGATGAGCATTCTCGAGGTAGACAACCTGACCGTCAAACTGCCTGACGGTGCAGACCGCCCCTTTGCCATCGAAGGCGTGACCCTGCATGTCGACAAGGGTGAAATCCTGTGCGTCGTGGGCGAAAGCGGATCGGGCAAATCCGTCACCGCGTTTTCCGTGATGGGCCTTGCGGACAAGCGCGCACTGACGCCGGTGTCTGGCGCGATCAGGCTGGATGGTGAGGACATTCTCAACGCGACAGACGCACGCCTGCGCAAGCTGCGGGGCGAGAAGATGGGCATGATCTTTCAGGAACCCATGACCGCGCTGAACCCGGTTCTGCGCGTGGGCGACCAGATCTCGGAGATGTTGGAGATCCACACCAACATGTCCCAGTCGCAGCGCAAGGAACGTGTGATCGCCGCGATGAATGACGTCAGCCTGCCCGATCCTGAAAAGATGTACCGCTCCTATCCGCACCAGTTGTCCGGCGGGCAGCGCCAGCGGATCATGATCGCCATGGCCCTCACGCTGGAACCGCAGTTGCTGATCGCGGATGAGCCGACAACGGCGCTCGACGTGACCACGCAGGCGCAGATTCTGGCGCTGATCAAGGACATTCAGAAACGCAAGGGCATGGGGGTGATGTTCATCACCCATGATTTCGGCGTGGTGGCAGAGATCGCTGACCGCGTCGCAGTGATGAAATACGGGCAAATCGTGGAACAGGGCACCGTGGACGAAGTGCTGCACGCGCCCAAGGATGACTACACCAAAATGCTGATCGCGGCGGTGCCGTCGATGACGCCGCCCAAACGCGAACCCGCAACCGGCGACAAGGCGCTCAGCACCGATGATCTGGTCAAGGTCTATGGCACGCCCGGATTGCTGGGCACAGGCCGCGTGGTGAAGGCCGTGCAGGAAGTGGACCTGACCGTGCGGCGCGGCGAAACGCTGGGTATTGTGGGCGAAAGCGGATCGGGCAAATCGACCGTCGCGCGCTGTATCATGCGGCTGATTGATCCCACCTCCGGCGAAGTGTTGATCAACGGGGAAAACATCGCGACCCTCAAAGAAGGCCAACTGCGTCCGCACAGGCGCGACATCCAGATCGTCTTTCAGGACCCGTACCGGTCCCTCAATCCCCGACGGACTGTGGGACAAAGTATCGTGGAAGGCCCGATGAACTATGGGATCAGCGCAGCCCAAGCCCATGAGCGGGCAGCCGAACTGATGCGCGTTGTTGGTTTGTCGCCCGATGCGCTGGATCGTTTCCCGCACCAGTTCTCCGGCGGGCAACGACAGCGGATTTGCATCGCCCGTGCGTTGGCGATGGAACCGATGATCCTGATCGCGGATGAGGCCGTATCGGCTTTGGATGTGTCCGTGCAGGCGCAGGTGCTGGATCTCTTGGATGACGTGCGTCAGAAGTTTGATCTGGCGATGCTGTTCATCACCCACGATCTGCGGGTCGCGGCGCAGATTTGCGACCGTATTCTGGTGATGAACAAAGGCGAAGTGGTAGAGACCGGACCCACAGCAGACGTCTACGCAAACCCACAACATGAATATACGCGCGCATTGCTCAAGGCGGCTCCCGGTGCCGCGCTTTGATCTGACGGTTCAATCTGGGTTTGATCGTGCGACGTACACCCAGCGGCAGGCGCAGCGCCAGACGGCGATGGTCCTGACGCTTGAGCGTGGTATTGCAACGGGTGGAGGCATCATGCTGCATGAAGAGAGTATCGCGATACACGAAAGCGGTGCGGCGTACCTTTCCACCCGTCCCGGTCCGGAGATGATCTGTCTGTGACCCCCCTGCCCTATACCCTTGACGCGGATGATCCCCAGACCCCACCCTTGGGGCTGATTGTTCTGCAAGCGGATGAAACGCTGGAAGGGGACATGCGCACGACGCTGCGCGATGATCCAACTCCACTTTATGTCACCCGCATTCCAAGCGCACCGACCGTGACAACAGAGACGCTTGGTGCGATGTCCACCGCGCTGGAGGCAGCGGCACGCCTGCTGCCATCAAGCAGACCCTACCGGGTCATCGGGTACGGGTGCACTTCTGCCAGTGCGGTCATCGGCTCAGACAAGGTTGAGCGGATTGTGCAGAACGCATCAGAGGTCGCACATGTCACGAACCCCCTGCGCGCAGCTATTGCCTGCGCAGCGCATCATGGCATTTCGAAACTCGCGCTGATTTCCCCCTACATCGCAGAGGTGAACGTGCCGCTGCGCGCGGCCTTTGCCGAGGCCGGTCTGAGCACGGATGTCTTCGGCACTTTCGGCGAGGCGGAAGAAGCAAAGGTGGCGCGCATCGATGCGGCATCGCTGATCACATCTGCGCTGAAGCTGGGCGCGGACAAGGCAGTGGAGGGCGTTTTCCTGAGCTGCACGAACCTGCGCACCCTTGGCGTGATTCCCCATCTCTCTGCGCAATTGGGCAAACCTGTTCTGTCCAGCAATCAGGCATTGGCCTGGCATATGCAGCAGTTGAACCGGCAGCCCTGACGAGCTGATAGCGCAAACTGGCCTGAAGCCCCGCAAGAATCTGGTTGCAGTCAGGTCGAAGCTTGTTACCAATACGCTAGGTCAATTGCCTATTGACCTGACTTTAAGTGCGACGGCGGGATCAACGCGCCGCGAAAGGACACAGGGAAGGAGACGCTTTGGATAATGCGTCAAACGAAGCGTTCGTTGCATTCGAACGTGTTCAGAAATCCTATGACGGTGAAAATCTGGTCGTGAAGGACCTCAATCTGTCTTTGCCGAAAGGTGAATTTCTGACGATGCTTGGGCCCTCCGGTTCTGGCAAAACCACCTGCCTGATGATGCTGGCAGGGTTTGAGACAGCAACCCACGGCGACATTCTGTTGGACGGCAAATCCATCAACAACATCCCACCGCACAAGCGCGGGATTGGCATGGTGTTTCAGAACTACGCCCTGTTCCCGCATATGACTGTTGCGGAAAACCTGTCCTTCCCGCTGGAAGTGCGCGGCATGGGCAAGTCGGAACGGGAAGAGAAAGTGAAGCGCGCGCTGGATATGGTCCAGATGGGCGACTTTGGTGGACGCCGCCCGGCGCAATTGTCCGGCGGTCAACAGCAGCGGATCGCATTGAGCCGCGCCTTGGTGTTCGAACCTGAGCTTGTTTTGATGGATGAACCACTGGGCGCGCTGGACAAACAGCTGCGCGAGACCCTGCAATTCGAGATTACCAATCTGGCGCATGAACTGGGCATCACCACCGTTTATGTGACCCACGACCAGACCGAAGCCCTGACCATGTCGGACCGCGTGGCGGTATTCGACGATGGCCGCATTCAGCAGCTGGCCCCGCCGGACAAGCTTTACGAAGAGCCGGAGAACAGCTTTGTCGCGCAGTTCATTGGCGAAAACAACACGTTGGAAGGTGTGATCAAGGAGATCAACAACGACGTGGCACTGGTTGAACTGGATGGCGGTGCCGTGATCGACGCCAAGCCCATCAATGTGACCACGGTCGGAGAACGCACCCGCGTTTCCATCCGGCCTGAGCGCGTGGAATACAACAAGGACCGCCTGAGCGCGGACGCCCATACGCTGAAAGCCGAAGTGCTGGAGTTCATTTACATGGGTGACATCTTCCGCACGCGCCTGCGCGTGGCGGGCAAGGATGATTTCGTCATCAAGACGCGCAACGCCCCCGATCAGACCCGCCTGAAACCCGGTGAACAGATCGAGATCGGGTGGTTGCCACAGGATTGCCGCGCGCTGGATGCCTGACGCATCCCCGCGCCCACACAACAAGCATGGCGGCCAAGCCCGTGCTGTCATGCTTCACGAGCCATACGGGCGTATAATGGGAGAGTAACCAATGAAACTAGCAAAGACGCTTATGGCATCAACCGCGCTGACAGTAGCAGCCGGTATGGTTGCCGCGGACGGCCACATGGCAAACGAAATGACCATTGTGAGCTGGGGCGGCGCTTATTCCAACAGCCAACAGCAAGCCTATCACAATCCATACATGGAGAAGACCGGCGTCACGATCATCAATGATGAATCCTCTGCCGAGGCTGTGGCCAAGCTGCGCGCGATGAACGAAGCCGGTAATGTGACATGGGACGTGGTCGACGTCGTTGCAGCCGACGCCATCCGCCTGTGTGACGAAGGTCTGGCGATGGAAATCGACGCGGACGAGCAGCTGGCCGCCGCACCTGACGGCACACCTGCGTCCGAAGACTTCGGCGACCTGCTGGTCTCCGACTGCTTCATCCCGCAGATCGTCTATTCCACCACATTCGGCTATCGCACAGACATGGTTGGTGACACACCACCCACGTCCGTCTGCGCGGTCTTCGACACCGAAGCCTATCCCGGCAAGCGTGCCCTGGAAAAGCGCGCGATCAACAACATGGAATGGGCGTTGATTTGTGACGGCGTTGCCAACGAAGACGTCTACGATGTACTGGAGACCGAAGAAGGTCAGCAGCAGGCGCTGGACAAGCTCGCCACCATCAAGGACGATGTGATCTGGTGGTCTGCCGGTGCGGATACGCCGCAGCTTCTGGCGGATGGTGAAGTCGTGATGGGCTCCACTTACAACGGTCGCCTGTTCTCTGTCATCGAAGAACAGAAGCAGCCGGTTGCGATGCTTTGGGACGCGCAGATCTTCGACCTTGACGGCTGGATCATCCCAACCGGTCTGTCTGACGAGCGCAAAGCACGCGCGCTGGACTACATCATGTTTGCCACAGACACACAGCGTCTGGCGGATCAGGCCAAGTACATCTCCTACGGTCCTGCGCGTGCGTCTTCCGCGCCGCTGGTCGGTCAGCACGCTGATCTGGGCATCGACATGGCGCCACATATGCCAACCGATCCAGAGAACGCCAAGAACACGTTCCTGTACAACTACGAGTTCTGGGCTGACTACCGCGACGACATTGACGCGAAATTCCAGGCGTGGCTGGCCCAATAAGCCGCGTTTGACCTGAACCCTGCTCGGGGCTGTGGCATCTGCCATGGCCCCGGGCTTCCCAAGCCGCAGCCTGTATTCATCGCTGCGCCGCCCCTCACATGCGAAGTAGGCCAGACATGACATCCAGCACCGCACCCGATACCGCGAACGATGGGCCGATGCTGGCCGCAGATGGCCGCACGTTGAAATCCAGCCTGAACCGCGCCCTGCGCCGCAGCAAACTGCGTGCGCTGATGCTGATCGCGCCGCTGTTGATTTTCGTGTTGCTGACCTTCATCGCCCCGATTGCTGACATGCTGTTCCGCTCTGTCGAGAACCAGATCGTGTCCGACACCCTGCCGCGCACCACGCAAGCGCTGGCCGATTGGGATGCGGGTGGCGATGCCCTGCCCGAAGATTCCACCTACAGAGAGCTCTACCGCGATATTTTCCTCGCCAAAGAACGCAAACTGCACACCCGCCTCGGCTCCCGCCTGAACTATGAGTTGACGGGCGTGTCCTCTCTCTTCCGGAAATCCGGCCGCAAGGTTGAGGATATGGGAGAGGTCTATCAGGATCAGTTCGAGGATCTGGACGGTTTCTGGAAGCAGGGCGAGAACTGGAATGCCTTGATGGGCGATGCCGATTGGCTGGCGGCCCAGAACGCCTGGGATGACAAATCAGACACCGCCCAGCCGCAGTTCGTTGCCAGCAGTGCGGTCAGCACCCTGTTGCCGCTGACGGCAGAGATGTTCACCCTCTACGCCGATTTTGTGCAGAACGAGGTTGAAGACAATCTGGCCAAGGAAGACCCCTGGGCGCTGATCTATTCCGCCCTGCATCAGGATCTGACAAGCGGTGCGGATGTGGCCAGCTATGCAGGTCCCGGTGCTGCGGAACTGCAAGCTGCCGCCGCGGCTGCGGGTGATTTCGAAACCGTCGTGTTCCGCGAAGCCTTTGAGGATGTGGATGAGGATTGGGGATCGCTGGATGTCTGGCAGACGCTCAAGGTCTACAGCCCGAATTTCACGTCCGGCTACTTCCTGAACTCCATTGACATGCAAAAGACCATCGACGGCCCGGAAATGCGCGACGAGAATGAGCAGCTCTATATCAAGCTCTTTATGCGCACGCTGTTCATGTCGCTGGTGATCACGGGCAGCTGTATCCTGCTGGGATATCCGGTGGGGTATATCCTTGCCAACCTGCCCGCCAAGACGGCGAACCTGCTGATGATCCTTGTGCTGCTGCCCTTCTGGACATCACTGCTGGTGCGGACCTCGGCCTGGAAGGTGATGCTGCAACAACAGGGTGTGGTGAATGATACGCTGGTATGGCTGGGCGTGGTGGCCGATGACAGCCGATTGGCGCTGATCAACAACCAGACGGGCACGATCATCGCGATGACGCATATCCTGCTGCCCTTTATGATCCTGCCACTCTATTCAGTGATGAAGACCATTCCACCGAGCTATACCCGTGCGGCGAAATCGCTGGGTGCGACGAACTGGACAGCGTTCTGGCGGGTGTACTTCCCGCAGTCGGTGCCGGGGATTGGCGCGGGGTCAATCCTCGTCTTCATCCTGTCGATTGGCTACTACATCACGCCTGAAATCGTTGGCGGCACGACGGGAACATTCATCTCCAACCGGATCGCGTATCACATCTCCAGCTCGCTGAACTGGGGGCTGGCGGCGGCACTTGGTGCCATCCTGCTGGCGGTTGTGTTGGGTCTTTATTGGGCCTACGACCGGATCGTCGGCATCGACAACGTCAAGTTGGGAGGCTGAACCATGGCCGCACTTACACCGATTTCCCGCACACCTGTTTCATTCTATGTGCCCGTGGTTGCCGCGGCCGGTGCGGTTGCAGGCCTGTTTGTCGGAACGGCGCAGGGCAACACTCTGTTAGGTGTCGTGCTGGGCGCGTTGTTCATGGCGGTGATCGCCTTTGTTGCCACACAGGTGATCAAGGCCGAAACGCCTTCGCGCTGGGGCATCGTGGTGCTGCTGGGCATTGCCGGATTCATCCTTGGCGGATTTGTTGCGGGCATCATTGGTGCGCTTTTTGGATGGTTCTTCGGCTGGTTCAGCTTTTGGCTTTACGAGGGGCGCTACCGCGCGAAAGTGGCTCCCTACCTCACCCCCGGTCAGGTGCTCTGGCATTTCACCTTCCGTGTCATCTGCGGCGCGATCCTGATCTTCCTGATCACCCCCATCCTTGTGGTCATGCCGCTGAGCTTCAATGCGGAAGATTTCTTTACCTTCACGCCGGAAATGCTGCGGTTTGATCCCGAAGGGTATTCGCTCAAACACTACCGCGATTTCTTCACCAACGCGGATTGGCAGCAGGCCCTCGCCAACTCGGTCAAGATTGCGCCTGTCGCAACCCTGCTGTCGGTCAGCTTCGGGACGCTCGCAGCCATCGGGCTGAGCCAGCCGCATGTGCCTTTCCGCCGTGCGATCATGGCGATCCTGATCTCCCCCATGATCGTGCCGCTGATCATCTCAGCCGCAGGCATGTATTTCTTTTACAGCCGCGTTGGCCTGCAAGGCACCTACATCGGCGTGGTGCTGGCCCACGCGGCCCTTGGTATTCCTTTCGTAATCATCACGGTGACAGCGACGCTTGTGGGCTTTGACAACTCGCTCACGCGGGCGGCTGCGAATATGGGTGCGGGGCCGGTGCGGACGTTCTTCAAGGTGCAGATGCCGCTCATTCTGCCCGGCGTGATCTCAGGCGGATTGTTCGCGTTCATCACTTCTTTTGACGAGGTGGTTGTGGTGTTGTTTGTCGGCTCAGCCGGGCAGAAGACCTTGCCCTGGCAGATGTTCACCGGCCTGCGCGAGCAGATCAGCCCGACCATTCTGGCGGTTGCGACGATCCTTGTGGTGGTGTCGATTGCCCTGTTGACGGTTGTGGAATTGCTGCGGCGTCGGTCAGAACGGTTGCGGGGCATGTCACCGGGCTGAGCCGGGGCGTTTTCCGGCGCGGAAAACGGTCGGAATTTGGCGCAAATTTCAACGTGTGATGCGGGCCAGTTGTCATCTTCTGACCGGATTCTGCGTCAAAATCCGCGCTCGGTCAGGTGAACTTGCGAAACAATCGGGTCTGATCGAACATCTCTTCGAGTTGTTCCATCCTGCCTCTCGTCTGCTCCCAATCGAGGTTCTGCACGGAGGAGATCATCGTCTCCGTCAACAACAGCGTCGTCGCCGCCGAATCCCAAGCCGACGGCACCATGATCCGCGCTGACAGACAGATATCCGCCAAGGGATGCACAGGCGACCGCCACTGATCCGTAAACAGGATCAGCTTGGCCCCCTTCGCATGCGCCATCTCTGCCAGTTTGAGGGTGTTGTTTTCGTACCGCCGGACGTCATAGATCACAAAGACATCCCCCTCCTGCACATCCAGCAGGTAATGCGGCCATGCGTTGGAGGTGGATTGAATATGCGTCAGGTTCGGGCGGATGACCTGCATGTGCAGGAACAGATATTCCGCCAGCGTATGCGTGATACGCCCGCCCACGATATAGAGATGCCGGTCTGCATCCCCAACGAGCGCACAGGCCGCGTCGAACCCGGCGGGGTCGATCTGTCCCAGCGTATGGCGGATGTTGTCGATCACCGCATCCGTGAACCGGTTGAGCATATGCCCCTCCGGCGCGCCATCTGTCCATGTGTCGTGCCGGGCGATAGGGTTGCGCGCCTTGGCCTTCAACTCCTCGCGCAGGGCGCTCTGAAAATCCGGATAGCCTTTGAAACCCAGCTTCTGCACCATCCGCGCAACAGTCGGGACAGAGACGTTCGCCTCCTCCGCCAATGTCGCCAGCGGGCCAAGACCTGAGGCGGGGTAGTTCTCCAGAATGGACTGCGCCAACTGCCGTTCGGCGCGCGTCAGATCATCCAGCTTTCCCTGAATGCGGTCGGAGATGGTCAGAGTTACCTCAGGCATATGCGCCTCCCGTTTGATCGAAAAAATAACACATCACATCGAGCAGTGATAAATTTTTCACAATTGTGTTGACATAAGCCGATTGAAGCAAGCACTTTCGGGTCAAGGAGATACGATGTCTGCCGCTGAACCTGATTTCCAGATCCCGCCTGTGCGAATTGTGAACCCGGCCGGTTCCTCTGCGCTGGTGCTGGTGTGTGAGCATGCCTCACCCCATATCCCGGACTGCTATGATCACCTTGGTCTGCCGCTTGAGGCCCGCAAGGCGCATATCGCCTGGGACCCCGGCGCACTGGCGGTGGCAGAGCGGTTGTCAAAGCGCCTTGATGCGACGCTTGTCGCAGGCACGCTGTCGCGGCTCTTGTATGATTGCAACCGCCCGCCGGACGCCCCCGGCGCGATGCCGGAGCGGAGCGAGGTTTTTGACATCCCCGGCAACATACAGCTGAGCGCAGAAGAGCGGGCTGCCCGGATCGACGGCATTTATGCCCCCTTTCACGCCGCTGTCGCAGACCGTTTGGCCCGGAAATCCGCGCCGGTTCTGGTCACCGTGCACAGCTTTACGCCGACCTTCCATGGCCACCCCCGCAGTGTGGAGATTGGATTGCTCCATGACAGTGACACCCGGTTGGCCGACGCCATGCTGAACACGGCTGCACAGCACAACACCCTGTCGGTCGAACGCAATGCCCCCTACGGCCCAGACGACGGTGTGACCCATACCTTGCAGCGCCATGGTCTTCCGGGGAACCACCCCAATCTGATGATCGAAATCCGCAATGACCTGATCACCACTCAGGCCGAGCAAAACGCCATGGGCGACATGTTTGCCCAGTGGATCACACGGGCCAGCCGCCAGATCGAAACCGCGGGAGACATCCAATGTTCAGCGTGATGCGCGGCTATATCAGTGTTGTGGACGCCGTGAATTACCGCACGGGCCGGGTGATGATGTATGGCATCTTTGTCCTGATGGGCATTCTGTTGTGGTCGTCGATCAGCAAGACGTTCTTCCTGCCATCGCTCTGGACGCTGGAAATGGCGCAGTTTGCGATGGTTGCCTATTACATCCTCGGCGGGCCCTATTCGATCCAGATGGGATCGAACGTGCGGATGGACCTGCTCTATGGCGGGTGGTCGCTGAGGCGGAAGGCGTGGTTTGATCTGATCACCGTCTGTTTCCTGATCTTCTACCTCTGTGTGTTGCTCTACGGTGCGATCAGTTCCACCGCCTATTCGCTGGGCTACTGGAAGACGGAGCCGATCTCCTACCTGTTTGGCGTGGCCATCGGCACTGAGGAAGTCGGGCGGCTTGAACGTTCCTCCTCCGCATGGCGGCCCTATATGTGGCCGATCAAGACTGTGATGATCGTGGGCTTTTTCCTGATGATCCTCCAGTGCCTGTCGGAGCTCTGCAAAGACGTGTTGCGCCTGCGGGGTGAGAGCGTCTGATGCCCTATGAAATGATCGCCACGCTCATGTTCTCCACCATGATGCTGATGCTCCTGACGGGTCAGCGCGTGTTTGGTGCAATCGGGTTCATCGCCGTTGTCGCGGCCCTCTTGCTGTGGGGTGACAAGGGCGGCTTCGACATCGGGTTCTCCGCCGCGATGAAGCTGATGAACTGGTATCCGCTGCTGACCCTGCCGATGTTCATCTTCATGGGCTACGTGTTGTCGGAATCCAAAATCGCGGATGATCTGTACCGGATGTTCCACGTCTGGATGGGCGGTTTGCGCGGCGGGCTGGCCATCGGCACGATTGGATTGATGGTCCTGATCTCCGCCATGAACGGGTTGAGCGTGGCGGGCATGGCGATTGGTGCCACGATTGCACTGCCCGAACTGCTCAAGCGGGGCTATGACAAACGGATGGTGACGGGGGTCATTCAGGCAGGTTCCAGTCTTGGCATCCTCGTCCCGCCCTCCGTGGTGCTTGTGCTCTATGCTATGATTGCCCGTCAGCCTGTGGGCCAGCTTTGGCTGGCCGGGATTGTGCCGGGGTTGATGATGGCCACGATGTTCATCCTCTACATTGCGATCCGCTGCCGGATGAACCCGGCCCTTGGCCCCGTTCTGAGCGCTGAGGACCGTGACCTGCCACCTGCGGAAAAACTGCGCCTGTTGCGCGCGGGCCTGCTGCCGCTGGGCATCTTCGCGACGATGATGATTCCCTTCGTGAATGGCTGGACCAGCCTCGTGGAAAGCTCCGCGATTGGCGCACTTGCGGCCTTCTTTGCCGCCGTGCTGAAGGGGCGGATGACCAGCGAGGTGTTCGAGAACTCGGTGCGCAAGACGCTGGGCATCACCTGCATGTTCATGTGGATTATCCTTGCCGCCCTCGCCTTTGGGGCCGTGTTCGACGGGTTGGGCGCGGTGAAGGCGATTGAGAACCTGTTTACAGAACGGCTGAACCTCAGCCCGTGGATGATCCTCATCCTGATGCAGCTGAGCTTTATCCTGATGGGCACGTTTCTGGATGACACCGCGATGCTGGTGATCGTCGCACCGCTTTACGTGCCGCTGGTGGGCGCGCTGGGGTTCGACCTCATCTGGTACGGTATCCTTTATACGATCACCACGCAGATCGCCTATATGACGCCGCCGTTCGGCTATAACCTGTTCCTCATGCGCGCCATGGCCCCGCCGGAGATTTCGCTGCGGGACATCTATGCTTCCATCACACCCTTTGTGTTGGTGATGGTCGCAGCGCTGACGTTGGTGATGGTGTTTCCGGGGCTGGCACTCTGGCTGCCGGAACTCGTTTACGGACAATGAACCCAAAAGCCGGGCCAACCGGCACAACCTTAAACAAGGAGAGAAGACCATGACGACAAGACGTACATTCATCAAAGGGGCCGCCGTTGCCGCCCCCGCCGCCCTTGCCACACCGGCGCTGGCGCAAAGCACGATCAAATGGCGGATGCAGACCTATGCAGGGGCCGCTTTGGCCGCTGAGGTGATCGATCCAGCCATCAAGATGTTCAACCAGATCGCGGGCGACCGGATGCAGATCGAGCTTTTCTACGCCGATCAGCTGGTCCCCACAGGCGAGCTGTTCCAGGCCATGCAGCGCGGGACGATTGACGCGGTGCAGTCGGATGATGACTCCATGGCGTCCCCCACCGAAGTGACGGTGTTCGGCGGGTATTTCCCCTTCGGCTCACGCTATTCGCTGGATGTGCCCGTGCTGTTCAACCAGTATGGCCTGAATGAGATCTGGGCGGATGAATACGCCGCCGTTGGCGTCAAGCACATCTCTGCCGGCGCGTGGGACCCTTGCCACTTTGCCACGAAAGATCCGATCAACAGCCTTGCGGATTTGAAGGGCAAGCGCATCTTCACCTTCCCCACGGCGGGTCGTTTCCTCAGCCAGTTCGGCGTCGTGCCGGTGAACCTGCCGTGGGAAGACATCGAAGTTGCGGTACAAACGGGCGAGTTGGACGGCATCGCATGGTCCGGCATCACCGAAGACTACACCGTCGGCTGGGCGGATGTGACCAACTACTTCCTGACCAACAACATTTCCGGCGCGTGGATCGGGCATTTCTTTGCCAACATGGACCGCTGGAATGAACTGCCCGAAGACTTGCAGATGTTGTTCCAGGTCTGCTGCGAGCAGTCGCACTACTACCGCCAGCACTGGTATTGGGGTGGCGAAGCGCGCCTGCGCGTCAATGGCGACAAGCTCAAGCTGACCACGATCCCGGATGAGGAATGGGCCACCGTTGAAGCCGCCGCGCGCGAGTTCTGGGAAGAGATCGCCGCCGAAAGCGATACCAAGCGCAAGGTGGTCGACATCTTCAAGCAGTACAATCAGGATATGGAAAAAGCGGGCCGTCCGTACCGCTATACCTGACCTTAACGGGGGGCGGTTCATGCCGCCCCCTGCCCCAACTGCAGAGAGACATTCCCATGCCCGGCACAATGACCTTTGATGAATTGAAATCCCGCGTCCAGACTGGCGATATCGATACGGTACTGGCCTGTTTTGTCGACATGCAGGGGCGGTTGATGGGCAAACGGTTCCATGCGGTGAACTTTGTCGAACACTCGTTTGAGGAAACCCATTGCTGCAATTACCTGCTGGCCACCGATCTGGAGATGGGCACGCCAGAGGGGTATGCCTCAACATCGTGGCAGTCAGGCTACGGCGATTACGTCATGAAACCCGATCTGAGCACGATCCGCCCTGTGCCATGGTTGGAAGGCACCGCGATGGTGCTGTGTGACATTCTTGATCACCACAGCCACCTGCCTGTCCCCCATTCCCCCCGCGCGATGCTGCAACGGCAGGTCGAACGGCTCTCGGACATGGGGTTTGACGCGATGATGGCGACGGAGTTGGAGTTCTTCTTGTTCGAGAAGTCCTTTGACGACATCCGGCGCGGCGGCTTCCGCGACCTCACGCCGATCTCCGGTTACAACGAAGATTACCACATGCTGCAAACCACCAAGGAAGAGCATGTGATGCGGCCCATCCGCAATCACCTCTATGCCGCGGGTTTGCCGATTGAGAATTCCAAGGGTGAGGCCGAGACCGGGCAGGAAGAGCTTAACATCCGCTATGCTGCCGCCCTCGATTGCGCCGATCACCACACGATTGCCAAACACGGCATCAAGGAAATCGCCAACGCCCATGGGCATGCCGCGTCCTTCCTGCCCAAGTGGCATCACGAAAAGGTCGGCAGTTCCTCCCATGTGCACCAGTCGCTGTGGCAGGACGGACAACCGATGTTCTATGACGCCAGCGACGATCTGGGCATGTCGCAGCTGATGAAACACTACATGGCCGGACTGATCGCCTATGCGCCCGACTACACGTTCTTCCTTGCGCCCTATGTGAACAGCTACAAACGCTTTGCCAAAGGCACCTTTGCGCCAACCAAGACGGTCTGGTCGGTGGACAACCGCACGGCAGGCTTCCGCCTGTGTGGGGACGGCACCAAGGGCGTGCGGGTCGAATGCCGCGTGGGCGGGTCAGACCTGAACCCTTATCTGGCACAGGCCGCGATGCTGGCCGCCGGGATCAAGGGGATCGAGGATGAGATGGAACTGGCCCCGCCCACCACGGGTGATGTGTATGAAGACGCCAAAGCGGCGGATATTCCGCAGAACCTGCGCACGGCCACCGAAACCCTGCGCGGGTCAGCCATGCTGCGCGATGCGTTTGGGGACGATGTGATGGACCACTACACCCGCTGCGCGGAGGTGGAGCAGGAAGAATTTGACCGGGTGGTCACGGATTGGGAAATCGCACGGGGGTTTGAGCGGGCATGATCAGATGTATTTCACCGATTGACGGATCGGTCTACGCAGAGCGTGAGACGCTGTCCGCTGATGCCGCACGCGCTGCGGTGGATGCGGCGAAGACAGTGCAAGCCGACTGGGCGGCCTTGCCGCTGGAAGAGCGGATAGCGCGGGTGCAAAAGGGCGTCGCCAACGTCGGCGCGATGAACGATGAGATCGTGCCGGAACTCGCCCACCAGATGGGCCGCCCCATCCGCTATGGCGGGGAGTTTGGCGGCTTCAACGAACGCGCCACCTATATGGCAGAAATCGCAGAAGACGCCCTCGCCCCGATTGAAATCGAGGACAGCGATGCCTTCCGCCGCGTGATCAAGCGGGTGCCGCACGGTGTCGTACTGGTCGTGGCGCCTTGGAACTACCCGTATATGACAGCCATCAACACCGTGGCACCGGCCCTGATTGCGGGCAATGCTGTGATGCTCAAACACGCCAGCCAGACCCCGCTGGTGGGGGAGCGGATGGCCCGTGCCTTCCATGCCGCAGGTGTGCCCGAAGCGGTGTTTCAAAACGTCTTTCTGGATCACCAGACCACCTCTGACCTCATCGCTGCCCGCGCCTTTGGCTTTGTAAACTTCACCGGCTCTGTCGGCGGTGGCAAGGCGATGGAAGCCGCCGCCTGCGGCACCTTCACCGGTTTGGGGCTGGAGTTGGGCGGCAAGGACCCCGGATACGTCTGCGACGACGCGGATGTGGATGCCGCAGCCGAGACGCTGATTGACGGGGCGATGTTCAACTCCGGCCAGTGTTGCTGCGGGATTGAGCGAATCTATGTGGCCGAGCAGCACTTCGACGCTTTCGTTGCCAAAGCGGTGGAGATCGTCAGCGGCTACAAACTGGGCAATCCACTGGACCCTGAAACAACCCTGGGGCCCATGGCGCAGGCGCGGTTCGCCGATGAAGTGCGCGCGCAAACGGCAGAAGCCATCGCGGCGGGTGCAAAGGCGCATATTGCGCCGAAATTGTTCCCAAAAGATGGCGGTGCCTACTTAATGCCACAAATCCTAACCAATGTGACGCATGACATGCGGGTAATGCGCGAGGAAAGTTTTGGCCCCGTTGTGGGCATCATGGCGGTCAGGGACGACGCCGAAGCCATCGCATTGATGAACGACAGTGACTTTGGCCTGACGGCTTCTGTCTGGACCAATGACGTCGCACGCGCAGAATCCATTGCCGATCAAATTGAAACCGGCACGGTCTTCATGAACCGGGCCGATTATCTGGACCCAGCCCTGTGCTGGACCGGCTGCAAAGACACCGGGCGGGGCGGAGGGTTGTCCGTGATCGGCTATCACACGCTGACCCGTCCAAAATCATATCACCTCAAGAAAGCTTAAAGACATGAGCCTGACTGCGAATTGGTCCTATCCCACCGCCATCCGTTTTGGCGCGGGCCGTATATCTGAAATTGCCGACGCCTGTGCTGTGGCGGGCATCAAGAAACCTCTGCTGATCACCGACCGCGGCCTGGCAGAGATGGAGATCACCACCCGCACGCTGGACCTGCTGGAAAAAGCCGGGCTGGGCCGGGCGATCTTTGCCGATGTGGACCCAAACCCGAACGAGAAAAACGCCGAAGCGGGCGTGAAAGCCTTCAAGGAAGGCGGGCATGACGGTGTTGTCGCCTTTGGCGGCGGGTCGGGGCTTGATCTGGGCAAGCTGGTGGCCTTCTGGGCCGGGCAAACGCGGCCAATCTGGGATTTCGAGGATGTGGGCGATTGGTGGACCCGCGCAGACGCAGACGCCATCGCGCCCATCGTCGCCGTGCCAACCACGGCAGGCACCGGCTCTGAAGTGGGGCGCGCGTCGGTCATCACCAATTCGGTCACGGAAGAGAAAAAGATCATCTTCCACCCCAAGTTCCTGCCTGCCGTCGTGATTTGCGACCCTGAACTGACTGTGGGCATGCCGCCCTTCATCACCGCAGGCACCGGATTGGACGCTTTTGCCCATTGTGTGGAGGCCTTCTCCTCCCCCCATTACCACCCGATGAGCCAGGGCATGGCGCTGGAAGGGATGCGGTTGGTCAAGGACTACTTGCCCCGCGCCTATGCCGATGGCTCCGACATTGAGGCACGCGCGCAGATGATGTCCGCAGCAGCCATGGGGGCCACGGCCTTTCAGAAGGGTCTGGGCGCCATCCATGCCCTGTCGCATCCCATTGGCGCGATCTATCACACCCACCACGGCACAACGAATGCGGTCTGCATGCCTGCGGTGCTTCAATTCAACAGCTCTGCCATTGCCGCGCGTATGGACATGGCCGCACGGTACCTGGATATCGACGGTGGGTTTGACGGGTTCTGCGGCTTCGTCGATGGGCTGAACGCCGATCTGGGCATTCCAAAGAAACTGCGCGGACTGGGTATTGAGAACCCGGACATCGATCGCATTGTCCAAGGCGCGTTGAGCGATCCCAGCACCGGCGGGAACCCCATTGAAATGACGGCAGAAAACACCCGCACCTTGCTGGAACAGATCATCTGATCCAAGGGCCTGCCTGTTACGCCTCATCCTCGTCGCGTGGTTTCAGAACGTATGCTACCTGCGCGGCGAGGGTTGTGACATTCGGCGGTTCCAATATCCCAAGGTGGTCACCGGGCACGTCGGTGATATCAAACCCCGCCGCAGCAACGGGTTTCCAACCCAACCCGGTCTGACGCGCCTTGGGGCTGTCGAATTTATCATCAGCCGCGCGGAAAATCGTCAGGCGTCTGGGATAGGGCTGCGGCTCGTAGGCTTCGATGGCAAGCGCGTTGGCAGCGACAAAATCAGCGACATTGTCGATTGCAGCTGCCTCATCCCGATCTGCCTCAGACGTAAGACGCGCCTGCGCATCTGCATAGGTTTTCGCCTCAGCCCGCTTTTCTTTCACTTGGGCCACATAGGACATCCCTTGCTTGCTGAACGCACGCATGTGCACGCCCAATCGTCCTGCCCGACCCAACCGCGCTCTGCCGCCGGGGCCTTCGGCGTCCAGCAGGATCAATGCCCGCACGTCACGCCCACATGCCAGAAGCTGGTGGGCCAGTTCAAAGGTCACATAGCTGCCGGCGGATACCGCGATCAGCGACAGCGGACCTGCCGGGTGATGGCGTTCGATCTGCTGAAGGTAAAATCGGGCGATATCTGCCACTTCAGTTGGCGTGTCTTCACTGAGCAACCCAACAGTCAGGCCGAAAACCGGCTGGTTCGGCCCAAGTTCCGCCGCCAGGGGGCGAAAGAACGACCCGTTATCGCCCAACACATGCACACCATAGAGCGGCGGCAGCGCGCCGTCTGGTTGGATCGGGATCACGACCAGCGGATCGGCTTCCTGTTCCTGCAAGGCCCGCACCACTCCACGCGGCGTGGGATCGGTATAAAGCGCGGTGGGTTTCAGGCGCACGCCGAATTTTCGCTCAACCTGCGGCAGGAGGCGCAACAGCGACAGGGAATCCCCGCCCACATCAAAGAAGGATGTCTGAGGCCCCACGCCTGACGTCTGCAACAGGTCTTCAAACAAAGCTGCCACATCTTTGGTCAGCGGGGAGGCGTCTTCGATGTCGCTCGGCTCAACCGTATCGGGGGCAGTCGGTGGCGGCAGTTGGTCCGTCGCCACTTTTCCGCCCGGGGTCTGCGGCCATGCGGTGATCGGTACAAGTTCCGGCATCATATGCGGCGGCAACGCGTCCTTGATCATGTCACGGACAAGATGCGGCGGCGGGGCGTCTTCCTGCGACGCCGCAGAATACCACGCGACAAGCCGAGGCTGTCCTTTGTCCGGGGTGTGGAGCGCACAATGGGCGCGACCGATTTCATCGCGCGCTTCCAGCACACCTTCGATCTGACCCGGTTCGATCCGAAACCCGCGCAGTTTGATCTGCCGGTCAACCCGCCCGATGAAGTGCAGCAATCCCCGTTTCCACATGGCCCGATCACCACTGGCATAAAGGCGGTCAATATCGGGAGCAAAACGCGCCTTGGCGAAAGAGGTTGCCGTGCGGTCCGGCAGGCCGACGTAACCTTCGGCCAATGCTGGACCGGAAAAACTCAACTCCCCTTCAGCGCCTTCGGGCGCAAGTGCGCCATCCGCCGCGATGATCCACCCCCGCGCATGGGACAGTGGCAATCCAATCGGCACGCTGTCGCCTGTCAGATCCGCATCTGTCACCGCATGGGCGGTTGAGGTGATCGTCGTTTCGGTCGGGCCATAACCGTTCAGCCACCGGACGTCCGGCACCCGGTCGCGCCAGCGCCGCAGGACGGAGAGCGGCACGCGTTCCCCCCCGACGATCAAGACGCGCACCTGATCCGGAAACGCGGCCTCCGTGGTTTCCAGCGCATCTGTCAACGCCACCCAGAAGCCGGTGGGCAGGTTCAGCGCCGTGATGCCAAGGTGCTGAACCTGTTCGAGAAAAATGTCGGTTGATTGCGACATCTCCACTGTACGTAGAACCAACGTCGCCCCGGCAAGAAGCGTGCCCATCACCTCTTCAATCGCGACATCAAAGCTGAGCGCTGCAAATTGCAGCATCCGGTCCGCCGCGGTGAGGCCAAGCAATGGGATGATCGCGCGGCTGTGCGCGCTGAGCGCCGCATGAGAGACCATCACCCCCTTGGGCCGCCCGGTGGAGCCGGAGGTGAAAATGACATAGGCGAGACGGTCCCACGCCATTCCATCCCGCGACGGTGGTGTGTCGGCCAGAGGGTCGGCAAAGGGCGCGCTCACGTCACGTGTTGCGCCCACCAGATCAGGGGCCGCGCTGTCCGTCAGGATCAGCTTTGCCCCACTGTCCTGCGCGATGATATTCAACGTATCCGCCGGATAGCTCGGGTCCATCGGCACAAAGGCGGCACCGACCTTCCATATGGCCAGCTGCGCGATGACAAACGCAGGGCTGCGGGCTGCGCAAATGCCAACGGTATCACCGGGCGCAATTCCGGCTTCGATCAGGTCATGCGCCCGAAGATTGGCAAGCCGATCAAGTGCGGCGAATGTCAGGGGGTCCTCCCCCGGCTGCTCCAGCGCCGGATGATCCGGCTGGCGCGCAACGATTTCTTCAAACAGTGTGGCGCAGCATCGCTTGTCCGCTGCTTGCTGCAAAGGCCCACCGGACAATGCACGCAGCCGCGTCTCCTCGCCCACGCTCAGCATGGAGATTGATCCCAGGGCTCGGGTGGCGGTGGCCCCGTCGAGGTTGCGCAGGAAGTGCAGCAGATGATCGGCAAGGGCGGCCCCTGTGGGCGCCTGATCCGGGTCGTATTCGACCGTCAGATGCGTCTCATCCGAACAGAATGCAGCCAGCGTGATCGGCGCATCCCCTTCTTCAAGCAAGGAAACGTGCCGGGTATCCCATGCCCCGCCACGCGCCTGCATCTGGTCTTGCAGGCTTGTCCGGTCGAACATCACCAGCGTATCAAAGATCTGCCGTCCCGGCGGGATGTCCAGATGCTGTCGAATGGTGGTCAGCGGCGTTTGCTCATAGGGACGCAACGCAATCTGGTTGGCGCGCATCCGTTTGAGCGCCGTGCCAAGCGTCAGGTCCCGCGTCAGATGCAGCCGCATGGGCACCGTCACGATGAAACACCCCGGCGCATCAGCGGAGCCGGAGACCAGATTGCGGCCGTTCAGCGTGTTGCCAAAGACCGTATCATCACGTCCCGCAAGACGTGCGGTTACAACTCCCCACGCCAGCATGATCACCGTGCTGATGGCCACGCCTGTGCGTTGCGCGATCCGGCCAATTGCCGCAGTCTCCTGTTGCGTCAGGTGCCGTTCTTCAAAACGTTTGCGCCCCGGTTCCACCCCGTCGCGCGCCAGACCCTCACCGCCTTCCCAGCCTTCCAGCGCCTGCGCGAAATGCCGGGTGCCCTCCTCATGCCCAACCTGCGCGAGCAATGTGCAATGTTCCTGAAAGCGAGGGGTTGCGATGACCTCCTCCGCTGACACGGGCTTGCCTGCAAGGATCCCCTCATAGCGATCGAATGCCTCGGCCAGCAACGGGGCGAAACTACGTCCGTCCAGCAGCGTATGCGGAAAGGTCCAGACCAGTTTGCTGTGATCTGCTGCGATCCTGAACACCGTCACGCGGAACCCCGGCGCGGTGGTCGCATCGATACCTGCATCGCGGTCCTGCGCGATAAAATCATCAAAGACCTGAGCCGCAGCAGCTGCATCCAGATCGGACAGATCACGCACCGCGATGAGAACCTTTGCCGATGGCACGACACGCTGAACCGGTGTTTGACCGGCTTCCGCAATGATCTGTATGCGCAGGACCGGGTGGGCTTGCATCAATCCTTGCCAGGCATCAGCCATCGCATCGGCGTCAATCTGCTCCCCCGGCATATCGACCACAACCTGTTCGACATAGAGCCACGGCCGTGCGGCAAGCGTCGAGCCTGCGAACATGCCCTGCTGAATAGGGGTTAGTGGAAAAGTCTGTGTCATAAAAACAGGCGCCAATTCAGGCAGAATGGGGTGTCTTTCCTTAACGTCAACAATACCTCAGGTTCTAAGGTTCCGCCGCAAGAGTGTCTACCGCCACCCCAATCAAAAAGGTTTGACAACAGCGCGCACTGCTTCCTATCATTCGCACACAAACAATCATGAGGTTTTGCCCTTGTCCTATCACGTTCCCGCCACGCTGGATGAAGCGCTGCGCCTTGCAGCGCAGGGGGGCGGCAAGGTGATTGCCGGGGGCACGGATGTATATCCCGCGATGGCGCAAGGCCAAACGCCTGATCGTTTTCTGGACATCACCCGGATCGGCGGCCTGCGGGGAATAAACCGGACTGAGGCAGGCTGGCGCATCGGTGCGGCAACCACATGGACGGACGTCATCCGCGCCAGCCTGCCACCCGGTTTTGACGCCTTGAAACAGGCCGCGAAGGAGGTCGGCAGCGTCCAGATCCAGAACGCCGCAACCTTATGCGGCAACCTGTGCAACGCCTCCCCCGCCGCGGACGGCGTGCCGCCACTGTTGATACTGGATGCCGAAGTCGAACTTGCCAGCGCGGAAAACGGCACCCGGACGGTGCCCTTGCGCGATTTCATTTCTGGCGTGCGCCAGACGGCACGCAGGGAAGATGAACTGGTCACCGCCGTGATCATCCCCACACCGCCTCAGGACATGGGATCTGCCTTTGAGAAGCTTGGCAGCCGCCGGTATCTGGTCATTTCCATCACCATGACGGCGGCCTCGGTCAGCTGCGACGCGGCGGGAAAAATCACACAGGCGCGCGTGGCCGTTGGCGCCTGTTCTGCGGTAGCACAACGTTTGCCCGCGCTGGAGGCTGCTTTGATCGGCCAGGACGCACGCAGGCCGGAAGTGGACCCGGCGCATCTTTCTGCTCTTTCGCCGATTTCGGATGTACGCGGCACGGCGGCCTTCCGTCAGGAGGTTGTCGCAACCCAATGCGCGCGGGCCATCGCGCGGGCGGCTGGCCATGAATAACCCGCACGGTATTCCCATGGTGCAGTTCACGCTTGACGGTGTCGCCGTATCGACACCTGCCCAGCCCGGACAACAGTTGTCGCACGTCCTGCGAGAGACGCTGGGCGCACGGGATGTGAAGATCGGCTGCAACGCGGGTGATTGTGGGGCCTGCACGGTCTTGATGAACGGCGCCCCGGTCTGTGCCTGCCTGACCCCGGTCCATCAGGCAGAAGGGCATCACATTGAAACCGCGGCTGGCCTGCACAGGTCTGACCCGGTTGCGCAGGCGTTGGGCACCCGCTTTGCCGAGCAGGGGGCAGCCCAATGCGGGATCTGCACACCGGGTATGATGGTTTCCGCCGTGGCGTTGCTGCGGGAAAACGCCACGCCAACGGAAGTGGAGGTGCAGGATGCCTTGGGCGGTGTGCTGTGCCGGTGCACGGGATATCGCAAGATCATTGACGCGGTGCGCGGGGCGGCCCCAACAACCCAGAACGCGCGCGGCAATGTCGGTGACCCGATCAAGCGCCTTGATGGGCCGGACAAGATCACCGGTCACGAACGTTTTGGCGATGACATCGCTCCCCCCGGCACCCTTGAGATTTTCATCATCCGCGCGCCGTTTGCGCGGGCCGGATTCACTCTTGGCGATCTGGAGGGGTTTATTGCCAGCCGGAACGGCATTGAGGCTGTTCTGACCGCTGCTGACATCCCCGGACACAACGCCTTTGGCGTTATTCCGCAGTTCGTCGACCAGCCCGTTTTTGCCGAGGCCGAGGTGCGGTTCCGTGGGGAAGCCATAGCCGCTGTCATCGGCACGCCCGAGGCAATCAACGCCCTGGACCCAGCCGCCTTCCCTGTCACCTGGGAAGAACGCCCGCCCGCCTGCGACATTCACAGCGCTCAGTCAGAGGGAGCCGTGCAGCTCCATCAGGGCCGTGCGCGCAATGTCATGTGCGGCGGTTTTGTCCAATCAGGTGATGCGCAAGCGGCCCTCGCCCGCGCCGATGTCACCGTCGAAGGCCACTTTGAGAGCGGCTTTGTCGAACACGCCTATATCGAACCGGAAGCAGGCTTTGCCGAAATCGTGGAGGGCCGGGTGGAAGTGCATGCCTGCACACAGGCCCCCGTGATGGATCTCGAAGCGCTGGAGATCATCCTTGGCATGGACCGCAGCAATATCCGCATTGTGCCCAGCGCGGTGGGGGGCGGTTTTGGCTCCAAGCTGGACATCTCTGTTCAGCCCTACTTGGCGCTTGCCGCGTTAAGGACCGGCAAACCCGTGCGGCTGACCTATACCCGGACCGAGTCGATGCAGAGCACGACAAAAAGGCATCCATCCGACATACGCCTGCGTATTGGCGCGCAGCGCGACGGGACGCTGTGTGGGTTTGATTTCTATGGCGCCTTTGATACCGGCGCCTATGCCAGCTGGGGTCCAACAGTGGCCAACCGTGTGCCTGTCCATGCTTCCGGGCCGTACCGGATTGGCGATTATCGTGCGGAATCCGCAGGTATCCACACCAACAATCCACCCGCCGGGGCCTTTCGCGGCTTTGGCGTGCCGCAATCCGCGATTGCGCAGGAATGCCTTTTCGACGCTCTGGCGGAAAAGCTTGGAATGGACCCGCTGGTGTTCCGCATCCACAACGCCCTGACCAACAACATGCCCACGGTTTGCGGGCAGGTCTTCAGCCAAGGCGTGGGCATCAAAGCCTGTCTGGAAGCCCTGAAACCCGCCTGGACAGCCGAGCGGGCCGCCGCGACTGACCACAACACCTCCGGCAAGAACACGCGGCACGGCGTTGGCGTTGCAGCCGGGTGGTACGGCTGCGGTAACACCTCGCTGCCCAACCCATCGACCATCAAATCAGGCGTCAAGGCAAATGGAACGGTCGTGTTGCATCAGGGGGCGATGGACATTGGCCAAGGGGCGAACACGGTGATTGCCCAGATTTTCGCAACTGCCTTGGGCATACCGGTGGGCCAGATCAAGATCGTCGGGCCGGATACCGATGTGACGCCGGACGCGGGCAAAACCTCCGCCTCTCGTCAGACCTACGTCTCTGGCAATGCGGCCCGGCTCTCGGGCGAGGCGCTGAGGCGGGCGATTGTGCAGCGGATGAATGTCTCCGCCGAAGCAGCGCTTGAGATTGCCGATGGCGCGATCACAGCGACGGACGCGGGCACGGTCCATACCTTCGATCTTGGCACGCTTGAGACCGACAGCGAAGGTTTCGCCTTCCGCGCTGAGGAAACCTATGACCCGCCCACAAAACCGCTGGATGCAAACGGTCAGGGCGAACCCTATGCGCAGTTCGGCTACGCCGCGCATCTGGTGGTGGTTGAAGTCGACCCGGAGATGGGCACCGTCAAGCCGCTGAAGTTTGTGGCCGCCCATGATGTGGGGCAGGCGATCAATCCAATGCTGGTCGAAGGACAGGTGCAGGGCGGCATTGCCCAGGGCCTCGGCATGGCGCTGATGGAGGAATATCTGCCGGGGCGCACCGAAAACCTGCACGACTACCTGATCCCCACGATTGGGGACATCCCGCCGATTGAGACCTTGATCATCGAAGAACCTGACGCCCATGGCCCCTACGGCGCCAAGGGGCTGGGGGAACATGTGCTGATCCCGACCGCCCCTGCGATCCTGAACGCCATCTATGCTGCGACCGGTGCACGCATCACCCGTGTTCCCGCGACACCCGACAGGGTGCGCGCGGCCATCAAGGGGCTGGAGCGATGAACAGAGCCGACCGCCCTGAAAAGATCCGCTGCGACGCTTGTCCGGTGATGTGCTACATCGCTGAGGGCAAGATCGGCGCCTGCGACCGTTATGCCAACCACGACGGTGATCTGGTGCGGCTTGATGCGCTGACGGTGATCGAAAATACCACGCAAAAGTTGGTGCCGTTCCTCAAGGAGGGCGGGGTTGAGGACTGGGACGGCGACATCGTGCAGGGTGCACGTCCCTTTGTGACCGCCGTCGGTGCCGGCACCACCTATCCGGATTACAAACCTGCACCCTTTATCGTCAGTCAGGACGTCGAAGGTGTGGATATGGTCACGGTCGTGACCGAGGGGATATTCTCCTACTGCGGTGTGAAGGTGAAGATCGACACCGACCGCCACATCGGCCACGAGCGTGATGTGGTTTATGTTGACGGAGAACCGATTGGCCATGTGATGACCTCTGAATACGGCTCCAAGATGCTGAGCCTTGGTGGCGTGGAACACCTGACCGGCGGCAGCAAGAAAGAGGGGCGCGTGACCTGCGATGCACTGCTGAAGCTGTGCAACCGGCAAGCGGTCGAGATGGTTGTCGGAGACGCCGAACATGCCACAACGCTGGTGGTTGAAGCAGGCAAGGCACCGATCATCAACGGGGAGGAAGAACGGCTGATGCGCGTGGGCTGCGGGTCGGCCTCCATCGGGATGTTTGCCAAGCAATGGCTGGGTCATGCGGATGAGGTGGTTGTGGTGGATGATCACATCACCGGCGTGTTGTCCGAACATCAAGCGGGCAAGCTGCTGGATATTCCGCCCACGGGGATCAAGATCAAGGGGCGGCGCTCCACCCCCGGACGGTACTTTCAGGTGGCGGCACCCGGCACCGGTTGGGGCGGCACGGACATTGATGACCCGCTGACGATCCTTGGGCCGTTCAACCCCAAGATCGCCTGGGAAGGGCTGCGGATGCTCATGGTTTCCACCACCGGAGAGCAGTTTGCCTATTATGAGCTGGATGCGGCATTGCAGCCGCAGATGGCGCAGATGCCTGCTGCGCTCAAACGCTCCACGGACATCATTGCAGAGAATTGCGAGCCCTCTGTTTGTTCGGTCCTGTTTATGGGCGGCGCGGGCGGGTCACTGCGCGCAGGCGTGACGGAGAACCCGGTGCGCCTGACCCGGTCGGTCAAGGAGTCGCTGACCCATGTGTCCTGCGGCGGGGCCGAAGCCTACGGCTGGCCCGGTGGCGGGGTCACGGTGATGCTGGATGTGATGGACATGCCAACTGAATCCTTTGGCTATGTCCCCACCCCTGCCCTTGTCGCGCCGATCGAGTTTTCCATGCGGCTGCGCGACTATGAACTTCTGGGCGGGTATATGGAGGAGGTCCAGCCCGTGGATCAGGTTGGCCTTGATGCCGCCCGCAGAGTGTCGGGTGAGGCCATGGGACACGATCCGATGGCCCGTGCAAACTACCGCTGGGACAAAGGAAAGAGCGAGTGATTGGGCCGCAGGCCGCTTTGCTGGCGGATGGCACCCGGCTGCATCTGCACCATGGACCTATTGATCTGATCATCGGCGCGGATCAGGACCGCATCCGCGCGTTTGAAGCCGCCCGTGAAGGTTTTGAAACCTTGTTGCAAGGGCTTGTCGATCAACTGCCTCTTCTGCGCTCTGCCCGGACCGTTGACGCCAGCCTTGCCGAAACCGAAACCGCCCATCGCATGATCAGCGTCACCGCACCATACGCAAGCGCAGGGTTTGTCACGCCGATGGCAGCGGTTGCTGGCAGTGTCGCGGAAACTGTGTTGGCGGCGATGCTTGCAGACAGCACACCGGCGCGCGCCTATGTGAACAACGGCGGGGACATTGCCGTGCATCTTGAACCGGGAGAGAGCTTTACGCTTGGCGTGGCGTCGCACGACAACCATCCCCTTGGAACACTGCGGCTGAACGCGGAGACCCCGATCCGCGGCATTGCCACCAGCGGACGTCATGGCCGCAGTCTGAGCCTTGGCATTGCAGACAGCGTCACGGTTCTCGCCGGAACGGCGGCACAGGCGGATGTTGCCGCAACCTTGATTGCCAACGCGGTGAACCTGCCGGGACATCCAGCCGTAACGCGACGCGCTGCAGAGGACATCCAGCCAGACAGCGATCTGGGCAGACGCCCCGTTGTCACCGCATGTGCCCCACTGAACGCCGCTGACCGCGCCTGCGCCTTGGACGCGGGCCTTGCCTGCGCCCGCGCATTTGCGCAACGTGGCCTGATCCATGCCGCTGCCCTCTTCCTGCAAGGCGATGCACGCCTGCTGAACCCCGCCCCGTTTACCTTACCCGAAAAGAGCCTTGTCGATGCCTGACCTGATCCTGCGAAAAACCGTGCTGAGTTTGGAAGAGATTTTCCACGAAGGCGGCCCTGCCCCTGACAAACCGCAACGCCGCGCTGCCGCACTTGCGATCATCGAAAACCCTTTCGCCGGTCGCTATGTCGAAGACATTCAGCCTTTCATGGAAGACCTCAAACCGCTCGGATTGCAGATGGCACAGCGGCTGGTCGATACCCTGGGCGGGCCAGAGCAGGTGCAGGGCTACGGCAAAGGCACCATCGTAGGGGAAGCGGGTGAATTGGAACATGGCGCGCTCTGGCATGCGCCGGGGGGTTACGCGATGCGGCAGTTGCTGGACAACTCAAATGCCATCGTGCCCTCGACCAAGAAGGTCGGCGGCGTGGGTGCGCGGCTGGACGTGCCGATCACGCATATCAACGCCTCCTATGTGCGCAGCCATTTTGACGCGATGGAAGTGGGCTGCAACGACACACCGCGCGCGGGTGAACTGGTGCTGGTGCTGGTCATGTCCACCGGCGCGCGCATTCACAACCGCGCGGGCGGGCTGGACGCTGCTGACATCAAAGGGGAGGACGGTTTGAGATGAGCCTGAACATTCGCAAGATCGCCGTAAACGTCGAAGAGACCCATATCGAAGCCGGGCGGCAGATCAGCCCCGCGACCCGCAAGGCCGTGGCCGTTGCAGTGATCACAAACCCCTTCGCGGGCAGTTATACCGAAGACCTGACACCGCTGATGGAGATTGGTGCGGAACTGGGTGGTATCCTCGGCCAGCGGTGTGTCGACGCGCTTGGCATCACACCTGCGCAGGCCGAAAGCTATGGCAAGTCTGCCATGGTTGGCGAGAACGGAGAGCTGGAACACGCCGCCGCGATCCTCCATCCGAAACTGGGCGCGCCCTTGCGCAAGGTGGTGGAGAAAGGGGCAGCGCTGGTGCCATCGTCCAAGAAGATGGGCAGCCCCGGTCAGGTGCTTGATGTGCCACTGGGCCACAAGGACGCCGCCTATGTGCGCAGCCATTTCGACGGGATCGAAGTGCGGTTGAACGATGCCCCCCGTGCGAATGAGATCATGGTCGCCGTGGCTGTCACCGACAGCGGCAGGCCCCTGCCCCGCGTTGGCGGACTGAGCCATGAAGACGCAAAGGGCGAAGACGGCCTGCGCTGAGCGCGCAATAGCTTTGAGGTTGTGTCAAAGCACGCCTGCGCCTTATTGTGAGGCATGGAAGACAGCCCCGACACCCTCACCGCGCGTTATGTGCTGGAAGATCAGGTCGGTTACCTGTTGCGGTTGGCCAGCCAGCAGCATGCGGTGATTTTTCAAAAGCACGCCATCGACAATCTGACGCCCACACAGTTCTCGACCATTCTGCGGGTTGCGGAAGTGGGGGAGGTCTCGCAGAACCATCTGGGGCGGCTGACAGCAATGGATGTGGCGACGATCAAGGGCGTTGTGGACCGGCTGAAAGCCAAGGGGCTGGCGCAGTCCACCTCTGATCCGAACGACAAGCGGCGGTCGATCATTTCGCTCACGGCAAAGGGATCGGCCATGGTGCAGGACCTCAAGGCGATGGGTCATGCCATTACCGATGAAACGCTCGCGCCGCTGGATGCGGCCGAACGGCAGACGTTTCTGGAGCTGCTGCGCAAGCTTGGTTAGACGCCCATCACCCCTTTGGCCAGTTCCGGCAACCTGTTTGCAGGCGGGGTGTTGCGGCTGCGAAGGCTGCGCACAACGCCGTCAATAACCGTCATGCCAACGCCCGGCAGATTGCCCAGCTCCACCGATTCCAGCAGCGAGTTGCCCGGCGCATGCTGCGCCTGATCCATCAGCACGAAATCGGCACATTTGCCGGTCTCGATCAGCCCGGTATCCAGCTTGCGCTGCCGCGCGGTGTTGCCGTTGGCAAAGCAGAACGCCTCCTCCGCCTTCACATGCCCAAGCGCGGACAACATCGCCACCATGCGCATGATCCCGAGTGGCTGCACGCCCGACCCCGCAGGGCCATCCGTACCGAGGATCACCTGATCAAGCTTGCCCAACTCCCGCGCGGTATTGAGCGTCAGCAAAGCCGCGCGTTCGTTGCCGTTGTGTACAATCTCCAACGCCGCCTTGCAGTTCTCGCACAGGCAGACGATCTGATCATCCGGCAGCGCGGAATGGCCACCGTTGATGTGGCCCACAACATCCGTGCCCGTTTCCAACACCATATCCGCGTCGATCAGGCCCGAGCCGGGGATCGAAGGCCCGCCCGTGTGGATTGTCGATTGCATCCCGTATTTGCGTGCCCAGCCGATCATCTGGTTGGCCGTCTTGCCATCCTTCACCGTGCCAAGACCCACTTCGCCGATCAGTCGTACACCGGCGTCGGACAGCTGTTTGAAATGATGCTCCTCCAACCCCGCTTGCAGCAGCGGAGCACCCGCATGGACCTTCACCCCGGAGGGCCGGAAATTCTCGTACCAACGCTGCGCGGCAATCGCCATGGCGACGGTGCCAACCACATCGTTTGGGCGTCCGGGCATATGCACTTCACCGGCCGAAATGAGGGTCGTCACACCCCCGTGTAGCGTGGAATCGATCCAGTGGAGCTGTTGCTGGCGCGGGGTATAGTCACCCACGACCGGGTGAATGTGACTGTCGATCAGGCCGGGGGCGAGGGTTACGCCCATGGCATCGACCACCGTATCGGCCCCTTCGCAATCAAGGTCTGCCTCAGCCCCCCACGCGCTGATCTTGCCGTCCACGGCAATCAGGCAATCACCATCGAAAATCGGCTCCTCCAGCTTGCCCGACAGGATTTGCCCGATGTTGCGGATCACCAGTTTTGACATGTCTTCCCCTCCCGTCAGAGTGTGGCGTCAGACGCCCAGATAGGTTTTCAGTTTGCCCGGATCGGCCTGCAACTCCGCCGCGCTCATCGCGTCCAGGTTGCGACCATTCTCAATGAACACCGCCTGATCGGCGATGGCCATGACTGTCTCCACCCGCTGCTCCACCAGCACGATGGCGATGCCTTCGGCTTTCATCTTCAGCACCACATCCCGGATCAGCGCAATGATCGAGGGCTGCAACCCTTCGGTCGGCTCGTCCAGCAGCAGCACCTTTGGCCGCAGGCACAGCGCGCGGGCGGTTGCCAGCATCTGTTGCTCCCCGCCAGACAGGGTTCCCGCCGCCTGCCCCAGCCGTTCACGCAGACGGGGAAACAGATCCAGCACCCAATCGCGGGTGTCTTTCCCCTCTCCACGGGTCATCAGGCCAATTTCGATGTTTTCCGCAACGCTGAGTTCAGGAAACAAGCGACGGCCTTGCGGAATGTAACCGATGCCGCGTCTGGGAACCTCATGCGGCGACAGCAGGTTCAGCACCTCCCCCTCAAGAGACACCGACCCTTCGCTGAGGGGAAGCAGCCCCATGATCGTCTTCAGCGTGGTTGTCTTGCCCGCCCCATTGCGGCCCAGCAGGCAGAGGATTTCGCCCGGTCTGGCTGTGAAGCTCACACCATAGAGCGCCTGCACCTGCCCGTAAGCGGCGTGGATGCCCTGCACTTCAAGCATCCGCTGTCCCCAGATAGGCGGCTTGTACTGCCGGATTGGCATGGATTTCCTCGGGCGTGCCATTGGCCAGCACCATGCCCTGATCCAGCACCGTGATGTGATCGGCAGCAGCCATGACGACTTTCATGTTGTGTTCGATCAGCAGGATCGTCGTCTCCCCCGCCAGATCGCGGATCAGTTTGATGAAATCCTGCACTTCGGATTCAGCAAGCCCTTGTGTCGGCTCATCCAGAATGAAGATCTTCGGCTCCTGCGCCAGCCCCATGGCGATTTCCAGCAACCGCTGGTGGCCATAGCTGAGATCACCGGCGATCTGATCCGCCCGGTCATCGATGCCCACACGTTCCAACACATACCGCACCTTGGCGTCCGTCTTTGCCGGATCGCCCCCCAGAATGCGCCGCGCCGCAAGTGCTACATTCTCATGCAGGGTCAGCCCCGGAAAGATCGAGGTGATCTGGAAGGTATAGGCCAGCCCCAGTTGAATGCGTTTGTGCGCAGGCAATGCGCTGATGTCGCGCCCTTCGAAAAACACCTTGCCGCTGGTCGCCGGGGTGCGTCCGCTGACCATGCCCACAAAGGTCGATTTGCCTGCACCATTGGGGCCGATCAACGCCGTAACCTTGCCGCGTGCGAGGACGAAGTTGATGTCCGTATTGGCTTTCAGCCCCGCATAGGTCTTGGTCAGCCCGCGGGTCTCTAAGATGTTCATGGCAGCCATGCGAACACCTTCCTGCGCACAAGCCCCGCCAACCCATGCGGCGCAAAGAGCGTCAGCAACACCAGCGCCACGCCTGCGATGAGCATGTAGGCGTTTGTGAAAGAACTGGAGAAGTCGATCAGGTAGAACATGAAGAGCACGCCAATAAGCGGCCCGATGGTTGTGCCTGCCCCGCCAAGAAGCACCCAGAGCAGCGGGAAGATCGAATATTGCACCGAGGCAAAGGTCGCGCCCACATAGCCAAACAGCATCGCATAGGCCGCTCCTGCCACACCCGACACGGCCCCCGACAGGATCATCGCATAAAGCTTGTGCCGCTGTGCATCATAGCCCAGCATCCGCGTGCGTTCTTCATTCTCGCGGATGGCCACCAACGTGCGGCCAAAACGCGACTGGATGACCCGCGCGAGGCCCTGAAAGCAGATCGCAAAGAGGATATAGGCCGCGAAGAAACGGGCGGTGTCCGTGGTCAGGTCAATCTCGCCGATCATGCGGGCGGCTTTTTGCACGACGAAGCCTTCATCGCCGCGTGTGTATTCCCCGAAATAGAGCACCACCAGATAGGCCGTCTGCGCAAACATCAGCGTGACGATCATGAACGATACACCCGCCGTGCGCAGCGCAAGCGCTGCGACAACCGCAGCCAGAGCAGCCGCACAGACGATCCCGGTGGCAAACGCCAGCACCACCGGCCATCCGGCAAGGTTCGCCGTCAGGCCAAAGCCATACATGCCCGCCGCAAAGAACATCGCGTGGCCAAGGCTGAGAAGCCCGGTGTAGCCAAAAACCAGATTGAACCCCATCGCATAGATCGCCAGCACCATGATCCGCGACAGATTGCCTGCGTGATAGGGGGGCAACACGAAAAACAGCACCAACAGCGTGGCCAGCACGCCAAAGTGCAGGGCATTGGACTTGGCGGCGTCCTTCATGTCTGCGCACGCCCCATCAGGCCTTGCGGGCGGAACACCAGCACCAGCGCCACCAGCAGCGTGGCAATGATCTTGGCAAGCGTTGGGGAGAAAAAGACAGAGATGATCCCATCGCTCATCCCGATGAGAAGCGCTGCGATGACGGTGCCGGGCAGACTGCCCAGACCGCCAATGATCACCACGATAAACGACAGCAACAACGGGTCGTGCCCCATCAGGTAATGCGCCTGTTGTATGGGCACGACCAGCACCGCACCAAGGGCCGCCAACCCAGCACCCAGCCCGAAGACCAGCGAATAAACGCGCCCGACAGGCACGCCGAAGGCCTGCGCCGTTTCACTGTCCTGCTGGGTCGCGCGCATCAGAAGCCCGGCCTTGGTCCGGGTGATCACCAACCACAATGCCACCAGAACAACCGCCGCGGCGGCAATAACGAACAGCTTGTAGCTCGTCGTGCTCAGCCCCCAGGGCCAGAACATCGCAAACCCGTTCTCGCCCCATTCAAACCATGGCAGCGCAAGGCGTGTATTGAAGGGCGGCTCAACGGGCCGCGCATCGGGACCGAAGGTCATCAGCGTGGTTTGCTGTATGATGTAGAGCATCCCGATCGTGGCCACGATTGTCCTGTCCGCGTCATAGGCCACACGCTTGAGCACCAACCGATCCGCCACCATCGCGATCCCGCCGACAAGCGCTGGCGCGATGATCAACGCCGCAACGAACCCGATGGCCGGATGCGTGCCCAACACGGTGGCCACCCACCATGCCAGAACAGCGCCCAGCATGTAGAACTCCCCGTGCGCCACATTCACCACGCGCATCACACCGAAAACGATGCTCAGCCCCATGGCGGTCAGCGCAAGAATGGCTGCCGTGACCGCCCCCTCAAGGGCGGCCAGCATCAGGTGAGGTCCGAATTCCATCGCTCTGGGTCGTCCTTATGGCTGTGCGGGCATCAGAAGGATTGGGTCGTGTAGTCGACTTCGTCCTCGTACATGCCATCTTCGATAGATGCCGTGTGCTGCACCACCAGCTTCCCGTTTTCCACCTTGGAGATGTATTGCACCCCAAAGGTCTGGTGGGTCTTGCCGTTGAACCGCTTTGGCCCCTGTGGGTGATCCATCGATTCCGGCATATCCGTCATCGCCTCAACCGCTTCGATCAGCTTGGCCCGGTCACCCGGTCCCTGATAATCCGCGCTCTCCATGCCTGCCTTGATGATGTTAAGCGTTTCCCAGCACCCGAACATATGCGCGTAGGTCGAGACATCCTTGGCATCCGCCGTGGACGCGCCCATCTCGTCCACACCAACAGCTTCGCGGTAAGCCTTGTCAAACTCTGTCTGGTTCGCCTGCGCGTGACGCGGGTTGCCTTCCCAGAAATACGTGCCTTCCAGGAACTCCAGACCGGGGCTGTTGATGCTGACGGCCTCAAGACTGTCGATAAAGCCGAAAATCTCAGGCCGGGAGGGGCCGAAGAATTCACCCAGCTCTTTGACAAAGGTCAGCACGCCGGGGCCCACCATGACGTGATAGACAACTTCCGTCTCACGCGGGATGTTCGGGAAATAACGGGTGAAGGACGTCTCGGTCGGTGGGATCGCGATCTTGGCGACCACTTCGCCGCCCTGCGCTTCAATCGCCTCAGAAAAGAAATCGCGGTGATCATGGCCGAAGGCAAAGTCGGGATAGATCATCGTGACCTTCTTGCCCAGATTGTCGCCAACGAATGGTGCCATGGATTTGACCTGGCTTTTCACATCCGTGATACCGGGTTGCAGCGTATAGCGGTTGAGCATGCCGGAAGCGACATGGTGCCCTTCGGAGACCACGAAATACGGCAGTTTCAATTCACCGGCCCGTGGGGCAGAACCGATAACCACATGGCTGAAGAGCGTGCCAAATGCCACATCGCAATTGTGCTGTGTCGCGAATTTTTCGAGCACTTCGGCACCGCGCTTGGGGTCGGTGCCATCGTCCTCGGTCACGATCTCAACCGGGCGACCATTGATCCCGCCCATGTCATTGATGCGCGCCACCGCCGCCGTGGTCGTGGCGTCGTACCAGCGCCCGTAGGCGGCCCCGATGCCCGTTGCATGTTTCTGAAAGCCAATCTTGATCGGCGCGCTGCTTTGCGCCTGCGCAAAGCCAAGGCTGCCCGGCAGCACACCGGAAGCGGCAAGCGTCCCTGCGCCAAGGCCCTTGAGGGCCGTGCGGCGGTTGATCTGAGTTTTCCCGTTGGACATCGATTTTCTCCCAAGCATTTTCGCTTTTTGTGAGGTGAGTTTGTGTGTGCACTAACAAAAAGTCCAGTTTTTTATTTGCCCGTCACGCCCCACGCGGGGCGGCCAGCAGCCACAGGCCAAAGATCGTGTAAAAGATCATCAGCACGCTCAAACCGACTTGCAACAGCAGCATGTCCTTGTTCGAGCGACAGAATTTTGACGCCATGTGATGCGCCATCAGCACTGACAGAACATGGGAAAAGACAACTGCAAAGGCCTGCGTCAGCCAGATGACTTTCACCGTGTCCGCCGTGTTCAGAAACCCGGTTGTGACGCGCAGATCAGCCAGACCAAAGAGGGTCACACCCCGTCCCAGCGGATCACCCAGCGCGATCAGCACATACTGGATCTGCACCATGAAGCTGACCAGATAATGAGAGAAATGATACCCTAGCGCGATGGGCAGGATCGAGATAGCGAAAGTGTTGAAAGCCAACCCGAAAGGCAGCGGCGGGCTTTTGCCCAGTGCGGCCAAAGCCCGGACACCAATCCAGATGCTGAAGGCAAAAACGGCAACAAGGGCAAGGTTCGCGCCAATCAGCCCGATCGTCGAGGGCCAGATCACGGCGGAGCGGCCCGGAAACTCCAGCGGGTTGATGCCCAGCTTCGCCAGCCACCAGAATGTTTCATGCAATCCGTCGAAGCTGCCTGACGCGAGAATGACAAGGCAAAAGACCGCGTGGCTGCTATCCAGCGGACCTGAGGACAGGCTGAACCATCCCGGCGCGCCCGCTTTGGCGCGGTGCCACAGGTGCACGGGCCGCAATGTTCCAATGAGCTGGAACAGCACCGTGAAACATTCCACCTGCCGCCCCCATCGGTCCGCGCCACACAGCGACATGCCGGCAAGCGTGAAGACCCAATACCCAAATGCGAACGCCGCAAGGCGCGGTGGATCGCTGGGCGCGATGTCAGCCAGAATGAAGCACTGGAACAGCACAAAGATCAGCACCGCCGGCCAGGCCTGCCAGCGCTCTGGCAGGCGCAAAGGCGGCGCGCGCCGGGCAAGCAGCGATGCCGGTCCTGTCCAGGGGTTCACCCATCGCCAGATGTCCATGACCAACCCCTGCACCACAAACAGCGCAATCCACCACACCGTCCAAAGGGTCAGCGGCAGCAGATTTTCCTGCGGGTCTGTTGGCCCTGCCCAGCCAATCCAGATCAGGCCAAGGAATACACCAGTCCCGACCCAAGAGGACCCCGCGGCAACACCCCTCAGAGCCAGCGTATGTGGCAGCGTGACGGGTCGAAAAAACCGCTCCAGAATGTCAATCGGCAGACAGGTCACCAGCACGATCGATGCGGCCACCGTCATCGTGCCGCCAATCGCATAGGCCTGGGTCGGCAGCAGCAGGACAAATCCCTGTTCTGCGGCATGTGCAAGGGCGGGTCCGGCACTGCACATCAGCAGTATCGACAAACCAGAAAGGACAGATGCACGGCACATGTCATGAGTATACGCATTACCGTCGCACAGGGTGCAAGACCATTGCTGCCCCTTGGATATGCTGCGGGAATGCTCCTATAGTCTCAAGGACTGGTATGGGAGAGGCCGATCATGGGACAGCTGCGCGCATTTGACTTCAAAGGCTGGATTGAGGAACACCGTCACTTGCTGAAACCACCTGTTGGCAACCAGCAGATCTGGGAAGACGCCGACATGATGGTCACCGTCGTGGGGGGCCCCAACAAGCGTACCGACTACCATGACGACCCGGTGGAGGAGTTCTTTTACCAGATCGAGGGCGACATGGTGCTGAAACTCTATGACGGGACCGAGTTTTATGACGTGCCCATTCGCGAGGGCGAGATTTTCCTTCTGCCGCCCCATGTGCGCCACTCTCCCCAACGTCCGCAGGAAGGGTCCATCGGGTTGGTGATCGAACCCAAGCGCCAGCAAGGTGAGCTGGACGCGGTGGAATGGTATTGCTTTGAATGCCAATCGCTTGTGCACCGGGCGGAGTTGCAGATGGAATCCATCGTGAAAGATCTGCTGCCCGTCTACAAAGCCTTCTACGCCTCGGAAGAGGACCGCACCTGCCCCGCCTGCAACGCGCTGCACCCCGGCAAGGAACCGCCCGAAGGCTGGGTCACACTGCCATTCAGAGCCTGATCCGGCGATCACGATACGTGCGAACATGACGTCCCCGATGCCCTCCCAGACCGCGCGCCTGACCGGGCGCGGGTGTTACGCCGCCGATGCGCCGCTGGACAATCCGCTGCATCTGGCGTTTTTGCGCAGCCCGGTTGCCGCTGGCGCCATCGAGACGCTTGAATGTGCGGACGCACTGGATGTGGACGGGGTGGTTGCGGTGCACATCGGGGGTGATGTGGCGCATCTGGGCGTATTGTCCGTGAATGCCGTCATCCCCGTTTCCACCCCCCTGCCCTATCCCATCCTCGCGCAGACCCGTGTCGACGCGGTCGGTCAGCCCGTTGTCGCCATTCTGGCAGAGACACCCATGGCCGCCGCAGATGGCGCGGAGGCCATCTGGCTGGACATCGCAGAGGCGGCGCTGCCCCAACCGCGCACAATCGCGCAACAGCACTGGCAATCGGGTGACTGTGATGCCGCTTTTGCGAAAGCGGCACATGTCGTCAGCGCATCCATCGCGCACCCCCGCCTTGCCCCCAGCCCGATGGAGCCACGTGGGATCGCCGTTCGCTTTGACGCGGCAACGCAATCGGCCACCATCTGGCATGCGACACAAACACCTCACCGCACCCGGTCCGAGCTGGCCCGCATCCTGTCGATAGACCCCTCCCGCCTGCGCGTGATCGCGCGCGATGTGGGCGGGGCTTTCGGCATGAAAGCCTCTCTCTATCCTGAGGAAGTGCTGGCGGTCTGGGCCGCATTTCATCACCAACGGTCCGTGCGCTGGATCGCCACGCGGTCTGACGAGTTCCTCTCTGCCACGCAGGGGCGCGGGGTCCAAAGCAGCGGTGCACTGGCACTGGATAAAGACGGCCGTTTTCTGGCGCTCAGGGCACAGACCACCGCGCCGCTGGGCCATTGGCTGCCAAACTCTGGCCTGATCCCAGCCTGGAACAGCGCCCGCATCCTGCCCTCGGGCTACAGTGTCGGGGCTCTCGACATCCGAACCGAAGCCCAAACCGTGCCCCTTGGTCCAACGGGCATCTATCGCGGCGCGGGCAGACCAGAAGCCAACGCCTTGATGGAGCGGCTGGTCGACAAGGCCGCGCGGGTACTTGAGGCAGACCCGCTGGACCTGCGCCGGCAAAACCTCCTGCCCGCGGATGCGCTGCCGCATAAAACCGCAACTGGCAACACGCTCGACAGTGGGGATTATGGCGCGGCGATTGATCTTCTGGCGCGGGAAAGTGCCTATGCTGCCCTTCGGGCGGAACGAGACAAACGCCGGGCAGAGGGTGCATTGGTCGGGATCGGTACGGCATTCTACCTCGAACCCTCCGGCAGCGGTTGGGAAAGCGCGCGGGTGACGCTGCATCCAGATGGCCACGCTGACATTGCCAGCGGTTCTTCATCACAAGGACAGGCGCGGCAGCAAAGCTACACGCGGATCGCAGCAGACGCCCTTGGCCTTCCGCCAGAACAGATCACCGTTCAGCTTGCCGATACCGCCACATGCCCCGAAGGGGTCGGTGCGCTGGCCAGCCGCGCCACAGCCATTGGCGGCAGTGCTGTGCATGTGGCTTGCACCCGCGCCCGCGCACGCCGCGAGGCCGGCGAGACCGGGGTGATTGCCGTTGAGGAACACTATGAAAATACCGGCCAGGCGTGGGGGCACGGGGCCTGTCTGGTGATGGTCTGCATTGACACCGAGACCGGCACGCCAACCCTTGAACGGGCATTCTGTGTGGATGATGCTGGCATCGTCATCAACGCAGACGCGGTGTTGGGTCAAATCATCGGCGGCTTTGCTCAGGGTCTTGGCGAAGCGTTGATGGAAGCGGTGCGCTATGACGAAGACGGGCAATTGCTGACCGGATCGTTTATGGATTACGCCATGCCGCGCGCCGCAGATATCCCACCGATCCATGTTGCAAAACTCTGCTCGCCCTCCCCCACAAACGCCCTTGGGGTCAAGGGCGTAGGTGAAGCCGGAACCATTTCTGCGCCCATCGCCATTCTCAACGGCATGCTTGATGCCCTTGCCCCGCTCGGGATAACTGATCTTGATATGCCCCTGACGTCCTGCTCCCTTTGGCATGCCATCGCGCAGGCCTTGACCAAGAAAGACCTCTGATGAAGTACGCCCGATCCGAAGCCAAAGACTATGCCCGCGAAAACATGCGTGGCATCTGGGCAGCGGCCCTGAACCCCTTTAACGTGGATCAGTCTTTCAACGAGGCCGGGCTGCGGTCCAACATCCGCCACTGGATCGATGATCTGGACATTCAGGGCCTCTTCATTGCGGGCAAGCAGGGGGAATTCTTCTCCATGTCGCTGGCGGAGCGTAAACGCAACTTTGAAATCGCCGTCGATGAATGTGGCGGCAAGGCGGGGACGATCATGTCGGCCTCGGATCAGAACTTCGACACGGTGTTGGAACTGGCGCGCCATGCACAAGACTGCGGTGCAGACTATATCGTCGTCCACGCCCCGGTACTGCATTTCGTGACCGACCCCGACGACACCGTTTACAACTACTACAAGACCATCTGCGATCAGGTCGATATCGGCATCGCCATGTGGAGCCACCCTGACAGCGGCTATCTGATGAGCCCGGAGCTATGCGCCCGCATCGCGGATCTGCCCAATATCGTGGCCATCAAATATTCCGTCCCGCGCGACATGTATGTGAAGCTGACGCATATGGTGGGGGACAAGATCCACGTCTCCACGGCGTCTGAAGTCGAATGGCTGGACAATATCGAGGCGTTGGACTGGAAGCTCTATCTCTGTTCTTCCCCACCCTATCAGTTGCAGACCAAGGTGGACCGGCGGATGCACGATTACACCCAAGCCGCGTTCAGCGGTGATTTCGCCACCGCGCGGCGGATCCGGGACAGCCTCGACCCTGTGCGCGACGCGATCAAGCGCACCAAACCCGGTGGGAAACCGCAGGCACATGGAAAGTACTGGCAAGAGCTGTTGGGTCAGGCTGGCGGCCCCGTGCGCAGCCCGTTGCTGCAACTGACCGATGCGGAGAAGGAAGCGACACTTCAGGCGTTTGAAACCTGCGGATTGAAACTGTGAGCCGGGCGCGCAGAGAGGCGTTTCTGTCGGGTCTGTTCGACGCCGCGGTGGCCGCCGCCGATCCAAAAGTGACACTGGCCGGGCACCTGCCCGAACCGCCCAAGGGCCGCACAATTGTCGTCGGCGCAGGCAAGGGTGCAGCACAGCTTGCGCAGGCGTTTGAACGGTTGTGGCCCGGTCCGCTGGAAGGGGTTGTGGTCACGCGGTACGGGTACGCCGCGCCATGCGCGCGGATCAAAGTCATGGAAGCGGCCCACCCGGTACCGGATGCAGCGGGCCTCGACGCCGCCCAGGCGTTGAAAGCCGCAGTGACAGGGTTGGGACTGGATGATCTGGTCGTCGCTCTGGTCTGTGGCGGTGGATCATCCTTGTTGCCTGATCCACCCGAGGGATTGGCGCTTGCCGATCTGCAAGCGCTGAACGAAGCGCTGCTGGCCTCAGGTGCGCCGATCTCCGTAATGAACGACATTCGCAAGCGGTTCAGCGGGATCAATGGCGGACGGTTGGCCGAACTGGCTGCCCCCGCGCAGGTCTGCAACCTGATCGTGTCGGATGTGCCCGGCGATGATCCCCGCGAAGTCGCGTCAGGACCCACTGTCCCCGGACGCCCCTCTGCTGCTGACGTACAGGCGCTTGTCGAAAGCCGCGGGATTGCCCTGCCGGACCGATTGATGGCCCACCTCGCCGCACAGGACCCAGACGCAGCAGCACCTCAAGATAACCGTGTAAGCACGCAGATCATCGCCTCTGCTGCGATCTCTCTCGAAGCGGCGGCGCAGGCGGCGCGCGCGCAGGGTGTGAACGCCTGGGTCATGTCCGACCGGATCGAAGGCGAAGCGCGCGACGTGGCACAGGTCCATGCGGCCCTTGCCCTGCAAGCCGCAGATACCGGCATTCCCTTTCCTGCGCCTTTCGTGATGCTGTCTGGTGGCGAAACAACTGTCACCCTGCGCCACAAGGGGCGCGGCGGACGGAACGCGGAATTCCAGCTTGCGCTGTCATTGGCGCTGGAAGGCTCGGACGGGATCACCGCCTTGGCAGCAGACACCGATGGCATCGACGGTTCAGAAGACAACGCAGGTGCCTTTGTGGACGGCACAACAACCACCCGCATGCGCGCGGCGGGCATTGATCCTGCTGCGATGTTGCAGGGCAACGATGCCTTCACAGCGTTCAAGGGGATCGACGCGCTGTTCATGACCGGCCCGACGGGGACAAACGTCAATGACTTCCGCGCGATCCTGATTGGCGACATCTGAAGTCAGACACGCCAGCGCAGCACCCGCCGTTCCACAGCCGCGATCCCGGCAGAGACAAGGACACCAAGCACCGACAGGATCACCACGCCCGCAAACAACCGCTCAAGGTCATAAAGGCTGCCCGCCTGGAGGATATACGCACCGATTCCAAACTCCGCGCCCAGCATTTCAGCAGCCACCAGCAGAATGATGGCAATCGTCAGCGAAATGCGCAAACCCGACAGGATGCCCGGCATCGCCCCCGGCAGCACGATCTTGCGCACGATGGATTGCCAACTAAGCCCAAAGCTCTGCCCCATACGGATCAGCGTGCGGTCGACGTTGTCGACGGCGGCATAGGTCGCCACCACTGTTGGCGTGAAAGTGCCAAAAGCGATGAGGGCGTATTTGCTCGCCTCATCAATGCCGAACCAGATCACGAAGAGCGGCAAGAGCGCGATCTTCGGGATCGGAAAAATCGCCGCGACCAGCGGAACCAACCCGGCCCGTACGAGTGAAAAGAGACCAATCAGCACGCCCAATGCGATGCCCAGACCCGCGCCAATGCTCGCCCCGACGATAAGCCGGGTCAGCGAAGGGATCAGATGCTTGAACAACATGCCCGTGTCGTAGAGTTCCTTGAATGTCAGCAACACATCGCTGGGGCGCGGCAATGTCAGGGCCGAAATGAAACCCGTCCGGGTGCCCCATTCGGCAAAGGCAATCAACAGCACAAAGACCAACAGCCCCATACCACGCCGCTGGCGTGCAACGAAACCATCCCCCCGAAACGGAACCGGGCGCGCCGGATCAGACATCGACCAACTCCGCATCCGCCGCCATCGCCTCTTCGCGCATCATATCCCACAGGATTTTTTGCTGGGTCTCCAGTTCGGCCAGCCCATTGCGACGGTCTTCCAACGGCATGTCGATGGAGACCACCTCCCGCACCTGCCCCGGCCGGCGTGACAGCACGACAATCCTGTGCCCCAGCCTTACCGCTTCGGCCAGGTTGTGGGTGACATAGACAGCGCCAAACGGCGCGCGGGTCCAGAGGCTGACCAGATCATCCATCAGCAGTTCGCGCGTTTGACTGTCCAGCGCGCTCAGAGGTTCATCCATAAGCATCACCGCCGGGTTCACTGCCAGCGCACGGGCAATGGCCACCCGTTGTTTCATCCCGCCCGACAGTTGCTTGGGCAAAGCATCACCAAACTCAGTCAGCTTGGTTCGGGACAGCACATCATCAATGATCGCCCCCCGCGCGGCACGATCCAGCGGGTGATCCTCCAGCACGAGAGAGACATTGCCCCGCACCGACCGCCATGGCAGCAAAGCAAAGTCCTGAAAGATAAAAGTGAGCGGGTTCAGGCAGCCTGCAGGTGGCGCGCCCACTTGCAGGACCTGCCCCTGATCTGGCCGCTCCAGCCCGCCCAGCATCCGCAGCAAGGTCGACTTGCCACAGCCCGAAGGGCCCACGATACACACGATCTTGCCAGACGGGACATCAAGCGTGATGTCCCGCAGCACTTCCGTCGCACCATAGTGATGGCTGACCTTCTCAAGCCGCAGGTCCATCCCGCGCCGCCCTGATCAGGCGCCGATGGTCTCAACGTAAGAGGTATCGATCAGCTGATCGAGCGTGATGTCCGCGTCCACCAGCCCTTCGGACTGGAACCAGCTGAGCTGATCCGCAACCGACGCCACGTTCAGCGCCGCCCCTTCGTTCAACCGCATGGTGCCATTGATGATCGACGGCGCCGCTTTTTCGCGCGGACGGTCGGTGTAGACATACTTGTGGATCAGATCGACCATTGCGTTCACGCCGTCCTCGCCGCCGGTCTTGGCGATCATGGCCGCATTGTAATCCGCCACACCCTTGGAGAAGCCCGCGAGGAAACCGCGCGTCATGTCGCCCTCCTCGGCGGCGTTCTTGGCGGAGGTGAAAACAGTCGTGACCTGATAATCCTTCACGTAATCGGCCACATCGCCGATGATATGCACCGCTCCCGAGCCAGACAGCGGCTTGGCGATATGGGGCACGATGGACCAGGCATCCACTTGCCCGGATTTCAGCGCGCCGATAATCGCGCCGACCTTTTGCAACGGCTTGAAGCTGAGGTTGATCCCCTCGGCGGCGGCCATTTTGGAACCCATGTAGTGGAAGGAAGAACCCGCCTGCGTCACGGCCCAGCTTTTGCCGTCCAATTGCGCAGGGCTGGTGATCCCGGCCTGATAGGCGGCGTCGGACACGAGGATCTTCTGCCCATCAATCCCCGCCTCTTCCTGAAGCGCCCCGCCAATCACTTTGATCGCACCTTTCTGTGCCAGCGAAACAAGGCCACCGGAAATGGCCGTCACCGCATAGTCGACATCCCCGCTGGCAATCGCCACTGCCATGGGCTGGGCCGCCTCGAAGAAGCGCATTTCAACGTCCAGCCCGGCTTCTGCGAAATAGCCACGCTCATAGGCGACAAAACTGCCTGAGTGGCTGGTGAAACGCAGCGCGCCCACGGTGATCTTGCGGTTGGCAGCCAGCGCAGGCGCAGCAAGCCCCAAAGCCGCGGTTGCACTCAGGGTCGTCAAAGCCTGACGGCGGTTGAACGTGGTCATGGTATCCTCCCAATATGTTTGGCCGCAGGATGCGCATGCGCTGCATTCAGGTCAAGCGAATGCGGGACGGGGCCGGATCGCTTTCCGGGTGCGTGACGTGCATTTTTCCCATGCAGAACACCAAACAGCCCTACCCTCCCCCAGACAGACGCGGTATCAGCCGGTGACGCCAACAAACGGGGCTTGCCATGACCTTTTCCCGCGCCATCAAAATCGCGCCTTCCATTCTTGCTGCTGACTTCGCCAATTTCGGCGCGGAATGCGCCGCTGTTGAGGCGCAGGGCGCTGACTGGGTGCATGTGGATGTGATGGACGGCCATTTCGTCCCCAACATCTCCTTCGGCCCCACCACCTGCGCCGCGATCCGCCCGCATATCAAGGGAGTGATGGACGTGCATCTGATGATCGCACCTGTTGATCCCTATATCGACGCATTTGCGCAGGCGGGCGCGGATATCATCACCGCCCATGTGGAAGCAGGCCCCCATATCCATCGCACCCTGCAAGCCATCCGCGCCAGCGGGGCCAAAGCAGGCGTCGCCCTGAACCCCGGCACACCAGCAGATGCGGTTGCCCCCCTGTTGGATGTCACCGACATGGTGTGCGTGATGACCGTGAACCCCGGTTTTGGCGGGCAGAAGTTCATCGACATGACCGACAAGGTTCGCACCCTGCGGTCAATGATCGGCGACCGGCCCATCCATATCGAAATTGACGGCGGCGTTGATCCGACAACCGCACCACAGCTGGCGCAAGCCGGAGCAGATGTGCTTGTCGCAGGCTCCGCCGTGTTCAAAGGCGGCTCTGCCACCAATCCCGCGCCCTACGGTGAAAACATCCGCGCCATCCGCGCCGCTGCCGAAGGCACCTATACCTGATCAGTCAAACTGATCCGCAAAGGCATCCATCAACCGGTGTTTGAGGATCTTGCCCGTGGGCGCCGCAGGCAAGCTGGTTGCCAGAATAATCTGTGACGGGCGCTTGTACCCGGCCAGACGCGCGCTGACGAAGATCTTCAGATCGTCGGGGGTGAGATCATCCCCTTCGGCGATCTGCACAAAGGCCAGCACCTTCTCATCGCCCTTGATCATCTTACCAATCACAGCAGACTGGATCACCTGCGGATGATCATTCAGCGCCGCTTCGACTTCCGGCGGGTAAACGTTGAACCCACCATGGATGATCAGCTCTTTCGAGCGCCCAAGAATGTGCAGCATCCCCTGGTCGTCAATCTTGCCCAGATCACCGGTCCGCAACCAGCCGCCGTCCTCAAGCACGCGACGGGTTTCATCCGGGTTGCGGTAATACCCCTTCATCACATGCCCCCCACGGGTCAGCACCTCGCCTTCCCCCGGACTGCCGCCTTCGACGGTATCGTCAATCCGCACTTCAACCCCCGGCAGCGGTGGCCCGACAGAGATGTCGGGATTGCCGATCTCGCTCCGGGTGGCGCAAATGCCTGCGGTGGTTTCTGTCATGCCATACCCGTTTTGCAGGGCGACGCCGTAGAATGCCTCAGCCTTGCGTTTCCATGCCGGGTCCAGCGGTGCGGCACCGGACGACACATACCGCAGCCGGTCCGAGCCCAGTGTCGTCAGCCCCTGCTCCTTGGTATACTGCATCAAAAGCGCGTGCATCTGCGGCACCGCAGACAGCAGCGTCACCCCGTCCTGCAAGGCCTCAAACAGCTTGGCCGCGGTAAAGCGCGCCTCCATCCGAACAGTGGCGCCAGTATAGCATGACGCCGTCACAACGGAGGCCAGCCCAAAAACATGGGTAATCGGCAGCACGCCGTAAATCAGATCGTCCTGCCGCATGTCCCGCAGATTGGCAGATGCCATGCCGCCAAACCGCAGGTTGTCATGGGTCAGCATCACACCTTTGGGATCACCCGTCGTACCCGTTGTGTAGAGCAGCACCGCAACGTCATGCAGGTCCGCATCAGGTGCGCTTGGCAATGGTGTTGCCAGATGCAGCGCTCCAAATGCGCCTGATATCTCCCGCGCGCCCATCCGTTCCGCATGGGCAACAGCATCGTTCGAGACGGCACAGGTCATCAATACCGCCGCAGGCTGTGCGTGGTTGAGGATGCGGGCGACTTCGCCCTCTGACTGGCGGGCATTCACGGGGATCACGACAGCATCCATCTTCCAGCAGGCAAAGAGCACGGCGACAGCGGCCGCGCAGTTTTCCGACAGCAGCAACACCCGGTCATTGGCGCGAACACCGGCAGTCTTCAACGCCGCGCTCAAGGCATCGCTTGCCACATCCAGATCAGCATAGCTCCACGCCGTACCGATGCTGTCGGTCAACGCAAGCGCATCGGGGCGCGTCTGCGCCTGATCTGTCAAAAAAGTCTCAACACGGGCCATGGGATGGTGCTTTCTCTGCGGTGCTCACCGATAAACGGGTTTGCGTTTTTCCAAAAAGGCGGCGATCCCTTCGGCGGCTTCTTCCGCCCCGGCAGCCGCTGCCATGGCATCGCGTTCGGCGTCTAACTGCGCGGCCTCTGTGCTTTCATAAGCCGCGCTGACCAACTGGCGGATGGTAGACTGCGCGGCACGCGGTCCCGAAGCAAGCGTATCGGCCAGCAGCATTGCTTCCTCCAGCGCAGCCCCTTGCGGGCAAAGCCGCGTGATCGCGCCCAGTTCGGCAAAGCGGGTGGCCATCACCGGACGGCCCAGCAGACACATCTCCATCGTCAGGGGGCGCGGCAACATGCGCGCCATGGCGGAGGTGAGGCCCGCATCCGGCACCAGCCCGGCCTTGACGTAAGCGGCCGTAAACTTTGCTTCCTTGCTGGCCACAATCAGATCACACGCCAGCGCCAACGACAGCCCGGCCCCCGCAGCACCACCTTCCACGGCAGCGATGACGGGCACCGGACAGGCGCGCATGGCACGCACCAGATCGTGCAGGTCATCCACCTTCTCGCGACGCTCCGCTTCACTGATCCCGCGGCGTTCGATCAATACGTTCAGATCGCCCCCGGCACAGAAGAATTCCCCTTCTGAGGTCAGGATCACCGCGCGGATGCGCGGCTCCTGCGCCTGCTCCATGGCACGCGCGATACAATCGTAAAGCTCTGGCGACAGCGCACCCCGGCGCGCTGTATTGCCGTTCCAGATGATCAGCCGATCGCCTTTGTCTTCAATCCGTGCGCTCATGCCTTTGCCCTTTTGAAAACACCGTTTGCCGTCGATAGAATGGTGCCAGCGGCATCGCGGATCTCGGACGTGGCATACACGATCTTGTAACCACCCCCCGATACCTTGCCGGTCGCCACCACCTCCCCCTCTGCCGCAGCGGCCACGTAGGATGTGCTGAGCGACAAGGTCAAAACCGGCGTCAGCGCGTCTTCCCCCGCCAGAAACCGCGAGGCGGCAAAACCCGCCGCCGCGTCCAGCATCATGGCATGGATACCGCCATGCAGGGTGCCATTGCGGTTGCGGTGCTTGGCTTGGATATCCAGCGTCACCGTGGCCAGCCCGGACGGATCACTCAGATCAATCCGGTATCCGACCAACAACTCTGCCCCGCTTTGGGGCGCTTCATGCGGCGGCAAGGGCAATATAACGCTCCAGATGATGATCCGTGTCGCCAAAGCGGTGGTCGGCCATGACGATGCGTTTGGCGATATGGGCCAATTCATATTCCTGCGTCATGGCAATGCCGCCGTGCATCTGGATGCTGTCCTCGGCCACCAGACGGCCTGCACGACCCATGAGGTTCTTGGCAGCCGACACCTGACGTTCCCGTTCGCCCCGCGCGCTTTCCAGATGGCCCGCAGCATTGATCACCGCCGAACGCGCCTGCTCCATCTCGATCAGTAGATCGGACATGCGGTGCGCCAGTGCCTGAAAGGTGCCGATGGGACGGCCGAATTGCTTGCGCGTGCCCAGATACTCCTTGGTCAGATGTGTCGCGGTTTCCATTGCCCCCAGCGTTTCGGCACATTGCGCCACACTGGCCGCAGCGACCCGCGCTTCGATGGCGTCAAAGGCCTTGCCTGCCGCGCCCAATCGCGCAGATGCGGGCAGCCGGACATCATCCAGCATCACTTCTGCCGCCCGACCGCCTGCCAGCAGGGCATAGCCCTGGATGGTGATGCCTTTGGTATCTGCGGGCAGGACAAACAGGGAAATGCCATCGGCATCGCCAATGCTGCCACTTTCGCGGGCCGAGACGACAAGCATCTGTGCGGCTTCCGCATTCACCACAACCGCCTTGTGGCCATTGAGAACGATCTCATCGCCCTCCGCCTTCGCCGTCGCCTGCACCCGGTTGAGATCATACCGGCTGGAAGGTTCGCCATGGGCAAACGCCATCTGCATCGCCCCGCCGATGACCTCTTCGACCAGCGCCTGCTGGGTCTCATCGCCCAGATCAGCAACCAGTCCACCTGCCAGAACGGCAGTATCCAGCATCGGCTCAACCACGCCTGCACGCCCCAGTTCTTCGAACACCACGGCCAAGTCGAAACCCGCGCCGCCAAAGCCACCTTGTTCTTCCGTAAACAGCGCCCCGATCACACCCAGTTCGGCCAGCTGGCCCCAGATGTCGTCGGACATGCCGCTGGCGCTTTCGATGATCTTGTTGCGGGTTGCCGTGTCATAGCGTTCGCGCAGGAACCGCCGCAGGGTGTCCTGCAACATCTGCCGTTCTTCGGTCAGGTCGAAATTCATATGTTCAGCCCCCCATCGTGACTTTGGCAATGATGCCACGCTGGATCTCATTGGACCCACCAAAGATCGACAGCTTGCGGTTGTTGAAATACTGCGACGCCACCGGCCCCGCCCCGCTTGGATCAGGCAGACCTGCATTGCTGCCCTCCAGCGCTTCCGAGGCAAAGGGCATCGCATAGGCCCCCGCCGCCCGCCGCGCCAGATCGTTGATTTCCTGCCGGATGATCGTGCCTTTGACCTTGAGCATCGAACTTTCCACCCCCGGTGCCGTACCAGCCGCCGCTTTGGAGACGATGCGCAGGTTCGTTGTCGCCATCGCCTTGAGATCAATCTCCACCTGCGCCAGACGGGCCGCGAAATGCGGGTTCTCGATCAATGGCTTGCCACCCGACATCTCGGATTTTGCAATCCGCCGCACCCGCGTCAGCCCAGCCTGAGAAAAGCCGACGCCCGCGATATTCGTGCGTTCATGGGTCAGGAGGTACTTGGCATAGGTCCAGCCCTTGTTCTCCTCCCCCACGAGGTTCTCAACCGGAACCTTCACATCCGTGAACCAGACCTCGTTCACCTCCGCACCGCCATCAAGCAGCACAATGGGCCGCACTTCGACACCGGGCGTGTCCATGTCAATCAGAAGGAACGAAATCCCCTCCTGCTGCTTCACGTCCTTGTCGGTACGCACGAGGCAAAAGATCATGTTCGCGTGCTGACCCAGTGTGGTCCAGGTCTTCTGACCGTTGACGATGTAGTCGTCGCCATCCTTCACCGCGGTCGTTTTCAGCGACGCCAGATCAGACCCGGCACCCGGTTCGGAATAGCCCTGACACCACCAGTCCTCGCCCGACAGGATACGCGGCAGCCAATAGTCGCACTGCTCCTGCGAGCCAAATTTCTGCAACACCGGGGCCAGCATCGACAACCCGAAAGGCACGATGCGTGGCGCGTGATGCGCGGCGGCTTCTTCCTCGAAGATGTGCCGCTGCACCGCGTTCCATTCCGCGCCCCCAAAGGACTTCGGCCAATTGGGCGCAAGCCAGCCCTGCGCGTTCAGGATCGCATGCCAGCGTTCCATGTCCGCCTTGGTCAACTCGCCCCCGTCACGCACCTTGTCGCGCAGGTCTTCGGGCAGCTTGGTGGTCAAAAAGTCGCGGACGTCGTCGCGGAATGCCTGTTCTTCAGCAGAATAGCTCAGGTCCATCGTGTCGCTCCTTATGAGTAGATTTCAAAGAGGCCAGCCGCACCCATGCCGCCGCCGATGCACATGGTCACAACGCCAAGCTTGGCACCGCGCCGCTTGCCTTCGTACATCAGGTGCCCCGCCATGCGTGCGCCCGTCATGCCAAAGGGGTGGCCGATGGCGATGGAGCCGCCGTTGACGTTGTATTTCTCCGGATCAATATGCAACTGGTCGCGGGAATAGAGGCATTGAGAAGCAAAAGCCTCATTCAACTCCCACAGGTCGATGTCATCCACCTTCAGACCATGCCGCTCCAACAGGCGCGGCACCGCATAGATCGGGCCGATGCCCATCTCATCCGGCTCACAGCCCGCAACAGCGAACCCTTTGAAGGCCCCCAACGGCTCGATCCCGGCTTTCTCCGCTTCGACACTGTCCATCAGCACAACCGCTGCCGCCCCATCGGACAGCTGGCTGGCATTACCTGCGGTGATGAAGTTCCCTTCGCCGCGCACCGGCTGAAGCCCGGACAGACCTTCCATCGTAGTGGTCGGGCGGTTGCATTCATCCCCCGTGACCGTGACCTCATGGGTGCTGATCTCTTTGGTTTCCTTGTCCTGCACGCCCATGACAGTCTTCATCGGCACGATCTCTTCATCGAATTTGCCCGCTTCCTGGGCTGCGGCCATACGCAACTGGCTACGCAGGGAATACTCGTCCTGATACTCCCGGCTGAGGCCATAGCGTTCGGCAACCACATCCGCCGTTTCGATCATGGTCATGTAGATGTCGGGCTTATGCTCTTCCAGCCAAGCGTCTTTCACAGACTTCGCATGCGGCTGCACCATGGAGATGCTCTCCACCCCGCCCGCAACCGTCGGGCCTGCGCCTTCCTGTGTGATCGCATTGGCGGCCATTGCAATTGTCTGCAATCCGGAGGAGCAAAAGCGGTTCACCGTCACACCAGAAGCCGTCACAGGCAGACCCGCGCGCAAAGCAATCTGCCGTGCGATGTTGCCGCCGGTGGCCCCTTCTGGTGTGGCACAGCCCATCATCACGTCCTCGATCTGCGACGGATCAAGCCCGGCGCGGGCCACGGCATGTTCCACCGCATGGCCGCCCATCGCGGCGCCATGCGTCATGTTGAAGGACCCACGGAACGACTTGGCAAGGCCCGTGCGGGCGGAGGAGACGAGTACAGCCTGTTTCATTTGGCGTTTCCTTTGTTCAGATCATCGAAGGTGCGCCCGTCGGCCACCAGTTGTTTCAAAAGTGGCGCTGGTTGCCAGAACCACGCATCTTCCTTGGCGTAGGTTTCGATATCGGCCAGGACCGCATCCACCCCCTGAATATCCGCCCATTTCAGCGGCCCGCCCCAGTAGCGCGGGAAGCCGTAGCCAAAGAGCAGCGTCATATCGACATCCAGCGGCCGTGCAGCGATACCTTCGCCCACCACTTTGGCGCTCTCATTGACCATCGCGCACATGTAACGGCGGACGATTTCTTCATCCGTGAAAGCGCGGGGCGTGATGCCAAGTGCGGCTTGTTCAGCTTCGATCAAGCGGGTGATGTCCGGGTTGGGCACGCCACCGCGTTTGCCCTGTTCGTAAATATAGTACCCCCGCCCGGTTTTCTGGCCAAAATGGCCTTGCTCACACAGACGGTCGATATAGGTCGGCACCCGTTCGTCAGGATGCAGGGTGGGTGCCTTGCGCTTGCGCGTGGCCCAGCCGATGTCGAGCCCCGCCAGATCGGACACCGCAAAGGGTCCCATCGCAAACCCGAAATCCACCAACGCCTTGTCAATCTGGAAGGGAGACGCCCCATCCAGCACCATATGCCCCGCCGCCGCGCGGTACGTCGCAAGGATGCGGTTGCCGATAAAGCCGTCACAAACCCCTGCCTTGACAGAGATCTTGCCCAGCATCTTGCCCAACGCAAATCCAGTTGCCGTTACGTCCAACGCCGTCTGATCCGCGACGACCACTTCCAACAGCTTCATCACATGCGCAGGAGAGAAGAAATGCAGGCCAATCACATCCGCCGGACGCGCGGTTGCGGCAGCGATCTCGTTCACATCCAGATAGGACGTGTTGGTCGCCAGTACGCAACCCGGTTTGCAGGCGGCATCCAGCTTGGCAAAGACGTCCTTTTTGACGGACATCTCTTCAAACACCGCTTCAATCACCAGATCGACATCGCCAAGACTGTCATAGCGGGTCGATACCGTCAGCGCCTTTGTGGTCAGCGCGTCAAACTGGTCTTGAGTGATTTTGCCACGCTTCAACGCACCTTGCAGGTTGCCTGCGATCCGGCCCTTGGCAGCTTCAGCAGCGTCATCCTGCATTTCGATCAACACCACGCCAAGGCCCGCCAACAGTGCCGCTGTTGCAATGCCAGCACCCATCGTGCCACCGCCAATCACACCGATGGCGTTAAGCGCGCGCGGCTCCACGCCCTTCAGTTCCGGCAGGTTGCTGACCGCGCGCTCGTTGAAGAATGCGTGGATCAGACCCTTGCGCTGGTCGGTGTTCATCAACTCCATGAACAACTCCCGCTCGCGCTTGATGCCTTGCTCAAACGGCAACTCTGACGCGGCCTGAATGGCGCGCACAGCCGTGGCTGGGCTGATCTGCCCGCGTCCTTTCTTCAACACCGCCGTATAGGTCGCATCCCAATCCACCCCATCCGGACCCGGCATTTCGCTGACCGGGCGGCGCGGAGCGCCTTCATCAAGCAGGGATTGCGTGTAGGCCAGACCAACCGCTTCGGGGTCGCCTTCTTCAATCTTGTCGACGATCCCCATTTCCAACGCCTCGGGCGCTTTGATGTGGCGGCCCGTGGTGATCGCCTCAATCGCCGCCTCAGCGCCGGTCACGCGGGGCAGACGCTGTGTGCCGCCGGCACCGGGCAGAATGCCAAGGTGCACTTCGGGCAAACCGACGCGGGCCGAGGGCTGTGCCACGCGGTAGTGACAGCCCAATGCCACCTCAAGGCCACCGCCCAGAGAGACGCCGTGCATGGAAGCGACAACCAGCAACGGAGACGCCTCAATCCGCGTGCAGAGGTCGGGCAGGTTCGGCTCCATCGGCGGCTTGCCGAACTCGGTAATGTCAGCCCCGGCGATAAACGCGCGGCCATCGCCAAGGATCAAAACCGCGCGCACGCCATCTTCGCTTTCGGCGCGGTCCATCGCCTCTGACAAGCCCTGCCGTACCGCCTGGCTCAATGCGTTGACCGGCGGGTTCAGGATGCGCAAAACGGCGATGTCACCTTGGCGCGCGTAGGCAATCTTGTCTGTCATCGGGGTCTCCTTGATATCTCATCTCAGCCGCGCCGCGCCAATGCAGGCGCAGTGCCGGTTTGTTGTTCCAATGCGCGCACTGTGTCGCGCAACGCCGGGCCCACCTCATCAATCATGCGGGCGTCCGGCAAATCCTGTGGCAGCGCCCCGCAGGTGAAGGCGACCGCCTCGCCAAACTCACTGGCGTAATACGGCACACTGACCGCATTCACTGTCCGCGCATACCGCGTCGGCGGTGGTGCCAGAACAAAACCCTGACCCAGCAATTGGTCATATCCTTCCTGCCGGAACTGGCTGAGCGCTGCAACAGGTTCCAGCGCTGCAAATCGTTCGTCACCCAACGTCGCAAGCACCGCCATGCCGGAAGAGGAGCCAAATATGGGGATGCGGTGCCCCGGCTCCAGCCAGATCGTTGCCATGCCTTGCGGCCGCCACGTCCGCGCCAAAAGCATCCTGTCGCCGTCCCGCACCGCGATCAGCGCCAGCGTCCCGGTGTCATCCGCCAGCTTCTGCATCGCCTCCGATGCAAGCTCGACAAAGCTGATGGACAAGGACGCCACAGACCCAAGCGCGACCGCTGCTGGCCCCAACCGAAACCGGTCGTTTCGCCCGCCATGGCTCAGGTAACCCAGCTCACACAATGTATAGGTCAGCCGCGTGACGGTGGGTTTGGGGATGCCTGTCCGATCCGCGATATCGGCATTCGTCAGTCCATTGTCGCTGGCGCGAAACGCGCGCAACACGCCAAGGCCCCGTGCGAGGGTGTTGGCAAACTTCCGATCTGACGATTGTTCTGTCATCGCGCCGCCATCGGGATCAGCAGAGAGATCATCGGAAAGGACATGATCAGGATCAGCACGATCACATCCACGCTCAGGAACCGCGCGATGCCTGCAAAGATCTTGTCGATGGGCGCGTCCTTGCCCACCACATTGGCGATGACAAAGACGTTGAGGCCCACGGGCGGCGTGATCAGACCGATCTCCAGCAGCTTGATCACCACAACCCCGAACCAGATCAGATTCAGGTCATAGCTTTCCACCAGCGGGATCATCAAGGGCAGGGTCAGCACCATGATGCCGATGGGATCAAGGAACATGCCCAAGAGCAGATAGATCACTGCAATGCACAGCATCAGCACCACGACGGACAACTGCGCCTCTGTCACCATGTTGACGACCAGCGGCGCGACACCCGTCAATGCAACGAAAGCCACAAAAATCTTGGCGCTTGCCGCAATCAGAAAGATGGCCGTGGTCTGAACGCAGGTTTCCTTGACCGCGTCCCAAAGGCTGGAAACCGTCAGACGTTTCTGCGCAAACCCGATCAGCGTCGCAGCAACCACACAGACCGCTGCAGCTTCGGTCGCGGTGAAAATGCCGCCATAAATCCCACCGATGATCAGCACAAACAGCAGCACCGCAGGCCAGCTTTCCCACGCCGCCTGAAGACGCTCGGACCGTGTGAAACGCTGGTCGGTGGGTGGGGCCACTTCGGGACGGCGCCAGACCCAGACCGCAATGACCAGCACGAAGCCCGCCAGCGTCAGAAGCCCGGGCAAGACGCCCGCCAGAAACAGCGCGGAAATAGAGGTTTCGGTGAAAATACCGTAGATAATGAACAGCACAGACGGCGGAATGAGTGACCCAAGTGTCCCGCCTGCCGCCACACTGGCCGTGGCCAGTCGCGGGTCGTAGCCCATGCGGAGCATCTCCGGCGTGCAGATGCGCCCCATGGTGGAAGCACAGGCAATCGACGACCCGGTAATCGCGGAAAACCCGCCGCAGCCCATCACGGATGCCATGGCAACACCGCCGGGCAGTTTGGTCAGCCAGACCTTCGCGGCGTGGTAGATCTTGGTCGTGATGTCCGCACGGTAGGCAATATGGCCCAACGCCACAAACAGCGGAATCATCGACAGATCATAGGAATGGATCAGATCAAAGGAATTTGAGAACACCATTGAGGTCGTAGCACGGATCGCGCGTTCAGGCAGGAACTCGCCCGTGCGGAAGGCAAAGATAAAGAACGTCGCAACCGTCGCGACGGAAGCAAGGGTAAAGGCAATGGGCACCCGCAGGGCCAGCAGGCCCAGAACAGCGGCAAAGGCAATCAGGCCAACGGTTCCGGCATCCATTACACGCCCTCCTCGTTGCCCATCAGCGTGTCTTCGTGCTGTTGCTCGTCCGAGACGATCCCGCCTGCCAGAACGGTACGCAGATCGCGGACAAAAAGCTCAAGCAACCGCAACCATGTCGCGGCGATGCCGATTACGAACAACAACAGACCGGGCCATTTCGGCAGGTTAAGATCACCGTAGTAAAAACTGCCCTTTTCCCAGACGCTCAGAAACTCTCGCCCGCCTGCATAGATCAGCGGGGCCAGCCCGATGAGGCCAACCAGCGAGCCCATGACGATCAGCCATGATCGGGCGCGATCCGGGAAACGGTCGGTGATGAAGGCCACGCTCACATGGGCGCGGGCGGCTGTTGCAGCGGCCAAGGGCAGCAAAATGGCGGCGACCATCAATTCGCGCACCATCGTGACGCTGTCGGGCACGCTGGAGGCAAACACCGCGCGGGCGATGACATTTGTCGTGATCAACACACCCAGACAGATGACGGCCAGCGCCCCTAACCCCAGCAGGACTTTCTCCAGATTGATCAGCATGATGCCCCTCCCATGGCTTGCCAAAAACCGCAGTGAACGCGCCGCCCCGTCCGGAGCGGCACATTCTGTTGTCTTGATCAAAGCGTGGCTTCAGTTGGTCTTTGCAGCCCAGGGGTAGCCTTCGGTGTCACGCACCTCGGTGTATTTGGCGATCAGGCCACGGTATTCGTCCAGCAGGGATGCCCCGTCCAGACCTGTGGCGCCAGCCGTCTCCACCCAGGCATCAAGGAATTTGCCGCCGGCATCGACCAGTTTGGCCCGCTCGGCCTCAGGCAGTTCGATCACTTCGACGCCTGCCGCCTTCATGTCCTCAATCGCCTTGGCGTTCGCGGCGGTGATCAGACGACCGAACTCATCCGCCATGTCAGACCCGACCGCACCCAGCAGCGCCTGCTCTTCCGCGCTCAGGGAATCGTAGACATCCTTGTTCATGAACATGCCGACACCGCCGACCTGGCCCCAGTTCAGCAGCGTGTAGCTGGTCATCACCTCGGCCTGCTTCAGCGCTGCAACCGCATAGGAGTACCCCTGAGAGCAATCGATCAAGCCGGTATCAAGCCCCTGATAGGCTTCATAAATGGACATGTTGACCATATTGGCCTTCTGCTCTCCAAAGACCTTGCCGTAGGCGCCCACACCGCGGACTTTCAGCCCTTCGATGTCCGCAACAGACCGGATTGCCGCGTCCTTGCAGCCGATGTTGACCTGACTTGTGGTCCAGGTGCCGATGTAGACAAGATTTTTGTCCGCAAGGTTTTCCTGGATTTGGGCATTCGTGCGCAGCAGCTCATCCGTGGCACGCATGCCAACCCAGGCGTCGGGGTTGTTCACCGGCAGATCAGCGATGCCGTATGCGGCCATTTCCTGCGGATAATAGACCGCAATCACCGAGCCCATGTCCGCAACGCCATCACCAATGGACTGCATGGCCGCCTTTGCCTTGAACAGCGCACCGCCCCACTGAATGTCGACGCGCATCTCGCCGCCAGAGCGGTCCGCGACGGTATCCGCAAACCACTGGAGCGCTGCCGCACGGGCACCACGATTCGGACCTGCTTCGCCGTGGATCAGGACTGTTTCAGCCGTGGCAACGCTGCCCGCAACAGCGAGTGCCGCCGCCATCGAAAGAGATTTCAAGAAAGTCATTAAGGATCCTCCTCCCAAGTTATTTTACATAGTAAAACAGTGTTTCACTATCCTCCACGAGACAGCTAGCGCCGGCTTGTCGCGAAGGCAAGCAAATCATTCCGGTGTTCAGGAAAGAGCGGAAATCAGGCGCGCTGATAGATGAAGCAACGGCCCGGCACGGCATCCGGCGGAATGTCGATTTCCCGCAGGTCATCAAAATACATCCTGTCGCTGGAGATCATCAATCCGCCCTTGGCCAGCAACGGTTCAACCAGCGGCGAAACCAGCCGTGCAAAGGCATCGTTCTTTTCGGGGTTGTGGCCACCCAGGTCGGCGTGGATCAACACAATGCTATCGCCAAATCGCGCCAGCGCTTCTGGTAGGGTTTCATCGACATTGCCCAGAATAAGCCGATCCTCCGGGGGCGTGCTGTCGGGATGGGCTGCAGGGCTGCGTTCAAAAACGTAGATGTCCCGCTCCGGCATGATCTCCCGCATGTGCGAATAGGTACGCCCGTTGCCCAACCCAAGCTCGAACGCGGGCCCCTCCAGAGCAGAGACCAGAGCGGCCCCGTGATTGAGGCAGGCGCGCTGGCTTACCATACGATCAACAAAGAGATCGAGTCGGCTCATGTTTGAGGTCTCCGCATTTGGTGTTGGCGCACAGGATGACGCATCACCCCAGCAATGTGTAGGGCTCATGACCAGTAGGCTGGACTGAATCGATCAAATCGGTTTGACTGAATTTGATCATACTGAACACGCGAGCAAGAGGCCGCAATGCGCACACTTTTGGACATTGACGGCCTGACCATAGGTTTTGGTGCAGGCGAACCGGTCGTACGTGATGTGAGCTTCACCGTCGGGGCGGGTGAAACCGTCGCGCTGGTTGGGGAGAGCGGATCGGGAAAAACGCTGACCTGCCGGAGCGTATTGCGTATCCTGCCAGAAGCGGCGCAATTGCGCGAAGGTACGATTTCATACGCCGGGAAAGACGGCACCGTTGATCTGCTGACCCTGTCGGAACGCAAAATGCGCAGCATCCGGGGCGATCGCATCTCGATGATCTTTCAGGAACCGATGCGGTCCCTGTCCCCGCTGCACCGGCTTGGTCATCAGGTCGCAGAAGTGCTTCGCCTGCACCGCAGCATTGGGCCCACGGAAGCCAAACGGCGTGTGTTGGAGAAATTTGAGAAAGTCGGCTTTGTCGATCCGGCGCGGGCCTACGCCAGCTATCCGTTTGAGATGTCCGGCGGCATGCGGCAACGCGCGATGATCGCAATGGCCATGATCGCTCAGCCCGAAGTGATGATCGCGGATGAACCGACAACGGCCCTCGATGTGACCACCCAGGCCCAGGTATTGGGGTTGATGCGGGACCTTCAGGCCGAGACCGGCATGGCCATGATCCTTGTCACCCACGATCTGGGTGTTGTTGCCAACATGGCGCAAAAAGTTGTCGTGATGAACAAGGGCCGCGTGATGGAGCGCGGCACCGCCGAACAGGTCCTTGGCAGCCCCGCGCATGGCTATACCGAAAAGCTGTTTGCGGCAGCGCCAAAGATACCGAATGTCGCCGAGCCGCCACGGATCAGCACCAACACAGGCGATGATGTGATCCTTGATCTGCGTGACATCACCAAGAGCTTTACCATGCGCGCAGGCGGCTGGCGCAAACCCACCGTGATCACCGCCTGCCGTGATGTGAACCTCAAGGTATTGCGCGGCAAGACGCTGGCCGTCGTGGGCGAAAGCGGTTCAGGCAAGACCACCTGCGCCCGCGTGGCACTGGGCGCGGAGAAACCTGATCCGGGGGGCGAAGTGCTGTTCCATCCCAGCACCGATGCAACACCTCTGCCCGTTCATGCCATGACAAATGCCCAGCGCCTTCAATTCCAGCGTCAGGCACAGATGGTGTTTCAGGACCCCTATTCATCGCTCAGCCCGCGCATGCGGGTGATGGAAGCCCTGTGCGAGCCGATGCAGATCCATCAGATCGGCAACCCGGCAGAACGGCGCGAGAAAGCAGCAGCAATGCTTGAATGGGTCGGCCTGAACCCCAACATGCTGCAGCGCTACCCACACGCCTTCTCGGGTGGTCAACGCCAACGCCTGTCGATTGCGCGGGCATTGACGCTCGACCCGCGCCTGCTGATCTGTGACGAGCCGACCTCTGCTCTGGACGTGTCTGTTCAGGATCAGATCCTGACCCTGCTTGAAGAAATCCGAGACCGGGCCGATTTGAGTTATCTGTTCATCAGCCATGACCTGGCCGTTGTTGCCCGGATCGCGGATGAGGTTGCGGTCATGCGCGCCGGTGTCATTGTCGAACAGGCCCCGCCCGCGCAGCTTTTCCACAATCCGCGCCACCCCTACACCAAGGCGTTGATCGCGGCACAGCCAAAACCTGATATCTCTCGTCCGATTGATCTGGCCCTTGTTGCCAGGGGTGCAGGCAGCCCAACAACCTGGCCTGAGATGTTCCGCTTTGACGGACCAGACGCCCCCGCATTGCGCACGTTGGAACCTGGTCATATGGTGCGTTGTCATGCGTAATTTCCTGTTTGTCCTTTTCCTGCTTCTGTCTGTCCCCGCTGTTGCTGATCAGCCGGTGCAGGAAAGCTCATTCTGGGCCATGGAAGTGGGTCAGGGGGACATGCCACCCGCAGCCGAACGTCTGCCCGACACGCCTCTTGTCGTAGATCTTGAGGCCAAGGGCCGTGCATTTGGCAAACAGGGCGGCACCCTGCGCACCCTTGTGTCGAGGACCAAGGATGTCCGGCAGATGGTCGTCTATGGCTATGCGCGATTGGTTGGATACACGCCGGAGTATGAACTCTATCCGGACATTCTGCGCGATATCGAGGTTGAAGAAGACCGCCGCTACACCCTGCATCTGCGTCCCGGTCACCGCTGGTCTGACGGCGCGCCTTTCACGTCAGAGGATTTCCGCTACTGGTGGGAAAATGTGGTCAACAATGAACAGATCACTCCAACAGGCCCGCCGGAGTTCATGTACATTGACGGTGTTCTGGGCACGGTCACGTTTCCCGATGCCCATACGGTCGTGTTTGAATGGCCCACCGCGAACTCCAATTTCCTGCCACTGCTGGCACAAGCCAGCCCGCCTTTCATCTACCGCCCCGCCCACTACCTCAGACAGTTTCACGGCGCGTTCGCCGATCCGGCAGACCTGAAAAAGGAAACCCGAAAGGCACGGGTAAAAAGCTGGGCAGCGCTGCACAACAAGCGCGACAACATGTACAAATACGACAATCCCGCGCTGCCCACATTGCAGCCGTGGATCAACGCAAGCGGGCGTTCCTCCCGCCAGATATTTGTCCGCAACCCCTATTATCATCGCGTTGACGCCCGCGGCATCCAACTGCCCTACATCGATGTGGTGGAGATGAACATTGTCGGCGGCGGGTTGATCGCCGCCAAAGCCAATGCAGGCGAAGTGGATCTGCAAGCGCGCGGGCTGGACTTCCCCGACATCTCGATCCTCAAGAAGGGTGAGGCCGACGGCGGCAACTACCGCACACTGCTTTGGGCCAATGGCGCGGCAAGCCAGATCGCAGTCTATCCGAACCTCAACTTCAATGATCCGGTCTGGCGGGAGATCATGCGGGACGTCCGGTTCCGCCGTGCGCTCAGCCTTGGCATTGACCGCCGCATGATCAACCGCGCGCTCTACTTCGGTCTGGCGAGCGAAGGAGGCATGTCAGCGGTGTCCTACAGCCCGCTGCACGAAGCCGAAGACATGCTGGCATGGTCCGAAATGGACATCGCCCGAGGCAATGCTCTGCTGGATGAGATGGGTCTGACAGAGCGCACGCCTGCTGGATTGCGCATGCTGCCAGACGGGCGTCCGATGGAATTCGTGGTTGAGACCGCAGGTGAACGGCAGGAGGTCGAAAACGCGCTGGCCATTGTGACTGATACCTGGCGGGAGCTTGGCATCAAACTGATCCTGCGCCCGCTTGACCGGGATATCCTGCGCAATCGCGTCTATGCCGGTGTCAGCATGGCTGCGATCTGGTTCGGGTGGGACAACGGATTGCCCAATACAGGCACATCACCAAAGTACCTTGCCCCCACCAATCAGGAGTTCTTTGCCTGGCCCAAATGGGGCCAATACTACCAAACCAAAGGAGAGGCCGGCGAAGCGCCCGATCTGCCAAGTGCGCAGCGCCTGATGGAACTTCTCTACGTCTGGAACCATACCACCGACACGGACAAGCGGCGCGCGGTCTGGGATGAGATGCTGGGGATCCATGCCGATCAGCAGTTCGGCATTGGCATCCTCTCTGAGGCTCCCCAGCCCGTTGTGATCAACAAGTCTCTGCGCAATGTGCCCGAGAAAGCCATCTGGGCCTTCGATCCCGGCGCCCATTTCGGCATCCACCGGATTGATGAATTTTTCTACGACGACCCGCACGAGCAGGTGACTGAATGATGTTTCTGCGCTATGCGGTCTACCGCTTTTTCACGATGCTGCTGACGCTGTTCGTGGTCTCGATCATGGTCTTTGCGATCATCAACCTGCCGCCGGGGGATTACCTCAGCAACCAGATCGCCGAACTGCGCGCCACGGGACAAGCCGAAGGTGTCGCCAAGGCGGAGTTCCTGCGCACCGAATACGCGCTGGACCGGCCGATCTGGGAACAATACCTGATCTGGGCCGGATTTTCTTCCGGGCCAAACGGATTTTCCGGCCTGCTTCAGGGTGACTTTGGCTGGTCGTTCGAGTTTGACCGCCCGGTCAGCGAGATTGTCGGCGACGCTTTGTGGCTGACGGTTCTGGTCAACCTCGCTGCCGTTCTGTTCGTCTACATGATCGCGCTGCCACTGGGCGTCCTGGCGGCGGCCAAATCGGAAACCTGGGTCGATTACACGGCCGGTTTCATCGGCTACCTCGGCCTTGCCACACCGAACTTCCTGCTGGCCCTCATCCTGTTCTATTACGGCCACAAGTATTTTGACCTGCCCATCGGCGGCCTGATGAACCCGATCTACGAGGGGGAACCGATGTCATGGCCCAAGGTCAAGTCCATCCTGCTGCACCTAATCATTCCCACCTTCGTGATCGGCACCGCAGGGGCCGCCGCCATGATGCAGCGCCTGCGGGCCAACATGCTCGATGAGCTGAGCAAACCCTATGTGGAAACCGCCAAAGCCAAGGGCATGGCCCCTGCCCGCCTGCTGGCCAAATACCCGCTCCGCATGGCATTCAATCCCTTCGTCGCAGACATCGGTAACCTGCTGCCCGCAATGGTGTCAGGATCCGTCCTCGTTTCCGTTGTACTGGGTCTGCAAACCATCGGCCCCTTCCTGCTGGCCGCGCTGAAATCGCAGGACCAGTTCCTTGCCGCCTTCATCCTGATGTTTGTCGCCCTCCTGACCCTCATCGGCACGATGATCTCCGACCTCTTGCTGGTGCTGCTTGATCCGCGCATCCGCTACGGAGCCCGCGGCGGATGACACAGCAAACTGACGACCGTTACGTCGATCCCGAACCCTGGTCCGAAGCCACCGACATCAGCGCGCCTGAGCGCAGCGACATGGACGCGCCTGCCTGGCTGCTGACCTGGCGCAAGTTCCGGCGGCACAAGCTGGCGCTGATCTCGGGCATATTCCTGCTGACCTGCTACCTGATCCTGCCCATCGCAGGCTTCATCGCGCCCTACACCCCGAACGAGCGCAGCGCCGATTACCTCTATGCCCCACCGCAATCGGTGAACCTGTGGCACGACGGCAGCTTTGTTGGCCCCTATGTCTACCCCATCACGGCCACCGCGGATCTGGAGAATTTCCGCTGGACCTATACCACCGATGAAACAACCCCGATGCCCTTGCAGTTCTTCTGTGAGGGCGATGACTACAACCTCTTTGGCCTGATCCCTTCCGACACGCACCTGTTCTGCGCACCGGAGGGCGCAACCGTCTTCCTATGGGGATCTGACCGTCTGGGCCGCGATGTCTTCAGCCGCATCCTCTACGGCGCTCAACTGTCACTGACCGTGGGCTTGATCGGCATCACGGTCTCTTTCCTGCTGGGCATCACCTTCGGCGCGCTGGCCGGATACTTCGGGGGCAAGACCGACTGGATCATCAACCGCGCCATCGAAATTCTGCGCTCCCTGCCTGAGCTGCCGCTGTGGCTGGCGCTCTCCGCGGCTGTGCCGTCCAACTGGGGCCCGGTGGCGGTGTTCTTCATCATCTCGATCATCCTTGGCATCCTCGATTGGCCCGGACTGGCCCGTGCCGTGCGATCCAAATTCCTGTCGCTGCGCGAAGAGGAATTCGTGAAAGCCGCCGAAATGATGGGCGCAAAACCTTCGCGCGTGATCAGGCGACACCTGCTGCCAAACTTCATGTCCCACCTGATTGCCAGCGCGACCCTGTCAATCCCCGCAATGATCCTGGGGGAAACCGCACTCAGCTTCCTCGGCCTTGGCCTGCGCGCCCCTGCGGTGTCATGGGGCGTGATGCTGAATGACGCCCAGAATCTTGCCAGTATCGAAATCTACTGGTGGACCGCCATCCCGATGCTGCCGATCATCGTCGTCGTGCTCGCGTTCAACTTCCTCGGTGACGGCCTGCGCGCGTCCCTCGATCCCTACAAATCCTGACCCCACCGCTGCCCCCCTCTTTTCTCCCAAAATATCCCGGAGAGCGCGAGAGGCAGAGCCTCTCGCATGGGTCGGATGCCCTCAATGGGCATTCGATCCATAAAGTCAGCCGTACCAGTCACCGTAGATCACCTCGATCTCAGCCGTCCCCAACCGTTTGGCAAAGGCTTCCGGATCCTGCGTGCCCCCGTCCCGCCCCCGGTAGTGATACGGATAAACAAACCTTGGCGCGAATTCCGACACCGCAGAAGCCGCCGCATTGGCGTCCATCGTGAACGGCAGGTTCATGCAAACGAATGCCAGATCAATGTCGCTCAACTCCCGCATCTCGGGGGTGTCTTCGGTGTCACCGGAGATGTAAACGCGGAAGCCCTCGAAGTTCAGGACATACCCATTGTCGCGCCCCGGCGGGTGGAACGTCAGACGCTCCTCCGTCAGGTTGTAGGCCGGGATTGCCTCGATGTTCATATTGGCGAAATCGGCTACGTCGCCATTGGCGATCTCGCGTGCCTGTGCTTTCAACCCGTCCGGCAACAGCGCGAAAACCCCCGGGTTGGTGATGATCTGCGTTCCCTCCTGAACGAGCCCCGCAAGGGTTCCCGCATCAAAATGATCCCCATGCTGATGGGTGATCAGGATCAAATCCGCGGCCGGATAGGCGCCATAGCGTCCAGCGCCCCCAACCGGATCAACATAGATTGTCCCCTTAGGCGTCTCCATCACGAAAGAGGCATGAGCAACGGGATGCACCGTGATCGGCCCGGCGGGCGTCTCAAACACGTCACCGGCAGCTGCCTCCGTGCGTGCCTCGAAAGGCAGAATGGTGATGGTTGCGGTTGCGGCAGCACTGGCAAGGAAGGTACGGCGGGTGACGGTCATGGCGATCTCCTGCGGTTAAGACTTCTTGCCAGAAAAGATAACCATGCCGCCTGCGCTTTCAACTTACCGGTCGTCCCCTCCATCCTTGTCTTCCCCTTCCAGCAAAGGGTCCTCCTCGATCACGGCTTGCGCCGCAGCCGTAACCGCTTTTTTCTCTGCGTCTGTAAGGTCTTCGACCTTTCCATCCGCAAGCCGCACAGTCACCTCGCGATGGGCAAACTTGATCCCTTCTTGCTCAAACAGCGCGCGGATCTCGGCGTAAACCCGCTTGCGGATCACCCATTGATCGCCCGGCTTGGTCATGAATTTGACCCGGATGATCATTGCACTGTCTTGCATCTCGATCACCCCTTGCGACTTCAGCGGCTGGATGAAATCATCACCAATCTCGGGATCGCTGAGCAGGTCCTGCCCCAGCTTCTTGATCAGCTTGCGCACCTTTTCGACATCCGTGTCATAGGTCACGCGCAGGGGCAGTTTCATCATCACCCAGTCGCGGGAAAAGTTCGTCATCACCTGCAATTCCCCGAAAGGAATGGTGTGCAGATACCCAAGATGGTGACGCAGTTGGAACGACCGGACAGAGATTTTCTCCACCGTTCCCTTGACCCCACCCACATCCAGATATTCCCCCTTGCGGAAGGCGTCATCAAACAGAAAGAACGCCCCCGCGAAGATATCCCGCACCAGAGCCTGAGAGCCGAAACCAATCGCCACACCCACGATGCCAGCCCCGGCAAACAGCGGGCCAACGTTGATCCCCAACTCCATCAGAACCACCAGCAGAACCGAGACGACAACAACGATCAGCACAAAGTTCCGGAACAGCGGCAGCAGCGTGGCCAGCCGGGAGGCAGAGGTCCCGCCGCCTTCGTCGCCCAGTTCCACCTCCGGCTGATCGCCGACTTCCTCGGCAATCTTGGTGTCAATCCAGATGCGGAATGCGTGATAGACGACATAGCCGATGAACAGGATCACCATGATGTCGAGCAACCTGTCCGCATAGCTTTCCACCATGCGCGCACCATCGTTGTCCCAGATGTAGAAAAACGCATAGATCCCCGCCACAAACGCAAGAATGCCCGCCACCCGACGCGCCAGCGCTTCAAAGGTGTTCATCTCCGCATGGGGCACCCAGCCGCTGGCCTTGCGCTCTTCACTGACGGCTGCCTCTGTTTCCTCCAGCGCGGCTTCCAGACGCTCCGCATTCTCCAGATTGTCCGCGCTCGCCTCTTCTTCCGCCAGACGTTCCGCCGCCGCCAGGGCAAGGGCTTGTTGCTGTTGTTCCTGCCGGATGCTGTTGAGCCGCCGCAGCGCGCGGGCACGGGCAAAGCTGCGTTCGATGAGATAGTTGATCACCCCGTAGACCACGATGATGGAGATGATGATCCCATAGGCGCCCGCGATCAGCGGGATGGCGGAGGGGTTCTCAAGCACCAGATCATAGGTCAGTGATGCCCAGGCAAAGAGCACATAGAGCACCACCGCAGGGCCCCAGACCGTTGCCAGCATCCGGACGATCAGGCTGCATTCAGACTGCGGTTTGCCGCCTCTGATGGCGTTGCTGATGGCACGGCCATTGACCACGACCAGCACGATGTTGAGCAAAACAATCACCCCGGACAGAACCGAGGCGATGAAGGCATATGCGTCGTAGTTCAGGCCGAGTTCCGCGATCCAGGCCCCCAGCAGGATGGCGCAGATCTCAAACGTGGCAAGGCCCCACAGCCAGCGATGCAGGCGTTTGGCGTCCCGGTCGCTCAGTTGAGGAATGCGATATTGGGACAGGAAAGGCGACAGGATCATGCGCCAGAGGCCTGCCACAAACCGGCAGGAGAAATACCCGATGTTGATCAGCGTGACCGTGAATTGCATGGCTGAATCGTCAAGCGGCCCGAAGATGATCGCGCCCAGCAGATAGGCGACAGCCATCGACACCAGAATACCGACCACCCCCAGCACAAAGCGGAAGATAAGGAACGGCATCTTCTCCACATAGCCCTGTGGGGCGCTGCGGATACGCGCCTGCACAAACCGTTTGGCCATTCGTTTGGCGTAGATCTGCCGCTCCACCACATAGCCTGCTGCAAACATCAGCAGACTCAGGACCAGCGCCCGGCCAAAGGCCCACAGCGTTCCGTCCGGGCTGGCCGCGCGGAGGATATAGAGCACCTCGTTGATGGCCACGGGCAGTTCAAGCACCCGCTCCACCAGTGCACTTCGGAACCGCACCGCGCGTTCCTGCATGACCATCAGCGCAGAATGTTCCTCCGCTCCGGTCACGTCAGTCGCGGGCTGCTGCTCAGCTCGGGCGGTTTGCGTCAGGACATTGCCGTCGCGGTCAATGACCACCACGCGCAGATCATTTTCGTCCGCACGGCGCAGGATTTCCTCAATGTCGCCCGCAGTGTCAGTGCCTTGTATTTCCGCATCTGACCCCAGGTCGACAAGGCTTTGCGCCGTGCCAACATTGGCACTGAGCAAGACAAAGAAACTCATCAAAAAGCTTAGTAAAATCAGGATGCGCATATGGCCTAACCGGACCCAATTGGTTCGGGGCTACGCTATGCCAGCACTCAGACCAATGCAATCACACCACATCAAAGTCCGGTGCGCAGGGACAGGAACCGATCCGCAAGCCTTGTTGTTGCGCGCGCCGCCACATACATCGCGGGTGAATTGCTATGGTGCTGAATGTCTCTCCAAACCACACTCCCCCCTGTGAAACGCCTGTGGCCAATGCGCATCGGGCTTCACCCCAACCATGCACAGAAAGTGCCCAAACCTATGGCAAACCGCACTTGGTGCTTTATGACAGTGCCGGGATCTTGGGAAACAAGGGCCGCACGCTGCGGTTCTGAGACCGGGGTGGGAAGATGAATATGGGCTACCGCGAACCTCGCATCAGCCGTGCGCGGCGCGCCGCACACCGGGTTATGTTTTACAGCCACGACACGTTTGGACTGGGCCATCTGCGCAGATCCCGCGCCTTGGCAACCGCATTGACTGCCGGTGACAACGAAGCCTCCGCCCTGATCCTGACCGGCTCTCCGATCGCGGGGCGTTTCACGTTTCCCGAACGTGTGGACCACATCCGGCTGCCCGGTGTCACCAAGCTGCCCGATGGCAGCTACGCCAGCCAGACACTGGCGTTGAGCATCGACGACACCACCGCCCTGCGCGCAGGCCTGATCCAGAGCGCGGTGGAGCGGTTCGATCCGGACCTGCTCATCGTTGACAAGGAACCCACAGGTTTTCGCGGGGAGCTTTTGCCCACGCTGGAATATCTGCGCATGCGGGGACGCACCCAAACCGTTCTTGGCCTGCGTGATGTGCTGGATGAACCGGAGGTTTTGGCAGAGGAATGGGACCGCAAAGGCGCGGTGGCAGCCACGCAAAAACTCTATGATGAAATCTGGGTCTATGGGGTACGCGATGTCTATGACCCGACCGAAGGGCTGAAGCTGGACGCCGCCACCCGCAAGCGGATGCACTGGACCGGCTATCTGCGCCGCAGTGTCACCGACCCCACCGATGCGCCGGAGGGGCCGTATATCCTGATCACCCCCGGTGGTGGCGGCGATGGGGCCGCGATGGTGTCCCTTGTCCTGGATGCCTACGAAAAGGATCCGACGCTGAAACCGAATGCGGTTCTGATCTATGGCCCCTTCCTTTCGGGTGATGTGCGTGAGGCCTTTGACGCCCGTGTCGCCAAACTGAATGGCCGCGTCACAGCCCTTGGCTTTGACAGCCGGATCGAGGCGATTTTTGCAGGTGCCGAAGGCGTCGTCTGCATGGGGGGGTACAACACGTTCTGCGAGGTTCTGTCTTTCGACAAGCCCGCCGTGATCGTCCCGCGCACCTCCCCCCGGCTTGAACAGTGGATCCGCGCCAGCCGGGCAGAGCAGCTTGGCCTTGTGCGGATGCTCGATGAAGCCCGCGACGGGATGACGCCGGACGCGATGATCCGCGCCATCCGCGGCCTGCCCGACCAACCCAAACCCTCGCAGGCGGGCGCAGATGGTCTGCTGGACGGGCTGGACGTTGTCGTCGACCGCGCGCGCGCCCTGATGCACTGGGACGTGGACCCATGACTGCACCGCTCGCCGTGGTTGTCAAAGGCTGGCCGCGCCTGTCAGAGACCTTCATAGCCCAGGAACTTGTCGCCCTCGAAGAAGCGGGCCTCGCGTTTGAGCTGTGGTCTTTGCGTCACCCGACCGACACCAAGACGCACCCGCTGCACGACCGGTTGCAGGCCCCGGTCAGATACCTGCCGGAATACCTGCGCGATGAGCCGCGGCGCGTCGCGCGCGCCATTGGTGCGGCCGCTGATCTGCCGGGATTTGATGCCGCCGCCGACGCCTATGCCAGAGACGTGGCGCGGGATGATACGCCAAACCGCAGGCGGCGATGGGGGCAGGCCTGCGTCATGGCCCATGAGATGCCAGAGGATGTGCGCGGGCTCTATGCCCATTTCCTGCACACCCCCGCCTCCGTGGCGCGGTATGCGGCGATCCTGCGGGGCGTGCCCTGGTCGTTCTCCGCGCATGCGAAAGACATCTGGACCTCGCCTGAATGGGAGTTGCGCGAAAAACTGTCGGATGCCCACCACGGAGCCGCCTTTGGCGCCACCTGCACCGGATTTGGCGCGCAGCATTTGCAGTCGCTTGCCGATGTGCCGGGACGGGTGGACCTTGTCTACCACGGCCTTGATCTCAGCCGCTTCCCCGCGCCGCCAACGCGCGCCTTGCGCCTGGCAGACAGCCCCCTGCACATGATGTCCGTCGGGCGTCTGGTGGAAAAGAAAGGCTTCGACAACCTGATCGACGCGCTTGCCCTCTTGCCCAAATCGCTCAACTGGCATTGGACCCACATTGGTGGCGGCGCTCTGGATGAACAGATGCGCGCCCGCGCCGCCGACCGGGGCGTTGCTGCGCAGATCACCTGGCGTGGCGCCTGCGACCAGCCCGAAGTGATCGCCGCCATGCAAAAGGCAGATCTCTTCGTGCTCCCCTCCCGGATTGCAGAAGATGGCGACCGCGACGGCCTTCCCAATGTGCTGATGGAAGCCGCCAGCCAGATGTTGCCAATCCTGTCGACACCCGTCTCCGCCATCCCGGAGTTCATTGAGAACGGCGTGCATGGCATTCTGACAGAAGATGCTCCAGCTGCACTTGCCGATGCGATGCAACAGATCGCCCATGATCCCGCCTTAGGGCCGCAGCTTGCCGAGAAGGCCTTTCAGCGCCTGACCACAGACTTTCTGATGCACCCCGGCATTGACCACCTCAAACGCCGCCTTGACGCAACGCTGAAGCAGCCGGGCTGATGCAACTGGCGTTCTATGCACCTTTGAAATCGCCGTACCACCAAAACCCTTCTGGCGACCGGGCCATGGCCCGCAGCATTCTCAAGGCCCTCGAAACACTGGAGGCGGGGGTGACCCTCGCCAGCAGTCTGCGCAGCCGCGACGGCGCAGGCGCACCGGCACGTCAGACCGCTCTTATCGCCAGCGCAGAACACGAAATGCCGCATCTGATCCGGCAAGGCAAAACCGAAGGCTGGCAGGCATGGATCACCTACCACAACTACTACAAAGCGCCTGATCTGCTTGGCCCCGCTGTCACCAAAGCGCTTGGTATTCCATATCTGCAAATTGAATCCACCCGCGCCCGCAAACGCCTCACCGGTCCATGGGCGCGCTTTGCACAGGCTGCCGAGGATGCCGCAGATGCCGCAGATGCGATCCTCTATTTCACCCACCACGATGCCCAAGCCCTGATCCGTGATGCACCAAAGGGCCAGCATGTGCTGCCGCTGGCCCCCTTTCTTCCACAGGCTGACCTGCCGCCTCTGGGCCCACGGGAAGGCCCGATGTTGGTTGTGGGCATGATGCGGCCGGGCGATAAAGTCGCCTCCTACCAACTGGTTGCCCAGACACTGCACCTGCTGCCTGCGGGCACATGGCAGCTGGATATCGCAGGCGATGGCGCGGCGCGCGACGCGGTTGCGGCGCTGATGGCACCCTTTGGGGGCGCCGTCCGGTTTCTTGGAACCAAGGCACCGGAAGAGATTTCGACCCTCTATCAAAACGCAAGCCTGCTGTTCTGGCCCGGTGTGAATGAGGCTTTCGGGCTGTCTTATCTCGAAGCGCAGGCGCATGGGCTGCCCGCCGTTGCACAGGACCGTCCGGGGGTGCGCGATGTCCTCGCCCCCGGCACCTATCCAGATATCGACAGCGGCCCGCAGGGCCTTGCTGACATGATCCTGCCGCTGTTGCAGGACGCGGATCAGCGGCGCCAGTCCGGCGATGCCGCCCGCGCATATGTCGCCCGAACGCATCTACTGCCCGCCGCCGCAGCCCGGCTGCGCGCGGCACTTGCTACCGTTGGCGTTGCCCCATGACCCGCCTCGCCCTTCTCCGCCACGGCCACACCGAATGGAACCGGGCGGGCCGCATTCAGGGCCGCACCGACATCCCCCTTGATGCAGCGGCCGAGGCAGAGCTTGCCGCTCAAAAACTGCCCGCGCCATGGGATCGTGCAACCCTGTGGTCCAGCCCGCTGGCCCGCGCCCATGACACCGCGTTACTGGTCGCAGATGCGGCACCACAGACCCATGCAGCCCTGACCGAAATGGACTGGGGCGCATGGGAAGGCCTGCATGGCGAGGACCTGCGATCAGACCCAACAAGCGGCTACCGCGACATCGAAGACTGGGGGTGGCACTACACCCCGCCGGGTGGCGAAAACCCTGAGACCATACGCCTGCGTCTGCTCTCCTGGGCGGAAGATTTGAGCGGGGATAACGTCGCTGTCTGCCACATCGGCATCATGCGTGTTTTGCTGGCCCATGCGACGGGCTGGGACTTCAACGGCCCTGCCCCTTTTCGCATCAAGCGCAACCGCCTGTTCATCATTGATATGACCACATCAGACTGGACAACCCTGCCCAACCCCATCCGGCTGGAGCCGCGCGTATGAAAGTCATGATCGTCGTCACACACCTGCTGGGAACCGGGCATCTCGCCCGTGCACTGACCCTTGCACGCGCCTTTTCTGCGAAAGGCCACAAGGCTGTTGTGGTGTCAGGTGGCATGGCCGCGCCTCATCTGAGCATGGCTGATGTGCAGGTTGAACAGCTTCCCCCGGTTCGCTCTGACGGTGTCGATTTCAGCGTTCTGCTGGACGAAAAAGGGCACAAAGCCAGCGCCTTATACATGCGTGAACGACAGAAATCCCTGCTTGAAATACTGGGGCGTATGGATCCTGATGTTCTGATCACGGAGCTCTTTCCCTTTGGTCGGCGGATCCTGAAGGATGAATTCAGCGCCCTGCTGGACGCAGCCAATGCACAGACAAATCGCCCCCTGATCGCATGCTCGATCCGCGATATCCTTGCCCCGCCGTCGAAACCTGCGAAGGCCGCGCTGGCCGATGCTTTTGTCGCAAAATCCTATGACGCCGTTCTGGTACACGCCGACCCGGATCTGACCCCGCTCAACATCAGCTGGCCGGTCAGTCCTGCCTTGCAAAGCAAGCTGCACTACACGGGTTTTGTCGCCCCGCCGCCTGCCCATCCCCACCCGGATGCGGTGGGACATGGAGAGATTATCGTGAGCGCAGGCGGGGGCGATGTCGGCGGGCATATCTTCGCCGCAGCGCTGGATGCAGCACGGCTGGGAGATCGCCGTTGGCGGTTGCTGCTGGGCGGGGCGGGGGCAGAGGCCCGTGCGGTGGCCATGCAGGCGCAGGCGCCGCACAACGTGATCATCGAACCCGCCCGACCCGACTTTCGGCAGATGCTGTATCACGCAGAAGCCTCGATCAGCATGTGCGGCTACAACACCGCGCTGGACGTGCTGCAAAGTGGGGTCAACGCCGTGTTTGTGCCGTTCGATGCGGGCAGCGAGGTTGAGCAGGGATTGCGGGCGCAGGCACTGGCAGCACAGCCGGGGATTGCGGTGCTGCGCGCTTCGGAGCTGACGGGGCCACAGCTTCTCCGAACACTCGACGATTTGGACGGAGAACCCCGGCGCGCGCCTTTGCAGGGCAATATGGATGGTGCTGCGCAAAGCGTTGAGATTGTTGATGAATTATGGAGGGGCCAGCATGCGGATTGACTGGTCTGACCTGAGGGCAGAGCTGGGGATCTGGCGGGCGGAAGGGCGGGACCTGCCGATCTGGTGGCGTGATGATGATGCGGTGGCGGCAACAGCGGAATTGACGCAACTGGTTGATTTGGCAACGGAACTTGAGGTCTCCCTGCACCTGGCCGTGATCCCCTCCCTGGCGGAGGACAGCCTTGCCGATGCCATTGGCGCGCGGCATTTGGTGGTGCCGATGGTGCATGGCTGGGCGCACCTGAACCACGCGCCGGAGGGGGAGAAGAAGGCGGAGTTCGGCCATCCCAGACCGGAAGCGGCGGCAGAGATGGGGCTGGGGTTGACGCGGCTAAAAACCCTCTTTCCCACTGATAGTATTGACTTTTTCGTGCCACCCTGGAACAGGATGGACGCCCGGTTGATCGCGGCCCTGCCCAGCGCGGGATACGCGGGTGTGTCGACCTTCACGCCGCGCAAAACGGCCTATCCGATGCCCGGACTGGTGCAGATAAACACACATCTGGACCCGATTTTCTGGCGTGGCGGCGGCGCGCTGGTGCCGCCGGAGCAGTTGGTCCCGGCGCTAGTCAAGACCTTGCAAGACCGGCGCGCAGGCGTCACGGATGCGACAGAACCGCTGGGCCTGCTGACCCATCATCTGGTCCATGATGCCGCGATCTGGGACTTCACCCGAGGCGTTCTGGAAGAGCTTCTGGCGGGTGGCGCAAGGGCGATCTCGCTGCGGGACCTTGGCTGATTTAACCGGATCTTAAGAGTCACAACCTGTACACAACCTGTACACCAGGCGGTGCACAGGAGGTTAAATGCGGGCAATCCGGCGCAAAACCACCACAGGCAGCGGGGCGAGCGTTAAGAACCGCGATATATTGTTGCGCGAACCAGCTATTGTGTGTAGTGCAAGGGTACAGGTGCATAAAGACGCGGCACAGCATCAACTGACGTTGAGGGGCCCGGAGGAGAAATCTTCCGGGTCTTTTTCATGGACACAGGCCATGCAGACGCGCGGATCAGGTCAGAGGTATGTGTTGGAAAATAGGGCCCCAGAACAGGAAAAAGACGTCAGGTGCTCAGACGCGGTCTTTGCATCGGGCCGAGGCCCATCCTGACGTCTTCCCTGTGCTCCGTACCGGACCCGAGGATCCCGCCGGTGGCGCAGCGTGGTCAACCCGAGGGCCGCCACATGTCACAAGCCCGAAGACCCGCAACTGCTCCTGATCTTGCGATCCTGAGCGTTCGGAGATCCGTTTCCGTCCCCCCACGGCCTGCGTTACCGCCATCCGCCACAACGCCCTGTTTCCAGTCCGCCGCTTGATCCGACACGCCCCGAAGGCCCTGCCTGACCCACAACATTCCTGATGACACCGCCTTTTCGCCCCGAGGCTTTCACCCCCACACGATCTGACCTGCATCCGTTCGCCCGTTACACGGATGGCTTTGGTCTATGACCTTGTCCACCTATGCCCGTCTGCGCCCGGGTCTGCTGCGTTCCCGCTTTGGTTCCGAAGAACCGCTGCGATGGATCAAGGGTGCGAGGGGAAGGGGTGAGTCGGCAAGGGTTTTGTTAAGGTTTTGGGAAATTTCTTGTGGATAAGATGTTGGATTTACTGGGGATTTTGCTGTGGGTAAGTTGAGATTTGTGTTTGAGTTGAGGGGGTTGGAGGAATGGAGATCAATGCAAAAGAACTTGGCCAGGTTATGCGACGTAGGGTGCTTGGTTCCCGCGAACCGTTAGGTGGTTTTGATGGTGGTAGTGGTCGGCTAGGATGGGCATGATACGCGCGAACCACGCACCCTATGGCTCAATTGTGATCTGTGCTATGTAATGGAGCGAATAAGCTATCAGGTCCTTAAAGGACTGTTTTCAAGACCCTTTCAACACCCGATGCCAAATCTTCTAAGTCGTCAATAGTCGGTTCGCGATCCTTGGAATGATCACAGAGGTTTCTAATGTCACCCAGTCCTTGAATTCGCCGCCATGCAATCGTATCGACTGCCCCCTGTTTCTTTAAGAATTCATTGAAATCAGATATTCTAGGGCCTTTCTTTCTAGTCACAAACCCATGCCGAGCCGCCACGCACTTCAAATGTTCTTCCAATATTACACCTAAAACTGCACCTGCGGCCCTAAGATGCCCGCGGTTCTTTAAGTGTTTGGCACTTTCAATTTCAGAATCAAATAGATCCATTCGCAGCGTTTGTTCTATTTCAAATAGTATTGAACCAATACTATCCCTAACCGCAATTAGAATATCTATCTGATTTCTTATTCTGCCAAGCGCAGAGGCAGGTCCGTAGGCGCCATAGTTGTGTTTTATACCTTGAAAACCATCGTAGATAGTATAGTCGACAGCAGACTTGAGATTTCCATTCTTTCGTTTGTATTGCGCCTCAAAATCTACAAGGCGTTCAGGAGCTAGATTGGATACAACTCTATGTGCTTGTGTATAGAACTTCTGATATACTGTGCTGGTAATCCCCCCGAAATTTAGGGGTGTGCGGAAGTAGAATTTTCTCGAAGATGAAAGAGGAGATTCTGATGAAGAAATCAAAGTACAGCGACGGGCAGATCATGAGCATTCTGAAGCAGGCAG
>Ga0160419_100036_pt1 | contig 83648 bp, 90 predicted proteins | sample CelAP2metagpilot_2_FD_108196 | JGI IMG/M metagenome (GOLD analysis project Ga0160419, IMG submission 108196) | Phycosphere-associated microbial communities from Cellana algal ponds in Kailua-Kona, Hawaii, USA - Cellana AP2-4-25 metagenome pilot ...
CGGCATGAAGGCTATCTGGCCGAGTACAGTCAGCACTACACTGTCGCCGAAGGTGAAGATCTCGTTGGGGATCCCCAGACCGGTGTTTAGGTGGTACACCAGGATAAGTTGCGTCAACCCCAGCTGTGGTTTCAAAAAAAATAAGGACGAAAGAAAAGGAGGAGATTCGGGTGATCATTTGTAATTGAAACTACCCACGTGAAAAGAACCAATGAAGAATGTTTAATAAATATCATGCTAGGATAAGCCGGGAAGAAGTAAGGAAGCACGCACTGATTTGTAAGCCTGCAAACACTTGTAAGCACATTTGAAACAAGTGACCATCCACCGTGAACGTACCGGTACTGAAGCGAGCGTGGTCCAAAAGAGGATTTTGGCAATCGGCACCTCCCGCAGGTAGCGCTGGTAGAGCCACACCCCAGCGAGGGAGGCGATGCTGGTCCCTAAGCGCACCCGGCCGAGGAACTCGGGCTGCATGTGCAGCTCATTCGTGAGGAAATAAAAGAAGGCCGAGTCACTGGAAGGGCTGCCTTGCCACAAGACCAGAAAGAAGAGGGGAAGGTACACTGATTTCTGCGTGAGGGCTAACCGCAAGAGCATGGCTTGCTCCTTGGCCAGACTGATAGAGCTGCTGTAATCAAATGACAGCCGTGTCTCCCGAATAGACAGCGAAACTAAAGTCACCAACAAGGGTAACGAGGCCGTAATTCCAAACAAACCCCTCGTTCCGATCGTTTCCAGCAACACCCCAGAGAAGTAAGCACTTGTAATCCCTCCCATGGCTGAGCTGCCCCAGCATAAGGACTGTAAGCCGCCCGCTAGCTTGGGATCTCCCCCAGGGCCCGCTGCCTGAATCTTCTCTACCACGAGAGAATCGGCCACCACATCACTGACCGCCACCGAGAGCGAGCCCAGCGTGATGGCGACCGTGGCCGTGCCCACTGAGTCCACTACGCCGGGGGAGGCCAAAGCCAAATAGGAAAGTGCTCCTAAGAGACCAGAGAGCGCTAAGTAGGATCGACGACGATACCCGCCCAAAGGAAACCCGTCGGATAAAAAGCCGTAAAGAGGTTTAAGCAGCCAAGGCGTCGAAAAAATGCCTGTGAGGGCGGCGGACTCCGCAGGGGACAAGTGTAGGTCGTCCTTGAGGTAGAAGGTTGTGGCAAGGCGGGCCAAGCCGATGGCACCTTGCACAAAATACACGATAAGGATGGCGTACACGTCCGGCGAGGGCTCCACACCCAGGAGCAACTTGTCGCGCAACACGTTGGACCATACTAGAGGTGTAGGAGGGGTGGTGCTCGAGCTGTCCTTGCTCTGCATCGACGTCACCGTCGGGGTCATCCTTCTTCTTCTTCCTGTGATCGCACCGCCAGGTCGATGAAGAGGCTGCATATAGGTCCATGGTAGTGGTGGTGGCCCAAACGCTTGCACAGACGAGACGACGAGCACAAACAGCACCATCAGCAGCATCACAATGACCTCCTCACCACACCGCCTCGGCCTCTTCGCGCGTTGCTGCATGACCAGCTGTTGGTCTTCTTCTGCGCTCCTGTACTTTCTTGCCTTCCCTGTGAGTGGTGGTATTAAATTTAGTATGGGATAAGGCTCCATCCGTGGCATACAACAAATGAGTCGCATTGCTGGCGTGCTTCGTACATGGCTGGGTCGGGTCTTATTCCCTCATAATTCCAGTCCTCATCATTCTCTCGGAGAATCCACGCCGCACTCGCATCCCCTTAGCCCAAGCGCCACCTCGCCTCGAGGAAGTGCAGGCAGTTTGCGGCTCTTGTCATTGCCCACGCCACTACATCCTCTTATTTCCTCTCTTTTTCAAGAATGTAGTCTAGGAAATAAATATTTCAGTGTGTCCGTGGTTGCGGTGCTTTGCAATCGCTACGATGCACACACGAATCCTCTTGCGTCGAGCAGCCGAAAGAACCATAGAAAAATCCCCCCCGAGCCTCGTCATCCCATCTCACCCACCCCCCCAACCCCACTTTAGGTTTGTTGATACGGTAGCTGAAGACTGCGATACGATTTTGGCTCACCAAACTTTCCACGCCGATATATCGTGGTGTTGCGTGCGCGTGCGCTTTCATCTAGCAGATCAGTGGCCAGGAGCGTGCGAGCCAAGCACATGCATGATCTTGGTGGCTCCGGCTCGAGCCAAGAACGAGTGGAGACGCGCGAGCCCTGAGTGGACACGATTCTGGGGGAGAAAGCCCTTCGGCTGACCCTGGCACATCAGATAAAACTACCATGGACCACGAATGGTAGCGCTGTCCACGGGTCACTTACGACCACTAACGTCACGGGCAGCAGGGATTGCGGCAAACAACCACCGCGCTTGTGTTCCTGTTCTTGAGCCCAAGCGCCCCCACCAGCACCCGGTGACCACCACCCCAACACACTCATTATTCCAGCCTCCACTCACGCCCCACCAATCATCCCTTGCACACTGTCTCCGTCCACAGACCACCCCTCCTCTCCAGTCGCTACCCTTCTCAGCAAAGATGCAGACCCCCATCAGCAACGTGCACGCTAAGATGATGGCGTTATCCGAAAAGAAGGCTAAGACCTGGAACGACGTGGCCATCGACTGGATGGCGGGCGGTATCGCGGCCGGTGTCTCTAAGACAGCTGTGGCTCCCATTGAGCGTGTCAAGCTCCTCCTCCAGACACAGGATGCCAATCCCAAGATCGCCTCCGGGGAGGTTCCCCGTTACTCCGGCGTGGTGAACGTGCTGGTGCGCGTGTCCAAGGAGCAAGGGGTTCCCGCCTTGTGGCGTGGTAACGCCGCCAATGTGCTGCGCTACTTTCCCACTCAGGCCTTTAACTTCGCGTTCAAGGACACTTTCAAGTCAATGTTCCCCAAGTACGACCCCCAGACACAGTTCTGGGCCTTCTTCGGCTCCAACATGGCAGCAGGAGGCTTAGCGGGTGCTGCTTCCCTCCTCATTGTGTACCCCTTGGACTTTGCGCGCACGCGTCTGGCCGCTGATCTGGGTAAGGACGGCGCCCGTGAGTTCAACGGTTTGGTGGACTGCCTGAAGAAGGTAGTGAAGACCGGCGGTCCCATGGCCTTGTATCAGGGCTTCGGTGTTTCCGTGCAGGGCATTATCGTGTACCGTGGTGCCTACTTTGGTTTGTACGACACTGCCAAGGGCGCACTTTTCAAGGACGAAGCCAGCTCAGGCATTCTCTACCGATGGGCGATCGCCCAGGCCGTGACGGCCGCGGCCGGCATCGTCTCCTACCCCCTTGACACCATCCGTCGACGACTCATGATGCAGGCGGGCGGCAAGAAACTTTACAACGGCACCATGGATTGCGTGAGCAAGATCATTCAGAACGAGGGACCTAAGGCCTTCTTTAAGGGTGCGTGGTCCAACGTGCTGCGCGGGGCGGGCGGCGCTTTGGTCCTGGTCTTTTACGACGAGATCAAGAAGGCGCTGGGTGCCTCGTCTGGCAGCAGCTCCGAGTAAGGCTTCACTATGCCAGGACCTAGGGGACACGCACACTCATATATGTTCTCAGATCACCTCACTGTCACATCATCGTCATCTCATCATCAACCCGTCACCGTTTTTATAAAACCTTACGAGGACAGTAGAATAATTGTTTTGGCCGAAAAAGGGCACATGTGGGAGGGAAGAAAGAGAATGAGGCGAGGGGTTAGACGGGCGTGTCAGGGAAACGGATGGGTGTCGTTCACGTTTTTGAAGAGAAGAAAGAAAGAGTAGAGTTCGGGGACTTTTTGTACCCTTTTTTGTGTCTGTGTGCTTGTGTGCTTGTGTATGTGAAGTCGAATGTTTGTATTGGTGACCCTACCGAGACACCGGGATTTCAGATGAGAACCATTTTTACGGGGGGGCAGTTTTTACAAAGCATTCCACCCTCCCACCCGTCCGAGCCGTAGGGGTTGGCCTCTTACATCTGCAGGTGCATCCGTGGGGGGAATAACGTTTCATCAATTTCGTAGGCTTACATCTTGGAGAAGCTAGGAAGGAAGAGAAAAACAAACAGGGAACAAACAACTATTGAAATACAAAGATTTTTGGCCATTTATTCACGCGCTTTTTAACGTAGTCGTGATGAAGTTGGATGACGCATGAGGTATATAACTACTCTTTCCGAGTCGTTGATTACGCCTTAGACACGGACGCTCTTACAAACGTAGATTCATTCTTGAGCTGCTACACACAGGTCTAGGCGCGAGGGACTGGGTGCAAGAGACCAGAAAAAAAGGAGAAGCAGCTCGCAACAGCTCGACTCTTGACTGTCGGAGCCCGGACCACCTCTTTACCACAACCACAGCCAAATTGAGGATGCCATTTCCGCCCTTACAACGTTTCTGGGCCTCGGTAGCCACACTCTGGGCGCTATTTGGGCTCGCACTTTCACCGGCCCTTTCAAATGCCTATGTTCTCCCATCATGCTGCCTCAGCCGGCAGCGGTTTCTATTCATGAATGCGGGGCACAGGACAGGAGGCGTGAAGCCTTTATCCCAGTCTTCTTCAGCATGGTACAGTCGTGCTGACGTGTTTCGAGGAGGGCTTGTACTCTTGCCAGGTGCCATGTTAACATGCTTAGCTCCATGGGGAGTCCGACCTGTCTCAGCCGCCGAGGAGGAAAAGGAAAAGGTGGAATCCTCCACCTTCATTCCTTTTGTCGCCTCCAGCAAGACCTTCACATTTGACTACCCCGACTCTTGGAAGCTGGCCCCCAAACTTGTGCAGACACATCAAGAAGAGGTAAGAGGATGTGTGGTCATAATGGCCAGTCAATGAGGTGACCGAGGGTAAACGCATTTGCCCCCTGCCATACGCTTCCAATAGGTGACACTCAAAAGCACAGTCCAACGAGGCTTCTCCGCGGGAGTAGCGGTAAGTAGGAAGAGGGAAGAGTGGAAATAAAATGAGAAATGCAAGGCGATGGGGGCAGGAAAAGAATATCCCACTTGGTTCCCCTAACTCGGTTCATAGGTGGACCCCGTCCGGATCGAGCGGATCGAGCAAACTGGCACGCCTGCCCAAGTCGGTGGTCGCATTGTGAACCTGGAAGGGAAGAAGGAAGGCGTCCAAAAGGTGGAGTTGCTGGACAGTGCGCAAGAGGGCAACTATTACACGTTCGACTACAGGGTGGAGTCGACGCGGGGCAAGAATCGCTTCCTGGCCAAGGCCATTATCTATGCCCAGAAGCTGGTTGTCTTCACCGTGCAGGTCCCCATCCCCGCCTATGAGTCTAATGAGGCGATAATTACACAAATGCTTGCCTCTTTTCAAGCACCACCACCGGCCGAGGCTAGGTGACGAATTAACCAGGCTTCAAGGGGAGCAGACATTAAGGGTAAGGGAGCATGTATTATTTATTAGCCTTTAGAACAGGCTTAAATCAAAAGAAAGAAATAAGCTACGTCCGAGACGCAATTGATTTTCGACGGAACGGGTTATGATTTGACACTGTCTCGCGAGAGCGTTGTGTTTTCATTGAACGTTAGGACAACACATAGCCAACAACTTAATAACCCTTCTATGCACCTCCCCCGCTCCTTCCTTCATTCTCTGTCCTTCGCATGCATAACTCAAGACGAGACCGAGGCCGAGTTGGGAGGCGCAGTGGGCGTAGCTTGGGTGGTAAATTTACGCCAAAGCTGGTAGCTGCCCGTGACGGCCATAAAGGCATTGACACTGAAGAGGTTGTAGTTGACAGGGGTGATGACGAAGCTGTACCGTGACCAGATAATGCCCGTGGCAGTCACCGCTGTGGTTTAAATGGGTGGAAGAAGCGTCAATCGCATGCTTTAAAGGTTGCGTATGCCATCTTAAAAACACGGTCGAACACTATTGCGCTTTGTGAAGCAGCGAAAGAGGAACAGAGAGGCAGGGGAGAGAAGGAGGTAAAGCGTCACGTGCTTGATTGTACTTACCAAGTTGCTGCGGCACGGAGATGAATTCAGCTGGCCGGTTGAAGTCGGCGATGTTTGCCAAGGAAATGCCCCATTTGAACGACGGCGCCCAGAAATGAACTGAACATGGATGGGCGAGTTGACATATGGGATGAACAGATGAGAAGACAACGAGTAAGGTTTTTTGTCGGATTTTTCCAATTCGTGGCAACATGTGTAGCGATGCAGGATGTATGGAACTTTTGAAAAATGTGACATATGCAGTCATTTACCAATACGATGACGCCCTGACGTGGAGGTTGCAGAGCCAATATGATGGAGGGTGCAGAGCAAATATTATAGAGGAACACACGGGCATATGGGAGCAGGGCGGGGCAAGCATGTAATCAGCGAGCAGACATTGTTATGTAAGGAAAGATAAAGGGTAAGAGCGGACACCCGAACCGGCATAAATGCAGGTTAAGCGCTCTGACCCTAACCCTAACCCTTAGCACAGCACTTACTCGTAAACGGTCCAGCGGGGTGGTCTAGCATCGCCTTGATCCGCGGGTTGTTTTTCACAAATTCCACGGCCATCACTCGAGCCTTGAGTGCTGGAACAACGCTGAGTCCCATCACTGACACTTGTAGTGAGCTATGTACGACGTGCAGAACGAGACGGACGCGGAGGCTGTGGATGAAGGCCGCTGATGATGAATAAGCGAAGGCGGTACAAGGGTAGGCGGGGTGGGCGGGAACACCTAAAGTGGAATGTGAAGGGAGTGGTGAAAAAGGTGGTAAGCGGTCAGTCCAGCAATGCCACGCGAGTCCTCGCTGTACGCCTGGGCTGGTGGTGTCCATGCGAGCAACGGCGTTCCTTTCCGCTGGCCGCCGAACACTTCCTTTGTGGGGTCGGTCATACTTGCACTGCTCACAATTTTAAGTTACTTCTACGTTTGGGCTGACACTTTGTGTACGTAAGCATCTCGAGACGCACTATTTCCTTCACCATGCACATTTTGCTTCATTTGTATTCCTGATCGAGAACAAACTCTAGGCAATCTGCCTCTGGGGAACCGGCCTCTAGATAGAGGAGGTTGATCAATAACCTGCCAGTGAGCGTCCCGTCCATCTCACCTTCCCCACACCCTAATCATGGCACAGTCTCCACTCCACCACCTGACTCGTAAATGGTTATTGATGACCCACAAGAGATTTCGATAAATTAATAGGCTTAACCAAGGTCAATATCGATCTCACAAAATAATCAAGAAATCAATCGATCAAATCAAAGTGAGCGCTCTGCTCCCAGGACCGTATATGGTATCTCTTCACGGGTACTTGGTAGTACTTGTAGCTCGACGCCAATTTGCCAATTGGTATACTTACCAAGTATGACGCCGAGAGTACCAAGTAGGTTGGGAAAGAACACCAAGTAGGCTACCCCTAGGGTCAAAGTACCGATTGGTATCTATCATTTCAAGCCAAAATAAAGAAAAAGGGCAATCGGGGGCTTCCCATTACCCCTCTGCTTCACGCACAAATTCCACTTGTGTCTCTACTCATTCTTCGAACCGGCGAGGCTTGACCATGACCGAAAAAATTTGTGGTCGTTCGAATGAGCTTAATAGGGGTGCTCTCGTGTCTCTACTCTTTCTTCGAACCGGCGAGGCTTGACCATGACCGAAAAAATTTGTGGTCGTTCGAATGAGCTTAATAGGGGTGCTCTCGGATACTAGCCCCCCCCCCTGGCTCTCTGTCCCCCCGCGTCATTCAAAATCATCCACATCGTAACCAGATACTTGATACATTACTTACAATGCCAATTGGTAGTTTCCCAGTGGTAGGTATCACTGGTTTTATCTGGTTGTCAAGCACCAGTTACCAAAAATGAAAATGGGTTGCTCTGCAAGGTACGGTGTCGGCCTGCTTCGGCACGAGCTATAAAAAGACCTTCAGAAGTGTGCATTCGAGAAAAGCAAAGACAAAACAAGACCAAACACAACAAAGATTCTGTTTTTCATGTGACATTGGCCGCGGATCCTGATACGAACGGCATTTTCACCTAACTTGTTCGATCGTTCGAAACGTTAGGTAATTCGGCAAGGCGGAATGATCACCTTTTCGGGTCCCCAAAGTTAATAGAAGTTTAATCAGGGAGACTTTAACCTTTCGTAAAAGCCTAAATGTAGTAACGGCGTGCAGGAATGGTCCATATCGATTGGTAAGCACTGGATAATGGTATTATTTAGCAAGTCTGACTTCGGGTGCCAGGGTGACATCCATGCACATGATCACAGAAAACAAGGGCAGCTGGAGTGTCGATTGATAGATGTTATTCGCTGGATAAGAAGGAGATAAGCACCGCTTTACAGGTTAAGTGTGCTACTTTTTCCTTTCATCCTCTTATATTGTGCCTAGAGCTTAGGTTTGATAAATTAAACACGTACACATCCATGTTATACATCATCGGAAGATGAAGTTCCTACATAATCATTATACACACATCATCGCTTCTCAAACGACACGAATTTGATGGGAATTATGGTGGCTAGCCACAAAATGGCCAGACATATGGCAAGAATAGGCAGTGAGTCGTACTTCGAATAGCCTTCAAACCCAAAGTTTTCGATAAAGGCTTGATAGGGTTCGGGAATCTGCATCTGAATGATCTCGTAATAGTCGATCTTCTCGTTGCCCTTAAACTCGTTGATGACCAACCCCTGAAACCCCCACCGGGCGAAACTAATGATCGGTGCCCACGAACCCAACCAGTCAGGCAAGGAAGGCAACCGGACAACGAAGCCCGCAAAAGCTACAACCAAAAATAGCGCCGCGGGGAAGACGGAGACAGCGATTTGGGAGTTGGGGGACGCCAACGAGACCAGTTGGCAGAAGTACATGCCGCAGAGCCCGCACATGGTCACGACCAGGCAAAAGTAACCAAAGGCGCCTGTTTTGTCGAGAAAGTGAATACGCGTACAATTATTCAGGAGGGGCTCATCTCCTTTGTTCGCTCCTTACGTACCTGCAGCGGCGTTCAGCCCGGACATCTTGTAGACGACGGTGCAGTAGGTGATGCTAGCGAGGGCACACTGGGGAATATAGGCCAAGGAGGAGCTGAACCAGTAGGGCACAGTGCCGTACACGCCCGCTCCTCGTTCGCGGTAAAAGAGCAGGCGGTCATCAGTAACACTGTTAGTGAGTTGACGGTGAAGACAAGTAAGTTTGGGGCCGAAGGATTGACTATGTGGTTTAAAAGAGAGACGTACTTGGGAATGAAGGACTGGTTGGCCATCATAACGAACATAATGGCGAAGAAAAGGAGAGATAGCCGCGACTGGATGGCGCCCGGCGACAAGTTCGTGTAGAGGCTCCCGTGAAAGACGGCCACTAAAATGTTGCGGAGCATGCTGTAGAACACGTCGCGTTTCTGTATGGGGAAAGGGTCAACGAAGGAGGGGGGGGAAAGTGAAAAATTGAGCGTGTCAGTATCATTTACAGAAATATAAATCTCCCTTTTTCCCGCGCTAAAGTGAAGCTCAGATATACCATTTTCCAGGCCTTGCGAAACTGCCGGTGACTCAAGATGTACATCTGGGCAAAGGTAGACCGCGGGTATCTCTCGGGCTCGAGGAGCGTGACCATGAAGCTGTCGCCTCGGATCCTTAGAGGTACTGCCGCCACAGCGGCTCGTCCTTGGAATGTCCTATGTCCTTCACTGCCATGGTTCCTCTGCTTCCTCTCATTCTGCTGCTGATTCGCCTTGGCGAGGAGAATCTTGTCGATGACGTTTTTGATGCCGGTGTAGTTCGCGGAGCTCAAAAACAGCTGATTCAGCTCTCGAATAGTGCGCCGCGAGCCATCGACACCGGTGAGCAAGCCTTGGTTCGCTTCCATTATAAAGTCAGCGGGATTTTTGCCCATCGGCATACGCCAGCCGAGTTCGACCTGGCTAAAGTAGGCAGAGGCATCACTCACGGGACCAAAGTAAGTCTGTCGGCCGAGCGCTAGGAGGAGGAGCGAGTCGAAGAGGTTGTATACGGCTTCCGAAGGGGAATGGATGGTGCAGACGACGGTGCGGTTGTGGTTGGCGATATTCCGGACTGATGACATAACCTTATGGAGGAGAATATAGTTACGAGAGAAGATGTACAGAAATATGTGAGTGTGCAGGCCAGATAAGAGTAATATTTATGACATTGACGGTAACGTTTTCCCCTTCCGGTCTGCCTCCCTCCCGTGCTTGCGACAGTAGTTACCTCGTGGGAGATTTGGGAATCTAGGCCCGTCGTTGGTTCATCGAGGAAAATGACTACATCGATGAGGGAAGGATGAGGGGGGATGAGATTAATGAAAAAAGGTCATATAAGGAGGTCTACACGTACAGTGTCGTGATACCAAGTTTCCCTCACCCGAGCATTAGGGAACTAGCAGCAAAACGAGCGCACGACAATTTAGATATTTTAAAAACGATCGAAAATGCACCTACCATCAGGCAATTGCATGATCTCCACCCCAATGGAAAGTCGCCGTGCTTGCCCCCCGGAAATTCCCTTCAGCAGCGAGCTGCCCACCAACACATCAGCCACATCCTCCAAACCCAACATCTTCATCACATCCACCGCACGCTCCTTTCTCTTCTGCAGGGACGTTTTCTCGTCCAGCCGCAAAAGGGCAGCGTACTCAAGCGTCTCCTGCACCGTAAAAAGAGATATATGAACGCTGTCCTGGGTCACATAGCTGCACCACTTGGAGGCTGGCTTCTCTGTTCGCCCCCCAATGAGGTACTCGCCCGTGATATAGCCACCTGTCTTACGGTAGGCCAGCAAGTCCAGCAGCGTCGATTTTCCCGCTCCACTGCCACCCATCAAGGCGCACATCTGCCCGGGAAAGACGGTTCCACTCACTCCCTTAAGGATGCGGGCCGCCCGCTCGGGGGACTTTCCGATAGAATATTGCAGATCCCGAAAGATCAGGCTCAGGCCCGCGGTTGCGGGAAAGCGCTGCGCGGAACGCACCTTAAAGTCTTCAAGCTGCAATTTAAAAGAAGAAAATGTGAGAACAAAAAATTTGGAAGAATCAAAAAGATAAAGGCGGGGGCGCGCAAGAAGGGGTTGCGTGAACTAATGCCGAGAGAGGAATTTCGATAAATGATGGAGAGGGACAAAAAGACGACAATCAGTCACGCTCAACGGGATGGACATACCGTGAGTGTCGTGGGAGAAAGTGGCGAGATTGGATCCTCCATTACCACTATAATCTCTTTCTTCGGTGAGTCTCCCGGAGAGGTCGGCCCTTCGAAGCGTAGCTTCGACTGAGCAGGCGAGAGGCCAACGTAGACCAATACGTTTGTGAAGACAATAAATGCGCAAAGGATAGGCAGGGAGAAGTACTTGTCGAATCGGTCGAAGCTATAAAAGGCCAGGACCGCAGCTCGGTCCAGTCGGTTTTCAAACTCGTTGATGATAAGGGCCTCGTACGTCCAGCGTGGGTACGAAATGTAAGACGCCCACTTCCAGCCTGCAAGAGTGGAAGAGGTGGAAATTTTATAAAGATGAAGGATGAGGGTTTGACGTCCACACAAAAATTCATTCTCTCGACAACACTATCTAGTGAAACGAGAAACCTACCCGCTGGTAGCTCTCCAAGGGGGATCGTAAAGCCTGCAAAGCTGCCGAGAAAAAGAAAAACCAGCGGAAACATTGCCAAGGCCACTTCAGCGCTGGGAGAGACGGCGGCAATGTACTGGGCGCAGTAGAAGGAGATAAGATTATTCAAGAAGGTTACAAATAAGGCAAAAAAATGGATGGAAGCGTTTGGGTAAAGCCCCACCATCCAGTAGCTGATCTCAACAAACACCACGTGGGAGACGATAAGCAGAGGGACGCTGACGATGGCGTTGGCAGCCCAATAAGCAAAGGTGGAATAAACGTTAGCGCTGCGTTCCCGGGTGTAGAGGACCTTATAGAAGAACAAATGGGGGATGATTTGTAGACAACTTAAGACCGTGTAAAGCATAGCGAAGTACCAGAGCGAGCTCACGTTGAAGCTGACGTTGGTGAACGTTGGGGTGCTAATCTCTCGGCCTTGCCCAAAGAAGATGGCGCCACACACCGAGGCCACGATGATGTTCTTGCCTAATTGTGCCACCACGAATTCCCACTGCCGGCTTTGTGCGATCCAAAAACGCCGTATCAGAGTCAGGGTCTGGTCAGTGGTGCTGGTTGGGAAGTGCTGCGGCAGGCGCGTAAGGCCACCGTCGGTTGTGGAGGGTGCATTGGTGAGAGGCGCCTGGAAATAAGCTGACGACTCATAGAGCTCGCTCAGCTTTTTAGCATCCGTATTGTGAGCACCAATAACCAAGTTGGTTGATACCTCCGCGCCGCTGACCACCGCTATGATAAAATCGGCCGGGTTGGTGTATGTGGCCGCCGAGAAGCCCAGGCGCGGGGAAGTGAAATAGGCCTGCGCCTCGCTCGCCGGCCCACAAAACGCCACCCGCCCGGCAGTCACCAGGATCACCTTACTGGCCAGTGCGAAGGTGTCACTGGAAGGCTGGTGAATTGTGGCGAGGATGGTCCGGTTCTGGTCGGCTAGGCGATTGGTGAAGGTCATGACGTCGTGCGCCATCACCGAGTCCAAACCACTCGTAGGCTCGTCCAAGAAGATCAGGCTAGGCATATTCATTATCTCCACCGCGATGCTCAGGCGCTTCAACTGCCCTCCTGAAATGCCCCGAATTCCTGCGTCCCCCACCATGCTGATCAGACAGGTTCTAAGGCCCAGGAGGTCAGAGACAGCGTTGACACGCATACGTCGCTCGGTGTCCGTGTACTCTTCCCCGAGTCGCAGCCGCGCCGCGAAGTACAAGGTCTCCTCCACAGTCAAGTTGGGAATGTGTACATCATCTTGCCGAACATATGCCGAATTGGCGTAGAAGCTTGCGTCTCGAGGGCGGCCATTAAAATACATGTGCCCGCTCATGATACCATTCTTGATGCGTCCTGCCAGTGCGTCCAGTAGGGTGGACTTGCCTGCGCCGCTGGGCCCCATGACAAATGCAACTTCACCCGGGAGCACCGTCATGGTCACGTGCTTTAGCAAGGCCTTGCGTGTTGGCGCGGAGCCGCTCTTTGTCGAGGGGGCTGCGGTGGTAGTGGTGCCGGTATTGGGCGTTGGAGTTGTCGTAGTCTTTGCATTAGCGACAAGGTGTCGTGACCACCAGCTACCTTTCTGCTTCTCCACAAAGTAGCTAAGGTTATCTGTGACAAGTGTGACTCCTCGTATTGCCCAGGAGCCGTTCTTCTTGGTCTGGAAAATGGACATGTCCATCTTGGAACGGGCGCTTACGTTGATAGTGTTGGAAAGGGAGAGCTGGCCGACGGTGTAGTCGGTGCGGAAGGAACCGCCCCCAATCATGCTTTGCAAGGATTTGAGGATGACAGACTTTCGAGGGTTGTTATTATCATTGATTGTGACGTCGGTGGAGGAGGAAGCCGGGTTGTCTTCAGGCGAGGAGGGAAGGTCTGCTGGCAGGCCGGGAAGGGCTTGGGAAGAGGCCACCGCCGTCGTTATTGTCATGTCTGCCGCTGTCGTTACGGTCGTCTTCATATCCTTTGGGTTCGGTGGAATGTGCACTTCACGATCGTGAAAACTTAGTCGTCCAGTACGCGTCATGCTCATCGTTGTGGAGGCGGCGGCGCCAGCAGCGGGAACACTGGTTCTCGAGCCTTGTTCTTTATCACGTGAACGGTCCATAGCCGTAGATTTCGGCCTGCTGATGCTACTGCGCTGCACGGAATTATCGGCCTTGCTGCTATGGCTTGCATCATTATCATCTGTAGGAAGCATACCTTTTGTGGTATGTCGATGACCGTTCTTCTACCGCGTTTCTTTGGTGGATGTCGACAATAGGCGCGTCTGCCTGTTCAGGAGAAGGGAAACGGAAGGGTTTGAAAGACAAAGTCTTCTACTCGCATAACTGAGTAGTGATATTGCTGGAGCATGTATGCAAGCGCTTCGCAGGAATGAGCGTATGGTTTTGATGGCGAAAGAGGGGAAAAGACGGAGAAGAGGTTAGAGGGGCACACAGCCCCTTCCATCTCTCAACTCATAGGGAGGGCGAGTAGGTCGAGCGTACAGAGATGCATCTCTGAATCGTCTTAGCAAGAAGCAACTCTTTTAAATAAGAAGCGAGGAGCGGGGGAGACACCCTAGAGAGACCACGCACAGCAGGCGCACGACAATGATTGCCGTGCACCCGTCTGTTTGAAGGAGGCAGTCATTTTAGCTCGTAGTCATCGGATGATAGGAACAAAGAAAGGCAGCGACATTGACAAGGATCTGCTCGTATCTTCGTTTCACTGATTGTTGGTGCCGAGGGGCTCCGTTCATGGAAATGCAGGATAGCCGTAGCCTAGTCCTTCGAAGCAAGCCAACCGTTGGAAAATAAACGCACCATTCAAATTTTGTTCACACGAGCAACGCCATAACGCGACGCTACACTTCCCCTTCATTGGTTCGTCTTCTGTACAAGGATTGTTGGTTATTGATTTGTATGCTTATCTTACAGGAGTGATGACTCGTTCGATCGGTCCACCGATGTTTTTTTATTTTACCACGACGGCCCAGGTACTGGCGCATTCCCATGCGCGATGGAGGAGGTAATCTCCTCCGTCTCTTCTCTCCATTTGCTTTATCAGTCAATCAAGCTCTATTAAGTCTCTACACTGTTGTTGCTGTCTATTATAATCACACATTCACCCCTTCATAACACATACTATGCCATGTTCGGGTTTGTACGTGTGCGGACGTCCGCTGACTCAGGATATTGATTATTTCAATTAATTTTTACGTCTTACACACACCCGATTTCCTCATTCGATTGTTCAAAATCCCGTTGTCTGACATGTACTACTTAACTCCTGAATAAAATTTCTCTGTTTCTTCTACCTTTCAATGGCCTATCACCACAATTCTACTTTTCCGTCCCCTCTTCCGTCAAACCCCCTCTCCTCATCTCTTGCTTTCTCCATTCAAGTCCAAATCAGAAAAATGGGTAAACCCAAAGAAACTGCTAAAGAAAGCGCCCATATCGTACATGAATGCAGCTCGCTTTCCCATGTCTGTGACTTGAAAGGGTGGGGCAGGCGTAATAAGTGTGCGAGCCGTGACTGAGACCCCACGAATATCATCAATCTCCAGGCTCTCAATCCGCGCGTTGTCGCCAATGTCCACGTCAAAGGCCCGGATGGATCCCAGCGGAACCTTAACTGGCAAAGTCGTCTGAGGATTCAATACCAGCTCGGGTTTGTCCAGGTAGACGATGTGGCCGTCGCCCGCCAGGCCCACCCCGGTCAGAAGGGTGAAGGGCATGCCGGCGTCCGACTCGGCGATGTTGGCGGTGCCATACACGGCCAGCTTTCGCAAAGGGGATATCTGCACCGAGTCGATAGACACATCGAAGAAGGTAAGGTGCAGGGAGGGAAAGAGGGTGCGTAGGACGTTGTTGACGAGGAGTTGGACCATGTCGCGGATGAGCTTGGAGGCGGAGACGTCTTGCTGCGTCAGGACGTACTGCCCCCACACTTCGAAGGGGCGGCGGATCAATGACAGGCGCCGGGCGAGAAGCAGGGCCAATAGCCGGATATTGAGACCGGTAATCTCAATGCGGCCTCCGCCACTAATTTGTAGGTTCTCGAGGACGATGAGGTTGAACTTGGCCTGAGAGGAAGGAGAAAGGAAAGGAAGAGATGAAATTTGGCCAAGAGGAAATATGGATTGACAAAAAGAAAAATGAAGCACGTGTCTTCATTTATTTTATATTTGTTATCAAAACGCGAGAATTACACAATTATCCCTTCATATCCCTTATATCGCCATCATCAGTCACCCGTACCAATCCATACACAAATCTTTCGTACCTTGACAAGCGGCAAATTCCCTGCCAGCACATCCGAGTTGGAGCGGGCGCCCACATCAATATCCAGGCCTGACACCCGTCGTGCTGTCTTACGGAGCAGCTTGGAAGCCAGCATTCCTACCAATGTAGACAAGATCGGCTTTCGTTCGCGTTTCTCCGTCTCCTGAATCCCTTGCTCGTCCTTCCCCTGCTCCCAGTCCTCCGCCTGCCGACCCCGCCGCTGTTGGCGATCTTGTGGCAATGTACTGGCAGCGAATAGTCTTCTCCTTTTGGACTGGAAAAGCGTTGAACTTTGCACCAATGTGGACGTCGACGTAGTTAGCCGGTCGACGGCTGCAACCGAAGCGAGGGATGAGGCTGGTATTGAGGCGGGCACAAACGCCACTGACACGGCTGGCCGCAACACCAGACACAGCAACATGCACAGCGGTTTCTGCATTCTGTTCCTTGCCAATGGGTAAGTTTGTCGTCTAGCGTAAGAGAGCTTTTCTACGCCCGCTCGAAGAACAAACGTTGATTATCAGCTATCCTTACGTGGCAGCGTGTGAAAACAAACACAAACTAGGGTAGACCTCTCCTAGATCCGAAGGCAGCCCTGATCTTGCCACTGTCGTGATGCCGCCTGTCTTGGGTGATGAAGGGGGTGCGTGTTGGGTGAGGAGTGAAAGATGGAGGCAGCAAATGCGACAGCGATCGAGATGGCCAGAGGAAGGGTGTGGCTCTGTGGATTCATGTGGACCCGCCGTGTTGCTTCTTACGGTAATGCACTTTAGAGCCTGAGGGCAGAAGAAAGTCCCATCCCAGTTATTTGTGGGGAGCGCACTGCTGTACTGATCACTACGCGTGCGAGGGAGAGGATCATGTGATTATCTTTATTTTTGTCGCTCCAGTAAAACTTTAGGGGCCCATGCTACTTGTGCTGATAGCTGCCCGTTCTCCTTCCGCGCATACCTTGTTTACGCACCGCTCGAGGCCCTGACTCTAAGCATTCTCTATCTGTCCCCTCCGCACCCATAGCATCGCTTGTCCCTGGCCGACGCCCGAGCCACAGCTTTATACCCAGCTAGAGACTGCCTCGAGAGCGATTAGCCAAAGGGACCACCATCATTGTGCTTTGAGTACGCCCACTTCAGAGTCATGTCCTCCGACAAAAACTCTCAGGTAAATTCAAGTGTGTGTTCAGTGAGCAGCTGATGCGGAGCGTTATGGTTCCGTGTCGGGCTGTCCGAACGTGATTTTTAGTCTTGCTCTATTTCTCCTGTTGGGCCAGGCGAGGGGCTGGAGGTTGAAGGGCGCGCATGCTACGCCACGGGCTCCGCGCCTTGACAGGAAAGAGCTTGTCACTAATGAGTGGGAGCATGAGTGTCATTCTCTTACTATCGGTGGCGCTCCTCTTTCATAAATACCCTTTCCACTCTTCTCATATATTCTCACGCACTAACTATCACACCTACGTACAGGCCTATCCGGGCGCCGCCACTGCCTCGACGATCCCAAAAAATGATTTGCAGCAACCTTTGTTGCAACCAACCGCACCCTCGGCTCCCCATGTGGCCATTGATATTGACGAGCGGCGTAATAAACAGAAGAGACAGGCGGGAATTTCTGTTTGCGGAGTCGTAGCTCTGGTGGTGGTGCTCTTACTCACCTTCTTGATTCCTCGCAATCCTTCCATTGAGTTGTCGGGGGGTGAAGTGGGGCTTTCTGGCGTCCCACTTTACGTCAATGCGTCTTTCCGTTTCAGCAATCGCAATTTTTACAAGACCACGTTTACCAATCTGCACTTTGGTCTGTATACAGTCTCCGACACGGGCGTGGGCGTGATAGGCGATGCCTCGTTCGAGGGGCCGATTGAAGTCAAGGCCCGTCACCACAAAACAATCCAAGTGGGCATCAAGACGGTCAAGGGCACCGCCTTGAAGATAAACGACTACTGCAAGTCCCACCCCTCCATCCTCATGTTCTTGTCCAATGCCACCGTGGAAGCCACTTCGGAGTATAGGAACTTCGGGACCAAAGGCGTATATTCTCCCTTTGGAGCCTTCTTTATGTGTCCGCCTCCCCCTCCCTCCCCCTCCCTTTTGTTGGCGTAAGGTGGGGCGGAGTAGCAGAAGCAGGCAGAGGGAGAGGGTGAGACATTGGAGTTGAACGAGGAAATGGAAAGCGAAGATGGCAGAAAGTAAGCGGAAGGAAGGATGGAATGTGGGTATGGGTGTGGGTATGCGGGTGCATGTGTGGATGTATGCATGTTAAAGATGAAAGCGAGTATCGGGCATCTTGAGATAGCAGATCGATGGAAATTTATTTTTTATGGAATTAGTCTAAGGAAGGCCTGTGCAGGAAAAAGTTCAACACTCCAACAAATGGGGCGTTTTCTGAGGGAGTGGAAGGAAAGAAGCAAGGAGGGGATGGAGGCCAAGCTTTTTCTAAGTCGATAAACGATAGAACAAATTAAAAGAATTACATGTCAACACAAATCTACCAAAAAGTTTCGTTTGTCCTTTTTGTTCGTATCACTTAATTTGGCGCATAAATCTGGCGTAGAAGAGGATAGTCACTGTCTTCAGCATTGCCTCTTCTTTGGTCTCTTGCTCTTCCCTACAAAGATGCGCCCCTAGTACCCATTCGGTTTGTCTTCGAAGCCGTGTAACCCGCCTGTGATGTTTCATGGAGAGAGTCACGATTAGTTGGGCTTGGGTATGTCAGTGTGGGGGTATTCCGCTGCCCGAAAGAGCACTTGAGAGGATATCAAATGCAAGCCCATTTGCCCTGCTGCTGCTACACGCAGATGATGCGGATGCTGTATATGTTGCCTCCCCTGTGATCTCTTTTTTCCCCCTCCTTCTAGCCCTGTTTGGGCCGTCCGAGGACTTTACAAGTGAAACCCCTGTCAAAGCCGCTGAACAACTCGGACCAAAAAGGGGAAGTACAGGCAATATTTTATTGTTGGAAGGTTCCCCTCGCATGTAGTCCTGTGACGTAAGGTTGCATGCGATAGTTCTAGGATTGTAAATAGCTACGACAGAAAAGAACTATTTATGTATAATGTATTTATTTATTGTATTTATTATTTATTTGTTACTAGCGGGTGCGCCCGCCTTGTGGGCAGCCAGGGGTGTGTATTTGTTGTGAGTCATAGGAAAAGATAGGGGTGGGGTAGGAGGAGGTAAAGGAGGAGCATGTACGCCAGTTGCACACCTGGGGGAGTGATTCGTGTAATGATGTGTGGTGTGTGGAGAAGCAGAAGAAGACCAAGAGAGAAAGAGTCCGTTTCGGATGTTCTTTTTTGTTTCTTTTTTGGAAGGTTAACAAATCCCAGGGGCAGACCTTCCAAAAAGTCGCTATCTACTTGCCGCCCCTGGTATTTGCCCACGGTCAAATCTACGTCACGCTCTCGAGAACTAGACTAGAAGACCCTATCAACATCACCATGATGATCATCCAACCTCCTCTGCACGGCCAGCCCCCTCCCGCACTCATCACTCTCAATGTGTTCTATAAGCAAGTGTTCGTGTACATGCAACCACCACAGCAACCCCCCAGAAATGATGGAAGTATAGAATACCACTACAGCGCACAGGCAGACCTAGCAAAAGAGAAACCCCAAAAAAGAAACGTAAAAGAATCTTCGAAACAATGATAGGTTTGCATGTGCGCTGTAGTGGTATTCTATACTTCTATCTTTTCTTGGTGTTGCTGAGGTGGTTGCATGTACACGAACACTTGCTTGTAGACCACATTGGGTGTGGTGAGTGCGGGAGAGGGCTGGCCGTGCAGAAGAGGGTGGGTGACCATCATGGTGCTATTGGTGGAGTCTCCTACTCTCGAGGGCGCGACGTCAGGGGTCATTTGAGGAATGGGGGAGTACAATACATCAGCAACTGCAACCCGTAAGAGCACCCACCGCCACGGAGCGCGTCTAGGAACGGGCTGCAGTTGCTGATGTATTGTAGTCCCCCTTTCCTCAAATGGACCCTGATCTCTCTGTCGACCTTACGGGCATCGTTGTCCCCTTCCAATATAGATTCCGGGATTAAGGCCGCCACCTCAGAGCGACCAGTGGGGAGGTTGTACTGACGGGTTTCGGCGTCTTTTCCAGGAGGTAGGTATAAGACGGAGGACGACTTCTGGGAGATCAGAAGGGGTCGGTGCTTCATTCTCTCGGGCCTCGTCGGTTGCCTGGGCATTCAACTGCTGAGCATCATTCTCGTTCTCGTCGTCTTGAGCACCATTCTCGTTCTCGTCGTCTTCACCACCATTCATGCCCCCGCCCAGGTCCACAACATGCATGGCGATGCTGTGCGGTGAGCGAGGGTGTATCCCACTTGAGATAGCATGGGAGGAGGGGGAGAGGAGTAGCATGGTGCAAGGTTGTGTGTTTGAACAAGGGGACCCATCCCTTTGGTTTGAAGGGTTTGAAGGCCCATGGCCAATGCCCATATATATATATAAGGGCAAAGAAGGGAGCAATGTTACTCAGCGCATAATCAGCAAATACGTGTGCGCCCTTATGACGCTTTTTTCATTTGTGAGGGGTTGAGGGCAGAGGAAGTTGACTCGAGGGGAGTTGGAGGGAGAGTGATGATTTGTGGACCCGCAGGCCGCGGAACACTCCAATTTGATGCACGGGAAGCTCAAAGCCACACAAACCACGGGACGACGTCAAAAAGACTGCATAGAGTCTTGTGCATTGTATTTTTCTCCATGTGCGTTGCTAATCGTGCATGTGCTTTGGTGGTTTGTGGGAAGAGGAGAACGAGGAAAACCATTGTTTTAAGTGCGCGACAGACAGACAATAAGCGACTATTTAGTTTAGAAAATCAACAAAGTTGTTGCCGAATAAATGCAATAAATGGCATTGATCTCGGCCTCCTGTCACCCTCCCCCAACCGAGGTTCCCTCCAAACTTACTGCCGTAGCTGCGCCCACGTAATTTCTCGAGCCATGGAGGAGTCTCTGTGGCAACTATGGTATTTATGAGTGAGAGGGGTGGCTTTAGCAATCGAAAAAGCGTTTCTGGTCTATGATGATTTGGCATTGGCATTGGCATAGGCATGATATGCACACGTCTATCTGGTTGGGCTCATTGCTTTGCTCCTGCGTGCTCTAAAGAGGGTGGTTTGAGGTGGATTTGGCAGCAGCAGAGGCGGCGTCATCACGTGCGGGGCGTATTTCAAGTTTCCTCTTGAATTATTATGGCCAACACCACTTAAAATTACCTCTCACCCATGGCCACAATCTTCACCTAGGTGGTGGCAATCTTATACAATCCAAGTCCTACTTTTTGGCGCGCGCGACCCACCAACTCTAACCCAAGCAAGCCCTACCTCGCCATCTCATGCGGCCCACGACGTTATCCCGGGCGCACCCAACAAGATCAGCAGCAGATATGCGCTGCCGGCATCATTAGATGGGTCAACAACAGCAAGTACGGCGGCTTCCAAGAAGGATGTTCAAGTCATGCTGGATGGCGATGCTGGTGCTGGTGGGATGTGTCGCACAGCAGGTAGAGGAATTGGGCACGGTGATGGTGCCAGCTCCGGAAGCCTCCTTGGTGTCAGGGGCGCAGAGTGTGGTGGTGGAAGTCACATTTTCTAAGCCTTTTCAGAATACAAACCCACTGGTTGTTTGCACGCCCGATTTTCGGACGTTCAGCCGACCTTTGGGACGAGACCATCATGACGACATAAGAGATAAGGACGACGGGGAAACTCGTGTATTTGCCGCCAGCACCATGGATGTTTGTTCAACAGGCTTTAAACTCGTCGTCGAGCGCGTTGATGGAGGGGTCTTGCCTTCTCGGGACACTATTATCCTTGTCTCTTGGATTGCGTGGGATCCCATCACCCTCCCCCCGGCTGCAGGTGGAGTAGGAAGCCAAGGCGGGCAAGTACCTGTCCCTCCCGAGCCTATTGAGAATTTTGCGGGGGACCTCGTCATTGAGTTTCCCCTTCCTTTCACAGACCCGCCGATTATTGTTGCTACGGCGCGTAATGCCATGGCCAGCACGGCGCCCTTGCTCTTTGCCCTCACGTTTTCCAAGGTGACTGAAACGTATGCTGTTCTCAATGTGTTCAATTTGGGAGATGCAGGCGGCTGGACGGACTTGGTGCACATTGATTGGCGGGCTTGGAGTAGCAGTAGTGGTAGCAGCAGCAGCATTCTTAGACCAAACAATTGGGAGGTGGCCTGGACGCCGATGTCGGAGCCCCAGGCCACAGTGGGTCTTTCCCGTCCCTTTCGGTCTACACCCGTCATTTTGTCAAGCATTTTAAATGACATGGGCAGTGAGCGGCAGCACGCCGGCGACAGTGACACTGATGACGTGAACTATGTTGCTTATTCTGATAGAGGGAAGGAAGTTAAAAAGAGGAGTGATGCTAGGCAGTTTCGGCAGGCGATTCGGCGTAATGTTGAAAAGCAGGCGCCTCCAAAGACGTGGGATACCTACGTTCCTACGCTCAAGAATGTTAACAGCTCTTCTTTTGCTGCGAATGTGGCGAAGGTCTATCAAACTACTCTTTGGAAGAGCGGTGTTTACCTGGGATGGGTCGCTCTCAATGCCTCTCGAGTCTGCCTTGACGATTGCATGGGCCACGGTGTGTGCCTGGATGGCCGATGCGAGTGCGACCTGGGATGGACAAGCGACAGCAACACTTGCGAGACGTGTCAAATTGGGTACTGGGGTCCCAGCTGTGAGCCATGCGTGGGCTTGAATGCCACGTCCAGCATTGCGGTATTTTGCTCGAATCATGGATCTTGCGATGGGAGTGGTAGCACCCGTGGGACCGGCGCCTGTACCTGCGAAGTTGGCTATGCTGGAGACGACTGTGGGAGCTGTGCGGTTGGATTTTATCCAGATTATTTGGATGGGCCAAGACGATGCTCTGTCTGCCCCAAGAATGGAAACATGACATGCTCGAGCCACGGATCGTGCGAACTGCAGCGGCAACAAAAGAATAGCCTGGATGGAGACAACCATGTTTGCGTGTGTGACGGTGCGTGGGCCGGCATCTACTGCGCCGTGTGCGAGCGAGGGTTCGTCGGTGATGCTTGTGAGGTGGCTTGTCCAAACCTGTGCGCAGGGAGGGGTGACTGTGTGTTGGATGATATGGCAGGTGTGGACAAGGACGACCTAACAAGCCTGCGTGATCCTGCGCAACAGCAGCCCACCTGTCGCTGTGACGACGGATGGGACGACGATGCGCAGTGCCAAGCCTGTGCCCCGGGCTTTTACGGCGGGAGATGCGATGGTCGGTGCGGGGATTGTGGTCACGGTCGCTGCGATGACGGTCAGGCGGGATCCGGCAACTGCACGTGCGAAGAAGGGTATGCCGCGGAGAGCTTTTGCCAGGCTTGTGGGATCGGGTACTTCTTCAACCCGGGAATGGGCACGTGTCAAGCCTGTCCAGGCGGGGCCAAAACCCCATGCAGCGGACATGGCGTTCCGCCTTGGCAATGCCCGAATGGTCTGTGCGTGTGCGCGGCTGGCTATCATGGGGAGGACTGCAGTGTCCTAGGAAAGGAGAGGGGCTGGATAGTAGTGCTGTTGGTGGTCTGGTCTACTGGCCTCCTCGTAGGGCTGCTCGGCGTTGGGTTCCGGGCGTATCGCCGCTGGCGCAACGAAGGGGACGATAACTGTGGTAACGACGACGATGATGACAAGGGCAGAGGACGCGGGGCCCACGAGGGACTTTTGGGAAATGGTGGCAGCGAAGCGAAGGTGAAGCGGGGCTATGGACGGCGGCGGACCCGGAGCAGCAATGGGCTGGACCCAGCACTGCGAAAAAAACTACTGGAGCAGTGTCCCGAGCTCAAGGGTATGGAAGAGGCATTATCTAGCCTAGGATCGGACGCGGCCGATTGGCTTATTGACTTTGAGAAGCTCGAGATAGGGACTCGCATCGGGGCCGGCAATTCATCATTGGTTTACCGAGGCCTCTTCTTCGATGAAATAGTGGCCATCAAGAAGCTGCAGGGCCGCTGTGACCCGATGCTCTTTGGGTTGTTCTTCCGGCAGGAGGTGGAGCTACTCGCAAAGCTGCACCACCCGCATGTAGTCCGCTTTTACGGGGTCTGTTACCACGCGGGAGACTTTTACATTATCACGGAGTACTGCGAGAAAACATTGCAATCCCTTTTGCAGCAACACCATTGCCAAGGCAAGCGTTTGGCGCCCACGGATCTGTACCGGGTCGCCGTCCAGGTTGCTAACGGCATGGCCTACCTGCATGCGCGGCACGTGGTGCATCGGGATTTAAAGCCAGAGAACATATTGGTGGACGAACGTGGAAATTTCAAGATATGCGATTTTGGCCTTTCCAAGTTGTTGAGCAAGGACAACCCGCAAATGACTGTCCAGGTAGGTACGAGTGCGGAGTAGTGGGAAGAGCACATCTCATAGATAGCTCTATCCTTTTGGGCGTCATGACTTCGTGCTGTACGACTCGCAATCCACTCCTCACTCTGTCCTTCCCTCCCTCTTTCCACTTATCCATCACAGGTGGGAACTCCCGCGTTCATGTGTCCCGAGATGGCGCACGGCACAACAAACATGTCAGAATCGGTAGACGTGTATTCCTTCGGTATCCTCCTTTGGGCGCTTTGGTCGTGTCGAGACCCATATTACTACTTGAATGTGACGCCAGTCCAACTCCTCAGCCGTGTGGTAGCTGGTCTTAGGCCCCGCATTGATCCTGGCATGCCCGGCGAGCTCGTGATCCTCATGCAGGCCTGTTGGGAGCAGGACCCTACCCTCAGGCCCACATTTGACTCCATCGTTGTCCATCTTCGGGAGCTTGCCAAGAGGTGCGAGTGCGGCGGCAGTGACAGCAGCAGCAGTGGCAGCAGCAACAGCGTCGGAATCTCGTACGATTAAGTCATGCAGCCTTCCCTTCCGCATCAACCATCACCACCAGGCCATCGAGTCCAACCTGGAAGATTATTGCACAAAAATGCCTTAAATAGTGACAAGAACAGAGGGTGACGGGATGCAGCTCTGTAGCTGCCTTACTTTACTCGCCGCCCTTATCTTATTTCCGGGTGGTCTCAAGCGCGGGGGGCGGCGTGGGGAGTGGTTTCTTCTACATTTTTCTCCTCCTCCTCCTCCTCTTCTCCCTCCTCCTCTTTTCCCTCCTCCTCTCCTTCTTCTTCCTATTTTTCTTCCCTTCGTTATCGTTGGTGTTGTCGTCGTCTCCATCCCCTGGCTTTCCCCTATCCATGTCCTTGGGCCATGACAATGGCACTGCCAGGAGACTATATGACAAGAAAGGCACCGACAGCACATGTGCAACACCATATTCATTGAAAGAAGCTAGGGAATGACATGTATGATACGATATGAGAGGATTCAACCGAAGATGGAAAATGGATGGTCTTTATGGCCCTGTAGTTTACAGAGCTAGGCAGAGGGTACGGGAAAATCGTGGCCTATAAGAAACAAAAACGAGGTCGCAGTGCTGCCTCTACATGTGCATGACGCGACGAAAGAAGCAATTTAGGGTCGTAGACGGCTTAGAAGACGGCAAGTCATGGCGGGGAGGTAAGATAGGGGCGGGTCTCGACATGTAGGCATCAAAGAAAGATAACCCGACATACTCATTTTGAGGGAAGTCGGGACCCTTTTCTCGGTCACTTGGGCAGTCATTGTGCCTAACCTTATCACTCTCTTGCAACATGTGATGGATCGTGGCTTTGTCGTGAATTGAGAGAGAGATCCAAGATGGCGGAAAATGGCACGACCCTCCTCTTTCTCGCTCATGGATGAGCGGGCGAATGTTTTGACGCGCTGTAGGGCTCGTCTCGGCTCGGGCTCGCTAGGAAGTGCGAACACGCGAACCGGTACGTCTCTTCTTTTTCCTTCCCATCGAGGAAACATGCTTGCATCACCCGTCTTCTCTCCGTATCCTTTCCTCCAAATAAAAATCTTGGCACCACTTCTGACAACAGTGTTGGCGCGCAGGCAGGATATCGCAATTTTGAGCGGGGCGCCAGCTTCTAAAATGCTGTCATTAATACCATTTGCCAGCTTGGCGGACTCCTACTATGTGTCCTACGTGTTCCGACACTCAGATGGGGCGCCTGAATTATTCCAAAGCGTGCAAGAATGTTAATACATGCGGAGATAATTCGTGAGCGTATGAAACACGTATAAATCCCATTTTGAGAGCTAAATGTCGAATGTTCAAGATGTGCACTCACATAGAAGGAGATTTATGGGACTTGAACGTGTGTAATCTGTGAGGGCTATATGTTGGGTGCATTCGCGTGGGAGAGCCGAGGCGGATTAAAGGGCAGGAACAAAAATTGTCCAGCAAAGCACGGAAAACTACCCAAACACTGAACTGTTTGATTTTGCTTGATTTGACCGTCATGAGAGATTGAGAGATTGAAAGATTTTCTTTTGAGTGTACTCCTCAATCTTGTGTACCCGCGGGGAGGACTTTTCTGGTACATGCCGAAGCTGGTCGACACACTTGCTTTACCGTGAAGAGCATCACATTTCTCTGCGCAGGGTGCTTACGCCTTAAACACTAGAATCATCTCGAGGCTTGTGTGGCTCTGGTCAGAGCTCTGAAACATGTATGCCCGTCCTTCGACCCAATAACCTCCCCCCTCTCGCCCTCCGCGAGCAGTCAGTCCCTCACATTCAATTAGAGCTCGGGGGCAACATGTCTTTATCGTTCATGGACACGGCGGCGGCTTGGGTATGGAAAGGTCGGCCACATGCAATCCAGCCTTAGCGTATGCCGTTGCACGACGCTTTTTTCCACAGAGACCACAATAACGTCATGGCAAAGGCCTGGTCTTACGCACTACTGAAAGTAGTCAAGTCCCCATCAACAACTTTCCACGATATACATCTCCACTGTACACAACCAAAGGTGAGGATGGCAGAGCCTACAAGTAGTCGCATAGACGAGGAGGCGCTCCGGAGCAAGCAGGTCATCACGGTGGTGCTTGACAAGGCGTCGTTGGAGACTGTCAAGATGAAAAGCGGACAATACTGCCTTCTCAGCTGCGACGACCACCAGGCCATGATGAAGAAGGGTGGCAAGAATCCTGCAGACTATAGACCTGACATCTTACACCAAGAGTTGCTGGCCTTACTGGACAGTCCTTTGAACAAGGTGGGAAAGCTCAAGGTGTACATCCACTCGGCATCCAACGTCCTCATCGAGGTCAACCCCAAATGCCGCATCCCCCGGACCTATAAGCGCTTTGCGGGGCTCATGGGTAGGTGAAAGAGGTATACCGGGGAGTAAACGAGGGAAGTTTGATGGGGAAAACTGCTGGTTGATCAGATGTTGCACGATGACCACGATGACTTTTGGCATGGAAGGGAGGCGACTATGAGCATGTAGGGTCAACATGGAATGGTAAAGAATAGAAAGGCACACTTGGATAAGTACAACCCAAACACTCATAAAAAATATTTTCGCACACTCACGATGCCTCACTCAACCCTACTATCATCAAACTCTTCTCACTCGTTTGCCTTCACCCACTTTTTTCCACCTTCCCACGCCTCAACAGTCCAACTGCTACACAAACTCAAGGTGCGCTCGGCGGACGGCAAAGCCACCCTTCTGAAGGTAATCAAGAACCCCATAACCCGGCACTTGCCTGCTGGCTGCAAATGCTATGGCTTCTCCGTGCAGGGCACGCTTTACAATCCTAGCTCTCTCGCCTGTGCACTGCCCGAAGATAAACCCATCGTTTTTGTCCTGGGGGCCATGGCGGCGGGGCACATCACTGTGAATGACCATCCTTACGTACGTGGGAGGGAGGCTGAAGGGAATTTTGAGGGAAAGGAAAGGGGGAAAATGAAGGGAGAATGAGTCAATTCGAAGGCCAACAAGACCCCTTGACTATCTCAACCTTTTTTGTGGCGGTCTTCATTTATTTTCTAGGAGACCGGAAGCAGGTTTTTCTCTCGTCTCAGCTGGTTGTGTACAGACAGGAGAGCCGCGCTTTTTGGGATGATGTTCTTCTCCTTTTTTGCTAGTTCACTTTCTGTACTTACGTTCCACTGTCTCCTTTCCACGCCGTTTTGCCCACACAACAATACAGGTCGAGGAAATGGTTTCCGTCTCGGACTTCCCGGTAAGTGTGTAGTGACTCATCAAACATCCGCATGCTTCAATGCCGGCTTCATCTTTCCTGCCCACCGTGTCGCTCTGTGTTATTCACTCTCCAAAGCAGACGTGTTTGTGTCCCACTGGCTGTCTACATCTCGTCTGGGAGGAGCACGTACATTATCATGGATTGTTGACCCTGATGAATGTCATCTTGATTTATCGTACTCATGCACACACAGCTCAGCGGCGCCACAGCCATCAACCGCCTCTTGGGCGCTATCGAGGACTATTGGGGCATTTTGTAGAGAGGGCTAGTCGGGCACGGTACGCAGTACATACATACATATACACATGCATTTGGGTGCGTAAGTGATGAAAGCAGGGTGAAAAGAAGACTTTCATTTCCTGAAAGAAATCAACAAGAGCATACTCGATTTTGACCATTTTGTTCACCTCAACGGTCGATGCTAACAAGTACTACTCTACACAGTTCCCCACTCATGCCATTTACCTCATACTACCGCAATATACATTCGAGATATATTGATATATATATTGATACGATATCAATATATATACACGTGTCTTCTCTTTCTGATACACATTTCTACGTCTCTGAAAATGATTGCCATTTATCCCGTTGCCATCCCCTCGTGATTTACGAGGCATGAGCTCCTACACTAAACCCTTTCCTACACTTGTCCAAAGCTCTCCGCCCTCTCTCATCTTCCTCCTGCCTTGCCCATCTTATGCACTCCCATCATCGCGCAAGAATCCACGCAAGCGCAACCGTCCTTGCGGCGAATAGAAAAAGACAGCAGCCGGTCCAGCAATCGGCACCATCAAATCAATCTCGTACCGACCCGCATTTTTTATGAGAGGAAGCTGTAGCCATTTGTTATGAGGGAGGACGCCTTCCCACCGAGGCCCAAGACGGAGAGGTACTTCTTTGTTCGTAAAATTGCTATTGCTGATGCTGCCACTGGTGGAGGTGCCCGCATTCTCTCGATGACCCTTGCTTCCGTCGTCTGCACCCTCGGCTCTCTCTTCGCCTGCTTGGAAAAAGCCCCAAGCCAAAGCATTGCATAAGAGCTCCGCCGAGGGGTTGATGATAACGTACAACTGCTTCTGAGGTCGACCACTGGAGGCGCGGGTCTCATTAGAATTTGCCTCGCTTACCTCTTGCTTCGTCGGTGCCTGCCAACGATCGGTCAGGGAGGCGCGATTCATAGCCAAAATTTTTTGGAGGGACATGCTCCCGCTTGATTGACGGGTAAGAGGGCCTCGGTCACACGAAGAGGATGACAGAGAGGGAGTCGTGACTGCGGGTGGTGCCGGTATGGCGGGCGGGGGGGAGCCCACCATCGATTCCGACGTAGAAGACAAAGGGGAAAAGGAATAGGGTGGGGTGGGAAGGGAAAGTCCGCTGTTGCTATTGTTTGTATTGCTACCATTGCCTCCTGGTGGGGGAAGACCCAGCAAGGATGCCATCGTACGGGCACTTGCACTGCTCGCTTTCTTGAGGGGAGGTGCAATGAAGCCCCCACCGTCGCTCGCAGCCCCCCCTGACGTTGTTGCAGATGCGCCTCCTGCTGCAGTCGTTATCATGCCTCCTGTTGCTATTGAGGCGGTCGCGGAAGCAGTAGCAGTAGCAGCAGCAGCCGCAGCAGCAGTGGAGGGGGCGGTAGAGGCATTAGCGACGTGGACGTGGTGATGCGACAGAAACTCCACGGAGCGTGGCACCGACATTTGGCCGGCTCGGAGAGTGATACAAGCGAAGATTGGGGCGGGATTGTAGGAAATGGTCACGCGGCCCAGCGGACGCTTCCAAAACTGGGAGATGCGATCCTCTCGGTCCTTGCTCAGGCTGGGTTTGAAGCGCGGAGGAACTTCGCCTTGGCTGACAAAAACGGCCTGAGGGCAGGCGCTGCGGAGCTTGAGGAACTTTTCCTCTAGTACCCCCCCTCCACTACCACCATTTCCTGCTCCTCCAGGCTGATGTTGCTGCTGCCGGTGCAGGTGCAGGTGCTGGTGCTGGGCCTCGGCTTCAAGAAGTGAGCAGGGGCAACCACGGGGATGGAGGACCATCGAAATGATCTCCCCCTCGGCCATCATGCAGGGCAGATCCAGGGCATTTCGGAGTGTCAAGATGGCATCGCCTGCCAAGATCGAGTCTAAAACCGCCCCCTCCGTGAACCGCAGGTCGTAGCACAAATCAAACGGAAACCATGGCTCGGCTCCTCCTCCCGTGTCCACCAAAGAAGCAGTCTCCACTGCGGCGCTCACAAAGCTCGCCGCCACTGGACGGCCTCGCTGCGGGATAGCGCTTGTCGTCGTTGTTGCCATCGCTCCTCGTCTACTGACGGGGCCGCAGCAGCATACCACCCCCTTGGTCGCCAATGAGGGGTCCCGTGACTCGAGACGGACGTGGGAAACGACGCCGATGAAGTTATCGCCCAAATTGGAGCTGCGATGCTCGAAGACCATGCACTCTTCATCGTATTGCTGTTGCTGCAGCTGCTGTGGGGAGACGCCCTTTGCTTTCAGCATGGTCCTCATGAGATAGAGGGTATGCGCATCCTCCTCCGTCTCCAAAAGCCACGGAAGCTCGCTTGCCATCAACGCAGGTGCTGCAGGCGGGGCCAGACTGAGAGCCGCCAGGGGCGTGCTGTACAAACTGCTGGTGGCTACAAGCGAGGTGATGGAGGTGGAGGAGGTGGAGGAGGTAGAGGAGGAAGTGGTGGCCGCAGTGTCGGGCTTTCGGCCCTCTTCTTCGGCCGCGGCGGCCTCCATGTCCGCTTGCTTCTGCTTTCCCAGAACTCCTCTTTGAAGACACACGCCTGTAATGCTCTCTCCTTCTCCATGGTCATCATCGTACACCGCGAGCATGGCTCCAGGGCAGAGCACTGCCTCAATCAGTTCTTGCGACGGGCAGCGGCGCACGGGTGAAGGAGGGGCTTCGTCGTCCCCCAGCTCCTCCAAGATCCCCTTGCTGTTTCTCCTCACCCGTACATGCGCGTTGAGGCTCGCTTCTCTTCGCCATTTTATGTGTTGTTGTTCGGTCTCAAGGAGACGCTCTAGGATGGAGGTGGAGAGGGCTTGGCTTTCAAAGAGGCGTTTCCACGCACTCGAAATGAGAGCATCGAGCTTGCAGTTGATGTGCCTTGTAATGAGCTCAGCTCTCAGGTTAACTCTTGCCGTGTAATCGCTCTGTCCCCTATCCCTCGCCACTTGCCGGTTTTGGCTCATCATAATAACGGGTGCTTGGAATGCGGCCAAGCACGAGAGACACAGGTTCAGCAGGATAAAAGGGTACGGGTCCCACGCGGCATCTCCCGCAAGCAGGTTGATCATGCACCAGATAAGTATAAAGCCAGCGAAAAAACCCACGAACCGCCAGGATCCTCCCACCTCGGCCATTCGATCCGCGAGCCTGCCTGACAGAGTCTGCTTAGTCTCGAACTGACGGTCAAACGACGCTTCCATTAGCTCGTGCTCCGCAAAGCTGCGAAATACATCTTCTTGTAGGTGGAGGAAATCCTTTTTTTCCTCCTCGAGCGACTGCTTCAGCCCCCGCAATATTTCTGCGTGGTGGTGCAAGCTCTTGTCTTCCAACAACTGGTCAATCAAGGGCCTGTGGGTGGGCGCGGCCCCTCGCCCGCCTCTGAAACGCAGCGCTTGGGCATTGCTGGCTTGTAGTTGTTGGCCTGCCGTAGGAATACGAACACTAACAAAGGGCTCCTCCTGCATCCCGTCCATGGTCCTCGACTCCTGTTTGTGCACGTGGAAAGGTTGTACAAGTGAGGCCCGCGGATTCAGATGGCATTTGTCTATATCCCAGAATCACCGCGACTCGCGAAGATTCAAATATAGTGGTCGAGAGCGAGGGTGGGGAGGTTGTCGTATCGCTGCAAACAGCAGCATCGATTACGACGACGACGACGACGACATATCCCTCATTTTTTCTGCCGCAGCATATGTTTTAACTGAGGAGGAAGAGGTTGAGGAAGAGGGAAAGGAGGAGGAGAGGGAGTTGGTGGTGGAGGATAGGCAGAAGGAGGAGGAGTTGGAGGAAAAGGAAGAGAGGATGAGGAGGAGGAGGAGGAGAAAAAGGAAGAGGAGGAGGAGGGTGCGAAGGAGGAGGGGGAGAAGGAAAAGGAGGGGGAGGAGAGGAGGAGGAGGAGAGGAGGATGATGAGAGGAGGAGGAGGAGAGAAGGAGGAGGATAGTGTCTGACAAATAAGTATGGCCGTTAAACCCCTTTTCCCGGTTCGTGGATGAACGACGCAAGTACGGAAAGACTCTTCTGTGAATATTTATTTGGAAAGGCGGCGCCGACACCAGTTTCTACATGCACGTGTGCCTGCATTTACCCCCAATCTTTGTATACTTGGTAGAAAATGGACGCGTAGCCCTACACTCTTTTCTCTAACTCTCTGTGCAACAACAGAAGGACAACTGAATACATATTTCGTCTTGTTCGTTTTGCTATTCGCTTGACTGTCACCATTGGTAAGTATATCTAACTCTGCGCTTCGCTTCTCCCATCTGGCCTCGCGCTGCTCTGACGAAGCCGTTTCCATTCAAATGACGACAAAAAAGACGCCAAGATACTTACTGCACCATGGAGAACAAGTTTCCATCCGTCCAATTATTTTCTCCTTCTGTTTTTCCACCTTCCCTGCCCACCCCATAATCAATGCTGAAGTCGGATGACGGTACTGCCCAGAAACACGTACCGGCGTCAAAAGCTCCTCCTCGTACAATGCGAAACCAGCCCTTCTCACCCCAGTAGCTCCCCCAGCTATTCCTCCCGATGTAAAATTTGATACCATCTGTCGTCTCCCCCCACCCCACCAGTGCAATCGCGTGATTCGTACCGTGGGCGCCTTCATACATGTTAACCCCCCCAGTATAATCCTCAAGTGGCCCCGCATCGATATAGCAGACCACCGGCCCCCTCGCGTAAATTTCTGCTATAATTGCCGCGTCCCCCGTGACATTTCCATATTCCTCCACGAAAATTTTAGGGTACTTGTCAACCGCATAACATGTGCGTCCCTTCCGCAATTTCCTAAACTCGGGTGCACAATTTCTGCAGGTATTTTCCAACGTGCATGGCCGATTCTTCGCCTCGTAAGCCTGGCAGCTCACATCAGGGATGCCTCCCACTTCATGTATCCACGCGTAAGCTGCCCCGCTGTCTCCACCGTTACAGTCCCCGGCTGTCCCACAATTGATAACAACTTGTGGTGCGGGCATCACGTCTGGCAGCTGTCCTTTGGATGCAATAGCAAGCCGATCGCCTAGCGAGGACATGGCGCTGAAAGACCAGCACGAACCACAGTACACCTGTGTCAAGCAAAATGGAGGAAATGGAATAAGTGGAAAAGTTAAAACGACATCGAAAAAACGCGGTTCTATACATATTTGAATGTGGTGCGAAAAGTAAATTGGACGGATGACAACCATCGTTAGCGTCGGGGCTTTACAGAGTCGTCACACGCTTCTGTCGCCAGGCCATACATGCAATGCATCTGTCATCCCTTTTATGCGTACCGGGATATGTTGGTTCTGGATCGGCGTGGTGTAAGAGAGCCCATCGACTGAGCGCCAATCCCACTCCGAAGGCAGGTCATTAGCCGACAGGTAAGTATGAGGTCGGGCCGCCCGAATTACTTCGTTCTGGTACGACGCAGGGTCTCGCAGCGCCAACTCCCCAGACCGGTACACAATATGATCCGCGCCAACTAGAGCTGTGGTGGCTAGGAGCAGCAACTTCATCATCATCGTGTTCGAGTCGCTCGTGTGCGTCAGGAGGGGAGAAGATAAAACTTTGGGCCTGCCAGAAGGGAAGGGGGAAGGGACGCGGTCCAATAAGGGGCTTATTAGCTGTGCATCCATTTGGTAAGGTGGTGTGAAACAAGTTCGGGGCGTATTGTCAGGGACAAGTGTAGTGTGCTGGTGATCGAAGTCCGCAATCTGGGAGACAAGAACTTCTTGAAGAAGTCCGTTTACGCGTGCATCGCCAACAAGAAAAATTCCCACTTTGGGACGTATGTCACCCCATTTTTACAATCGCTTGTCGCGATGCGCTAGAAAAACGAAGGCACATTTTTCAATGCGTGTCCTGCCTCATAGGTGCAGGCCATGAAGTAAACCACATCTCTCTGTGACGCCCTGGGCGATGGGCGGGCCTAAAAGAACAACTTTTCGACAGCCGTGCATTGAAGTACCTCCAATATTTCCTGTTTTCTGTTAGAGGACCTCTGCTGCTCAACCTTGCCGCCAAATGTTTGCCGGCAGCAACAGCAGGGCAGGGGGCAGCAGCGGGAACACCAAGCGCGGACATGAGGAGGGTTACCCCAAAGGTGAGTCTTATCAGGACAATATGTGCATTCCATATCTGCTAAATGCACAGAGGCCCGGGTCTCAGTCATACAACCATTACCCTACCCACAACTGGTACTCACATTATTGCAGCAGGCACCGAGCCCAACGCTCGCGGAGGCCACAATATAATCGGTAAGCTGCGGCGATGGAACATTACTAACAACTCGGAGGATTGTGAGCCGGACCAAGATAACGCAGGATCGATAAGCAAGATTACCTCTCGAAGCAAGAACACTGAGACTGCTTTGATCGCGGCGCTAAAAGGGAACTATCTCTTTTCAGAGCTTACGGAAGGGGATCTGGAGCAAATGACCGGGGCCATGTCACGCGTCTGTAAGCAGCCGGGGGACATTGTCATCCGTCAAGGCCATAAAGGCACCGAATTTTTCATCCTTGAGAAAGGTCACGCGGATGTACGTGTCGACAATATTCTGGGGGAAAGGGGATTAGCTACGTGTGTGTTTGTATGTGTGTGTAAGTGTGGGGGTGGGTGTGGGTGTGGGTGTGTACATGGGTGAGTGTACGAGACTCCTATGTAAACGTGTCCACGTCTAATGTCTGCAAGCGCGCCGCGGTCAGGTACACCATCATTGGTTCATGCATTTCACAGAGCTCATGTAATTTGTTCAAATTAATACAAATGAGCGCGTGCATTTTTTGAACTGCTTCCATTTGCGCCACACACATCAACCATTCCTATCAGGTCTTTGTCAGTGATCAGAAAGTGTATGAATACGGGCCTGGTGCCTGCTTTGGGGAACTGGCGCTCATCTACAATGCCAAGCGGGCCGCTACGATCACTGCGACCTCCACGTGCACGCTGTGGTCGTTGGACCTTCGCACATTCCGTCGTATGCTTGCCACCGCTTCTTCTTCCCAGACTATGGCTCGCATCGAGTTCTTGCGCCGTGTCCCATTGCTGAAGAACCTCGCCAATGAGCAGGTCTCCAAGCTCGCGGGTGCCTTGACATCCCAGACCTACGCGGATGGAGACACCATTATCCGGCAAGGAGAATGTGGTAATGCGTTTTTTCTTGTCAAGGACGGCACGGTCAAGTGTACCCAGTGCAAGCAAGATCGTGAAGTTGACTTGCTAACATTGGGCACGGGAGACTATTTTGGTGAGATGGCTTTGCTTTTGGACGAGCCGCGGCATGCAAATGTCACGGCGGTAGGGCATGTGGAGGTGCTAAGTCTGGAGAAAGAAGATTTCACCAAGCTGTTGGGCCCCGTACGAGAAGTTCTGAGCCACCAAATGCGGACCCGAGTCCTGAAAAGTGTGCCTTTGCTCTCCCGCTTGTCAGATTCAGACTTGGACTTGGTGGGTAACGCCATGCATGTCCAGCAATTTGAGCCTAATCAGTATATTGTCAAGGAGGGAGAGCCCGGGAGTCGATTTTACATCATCAACGAAGGGGTCGTCAAATGCTGCAAGACGAGTGTTACGGATCCAAGTGTGGAAGAGGAAATGCTGCGCCTCCACGATCAGGAATATTTTGGTGAGCGGTCATTGCTTAAGGAGGAGCCTCGTGCCGCCTCAGTGGTAGCTGTCACCAGCGTTGAATGTCTAGTACTCGAGCGGTCTGACTTCACGGGCTTGCTCGGCAACTTGGAAGAGATAATGACGCAGGAAGTCAAGCGTCGGGAGGACATGCGGCAAGTGACGCGAAAAACAGAACAAGGACATCCCCAACAGCACAAGTCCGGCAGAGGGCAAGCTGGCGATTCCGCCGCGCCGACGGGGGCCGGTGCCATCCTTCCGTATACGCATTTGAGAATCGAGGATCTCACTGTGGTACGTCCAATTGTCTTATTGAAGGGTCAAGTATATGAGAACATTTATGCATTCACATACGCTTGATTGAACTTTTTGCGAGAGCTCGCTGTCTCGGTGTCTTCCACCTCCATCGCTTTTGAAACAACTCAGCTCTATTTTTCAATCTCAAAATGAATACAGCTGCGCACTCTAGGCATCGGAACATTCGGGCGCGTCAAGCTAATCCAATACCTTGCAACGGTAAGCTTTGAGAAAGCCGTGCTTACATAATATGCGAATATGCGTGAGCGTGTCTGCTAACCGACAGAATTTGCGAGAAAAGCGCTTTGGTGATTGTAACTGTAAGTTGTGCTTCCAAGTGCATGTATTGAGTGTGGTAGATGATGCGTATTCTTACGCTTTAAGTAATCGCACGTCGAGATCGAGAAAAACTAGAGCCGCACACTCGTCTATCATCACTATTCCTCTCAACCCTACAACCATACAGCGCGCAGTAGGGGCTTTGAAGTGTATGCAGAAGGCCCAAATCATTGCTTGTCATCAGGAGCGCAATATAATGAATGAGAAGCAAATTCTGTCAGCATGCAAGCACCCTTTCATCCTGGAGCTCATCGGGACCCTCAAGGATGAAAATCAGATTTACATGCTCATGGAACTGGTGCAGGGTGGGGAGCTATGGTTGTATATCTACGACCGCTTCGACTTACTGCCAAGGACCAAGATAGGAGGCTTTCGACGGGAGCATGCTCAATTCTACGCTGGTTGCGTTATATCGGCCTTAGAATATATTCACAGGAAGGGCGTCGCCTACCGCGACCTTAAGCCCGAAAACTTGCTCATGGATGTCCGCGGCTATCTCAAAGTGGTTGACTTTGGCTTTGCGAAGGCTATTCCTTTCGAGAAGAATGGAGTTCTGCAGCCGAAATCATTTACATTGTGTGGCACGCCTGAATATCTTGCGCCTGAACTGGTGCTCAGCCGGGGGCACGACAAAAGTGTAGACTATTGGGCACTCGGATGCCTTCTGTACGAGCTACTAGTAGGGCACACGCCGTTTCAGGACGAGCGGCAGGACGAGATCTTCAGGAAGATAGTCCATTCTCAGACGCATCTACATTTTCCCCGGAGCCTCGACAATGCTAGTGTTGATCTGATCAAGGCCCTGATGAACTCCAATCCGGCCTTTCGCCTAGGAAACTTGCTAGGTGGCCCTACCGAGATAATGGACCATGCCTTCTTCACCGGGCTCGATTGGACTCAACTCCAAGCCAAGGCTCTATCCGCCCCGTATCGGCCGAACATTCGCGATCCGATGGATGTCTCGAACTTTGACCCTTATCCGGAAGACGAAGAGATCATCCACTACACAGGAGCGCAGAGCATTTTTGACCAGTTTTGATTTATCTCATGGCGCGAATTTTAAACAGGACACGTGTCTTAACTCCCTCGGTGGTCTTCTGCTTAATTTTTGATGCGTGTTACAATTTGGGATGGTTGTAAACTTGTCTTTCGTGGTGGTGGGAAGAGATCCCAGAAGATGAATGAGAGCAAAGGGAAAAAATAGTACGTGTCGTTGAGACGAGATTTCCGACGCGGTCGCACAGACTGACAAATATCATGATTCACAAAGGATATACTGTTTCTGACTGTTCTATAATGGGCGAGTTATTTCCATCTTCATGCGTGATTAGCCAAAGAATCTGTTGGAGTGATGCATTTTCAAGTGCGAAGCCAATTTATTTTGTGTGGTGTCTCAGAGAAATTAATCAATGGGGGACTCAGTATTCGTATTATTCGTCTACAAGGGAAAAACGGGACGGCTTAAGGGAAAGAGTATCGCAGCGCACCTACCCTTGATTAAAGTGCTCTCAATTCTCCAATTATTGCGTGACTGAACGCGCTGAGTGCATGCCTCACTTTTTATTCTTTTTCATTTTCCGTTGCTTCATGTCACTTGTCTTAGGCATTATCGATGCATATTCGCACGGTTTCCCATGTTCAAATAACATCTCGATAACGGCTCCCGCATCCACTGTACTGTCAAGCGGTAGCTGCAAGCCCTGGCTACCAACCGTGACCTTAAATGGTGCAGCACTGCATAAAGAGGTTGTGATTGAAATTGCACATCAGGTTGCTTTCGGCATAATCGAAATGAGTCTGACAAGAAGAAGACTACATCCAGAAAACTCACCTTAGGCATATGATTATGGCGTAGGCTAGACTGTATATCTCCTGCGCGTCGGCTATGTCGCCACTGTCGTGGCCATTGACAGACAGAAAGTGCTCCAAGCGAAGGCGCAACTGTCATAAGAAAGAGTATTTATGCCATGAGAATTTGACTATGATCGCAATGAGTCTGGAGAGCTGGAAAAGGTGCTTGAGGAATGGAACGGAAAGGGTGCTTTGGGAACGAGGATCCGTTGCATTAAAAAAAACATTTGACCCGAGAAGTGTTCTCACTTGAGGAACGAAAAGTGCGATAAAAGAGCGCAACATCGTCATTGGGCAAAAGCCATCGCTTACCTCGTCATTGTCGCCGCGGCTGTGCATATTCAAAATCGTTTCTACACAGTAGAGGTCTGCCTCGACCTCGCTCAAATACTGTCGGAGAAATTGGAGGGGGATCGCGAGTCGTTAAGGATGGTGTATTAAACGCTCCAAGAGGGAACGCAAAGACCGGAACTTCTCCTCTCATGTAAGACTCAATCATTACCTTGACCGCGAAAATATTGCAGGCGCCACTGTCCACGCTCACGTGCACTTGTATTGCTAGCCGTTGGCCCCCCTCTACCTCCTCCTTCCCCCCCTCTTCACCTGCCGCTCCGCCCTAAGTAAGTCCGGCGATCGAATAGCACTTATGAGATACCCCTCTTTATATCTTAAAATCCAATATAATCAGGACCTACCGCTTTCCGTCGTTGCTGCGCCAGCACACGCTGCACAGCCTGCCGCTGTGCCTCTGTGCTGCACATGGCCGCCAAGTCCATGAAAGGCTTGCAGCTTTTGGGGATCAGATTCGGACGCAAATAGGGTGCCCGCTAATGATGGAGGTGTGGGAAAGCGTGTGAGAATGGCGAGGTCGAACATGTGGGCTACCCTTAGCCCTATCTTGCCTTGTTTGCTCTATTGAGTCTACCGTCGGGGAGGGCTTTTTATGAGGCATGCAGAAACAGGCCGATACTGTACCGTGCAGAGAAGAACATCCCCGTAAGCCGGTTACTTAGGTCTTATGCACTTGAGCCATTGCGAGGTTTGTGAGGCTCTGACACATGTGCCCGTCCTCCACCTTCCCAAACATCCCCTAGACCTCCCAACCCCGCGGGATATTCCTCTTCTCCTCAAACCTCCCTCTTTATCGTTGTGTTCTTACCTTTTCCAGCACTTGCAGCATGTCCCGCAAGCGCCGCCCGGCTTCTGTCGTCACCGTGGCAGTGATTGCAGCCATTACTGGTCTCTGTCGTGGTGTGTGTTGTGGGTATGGGATGATTGTGATAGTATGAGCAATCAGCAAGGTGATTGTACCAGCAATAGCATGAGGAATCGCTGTCTTGTGCTTTCTGTGCGAATGCTTTGCACAAGCTAGGAACTTATTGCTGCCATGCCCCAGTATCACTCCCAACCCGCTTCACAATGCATGCACAGTTTAGCGACATTTCCAGCCGTAGGACTCATCCGCTTGGTCCAACCTTGCTTTCCTCCCTCGTCTTGCTCCTCCTCCCGCCCCCTTCAGCACCATGTCCAGCCCCCAAGCCCAGATCAACCAAGCCTTTGGCACAAAGAAGACACTCTACGAGATCCTCGGCGTGCCTGCGGATGCTACGGTTGCTGTTATTAGGAAGGCCTACTTTAAGATGGCCTTGACTTGTGTGAGTATGGGGGAATGAGCTTGGAGCGAAGGAGGGAGTGGGTGTAAAAATGGTGTAGCGTGCCTTGCCTCCGTCTCGTAAAATTGCTCTTTGGCGAAAAGGTTGTTCCCACTGATTGCGTGCAAGTGACAGAGGAGAAGATGGTTGCCGCTCTGGTATCAAATGATCGCCTCGCTCCACTGCTCCCCGTGCTTTCTGATTTTGCCGAAGCGGGACGAACACTATTATTTTCGTTTAAAAACAAACCCATAATATTTTGCCTGCCTTTTTCTCTTCCGCCGATAGTTCAATGTCATATGTCACACTTATCCCCCCCCTCCTTTGCCAAACACACAGCATCCGGACAAGTGCCCGGACGACCCCGGGGCCAATGCTCGCTTTCAAGCCCTCTCAATTATCCACGCCACCCTCAGCGACGACGACAAGCGTCGGAGCTACGACGAGACGGGAGAAGTTGAATCGGAAGACGTTGAACTGAAACAAAGCGAGCAGGAATGGTATGAGTACTGGCGGGAGCTTTTCCCCACGGTGACGGTAGACAAGATCAAAAAGTTTCAAGGGGAGTATCAAGGGAGCGAGGAAGAGAAGGGAGACGTGCTGAAGGCCTACAAGGAGGGCCAAGGAAAGATGAGTTGGGTGATTGATAATGTGATGCTGGCGACGGATCAGGACGAGGAACGCTTTCGGGAGATGATTGAGGGTGCCATCGCGGCCAAGGAAGTGAAGCGACTCAAGGGCTTCAAGGCGGACGTCCTGAAGGACGCCAAGCGGAAGAAGCGGGCAGAAAAGGTCAGAATAGACGGTGGGAGAGGTGTTGGGATATAAAGTCGCAAGCATATGCTTTGGTCACCACAAGTCAAGAGAGCTGCGTCATTAGGGGCGCAATGACGAACCTCTTGTGACCTCTGTTCTTGCTGGATCGCCTCTCGCGGCTGAAGGCTGATGCCCCGAAAGTGTTGTCCTCTCAACATCTCTCCGTCACCCCCTCTCTCCTTTTCTTTCTTCCCTTTGATCCGCAGGAGGCCAAAGAAGCCGAAGAGCTGCTGCGTGCCATCCACGCAAAGCGGGGTGTGAACGCCCTTGCCACAATGGCTACAGACAGGAGGAATCAAATGTCCAGTTTTTACGATTCTCTGGAGGAAAAGTACGGAAAGAAGGGCGGCAATGGTGGCGGAGGTGGAGAGAATGGTAGGGCGCGGATTGGGAAGAAGAGGAAGGCGAAGAAGGAAGAAGAGGAGGGGGGGGAAGAGAAGGACATTGACGATGAGGAGTTTGAACGGATTCGAGCTTCGTTGGGGAGGAATGAGAAAGTGGCCGCAGCGGGGAGAAGGAGTGATAAGATGAGAGAATGAAATACTGCATGAAACGGGAGATGGAAAGGGAGAGGGACGGGTGCAAAGGGTAAGGCCGGCGTGTGCAATGCATGCCCCGTGGACATACCACACCGTAAGATAATCAGAAGAACAAGGAACATATATCTCCGGGCTCTGAATGTTGTGTTGTGTTGTTGTGTGTTGGCAATAACGAACAAAGAGGAAGTAGAGAAAGAATGGCAATGCCTTAATGCAAACAAACAGCCCATGGAACCGTACATAACTTCAAGCCATAAATATCGTTTTCTTCCCTGGGCACATAAAATAGCCATGCCAAAGCTCACAGTAGAGCTACAAAAGAATAGCAAAAACAAGATGAAAAGTGCAACCCAGCATTATAAGGATCGTCAGTGACTCTCTATGACCATTATATATATATCTTTAAATTTATTTTTTTACAGTCCCTTCTTCCACTCTTTATTATTCTTTCCTCTCTCCAACTTAAGCTACCTCAACCTTCAATACACACACCCCTTTGAGTTCGCTATCTTTCCCGACTCCTAGATCGGCACTTTCACCACCTCCTCAGTCTCTCCCTTTTTTTCTACACTTGTGGTATGTAAGAGGCTCATGTAATGATATTTCTCTGGTATCGACACACTTGAGCGACGCAGCGGCTGCGTCTGTTGCTGCTGTACTGTTGCTGCTGCTGCCGCCTCCCACGTCTCCTCCCCTTCTCCCCCACCCACATATTAATCTTCAAACAAGAAGGCCCCAACAGGGTAAGACGAGCTAAACAGCATGCCACACGTGCCACATACCGTCAGCTTCTCCGGTCCACCCTTGCAGCCCGTCCCATCCAAAGGGGTTTGATCCACCGCACATCTGTCCGAGCGTGCCAACCGGATGTACCCGTCCTCTCCCCATGCCCTTCCCCAGCTGTTGCGCACGAGAAAATAATCGAGTCCAGTCTCGTCGTCTGTGCCGTAGCCTACCAGCTGGACGGCGTGGTTCAGGTCAGCGCCGCAGTCCTGTTTTGGAGTCGAGGAGGGAGGAAAGAAGGGAAGGAGACAGAGGGATGAGCGACCTTGTCGAGTGCTGAGACATGTCTATCGCTACAAAAATGTCATGTCCGAATGTAGAAGGTACATGAAGTGTGTCGAAGTTACCATGAAGTGTGCTTGTCTTGATGTTCCCACATACCTCCTTTTCCTCCCCTCCCTCCCTTACCCCCCACTCCCTCCCTCCTTCCTCACTCCCTCTCTACCTCAAACGTCAACACTCCCGAGTGGTAGTTATGAAACTCTGATGCATCCAGAGAAATGGCCAATGGCTGGCTATTCACTGCCAGCATATGTGCCCCCAAATCATTAGGTGTCACGTCCACGTATCCCGCAATGCTGCCGACGTGCAAAGGCTGCCTCAAGCACATCGGCTCGGTGCCATTCCCGCTTACGTAAGGATAATCTTGCTCCAGAGAGAACCCTTGGGCCAGCACGTAGTCATACAGAATATCTTGCGTGGCACCATAGCACCCGCCGGTGCCCCCGCAGTGGTCAGGGTTGGGAGTACAGGAAACAAATTCTTGCTCGGACAATGTGAAGAGCTTGCCGGTGCTTAGCCAGAGAGCACTTTCGATGGCCTGGACCCCCGAAAAGGTCCAGCAGCTGTAGCGGAAAGAGGGAAAGAGGAAGAAAGACAGAGACAGATGAGTCGCTCTTACAAAAAACACTTTTCAAGTAAGGGGGGCACACGGCGTCCATGAAGCATCAAGACACGGCCCCCCGACCCTCTTCCCCCCCCCCCGACTATACTTACGACCCACACGCCCCCTGGTTCTTGGGCTTAGTCACCGCGCCTTTCTCGCGCCAGTCCACATGGGTGGGGAGGTTGGTCAAGAGTCGCTCCTGTTGGCGCAACCCCGACAACTCGGACTCATTCCCCGCTCCCTCTATCAGAGTTGACAATACCTCCGAGCCAGAATGACGCTTGCGATGCCATTCCTCAGAGGGCTTGAAACCCAGCATACCCCGAAGCTCGGCCTCTGTCCAATCGGCGTACTCGTTCACACCCTTTCGAAAGGTCGTCTTGCCATTGAGATGCGCAGCATTATGAGCCTGAATGGATTTCTTGCGCTTGAGGAAAAGGTTCCTGCGCTTTTCCCATTCCTCCGAACCAGGAATGTATTCTTTGCCAAACTCTTCGACGTAGCGGTCAAAGGTATAATTGTGTTGGGGCTCCAGGTCAAGCGAGAGGCGGGAGCTCGAGTTCACTTGATAAGGCTTGCCCTTGCTGCTTCCACGGACGAGAGCGGCGTCTGACCAGGCCAGCAGACCCACCGCGGCGGCGACGAAGAGACCAAGGACTTTCATTGAAATATTATCGGAGCGGACAGTGACTGTTGGTAAATGTAGGTTGTGTTCGAGTCAGTTGGTCAGCGTCAAGGAACAAAAAGGCACAGCAGGCGGGAAAAGGCTTGGGTCGCGAGATGGCACCGAAAAGCATGAGATTGGGGCTTGCAGTAAATATCACCTTTTACATTGATGCTGTCTGCGTGGGTAAATTGAGGGCGTCTAGACTTTGTGGTGGTAGTGGTGGTGTTGTGACATTCAAAACGAGCAGGCATGAGTCTCGGAAGCTGGCACAACTGCCAGTGCCTTCGCTTTACTTCTACACCTACGCAGTTCCAAACCACACACCGCACAGGGCCTCTGCATGCGTCAGAGTCGCCTGTACGCCTTCGTCTCATCCATCATGAGCAGAGGCAGCCGCAACGGCAGCGGCATTTCCTGCACGGTACGTCCACCCACATTCCTAGTCCTCCAGCTTTGCACCCTAACCGACTTGACTTGGACAGGAAAAAATCAAGCACACACCGTCTCTTCGTAATAATCCCCACACAAAATTGTCAATTGTTCAATCCACTCCTCATTTTCTCACCCATCTATTCTTAGGTACCTGCACAGGCATCATTGAACCCCTCCAGTCCCTTCTCCTCTTCGGCCGATGGCTATGTCAACCACCGCGTGGTTATCAATGACCCCGTTGCGTTTCAGGTTAAGAAGGAGAAGCTTACAATGGACGGCCCTAGCAAACTTCAGGTAGGCTGCAAGAGCGAGCGGCAGCCGACGCTGCTGTCCCTTCATCTAATGTGCTTCATTATGCCCCCCCTCATCTCCTCGTCCGCGTTACATTTAAATGCTACGAATGACATTGTTGAAATCGTCTCTTTCACATGTTTATACCCTTTCAGCTTCCTTTCCCCACCCACTTCCCATCCATACTCCGTCCTTCCCCTTCCTCTCTTCCCCATAGCTACTCTTTGACTGGGACTTTACGATGACACACTTTTTCTTGGATGGACGCCGGGCCTGCAGCTGCCACAAAGCAATTGAGGACTGCGACTTGCTTCCCGCATCCTACCACGAGTAAGTTAAGTCAAATTGTCGACAGGAGGCACCCATGCCAACTTCTCCATTTCTTTCCACACACCCTTCCTGCCCTCCTTCTTCGACAGCAAAGCTCAAGCCCTCCAGACCTTCTACTACGCCAAGGAGGTCGACCCTTCACTCACACTTGGCCAAAAAATCCCTTTCATGGAAGACTGGGTCCGGGAGGCCCACGAGCTATTGATCGAGTACAATTTTCGTCGGTCTCTCCTCCCCACTGCTGTCCGAAACGCCCACCTCGCCGTGAGGGAGGGATGCCAAGAAATCATGGATGTCAGTGAACGGGCCGCGGTGCCTCTATTGATATTTTCGGCAGGGATCGCTGATGTGTTGGAGGAGGTGTGTCGGCAGCAGTTGTCCAAGCCCTTGCCGGACACGGTGCATGTCGTGTCGAATCGGATGCTGTTTTCTTCTATTTCCTCGTCCAACACAAAAGAAAGAAACCAAGGGGAAGAAAAAGATAAAGAGGTGTTGGTCGGCTTTACTGAGCCCGTCTTTCACGTATTTAACAAGCGAGCGGCGAGCGTGCTAGACTCCTCCTCTTACTTTCACCAAACTGATTACGAACAACGAAGGAATGTGTTGCTGGTGGGGGACAGCCTGGGAGACCTGCACATGAGTGATGGGCTGGACGCGAAGGAGATTTTGAGGATTGGGTTCTTGAATGATCGGTAAGTACAAAGATGATGGATGTTGTTTTTATTTCCTTTTCTCCCTCCTTCCTGTCGTCATTTTTTCTCACCACTACTCTCATATTTACTCAACAAAATACAGGGTGGAAGAGCGGTTGGACGAATACAGCCAAAGGTTCGACGTAGTACTACTTGGTGACGGGGATTTAAGCTATGTGATTGCATTGCTAAACGAACTTGTAGGAGAGGGCGAGGGTGGTGCCGGCGGAGGGAATGGTGCATCTTGAGATATAATGATGGTGACAGGATGACTGATGGACATAGCCTGTATTGAATCGTGAACTATAGATTTTCAATACGTGATACAAGCAAATTGTGAAAGCTCACTCCTGTCCTGCTTTCATGTTTTTTTTTGGGGGGGGTTACTTCGCCCTCTTCACTTCGGTGAAATCATGTCGCTCAGTCACCCGGATACTGCCCATCCCATCTGCGAACCACCGTGCCATGCTGTGGTCTTTGCGTCCAGACCCGTGCTTTGCGTGCATCCACCACTGAGTTTGCTCACCATCTTCTTGCATGATGACTTTGACTTGTGCTCAGGCCGTGGCATCAGGTCATGGCTTCTAAAATTGCACCTTGCCTCCCACGTTTCCATGATGCATAGGACGGCAACTTGCTTCTTCCACCTCACGCTTGCTAACCCTTTGACCACATCCATATCAACACAGAGAAGATATGCGGTCGTCACAGATCCTCACGCTGGCCGTTGCCCTATGCGGAAGCTTCTCGATGACCTTGACGTCCGCCTACCAGTCGCCCTCCTTCGCCCCTGCTCCTTCCCGTGCTAGCAGGTGGATGCTTGGCAGTCGTTCCGCGGGTGTTGCCCCCACAGCCACTTTCAACCCTCCTGCTGCCTCAGCTCGTGGTGCTCGTGGTGGGGCGGGGTCATTGGTGATGATGCCGATTGGTGTGCCCAAGGTGGCGTACCGCGTGCCGGGCTCGGGAAGTGCGGACTGGGTGGACATTTACAACCGTCTGTACCGGGAACGCATTATTTTCCTGGGGCAAGAGATCGATGACGACTATGCCAATCAGATTATCGGTGTACTCTTGTACTTGGATCAGGAGGATAGCTCCCGGCCGATTTATATGTACATCAATTGCCCCGGTGGCTCTGTGATTGCAGGGTTGGCTATCTTTGACGTGATGCAGCTTATTCGCTCCGAGATTGTCACAATCAACATTGGCATGGCAGCATCCATGGCCTCGTTTTTGCTAGCGGCGGGAAAGAAGGGGAAGCGTTTGGCTTTGCCGCATTCGCGGGTAATGATTCATCAGCCTATGGGCGGGGCACAAGGCCAGGCAGAGGATATTAAGGTTGAAGCTGCGCAAATTTTGCGGATTAAAAAGAATCTGGTGGGGATGTATAGCAAAATGACGGGGAGGACCACGGAGCAGATTGTGATTGATTTGGACAGGGACAATTACTTGTCAGCGCAGGAGGCTCTGGACCACGGGTTGATCGATGAGATTGTGGAGTTGGAAAAGGCCATGGAGAGGGAGGAGAACCCTAATGTTAACTTGGACCCCGTCAGGGCCTTTGCAGGGGTGGCGAAGGACGATGACCCATTGAAGTACTTGCCTTAGATAGCAAGAAGGACCAGGGAAGGTTACGGAAGGAGAGAGAGGTGGAAGGGCGGATTAGGGTGGGAAAAGAGAAAGAGAAGGTGGGTGAGAAAAGCTTTTTACTGGAGCAACGGAACAGAAAGAAAAGCAGACCGCCAAATCTATTGGAAACATGAATACCGCATACACAAATCATTTCATTTACCACTTTACAATTATTTCCTACTTCATACCTTTCCCGTCCTTGTGGGTCACATTTTGCCGCGTAGTTTGTTTATTTACAGTTGCTGCCATACCATTGACTCACTCAATGCCCTCCCTCCCGCTCAATCGCGCTTTATCTTTTTAAACCACTCATTCACCTTTGCACTGGGATTGCCCTTTTCCTTTTATTCTCCTCATATTTGTCCTTCCCCCTCCCCTCCCTCGCTAGCCCCACACTGCTGTTGCCGCTGCTGCCGCTGCTGCTTCTCCGCCTCCCACCTCCCAAACCTTGCAGGACGATACATCAATATCGGGAACGCACACAAGGTCGTCACACAAAGCACAAAGACTGCTGGCGGCTTCCAAAACACTCGACAACTCCCTTCTCTTTCCTCATACCTATTAATGGCTAGAGAAAACAAAGACGCTAATGGCAGCCCAGCCAAGTTCCCTGCACTCAACAACAAGCCAGAGGAGAAAAATTCAGGAACCTCCGGAAACATTATCTCTACGCCATTTTCAATCGCGACAGGCAAAAGGGGTAGCATCCAAAGACCCAACAAAGCGAAGCTCGTGGCGAGAAAGGCCAAATTATTCGGGCGAAGCGCAGAGATAAAAAGGAATGAGGCGACCCACGCCCCCATGAACCCTACTTTCAAGCAGAGGCTGTAGTGATGAGTGGCGTCGAGAATAAGGCCGGCGAGAAAGGCACCTAGGAGGCCAGTGCCGATAAATATGCCTCCGAGCGCACCCGATTCGGAATCGCCGTACCCGCAGGGGGAGAGGAGTTGACCAACAAGGGTGAGAAGCGCATTAAAAAACCCTAGGCCCAAACCGAAGCAGACGAAGAGAAGGCGAAAAGAGGAGTTGAGGACCAGGCAGCGGTGCAGGTCAGTTTTGAGCGCTTGCCACGTCGGAATGCTTGGTTGATGGTGGAGCTCTCGCGCGTATTGCTTATCTTGCTGCTGCTGGACGTGAAGGGCGGCCGTGTGACTGGGTGGAGTAGGTGGACTGTCCTTTACCCCAAGCCATGCCCACACAGTACTTGCTGCTACAACAACCAATTGCGCCAATAGAAACAGCCGCAATCCATCCCGAGCGCTCGCGCCACCACTCCCTTCATCCCCTCCTCCGACAAAAGCAGGAGCTACAGTTACACCAACTGCGTTGCCCAACGGCGAGCACATGAATGCCAGACTGGTCACAACATCACGTTGCTTTACCTCAAACCATTTTCCTGCCAATGCAGGCGGAACGTTAAGAAGTAAAGGCTGTGCCAACGCCGCCAAACACGTGCCAAAGAGTAAGAGGACGTACCCCCCGCCACCGCCACCACCATCCGATTTCGGCAGCACATACAACGAAGTCAATCGCAACACTGCACCCATTGTCGTCAGGACCCCGCCCATCAAGAGCGTGGCCCGTAGTCCCCAGCGTTCCATCAAGCAGTAACCTATCACCGTCCCGGGCAAAAAGCAGATTTGAAAGCTCAATGCTATAACGTTTATCCAAGCCGATGACACACCGAATGTAGAAGCGGTTGCGGGGGTGATTGCGCTAAATGCCACCCATACCACGGCGTTCGTCAAAATCAAGGCGCACAGGAGGGCCAACTGGTGGTAGCGGGCGGCGTAAACGCGGGGCTGCCGCGCAGTGTCGTCATCGCAGTTGCAGTCTGTGCTGCTGCTTGGGCTCCCACCAGTCAGGGTAAAAAAGGGGGCGTTCATCGATAGCCTTTGAGGGGCTGCTGCGGCGCTGTCATGAGGGTCTCTGCCCTGACTTTGCGATTGGGGATGGTAGTTGCGTTGTATCGGGGTATGGAAAAAGTCTCAGTGATAGAGGCAATCGAAGTTACTGGCGATTCCCACGACTCCATCCATGCTGACCTGGTCAGTTGCCCGAGACCGTTTGAGGTACATTTTCCTCACCCATTTCCTGCCACCACAACGCACAGGTGTCTCGAAGGCTATGTCTAAATTTACCACATGGTGTCTCCTGCTGCTGCAGGCTGCTGTGACGGTGCAAGCCTTCTTCCAGCCTTCCCACCCTTCCTTCACCCGGACACGTAGCAGCAGCAGCAGCAGCAGCAGCAGCAGCATGAGGATGACACTAGCAGACCCCCATGTATCCTCGTCCATCCTCTCCACTTCCAGGCGCTCTACTGTCTTACCAGCCTCGTCCTCTCGTGCAGGTTTTTTGCAGAGAGTCGCTGCGCTGACGCTTGGTGGTGGCCTCTTTCTCCCCGGCACCGCAGGTCAGGCACTTGCCGTACCTGCATCTGAGGGCCCTGATCTCAACCCAATTCTCCTGCAAATGGAAGGCAAAACTATCCGATTTGGAGATGCCAAGGGTAAAAAGGCCACAATTGTGGTTAATGTGGTATGTTGCCAGGGTTGTGCGAGTGAAAGAGGACAGGAGGGGGTCTAGAAGGAGCCGAAACATCTTCTTATTTTCTTCTTCGAACCTTTTACCCCATTCTCTTCCCACTACAACTCAGGCATCGCAGTGTGCTCTAACTGGAGGTGAGTGACCTTTTGAGGCGGCAGTACGCGGGGGGAGAGTTGCATGGATTGCTTTAGAGTACATTACTTGTGCCCTCAACTCAATCTCTTTTCCTCCACCCCAACTCCCGCAATTATAAAGGCAACTACCCGGGCCTGCAAGATTTGTTCGAGAAATATCACGATCAAGGCTTGGAGGTGCTGGCTTTTCCTTCAAACCAGGTACGTCTATTATCTTGAGTCTCCGGGGGAATGCTACAGTATGACTTACGCGGCCCCCCTTCCCTCCCACCATCAGTTTGGATTTCAAGAGCCCGACCCTGTGGAAAAAGTACGCAAGGATATGAAGGATCGATTCGGCGTCACATTCCCCATTTATAACAAGGTGGACGTGAATGGAGCTGGGGCGCATCCGTTGTTCGCAGCCTTGAAGAAGTATGAGCCCGAGCTCTCAAATCACAATCCTAAGTTGAGCTGGAATTTCACTGTAAGTTGTTGTTGATAGAGCGCTGCTTCACCCGAAATTTTCCGGATGGTTGATTGATCTCGACTTTCTTCCCATTCCATTTAACCTCTTGACCCCCTCCACTCTGACCACGCGTAGAAATTTCTCATGGACGCGGATGGAGTTCCTGTCCGCCGCTACCAGCCAGGCATCGATCCAGAGCAAATGGAGGGAGACATTAAGAGCCTCTTGGCAGGCAAAAAGCTTCCCTCTGCCCGGAAGACAAGTTTGAATGAGTACTAGAAAATTGAGAAGAGAATGCTGATTGGTTGCAAACAAAAGCAAGGGGCGAATGTGAGACACATTTGTGCCTATCGATTAATGTGACTTAATCAGTGCATCTCGATTACTTACAAAATACTTTTGCTTTTTTTCGTTGCCGTCTCCCAGTGCCTTTTTTTCCCCCACCCACCCGGCCCACATCAACATTGAAACTCCACTTCAACATAAACAGCTAAGAGAAGGAACAGCTAAAACTTGAAAGGAGGCCCGCGTTTAGCACTTGTTCCTTTGTCTGGCCACGCGCATCCTTGTCAAAAGTGATCCATGTAACACGAGATGCAGCGGCACCGATGATGCATTCAACCTCCCCACTTCCTCAAGTGCCGGGAGCGGCTCATTCACCACACCCGACGCCCCTCCTACAGAAGAGCAAGCTTCACGAGCAGATATATGCCAAAGTTCAATCCATAAACCCGTTCAACCGTAGGTGAAGCCACGAACAGCGGCATGGATGCCTCCGTAACGGCCGCGGCCTTCGCCGCGCCCAAGCCCGCCGCAATCCCCCCAACGTCTGCTGCACGTGTCGTGCGTCGCAAGCCCTACAGGTACGCCCCTTCTCTCCCCTCTTTGTTTCACCTAGTGCCACGGATGCTGATGCTGATGATTATCACAAATACGCGGCGAGACTACGTGACTGCACACAACAGAGAGGCTGGAGGCCAGGATGTGCCAAACGTGTAGTTCCTCCCCCTCCGTGATCCGTTTCTCACTAACTCAGTACCTATCCGATCACACGCAGCGTCACCCGCACCAAAGATATCATCATCGAGGCCTCCAAATGCGCCCCCGCCAAGTTTCAACCTTTAGTCGCCGCTGCTGCTTGGGTCATCGCTTCGATCGGCCTGGTCTTTTCTCTTGTCGCACCCGTCTGTAAATACTTCGTCGCAATCCTTTCTCGATTTTATAAGGCTCTCGAGCCTTGGCACCCGGAAAATCTGCTCGAGGCTGTCTTAGGTCTGTTCATTGCCTTTTTTGGCGGCAGCTTCTTCCTAGTCGTTGCATCGGCGGAGGCGTGGCGGGCGGCGACATGGGAGAAGAATAAGAAGGACTTGCGGGTCATCTACGAGGATGCGGTAAAGGTCCACGATGCCAATAAGAAAGGTGAGATCAGCAAATAGGGTGTGCGTAAGTGTATGTTATTCTTGTGTTTGTCCGCTCCTTGCCATTCTAAGGCATGCGTATGTCCGCAAAGGTTGATGGTTTGCCATTTACTCATCTATGTGATTCTAATGAAGGTCATACATACCCATGCGTGCGTACGATGCTGAGAGCCCCCTCCATACTTCCTCATCCATTCTTCCTCCCAGACGCCCTGGTCGACGCCGACAATAACGGCGTAGCCGACATCGATGAAATGGATGCCACCAAGCTCTTTGTCCACAAGCTACACATCGTCTTTACCTCTGTCAATCCGGAAAAACTGGGCTCGGCCGTGGGGAACCTCAACCTGGCTGCCCTTGCGATCATTGCCGCTTTGAAAGTGCGGTTTGCGAGAATCATTACTTTGGGACGAGCCATGGCGGAGATACTTTCGCCTGTTGCAAAGAGGATTCTAGGCCCGGCATTGGCTTTTTGCCTGCCGAAGGATTATCAGCAGTGGGGGGCGCCGTCGGTCGGGTTTTTGGTCCAAATCGCTGCTATACAGGTTGCCTGGATGCTGCAACGGCTGCTGGCGACGGTGCATAGTGCGATGAGGGGGGGAATGATGTTCAGTAGGGGGGGGTTGGCGTACCTGAGGAAGGAGGGGTACATTAAGAAGGAAGATAAGGACACGTACGCGGATGAGATCGTGGGGGCTACAACGGCCAGTAAGTGCTCAAGGGGGAGGAGGGGGAGGAGGGGGACCGAAAAGGGTAAGGATATTTTCCATTTTTTTTCTTTGACTTTCTTGGAGGCAAAAGCGTGCTCAGGTTATCCATTTCTTTGATCTCAAAGCCATGGCTGAATGTGTCGCTTACCACTTTCCTCCCACCACCCTCAATAGTTCTAGGTTTTGCCTTCCAGACGTCTTTGCGTTGGCGCTTGCCGTTCCCTGTTAACATTATCCTCTTGCCCGTGACCATTTTGGAGACATTTCTTTATTACTACGTTGCGGCGTAAAGAGGGTAGGCACTAGAGTGAAACTAAGGAGGAACGGGATGTTGGAGACATGAGAGGAAGGGAGGACGGGGATGAGGAGGAAGTGAAAAAGGTGGCAATGAGGCATGAATGTGTAGCAGTGGTCCTTAGGGTGCGTGGCTGTGTATGTCTGCTCTGGGTGCGCTGAAACAGAGATCATAGGGAGCGGGGACTACAGGAAAACAAACGAAAGAAGAGAAAATCAACTTTGAGCAGAAACCACCGCACTGATTGACTCTTTCACTTCATGACACACAACTTTTCCCTTATTGCTTTACAAACCCAAGTGACCCCTCCTTTAAGCACTCCCTGCCGTATGCATCACCATCCCTCTAGCTGAAGTCAGAGCACCGGCCCTTGCGCTCCCAGTCTCCATATCGAGTCGGCTCCTTGTGCTGCCCTCCCCGTGTGGGCCCCCCCCACTCCATTGTACCCGATGGGCCCATCACAAACATCTCCTCCATCTCGTCTTCGTGCTCTTCCACAGGGTCCGGGCCGCACGCCGGCTTCTTGATGGTTGTTATCATGTGCTTATCTGCCACCACTACTTTGCCGTCTTCCTCCTCTTTGTCGACAGCGGTGGCGCGGGTAACCTTGACAGCAGCGACATTATCTGGAAAAGGAGCGGTGGTCAAACGTCTTCCCCGTGACACTGATACGATTGGCTGCGGGTGTGCGTTGCGCTTTGCGTGGCGCACAGAATGCCGCAGCAATAACGTGTCGCATGCCGGGGCGACAGACAATGATGCTGCTCCTGAGATAGCCAGGAATCTACGGACAAGGTTTCCGGGCACAGTCATTTGGGCTACGATTAAGAAGGTCTGCGTATGTTATCGTGAAGTGGGTACGTAAGAATGGTGTGAGGCAGGTGTGCTGCGGTGTCCTGCCAGCAATGAGGAGGGACAACAGATGGGGAAGAAATTGAGAATGCCATTGATCACACATCGACGAACCCTTGATGGGCCCGGCCGGCAAATGGTATTTCTAATATTGGGGACCATTTCTTTCATAGAATAAGTGTATCGAAACTAACATAGACGATTTTCTCCTTTGGATGCACTTGACATTCTTGATGTTTTCCTCTTACTTTCCCATCCCCGCTTGGTGTATAATCTCTCCCGCTTCTTTCCCCCACTTCCATCTCTTTTTTCCTTCCCCTTGTTCTTTCCCGTCCCCCATACGTCGATACTAAAGTACCGATGCATGTCCTTATCTGTGTACCTCTTTCGCTTGCTTCTGTGGCCTATGTTTTTCTCCTGTAGTGCCGCTGCTGACATCTTTTCTCTCAAACACACGCTTTAAGATTATTATTGTGTACGCTCCTATCTGTTGCCTGTCTATTTCTCTTTGCACGGTAACCATTTCATCCCAGGCCTTTTGCTATCCTAGCGACCCCATTTCTACGAGGTTTGTCCCTAACATCCTCCTCTCTCATCTAATAAAACTCAATAGCCTATTGCAAGGTAGCCACACTGTTTGTTTCCTAGTTCTCCAAGAGGACATGTCACTTCTCATCGTCATAATACTTCCAGAGAAGGGCGAGCACGGTGACCACTGTTTCCTCTAGCCTGATGCCTACAAACTTTGAATCACAAAAAATAAGTGTACATGTACCTGCCTTTTTTACCTTCTGGGATAATCTATTATCGCCTGTCGTCTTCCGTCCAGTGCTCGTCGGTTATGATTGTCTAGGTGCCATTACTACGCTAACTAACACTACGGCTGGGAATCCAATTAAGCTCTTATTCCCTTTCACACCGAGCAGTCATTCACATATCCCTTCTCCTTTCCCAACGACTAGCATCGACACCCTATAATTCTACTTTTCACACAACACCACAAATGGACCGAATCCTTCCTATCAACCCTCCTGCCTTCACCGTAGCGCCAAATCTCAAAGTTCACTGCAGCGACACGCTACTAGGATGTGTGTCCGCTGTATGTCCGTCCCTCCCTGTCTCCCTCCCCTCTAACACTCGATAATTCCACCAGCACCCGCGGCGAAGCGTAAGCCGTGTAAAATCCAGGCTTCCTCAGGTACGCTTCTGTCCTCCTGCCAGGTTGCTCTGTCCTGGACACCCATGGATGGAGAAGAAGAAAGTGGGAGGGAGGGGGAGGGCGAGGAAAACTTGGGCGAGACGCTAGTGCGAGGAGGCGACCAGGAAGGAGCGGGAGGGATCAACATCCTACCAGCTGCAGTGGCAGCAGCAGCATTATCGCGACAAGATGGCATGATATAGGACTGTATCGGCTGTGCAGACGTTTGGGAGAAAGAGCCCATGGAGGAAGAGGAGGAAGAAGAGGGGAAAGGCGCGCTTGCGACGATGGAAGGAAAGGAGGAAATAGAAGAAGACTTCTTCGTCGTTTCCATTTCCCCCTCCAATTTCATGTTCATGCTTAACGCCCGGCATTTTCCTTGTGCCTGCTCGAACGAAAGACAAGATGAAGAAGAATTAGCTGGGGAATGTAACAACCCCCCAAACTGACGGTGCCACCCCAAAGAGGTCAGAGACATGGACGAGGTGGTGCTCCCAGCAGCAGAGGCAGTACTATGCGTCATGGCATGGCCGATCAGAGAAGGGGAAGACAAAGAAGCAGCTTCAGGGTCGGGATTACGTGTATCTCCCGCCATGGGCATTGGGAGGCTGCTGGCGCGTGTGCGACGGGTGCTGGGGGCACGTAAAATTGCGGGGGTGGGAGGAGTGCAGGGGGGGGAGGCATTCTGCTGCTTCTTGCCCGACACCATGGAGGTGGCGCAGCTGCTGCTGCTGCTGCTGCTGCTGCTGCTACTGCTGCTGCTGCTGCCGCCGCCGCCGAACCTACTGCTAGTTGTTGCGTTAAGAGTGCCACCGAAGAGTAGGCTATTTTGGTGCCGGCGGCGGTAGGTTTTATGAGCACTAGTGATTGCGTCGAGGAGCTCCATGCGCTCCCCCGGGAAAAAGGTCTCGCACACTGCCTCGATCACGGAATAGGCCGTCTTGACGATTTTGGCCTAGGAGAGGAAGGACCATTAGGTAAGGATGAATAGAGCGAACGATTCGCTATTTTGCGGGGACGCAGGCGAAAACGAAAGAGACGAAGACATGGGCACATAATCTCGTTTGAATGTGCCCTCCATCCGTACCTCCTACCTTTTGCGACCGCTTGAGCTTCACGAAGTCCCGCCGCCGCCGCCGCAGAACCTGGTCCCGCTTGACGTAGAATGAACCGATGCCTGGTACGCTCTCTCCAAGCTGCTCGTGCTGCAGCTCGTCCCCCTCCTCGCTACCAGCGCTGCCTCCATAGAACATGGAGTCCCGTCCACTGCTGATGCTGCTGGTGGCGTCCTCTTCGTCGTCTATGTCGCTGCCGCTAGCACACCCCTCCTTCTCATCATCGCCAAGGAAGACATATTCTTCGTCGCCGTGCGAACGGCGGCCGCGAAACCTGGTTCCAGTTGACCTCTTGAAAGGGGAAGAGGGAAGGAGGTAATGAAGGGGCGAGGGGCCGGGGAAGGAAGGTCAGGGGGAGCAAAAGAGGGCAAGAAACCGAGAAATCGTACCTGAGATTCAAACCTTTCGGATCGTGATTGCGATTGCTCCGTAGAAGGAAGAGTGATGCGCAATCCCAATTTATGGTATCGCGGCTGCTGCAGACAGGGGTGAGCCTCGAACAGCTGGCAAAGGTTGCGCCTGGCAACCAAGGCGTGCCCTTGTTTGTCGGTTGGGCAGAGCGACATGGTATGCAGAAAGAAATGCTGCTACGACGTATGTGGTAGAAATATTGGCGAGTCAGTCCAAGAGGGCTGCAATATATATTCAAGCCGGTATTGGGACCGCGGAAGATTAGCGCTAGCTACAGGGAAGGGGTTTCCAAGGATGAGGCAGACAAAAGGCTCAATGCAGGGTAAGCTAGGTCAAAGCGCATTAGCGATCAACACGTGCGATAAATATGTGCCCCCCCCCCCCTTCGTGTGTTTAGATGCGGCGAAGGCGAAAGCCGAAGGCAGAGCTTGTTCACCCTCTCCCTCTTGTTGGGATGCCCACAATATCTATATCACTGACCGGATATCATGGTATATCCTGTTTTTGCTTGACTTGAATCCATGGCTTGATGTGTTGTTTGATTATTGTAAGAATGGTGGGAAATTTCAGGGCTTTCGGAGGGCCTCCATTTTCTCGACAGTGCAAGCGCACCCATGGAAAAAGAAAGCGCACGCAACACGCGCACGCTGAAATAATCTCCGAATGCATCGCGGAGAAGCTAGTCTACCCCGTTTTCCTAGGGGATCACGAGGATGTGCTGTCAGAAGGGCAAGAGACATAATTATGAGTCAAGCTATATCTTATGCACAAGAAAATCGTGGAGTTGATCATTATCTTGTTACTTTTTTACATTAGGTTGTGCGGCACGTACGTGCCTGGTGGCCCATAGTGCCTTTCTGATACCAACAAAGGGACAGAAATATCCAAAAATAATGGATAAACATTTTTTTTACAATGAAAAGCAATTCTTTCATTCTTTGTGATGATTTCTTGCCCATGCACCAGATTCTCCCCCCTCTATTGTAAATTAAATAACATTTTTGAAGCGGCACGTAAGTCAATAAATGTAAAAATAGGTCTTCCGGGCTCATGCTTTTGCCTTGGCCTGGTCTGTTCTTATGGCACCGTCGTTGTGGTTGTCGTCGTGGAACTTTCAACCTTCGCTGCCGCAGCCCCACTTGCTGCCTGCTCTTTGCTCGCCCCAAACATCCCATTCTCCTGCCCCTTAAACGAGAAAGTCTCCTTGATATCCGAACGAAACAACTTCGAAAGCGTCTCATCACGATCAATAAATCGCATTATCTCGGGCATGGCCAGCAATTTGTCAAAAGTATGGTTCTCCGCCACCTCCCGCAGCACCCGTACGTTCACCCCAGGGAAATGCAAGTCATTGAACACATCCTGCAGTTCCTCCACAGCCTTACTATCTCCCGCCTGCGCCCGCCGGAACAAATCTTGAATGGCAGGGTTGGGATCCGCGGCCATCTTTGCGATGGTGTTAACAGTTTGTTGCGGATCTTTGATTTTGACGAAGGCTTCTTTGGCGAAGGTTAGAATGTTTTGCACCCCTCGCGTAAAGCCCTCGGCGGTCTGATTGGAAAAATGAGAGAGGGAGGGAAGAAAGGAGGGAGGTAAGAATGGTGAGATCGAATTAGATTTCGTTAGCGTCTGATCATATATAGCTTATAATTCTATGTCTCAAAATATGCTCATAGCAAGTGTACTTAGAATGCGAAAGTGGTTTATAGAGATGATCGAGCGCCACTGGAACAGATAACACCCCAAGTCATCTCATACGACCTCAGTTTTCTCGCCACGTTCTTCTTCTGCCCTCCACACCTCTTATTCCTTCGCTCATACTGAGACATACCTGCTCATCATTCAAGCGTCTTCCCATAATCTGCCGGAAGCCATCAAACGCAGCCAATAAAGGCATCTCCTCCAAAATGCGATGCTGGATTTCCACGTTCTTCAACAAGACCTGAAAGCCCTTGCTGTTCACACCGCGGGTAAACAATTCCATAGGATCAACATTGCCCTTGGCCATCTTTTGCAGGAATTTGACTTTCTCATTCGGTCGGAGGGGTTCTATAGATGAGGGTGCCGTTAGAGAAGGGAGGCGAGTGAGTATGGAGGGCGGAAAAAGGGATGGCGAATGTTGGGTACATGAGTGTTTAAGCACTTGACAATCAACAGCAGGGTACGATAAGCAGCATCCGTGGCACTTCTGTGAGAAAATTGTGGGAATAAATGCGCGGTTAAGGGAGAAGCACCGTGCCGGACAGACGAGGACATGTTTTTGGGAGACATGCTGGGCGCCCATACTTGCCCACCACATCTGAGCTTAAGCCCTGCCAATAATTCCCATCCCACAGAAAATGGAGGCATGTCAAGCAAAGAAATGGCTGCGGTCTGGCTGTCGTCTTCGTTAAAGGTTTGAAAAGCTGCGTCTCCATGTCCTTCTCCTCTCTTGACTTACGGTTGAATCCACTAGCTGCTTCTTGCTGTCGTCGTCTTCTCCTCTGCTGCTGCCGCTCAAGCAACTCTTCTTGTTGCGGGTGTTGTTGAGGTTGTCCGTCCCCGCTCCCGCCCGTGGTGGATTGGAGGCGCGTAAAGGGCCTGGTCTTGTCGTTTGCGTTTACCATCACAGCAGCTCCGACCAGGACAATCAACATGACGAGTACGCCTCCACGGCGGACGAAGCCGCGCGCTGCTTCGCTTCTCCTCATCGCCGTCGTCATGACCTCAGCTGACGTACAGAGTGCAGTATAGCCCTGTCGTAGATGGGTGTGGGTGTAAATGTGTGTTCTGGTAAGAGGAAGGCACGCGCCATTATTTGAACTCAGATGATATCGAGAGGGATATGATCCACGTGCGACAACTTGATTTGTTGGAAGCCCTATCTGCCAGTAACCCTATTCTTCATTCCTGCGCAGCTCTAGACCTCTCTAAGAGAAGGAAAGAAATTGCTTGAAGGGGCGACAATTCTCCTGCATTTATGCTTTATCAAATCTGTACCGATTTGGTTGGGAGGAGTGAGGGCGATGGGCCGGCATGCAGGCGAGGGCGATGGGCCGGCCTGCAAGGCGACACCTGTCCAACCCCTGAGACTCAATAATCCAAAACCCCGCGTTTCAGTTTTCGAAAACAGACATGGATGTATAGAGGCAAAACAATGCTAGTATTCTGACATTCGGCTTATAATTGTACATGCATGTAAACGCATGTATTATAAAATTGCTCTTTTCAAGCTCTCTTTCTCCCCCTCGCTTTCGTTCCCCCCACTCCTCGGCGATCCACTTTCTCTGACCCTCCTGCTTCTTTCTGTAAGATTTTCGTCATACTGTTTTTCATACAAGTTCGTACATACAATGCGATGTCCATGTTATGCCCTTCTCTCCATTCTCAAGTTACCCTCTCCACAAATTAGGTATGCACATTTCTCCATATTGCTATACCAATCCTCAGTCCACAATTACACTACAGATCATTCTCCAGCTCCAGCTTCGATTGAATCGTATGCCAAGAAATAGCATCCCTCCGGCTCTTTCTATCCTTTCCTCTTATCTCACTTAAGACGCGATGAATTGATTTCCTCCCTCATCGCATCAGACACATCAGCTCCACAAACAATTCCTCGGGCAAATCATTCAAAACGAATCGCGATACCATAACAGTAGCTTCCTCGTCGAAGGATCGCTGCTGCTGCCGCTGCTGCTGCTTGAGTTCTACTCTCGCTGCAGTCGTTGCTTTGACCGAGGAGGACAACAAGGGCTGCTTCTGCGCTTGGCCTTTGTCAACTTCCAGCACAACATTCTCGTCCTCGAACTCTTCGTCATCTTGCTGCTGTTGTTTTTGTTGTTGCTGCTGCTGCTGCCTCTTGAAATACATCGGTGAGCCCCTACGACGGGTCATAGGCAAGTGATCAAGGACAGGCGTCGAGCTTTCGTCTTGGGAAGAAGAGCAAGAGGAAGAGGAGGAGGTGAAATCAGCGGAGGAGAGCACTGCTGATAGGGAGTTCTCGCCCGAGCCTTCTCCTCCGCGACCCCCTCCACCACCACCGAAGCCCCGTAAGTTTCCTGCTGCCGCTGATCCCCCCTTGTGGTGGTGCATGTGGTCCAAATGAGGATGGTTCACACCCATGTTGCGCTTGCGCTTTTTCCCAGGCTCCAATCGAAGCCGCCCAGAACCACCATTTTCTTCCCCTCCCGTCCTCCCTCTCTTCTGTCGCCGTTTCCGCCCCCTCCCTTTGCACCCCTTCTTGCCCCCCCTCTCTCTCTCCTCGTCATCCTCGTAATCCTCTTCCTCCTTTCTCAAAGGTTTGACATTCACACAAGGAAGATACCCCGCTTCCCCTCCTCCTAACATCGCATCAAATACTACATTCTCTCCCTCTTTCCCCTGCTGCAATTGCCGCACTTGTTGTTGCTGTTGCTGCAAGTGCTGCTGGCGGACCAAGCGTTCACGCAAGCAAGCAGGGACGTGCGAGGCGCGGCTGTGCAATGTCCCTCGACGGGTGCGGGACAGGGGCAACCGCACGAGACACTGCTCGGCATCATACAAGAGCCGATATTTGTATAGAGCCAGAGCACGATGGGCCTCTTCCAAAGCAGAATGGCAGCCGTGATGGTTTTTCACACGGGCGATATCCAATGGTGTACGACCCTTCCAATCTCTTCTCGTGAAGTCTGCCCCCCGCGCAAGCAAGAGACGGACCACCTCCTCCCGATCCGAACGACATGCCCACCACAAGGCAGTGCATTGATAATTGCTCTGAGCAAAGTCAATGTCGACGGGAAGTGGTGAGGGCGAAGGAGGACTCGAAGAAGATTCAACAGCGGCTGTTGTGGTGGTAGTGGTTGGAGAGGCAGGGCCACGGGCAGTAGAAGCAGCAGCAGGAACAGCAGCGGCAAGACTTTCATCCATTCCGCTGATCACAGCCGCAGTCGGCGCCTGGTCCAGTAAGAGGCGCACGCATTCGATATGGCCATACTGACAAGCCACCATCAAAGGAGTGCCGCAATCTGTCGCTTCCGTTGTCGGATCCCCACCGTTCTCCAACAGGAGGCGCAAAATGGCCTGTTCCCCCTTCCACGCACAATGCCATACCGGCGTGGCACCCGAGCGGTGTGACGCACCATTTACCTCCGCTCCATGCCTGAGCAAGTGCTCAACTACGCCGGCTTGCCCGTGTCGCACTGCCACGATGAGCGCCGAGCGGCCGTCGCGATTTCGTTCGTTCACCACATCGGGGACCTGCCGCAAAATCATATCCACCCGGGTCACGTCGCCTTGGCGTGCCGCTCGGCACAAAGCCTTGACTGCTTGAGGCATGTCAGGAATGCTAGAGTTGGCGCTGGTGCGGGTAGTGGTGTGTAGAAGGGCTGGTGCCAATTTTCACTCGCAGGTGGTGTTCTTGGTTTTAATTTGCACACGGGGGCGGGACGGATGCCTGGACTTCCGCGACTTCCCGATGTCCGATGTGAAACGCGTCCGTGCCGCCACCAGTCACCTGGAGCTTGTCTGCGCGTCCTAGTATGGCCTGTGCGTGCTGTAAATAACACAGGGAAAGGATAAGGGTGGGTCAGACCAGGACATGATGAGACCAAGATCAAACTGATGATGATTTAATCTGAAGTGTCCACTGCTATGGATAGTTCAATGCCCGGCCATTGTGCAAAAGCACGACCAGGTCTGACAGACACCTAAACTGGCACATGCATGGTGCACAAGCAAAATCAACACACACGACGCACGTAGGGCATTCGAGCATTCATCAGGAAGGACGTTGTTGCTGCTTCTCTCTTCGCCTGACTTGAGCGATCCCTCACGGGGCGTCTCTGGAGACCACCGAGGTATCGAAGACGTAGCTATTGTCACGCAGTGTCCTACAGTATCATGGCCTCACCCAGCATTCAAGCCATACGCTTTCAAAACCCCTAATGTACACAGGCACGAGGCTTCTTTTGGTCCAATGGCGTCAACCGGCCCCTCCTCGGCCTCTTCGACTTCATCACCACTGCCGCCCCCACTAGTGCCCCCAACGGTACCATCCCTGTCTGAAAATGCCACCGTCGTGCCCTTGGATCCCTTGCGTGCACCCGTGGAGCTGCAGCGATACTACCCCGACGCGACAGCAGCAGCAGCAGCAGCAGCCGGGTCATCGTCCTCCTTGCTACGTCTCATATCAGGCACGAGAGGCGCCGCGGGGGCAATGTCAGGAAGTGGTGTGATGAAGGTGAATCAAATGGATGCTCAAGTACTTGATACGGAGCTGCTTGATTTGCTGCGAATTCAATTAGGCACAATTTTGGCCCCGCCCTTCTTCCCACCCGGGTTCATGGACAAGTATAAGCCCGAGCTCAATGCCCTCTTGGATCTTCTCCTCTTCCGCTTCACCATATTTCAAAACGATCCCACGCCCGGGATGCGCATGCAAAACCTTCGTTTCGTCAATGGGCGCATCCTTGGCACTTCGTCCTCCACTTTCTCGTCTGCATCTGACATTCATGCTCCACGAGTGAGCCAGCGTCTGTTGTTGGGTCTGTTGTACATTGGAGGTAAATGGGGATTTGCCCGACTGCGACGACATGCCCTCGTGGCAGGATGGGCGGATGAAGCTCAGCAGCAACAACATCAACAATTCCATCCAGCTGCAGTAGATCCACATATCGGTGGGAATGGTGGCAGCAGCGACAGCAGCCGCGGGAGCACTCCTTTACATGGCGAGCAATGGAAGCGCTGGGCCTACCGTGCATTGGACCGAGCCGAAAACCTCTTCCGCCTTGCATGGCTTATCAATTTCTTGGTGTTCTTGCGTGTGGGTCGTTATCCTTCTTTATTGCAACGACTGACGGGGATGCGACTGGTGTATGGGGATGCCTTTGCGGGGGCGAGCCGAAGTATTAATTTCCAGTTTATGAACAGGCAGTTGCTGTGGGAGCACTTCACGCAGCTGGCTTTGTGTGTGGTACCCTTGATAGATTGGGACGGATTAAGAAGGCAAGTGTCAGGTCTGATCAGACAGAGGAGGTTGGGGGCGGGAGCGGCGGGTTCGGCGGATGGAGGGGCGAGCATACCGGGGGCCGGCGGGGCGGATGGGGATATGGAGTGTGTGATGTGCGGGGAGGGGGAGGCACAGACACCTTATGTCACGGATTGTGGGCATGTGTATTGTTACTACTGCTTGAAGACAGCGTGTTTGCAGGATGATGCTTTTGCGTGTCCGCGGTGCGGGACGTTTTTTGCGACGTCGAAACGGTGGGTCCCTGGGCAGTAGCTTTGGAAGGATGATAGGGACTGACTGACTAAAAGTGACTTTCCGACGGTAATTAGAATGTACAGTGAGGAACACAATTGCGGCGACATGTAAGCGAGCGAGAGAGAATGAATAGGCGAAGAAGGTAGGGTTTACATAGCGAAAGCGAGACTCGACCGCAAAAAGAATATAAACATGGAAACAATAATAAAAATAACAATGAGCAATACTGGGTTCTGAATAATCACTCATCATTTTATACTCCTACGTTCTTACCCTATTCCTTTCATCTATGAACCCCTACTTTTTTTACAACCCTCCCTCCTCTCCCTCTTTCCCTCCCTACTTCTCCTCTCCAACCAACTCCGCCAAAAAACTATCCAACGCTGGCTCCTCCCCTAACACCTCCCTCAGCATCTCGTGCGGGTCCTTGCCCCCCCCATGTCTGAGCATAGATTGCCACACCTTCTCCCCCGCCTCCTTGCTCCATGGATCATTTTTAAACAGCCTCTCCCAAATGTGCGAGGCAAACACCCGATCATACAAGTAACCGTAGTACCCCGCGCCATACCCAGTCAGATGCCCAAACCTTGCATGCCACACCGTACCCTCCGAGTGTAGCAATGTCATTATCTGCCCCTGAACCCCCTTCAAAAAGGCAGAACTCGTCGGGTCTTCCCCCAGTGGCTGTGGCCCGAACAATTTCTGATCCACCAACGAGTAAAGCACCTGAATCTGGGTATCCAAGCCCGCAAACTCCCTCTTGGCCGCCCGCAAGGCCTTTGTCAATTCCGGTGGTATCGGCAGACCTGTTTTATGGTGATGAGCAAATTGGGATAGCACCCTCTGGTCCCAGGCGAAGTACTCGAGTAAATGGCTGGGGGTCTCAACAAAATCGACAGGGGCCCTCGTTCCCGAGACGTGCTGAAACCGAGTCCGAGACAGCAGAGAATGCAAGGCGTGACCAAATTCATGAAATAATGCCTCAAGCTCTCCATGCGTAAGGAGGACGGGTCCTTCTTGATATGAACCGGAAGGCGCAAAATTGCACACCAAGGCCACCACAGGGAGTTGGTACGAGGAAGAGCCCTTGGGGAGGCACCCACATTGAACAGTAAATTGAGCATGATGCGTGTATTTGGCTTCACGTGGGTAGAGATCTAGGTAAATGGTGCCAAGTTGGCCATGAGTACAGTGAAGGAGGATCATTTTCTGCAGACGGGCTTGAGGAGGGGCCCAGGCTTCGTTTTTGTCCATCGGGACTTCTAGAAGCTCGATGCCGAAGAGACGGTGACAAAGCAGGGCGAGGCCACGTAAGCAATTTTCCAAAGAGAGGTACGCAGAGATGCCTTTATCATCTACTCCAGAGGCGTGACGAGCAGATTTAACGGCGCCCATGTAGTAAGAGAGGTCCCAATGGTGGAAGGCAGCGCTGCGCGTCGGCCCGTCCTCGTCTAGTTGCTTCGCGCGTTGCAGCACTTGTAGCTCTAGATCGGCTTTGACCTTCACTTTGTCCGCAAGAGCGAGGAGAAATCGCTCGACTTCTTCCGGACGTCCGGCCATCTTATCGGCGAGAAAACGATGGGCATAGCTGGGGAACCCCAACTTCCTTGCCAGAGCATCCCGGCCCTTTACAAGACGGGAGAGAACATCTAGATTTTCGTGCGGGCTGGTATTGACTTCTTGGTACATACGTCGGCGGAGATTCTCATCGCGGGCATAGCGTAACACCGCGTTGGATACAGCGGTGTCGGTGGTGAGGGTGAGGAGGTGGGAGGGCTGATGAGGGGGCTGCAGGGGGAGGATGACGTTTTGGATTACATCAGAGGGCATTTGTGCTATGAGCTCGGCTTTGCTCACTTGAAAAGAGCGACGCCCCAAAATGACATTGTTGCTAAACATGGTCTCCAAGCTAATGATTTCGTTGAGGAGGGCTCGAACTTCTTGCCGCTCGGCTGCGGGCAGATGGATTCCACTACTCTCGAACTCGGCCTTGAGAAGTTGGGCCGTTCGTTTTTCTTCTTCGCTTAGCGTCGCGGCCACGAGAGGGTTTTCGACGACCGCACGCACGGCCTGATACAGTCCCACGTCCGTATTGAGTTCGTGGATGTATTCCGACAAACCTATAAACGCTTCCTCGGCTGCCTCTCGCCAAGCAGCCTCATGGTGAACGTTGCGCGCGAGTTCCGCCGCATCGATGGCGATGCACAGCGTGTTTGACATGGCGTCCATGTCTCGAATCGTCTCCACCCCTGGTGGCACTTTCCATGTCATCAGGTTGTATTTGATTTCCTCGCACCGTCTTATTGACTCGCGTGCCAGTCGCAAAAAGTCTTCGGGGCGACGAAGACCCACCACACCAAAGAGGCCAGGGTTCAAGGGGATGCTGGTACTGCTGGTCCTGGCGGTGTTGGTCGTCGTTGAGAAGGGCATCGGAGGAGGAGAGGTAGTGGGCCTGCCCAAGCGTCGCCGCCATCGTGGTGCCGTGGCGTGGTGGCATGCCAGCTTCGTTATGGAGGCTGTTGGTGTCAGGATACACTTGCTTCTGCTATGACGGGCCAACGCCGTACCCGCCACCGCTCGCGGGCGCCACATATGGCCGACGATGACGAGGGGCGACAACGAGCCCTGTGCATAGGGAAGGCGTGCAGATAGAGAGTTGGTGGTTGTATGGAGTCACAGAGATACAGAGAGGTGATAGATAGTGTGGAGGAGTTTGATGTCGCAACGGGCGCCGGGCTTTTTCATCCAGGAAGTACCCCCCCATATTTTTTTTTACTGGCGTGTGACAACCATATTGCGCTTGATGTTGACACAGTCTTTCTTTACGTCTTATGCCTTTATTGGACGTTACGGTCTTTTAAGTTCTCTTTTCTGGGACCACAGAAATCCCGATCTTTTTTCTTTTGCCTTCGTCTTCCCCGCTCTTCCCCAGCAAAGTGGTTTTTGCCTCGCCTGGTTACTTTTCATTCGTTCATTAATTGCGTTGAGGCTGCCTGGCACACAAAATAAATTAAATTTTGAACCAAAGTATAGAATTGACAATATCGTATATATATATGGGAGAGTCGTGGGCAAGGGCTCCGGGTAAAGTATTTGACAAGAACACAGTGAAGCTGGTGGGAGGGGGTGGGGAGATAGGGATGAAAACGACAGTCATCCCACCACCGGTCCAAACTCATGCCACTAGAAGAATGCGGGCCTTAGTCCGGGCGATGGTGGCGGCCCCGGTAGCATTGATTCCACTGCTCGCCCTCATCTTTGTCAAACAGCCCTAAACAGCCCAGGCATTCACAGGCGGCGCTGGCGGCTTCAGCCTGAGCGAGTTGCCCGAGGAATTATTTGACGAAGACGGCACTAGCACCACGAGCAGTACCACCGACTGTTCAGACTTGTCCCTGCGGCCGTGGAAGCGGCCAGGCGAGCCATGCGGCGTGGGGGGCCTTGCACACACAGAGCCACAAAGCCTTGGTTCCCTCCCTCGTCACGGCGGCCACGGTGGCCGTCGGCGCCATGGGCCGCGTGTTCCAGAAGCGCTATGGTTCGACGATGACTCGCTTGTGACAAGAGCACCAGGAGGCCCGGTGATTGCGCCTGGAGAAGCGGCGGTTGGAGCGCGAGATCAAGGAGGAGCAACGCCGGGTCCAGCAAGAGATGCGACGCATGACCGAGGAGCAGGAGCGGGATGAAAGCAAAGTAAGCGGTGTAGGCGATCATGGGGGATCGCAATGGTTTTCACTTTCACAAATCCACTAAAGTACGCTGAGCTGTAAGAGAGTGTGCATATAGCCCCTAGAACATACTATACAAAACATGAAAGGGCAGGAAAGTTGGGCCATCATGTGCATTAATATCTCCCCTCGCGCCCTTGTGGGCTTTGAAAGATGTTTCTTCGCAGGCAGTTTCCCTGCCCTCTGGGGATTTTAAGCCCACTTTGGTCACCATTTCTGCAAACCAGAAACATCCCATGGCCCGAGCAGCTTGATCAATCCGTGTTCATTTCATTATTTTCCAATTTTTATCAACTAACCACTTGCCTAGATGGTCGAAAACCGTCCAGGTGACCCACTTTTATTTCTACTTTTAGTGTGCTATGTGCTTTCTCTTTTGGCATTCAGCGCTCTTCCATATCAAATAAGTGTGAAAATACTACATGATTTTTGTACAAGTCAATGCATCTCAAATGTCGCTCACTAATATGTTACAGGCGCTTTTGTTTCATCAACACGGTACCTCGCCCCTTCCGTCTAGTTGTAATGCCACACCCGAGAGGAGGAACCCTCGTCTTCTTCTGACTGTTTCCCCGCCTTAACATCCGGCATGATCACTTTTTCTCCTTCGCGCGCGGCTCGGTGCTTGTGTAAGGTAATCAAATATCGATCCAGCCGGGTGTTTAATGGCTGCCGTGAGACGTCCATGAGTGTTAAGCACGGATGCGATGGAAGCAACGGCACCACATCACGCGACGCCCAACAAGGGTCCATCGGCAAAAAATATTCCAATCGGCCACCAACCCGGAGCAGTTTGTTATTGGCGGCCAAGTTGTACAGTGTGTAGACTGCTTCTTGGATCGCGCCTTCCGCACGGACAGACCCTCTCTCCCTCTTTCCGTAGGGAGGATCGGCCACCATCACGTCGAATGGCCCCCATCGGTAAAGCCGCTCTTGCACATTCGGGTCTCCCACGTCGCCAGAGATAAAATTCGCGGGAGGATTTAAACCCAGGTCGTGAAAATTGCTATCGATGCGGCTGACATCAATGCTCGAATTCACGTCTACACCCACCGTCAAACCAGCGCCGAGCTGAGCGGCAGCAAGCAACAAACCTCCGCCTCCCGCCATAGGATCTAGAACCTTCCCACCCGACTGCAAGCTAGCCACATTGCACATGACCAAGCTGGCTTTCGGCTCCATGGAGGTAGTAGTAACATACGGCCGTCGCCGCAAGGACAAGCGTTCGGTCAAGCCTCGAGACCCTTTGGCCACCTCTCGCGTGAACCACACTTGGTGCAATTCATCCCCATCCGCGGCATCTCCGTCCTCCAAAAGCACAAACCGGACAGCAGGGGCTTTCAAGTCCACAGCACCTGGCAACCGTCGAAGCAGTATCTTAAAAATTGACAGCTTTTGGGGTAGTGTGTCGACTTCCTTCCGTCGACCGTGCTTAGTTCCAAAGACGTAACTGCTAGCCGCCCACGTCGAATTTTCTCGTAGCGGCCCCATTCGTGGGTCGTCGTTCAGAATGTTCTTGGTGATGGCGGCACACTCGCACAAGGAAGACCCTGTAGCCCAGACCTCATACGCGGCGTGCACAAGTATAGCACGTTCCACAATTCTCCGCAAAATGAGGACGGAGGGCAGTCCGTGGACATACATAAGGGAGGAAGCCGGGCTGCTCTTCTCGTCCTCCTCATTGTCCTCGTCTGGCTTTCGCCCACCTGCCAGGGATACATCGGTCTCCAAAGCGTCTTCAAAGCGGAGTGCGGCAACAGCTGCTAAATCCCCCAGCTCTCGATATGCAAGTCCTCGGAACTCGGCTATCCGTAGGCAGGCCAGGCTGGTGCCCTGGTCACCATTGCCAGCCGCACCGCCTTTGAAAAGTACGAGGAACTTTGACGTGGAGACTTGTCGTGGTGGTACTGATGGATCGATTACACACGCGAAGGCGGGCGAAGGAGTGGACACGCCACTGGTGGCGTGGGGGAATGATGACCATAATGCTGGTGCTGGCGGGGCTAGTGGCTGCCACGGCGTAAACGCACACGCGCAAGAGACCCAGGTGACCAGAAATAGAAGTCCGGGTAGGTGGGGCAGCCAATGCCTTGTCATCGCTTGCCCTGTGGGAATTGATTAAATTTGTGTGGGATGGATCGAGGGGGGATGTCAAGATGTCAACAGACACGTTGTCTGGGAGGAGTCTGGCTGTGGTACTTAGTACGATGACTCGAATACTTTATACATACATAGATAAATTATAATGTAGTACCTCTTTGAAGATGTCGTCAGACCGAATGCCCCAATCAAAGCTCACAAAGCCACCCACAGCACACCACGCACAGCCAAAGCGCCAAAGACGTTTCCTGCATAAATGTGCAGGGCAATCAGCCCTTGTAAATTATCCCCAGGTCTCCAGCTCCTCGTCTTGCTACTCAATCTCCTGGCTCTCCTCTAGCCGCCAGCATCATCACTGCGTCTGTCCAGGTCCCCTCAATGGGCATGGAGGTGTAGGGCCAAAGAGACGATCACAGCGCGACCCAGTTCCTTGGCATTCCTTACGCGCACTCGCCTGTCAGGCGGTGGGAAGAAGCCCAACCCTCCTGGCAAGTGCATGACTCCCCCGTTTCGCCCCGTCTCCCCTGCTCGCCTCGTTCGATGCCTGTCAGGCCCCGCTTGTGTGCCCTCAAATCCTCAACGGCCTCGTCGTCGGGAAGGGGGATTGTTTGTTTGTAAATTTATATCGCCCCCCTTTCACAACGACTAAAAATCCTAAACCTGTGATGATCTTCCTTCACGGCGGCTCATCTATACTAGGAGGTATTTCTTCACCCCTCTTGGACGGCAATGCTACTCTCTCCTACCGTCTTGGGGCCCTCGAGGCCGAGCTTTCTCGCGAATTCTTCTCTGCCAGGTCAAGGCAATTTAGCGATGCTCGATCAGCAACTGGCCTTAAAATGGGTTCACTCTAATATACATTTCTTTGGTGGCGATCCGTCCTCAGTGACATTAGGAGGGGAATCCGCCGGGGCTTGAGGTGCGTGTCTGCATATGATCGTACCAGAGAGCAGGAAGTTGCTTAAGACGGTGGTGATTGAGAGCGGGGGATGTGTGGGGGTTGCCTTTGGAGGTAGGAATGGCACGGAGTCGAGCGTTTGTTGTGGAGACGGGGTGTAAGGACAGCAGCAGCAACGGCAGCAGCAGCAGCGATTGCAGTAGCGGCAGTATGATTGATTGCTTGAGTCAAGTCCCAGTGGGCGTATTGGTGTCATTTTCAACGGCATTCGGCCAAGACGTTTATCATTATTGGGCCCCCCTCATTTTCGGCGACCGATTCCTCCCCTCCACCCTTGCTGAGCTCCTCAACTCCTCCTCTTCCTCCCTCCCTCCCCTACCCATCCTCCTCGGCTTCAACCGCGACGAAGACACCCTCTTCCTCCTCATCACTGGCCTGCAAGGCTCAAACGGCACTGACCTTGCCTACTCCTCATGGGTGCTTAACGGGAGAATGGAGGAACAACAAGTCCCCCCTCCGCTTTCCCCCTCGCAACAAGAAAAAAATTTAAGCTTGTACCCTCCTAAAGGGGATGGGTCAAATGACGAAAAAGTTGTAAATATTATATCGGATGCTCATTATAAATGTCCTAACTATTTCGGTGAGGAACAAGAGGACGTGGATCCCGCTGTGTCCCCGATATATTTTTATGTTATCAATACGTCCAGCCGGAAGCGTGTAATCCCCATGCAGACGACCTCGGATGCTATCATGGAAGTGAGCTTCCGTATGTGTCGGCAAAATCTAAACTCAACACCGTGTGGTGGAGAAGGGGAGGACGAGGGAGGGAGGGAGGAAGAGGAGATGAGGAGGACCTTGCGGGGGTATTGGGGGGCGTTTGCTCGCACGATGGGAGAAGTCCGAATACGTTTGTGGAAATAGAGAGAGTGAGAGGGGATAAGGATAATAAGGCAGGGATGACGACAGGGGGAAGGAGAAGGATGCGGGGCCCGGCGATAGGACGAGAGGAAGGGCAGGGCAGGCGGCTGAGGAATGCTGATTTTCCATTTAGGGGGAGGAATTAAGTGGCCTTCATTTGAGCAAGAGGAAGAAGGAGGGAAGGATGGCTGGATGATGCAGCTTGATGCGGGAAACATTATGGTGGTACCGCGGGACAGAAAGAAGGAGTGTTCCACCAGTATGTACAGCAACAGTTTTGGAAACTGAACGGAGTATGACTGATGGCTTTCTATAAAATAACAGTTGATCCAGTGTAAAATAATTGAAATGATGGTGGTACACAATTAGATAAATAAATGAGACATGCGAATAGGTGCTCTTATTCTTCCTTCTCGTTCCGGTGTTTTTGAGTCCAATCATTTCTACGGATTCTTTTGTCAATCAGCCCTGGTCACACACACACACACACACACACACACACGCACCAAAACACGTATCCTTGCTCCCTTGCCTCCAATTGTTCTTCTCCTGTTCTACGTATTTTTCTGGTAACCTTTTGTTGTTTTTCCGCTTTTCGATTCGAGAGTTTGTTTGATGGGGTAAAAGTATCATGTATATGTGCATTGCAGCACTCGCTCTCTCCCCTCCAGCTTTAGCTGTCTTATCTCCATCTCTCCACGTCAAAGTCCACTTTCCACTTCTCTCTCATCACTTGAGTAAGTTCTTATTTTTGCTTTCATGCTGTTGCATCCTTCTCTACCTTCCCTTACTTCGTAGTCACCGCCGTCAAAACTCCCGGATTCTTCTCAACCAGCCCCACCACTAGTCGAACCAACTCCTCCTTCTTCGCCCGGCTCGAGCATTTCACACCGTTCACCAGCAAAATGTCCTTCAACTTCGGAATAGTTAATTTCTTAACTACTGCTGTCGGGTCCGACACTGACGCCTCTACTGCTGCTGCTGGTGCTACTGCTGCTGCTGGTGGCTTGGCTGGAGCCTTCTTACTACTGCTGCTGCTAGCGCTAGCGCTGATCTTCCCATCCTTCGCAGTTAATTTTGGCCCCTTTCTCTCCTCCGCGCGTCGCTGGAGATCCTGCATGACGGCATCCAAGCCCATCAATAACTCTTTCCTCTCCTTCTCCACCTCCTCCTTGCTCACCTTCTCCACTACCGAAGACCCTACTGCTGCTCCTGCTGCTCCCACAAGCTCCACTCCAGCGGGCACAGAGATCTTGCTACCACGCTTTATGAACTCACCCTCTGGGGAAAAGGCGGCCTTCCCCCCCGTTCGTAGAGTCGAAGGAGAGAGGGACAACAGCTCCTGACTCTCTCGTTCCAACCGACGCATTTCTTCCCATTCTGCCCCGCTTTCCTTCTTGCTCTTGACAGCGGCCTTGCTCGCCGTTGCAGCCTTGGTAGTAGTGGCAGCAGCTGCAGCGGTAGCCTTGGCAGATGCATCAGCCGCAATAGCTGTGACCTTCATCTTCTTCTCTTCTTCATCTCTCAGTTTCTTCTTTGCCGGCATCTCCTTTTCCTTGGCCTCGCTCATCAACTGCTGTTGCAACTGCAGAGCCTTCTCTTCTTTCTCCTTCTGTGCCCGCTCCAACTCTAGCTTGATCCTCTCCGCACGCTTGGCCAGCTCTTGTTGTTGCCGAATCTCAATCATCCTCTTCTCTTGCTCCTCTTCCTTCCTTGCTGCAGCTTCCCTCGCTGCCCGTGCCACTAGCTTCCGCTTCTCCTCCTTCTCCTTCTCCTGCTCACGCTTGGCCTTCACAGCGGCTACACGGGCTTCTAGAACAATACGTATATTCTCGGTCTCCTCCTTCATTTTCAATTCGCGTTGCTTGCGCATCTCGATCTCGAGTAATTCTTCCGCCTGCTTCTTCTTCAGCGCCAGCACTTCCGCCTCCGCTTTGGCCTTGGCTTCCTCCATCGCCCTGACAGCGGCTGCTTTCGCCTCCATTTCCTTGCGAACATGTTCCTCTTCCTGTGCCGCCTTCACGTCCGCGGCTTTCTGAGCAGCTGCTGCCGATGCCGCCTTCTCTTCCTCCTCCTTCCTCTTGGTCACAGCTGCTGCCGCTGCAGCTGCCTTGGCCCGTTCCTGCTCTTCGGAGGCCCGGAGCTTAGTTTGGCGGACCTCCTCATCGACAGGGGAGGGCGCGGGCGGACGCTCGAGTACACTCGACCCCTTTCCTCCCCCTGCCCCACCGCGGGCCTCGAGCTTGACCGGCATCAAGGGAGAGGCGGTGGAAGACGAGGAGAACATGGAGGTAGGCTCCTTTCCCTCCACTTCGACGAATAGTTTAGTCAGGATATCATTGGTGCTCATTTCATTGATGGGATCGTCCGCGTTTTTTGGCTTTCGGTCGTCTTGACGGGTGAGTTGCAGGCCAGCGAATAGAAAGAGAGGCACGGTTAGTACTGCAAAGGCTTCTAAGGCCGAGGTTGGGGACAAGACGGGAATGTCAACCGCCAGACTGGACTCGGCGAGCAACACATCCAGAGAAGCGAGGTTCACAGGGAGCATGGACGTGCGTGCTGCCGTCCGCCTTGGAAGGGAGATGGCAGAAGAGATGGAGAGTGTTGGGGAAAGGGCGCCGCTGTTTGGCCGGCACACGAATGCGGAGGACAAGGTGGGCAGGCTTGCTGAGACCATTAGCGCAATGCACCGCACCTGGCGGCGGCTGGGTCGTTGCGGGTGTCTCATCCTTTTGGTGGGGGTGACAGAGACCGCTACTTGGACGAGTAGGGCGTGGTTGAGTAGAGCTTCCTTGCGCGGTTGATTTGATTCGGATACAACACGGAAAATGTGCCAGAAACTTTGCTGTGAGATAGAAATTGTGTGCATGTGGTGGGACTGGTAAGAATATGTGTAATTAAGGCACCTTTGTAATAGAACAAACATATGCCACACGGAAGTGGAGGAGGACCAAGAGGGAGTCATTCGCCGAAGCGCCGAAGCAAATGAAAACGGGCGCCCGATGTGTTGGTAAGCCTCGTCACGACGTGCGGGCGTGATCACGAAGAAGTGCTGTGGTTGTTGAGTTGCCAACTCGTGTCATAAATAGGGATGTGATTATATCCATACAAGGGTATGAGATAAAATTACGAATGAAAAAAAGAACAGAGCTCTGACTCTGCCAATCGCTCATGCGCTTGCTTGTGCAGTGGGTACAAGATAGAGCCCATTCCACCTTGCTTCCCTATCCCTTCACCCACTACTCGCATACCCGACATACTGTGCAACACAATTACAGACCACGCAATGAAGAAGAAAGTCGACAGCAGCCGCAGGCGGGCCTTGCCACTCTTCTTGCTAGCGCTGCTCATCTTGCTTCTCCCCTCCCTCGCCTCCCCCATCCTCTACGCCAAGCAGCGCACCGAGCCCTCCTCCTCCTCATCGCGTCGACGGGTGGACATTGTACTGGTCGGCGCCACGTCGAGCCTAGCCAAGAAGTACCTCTTCCAGAGTTTTTTCCGTTCGTACCTAGAAGAGGAGCTCAAACCCTTGGGCGCCACGCTAGACTACCACTTCTATGGAGCCGCTACACGCCCGTTTGAGGAAGGAGGCAAGCTCCTCACTGACTTTCTCGCCTCCTCAACCTCGTGCAAAGCTGTCCAAGACATCGATTCAACCATTTGCGAAGCCTTGCTCAAGTCCTTCCGGAAAAACTTCCGGTACGTGCAACTGCGAGGGGAGGACCACTACAAGCAGCTCGGGCGACGGCTGCAGCAAGAGCAAGAGAATGGAGGGCAGCAATTGGAAGGCCGGCTGTTTTACCTGAGTATCTCTCCGGACCTATACGGGGATATTGCAAAGTCAATTGCTGAGTACGTGCGACCGAATGCAACGGCTGCAGTAGGGAGTGAGATCAGCAGCAGCCAGGCGGCATGGGTGCGGGTCGTGTTTGAGAAGCCCTTCGGACGTGTGAGTTTTGTTTTGAAGAATGGGGAGTGAAAAGGATGGGACGAAGTTATAAGTCCACGGAACAGGATGATTCCAACGCGTATGAGTGAATTGAATTTTGTTTGAAAATAAATGCGTTTGTCTTTTGATGCTCCACCACTCTCACTCTCTCCCGCTGCCCTCCCTCAGGACCTGCCCTCCGCCGAGGCGCTCGCACACGATTTGGCGCAACATCTTGAAGAAGAAGAAATTTACCGGGTGGACCACTACATGGGCAAGGGCGTGGTGCAAGCCATTTTGCCCTTCCGCCAAGCGAACAGACACTGGCTGGAGGCCCTGTGGACCGGGAGGCATGTTGCATCTGTGGAGGTATCCATGAAAGAGACTGAAGACTGCGAAGGTCGCACATCCTTCTACGAAGGATACGGGGTCATCCGCGATGTTCTTCAGAACCACCTTACCCAAGTCTTGGTCCTCTTGAAAATGGACCTACCTGAGGGCTCCTCCTCGTCTTCCACTGTCTATGGCTCCCACCAACACCGGACGGCCGTGCTTGAAGAGCTAGTCTTCCTCGGAGACATGAAGTCACCGGATGGAGAGGAAACGCATGCCAGCATCCACGTTGGTCAATACGAAGGGTACCATGCCCATGTTGCGTCCGACCGCCGATCCGAGCCGCTGTTTGTCAAGACGTCTGTTCCCACTGCTGCTTCGGTGACACTTGCCTCGAAGCATCCTCGTTGGAAAGGGGCTCGATTCACACTTAAAGCGGGTAAAGCCTTGGATACCCGGACAAGCTATGCGAGGGTGGTGTTGTGTGATGATAGGGAGGGAGGGAGAAAGGAAGGGAGGAGGTGTGGCTGTGAGATGTTGTTCAATATTCAGGGAGGGGAGTTTGGCACGGCGATTGTTTGGAATAAGACGGCGTGTGCGAAATTGATCGATCCAGAAGCATTGCAGATGCCACCGGGATGGGTGATAGAGGAAGAGGATAAGGTGGAGGGAGGGAGGGGTTTGCACGTGTTGAGGCCGAAGGACGGGGAGAGTAATCTTCCGAATGCATATGAAAATGTTGTGGAAGCAGTGCTGGCGGGAGACAGGTCGATGTTCTTGGGCACCGAGGAGTTGTTGCACCAGTGGCGGGTGTGGGATAAGGTGTTGACGAGGGCAGATGCGATGGAACCTGAGCTGTATCCCGCGGGTTTTGCGTTGGATGAGGTGGAGCTGACTGGTTTTTTTGGGGTGAGGGCGGAGGGAGGGGAGGAGGAAGAAAAGCGGGAAGAGTTGTAAAAAACAGGATGGGAATGAAAAATAAAAAGCACCAAGAAAGGGAGAGAAAACTGTACCATAGCAAAACAAGAAAGATAAGCAAGCAAATATAACCAATAGCCTCCTCTCCGAGATCGGAACGATACGTCGTCATAATTGTTCGTCTGCCCTCTGCCCTATTTCTACTGATTAGAGCCTGTATTTTGAAATGGTCACGAAAGGCTCGGCATCATTCTTGAAATGCATGCGAATGGCTAGTCCGTTGACCGTTCTTTGGGCTCATGGTCTTCACATAACACTCAGGCCACTGGCAGCCACCCCAAAACCCCGCATTTGAATTTCGAGAAGTCCTTCCTCCACGAATGAATTCCCGCCTTGCCTTGTCCACCAAAACCACCACGACCACTGGTACCACCACAAGCATTACATTGATCGCTCTCTTCATTGCCATGAGTGTGTGATGGGGCCGCTTGGAACTCGCCCAAACTGAAAACTGTGCGTCGGCGAGCCGCTGCCTCCTGCCTGCCGTGTACATTCTCTGCTGCCCCCCTCATCATTCCCTTTCCCTTTCTTCCATGTCCACATCACAAACAAGACTTTAACCACCGAGAACGTCCAGAAGATGAAGCGGTCGGCGGCCAAAAGGTGCCTTTGGGTGGCTGTTGCCCTGGCGACAGTGCTGATGCTGCTGGCGATTCGCCCAGCGAAGGCGTTTGCTGGTGAGGAAGACGACGACGACGACGAGGAAGGAAGGATCCAGGACTTGTCGGTGGGCATGTACCGTGATATTTTGGAAGGAAGCGACGTGTGGTTTGTGGACTTTACCAAGGACGACTGCCCAGCCTGCCAAAATATCCGCCAAGTCCTCGGGGAGTGGGCCAAGGAAATCAAACCTTACGGCATCCAGGTCGGCTCGTTTGGGATCGATCAAAAAGGCGGTCAAAAGGTTGGCAAGGACGCGGGCCTTAACCGCCTGCCAACACTGCGTCTTCTGCTGTCACCCCCCTCCCGCAACCCCTACACGGGGAAAATGAACCGTATTCCAGTTGACTTTCCGTTTACGGAGGGCGGGACCCTTGACATAAAGATGCTTCGCGCGTTCTTGCGAAAGGAGATGCCTAATAAGGTCCAAGCCGTCACGGCCGAGACATACCCTGGAGCACTTCGCAAGGCATTCGAAGATGGAATGAACGTGGTCCTGACGTTATCAGACCGGGAGAAGACGCCGACGTTGCTCAAGACCCTTGCTTTAACGTATGGGGAGGATTTCGTCTTTCTCGAAGTCCCGCCCACAGAGACTGCTTTCCTCAAGGCATTCAACGTGAAATTGGAGGATCTGGCGGAGCTCTTTGTCCTGGGAGCGAAGCATGGCGCGGAGGCATTTTTGTTGGAGTCATTGGACATGGATGTGATCGCTTCTGGCAAGTACAGGGGTGAATTGGGAGCAGCTGCCAAGGTCAAGGCCTTCATTAAAAAGCACATTGATGTCTCTGCCAAAAACGCAACTAAGGCAAAGGATGCGGAGGAGAAGGATGCCAATGGCACTGCCAAGCGGGGCTCTGGGGGGAAAACGGCCAAGAAAGGGAAGGAGAAGAAGAAGGCTCCTCCTGCTGGTGCCGGGCTGCCCCCCCCCGAGATCGCGGAGCTTAATGCCACAAATTTCAAAGAGCAGGTATTCGGTAGCAAAATTGGATGGCTGGTCTGGTTCCAGCGGGAGGGACAGGAGGGCGGAAATGAGGAAGAATGGGAGAAGTACACAGATAAGGCCGAGGGGACGTTGAGGTGTGGGGTGGTTGATTGTGCAGGAGCAGCAGCAGCAAGGGAGGAGCAGACGGTTGCACTGTGTGGGAAGGAGAAAGGCACCTTCAAGGCCTATCTGTATGGGGAGGACAAGGAGGAGGAGAATAAGGGGTTCGCGACCGTTGAGGAGGCTTATCAGGAGGCAGCGGCAAGCGTGCCAGATGTCTTGAAGCGGGTGGGCGATGGCTCCAACCAGTTCCTGATTGAAAATGAGATTAATGGCGCCTTTCGCACCGGGCGGTTCCCCGTCTTGGTATTTACGAAGAAGCCGGAGCCTGCGTTGCTGTTTAAGGCCCTGGCGCTTGTATTGGAGCCGGCGTTGACGTTTATACTCATCTCGAACCCGAGCAAGGACACCATGTCCAGGTTCAACAACGCCAACGTCCCGAGTGTAAATGTGCTGGTGCCCCAGGATATGGACTTGTACACGAACAGCGAGACCGGCGTGGTATGAACGCAACATCGGGAGGGGTAAAAGAGCAGAGGCCCTGTCTTGTCGTATTTTTTAGTTTTTATTTTCTCGTTCCTTTTCGGACTTGACTGACCCTCCCTTCCCTCCATTCCCTCCGTTCCCTCCTTACCCCCCAGCCCGCGCAGCACAATCTGCGCATTGAGTCTTACTTGCCCGTCTTTTTCGGCCCCATGAAGTTCATGAGCGTCATCAACTTCTTCATTCAAGTCATTCAGAGGATCGACACTCCCCGGGCCCAAGCCATCCTCGACCTAGCTGTCGCGTCCTCCCTCCCTACCTCGTCCGCTTCATCCTCCCCCGCCGACTCCACCTCGTCTGGTGGTGGCCCGATCACTCACATCTCCGACATGGCTAGCTGGGAAAGCGCTTGTGCGGGCGGCGGGGCCTCTCTGTGCGTGCTGGGTCTGTTTGGTGGCCTACCGGAGGGTGGGAGCGAGGGAGGGCCCAATCAGAAGCTGCTGCAACAAGTATCGGATTCGGAGACCACTGCCTTGGCCGGCGGGGCTAGCCCTTGGTCGTTCTCGTGGGTGGACGCCACGTGTTTCCGTCGATTTGCTTCGGAAAGCTTCGATATCCAGGAGCATGCCCTGCCGACCATCGTTGTTTACTCGCCCAAGAAAGAACGGTTTGCGGCCTTCAAGGGAAGGTGGAGTGTTGAAGCCGTGCGTGAATTCTTGTCGGGGATTCTATCCGGCCGTTTCCCCACTGCGCCTGTCCTGACGGCCCCTCGTATAGTGGACGAGGAGACGCTCGGTTGCTACCTTGAGGGAGGGGAGGAAGGGAAGGAGGGAGGGGTGGTGGTGGAGGAAGAGGATTTGGGGGATCTGATGGCGGAGATCTTGGCGGAGGAAAAGAAGAGGAAGGAGGAGCTGGCGGCGGCTGTGAAGGAAGAAATGGAGGCTGCAAAGGCCGCGAAGGAGGTAGGGGAGGGGGCCGGGGAGGGGAAGAAAAAAGTGGTGCGCCGGAAGAAGAAGAAAGCGTCGGATGAGCTTTAAGGAGGAACAGGACAAGGGGGCGGGCGAGAGAAGGGAAGGGGTGATTCGGGTATGTACTGGCCCCATTTTCCTTGGCCGCTGAGAGCAACATGAAAATTTCTGACCAATTTTCGCCTGATAGGATTAGTAGAAGAGGAAAAGCGAATTCACATAGTCAAACAGTCAGGAGATATATAGAGAGAAAGATAAACGAAAAGAGAGAAGGAAGATAAATGAGGTGTATGAAGACAGATAAAGTCACAGGTCTAGAGGTAGAGGAAGAATACAGAGGCGTAGGAGAGATAGGAGAGAAAAATACACCATTCAAGAAAAAAAATGAGAGAAAAAGCAAACAGGCGACCTCTACCTCGCAAAACATCTCCAAGAAGAAAGAAAAAAGACTACTTCAGTGCGATCTATTTTACGTGCCCGAGCAAGAAATAGACATCTATGGATCACAGGTCATCGCTGCGATACCACTATAAATATTTGACGTATGATTCAAATGACAAAAGTCAAAAAAAAAAGTCATGGCTTTACGATCTTCATGCCAAAGTACACGCATATGCCCTCGAAAACCTCTGGCCTTAAGAAAATGATAGTAGCATGAGCGCCACAAGTGGAAGCTGTAAAATGGCTGCCAGTGAGTGGTAGGGGAGCCTGAAAACTGCACTCCACTTGCTGGCCGCCACTAAGTAGGATTAGATTTGCGCTCATATTCGGGTTCTTTAGACTGGGGGTGTCTTTTTTTCGCATCTTATACTCTATCGTTACAGACGCGAGCGGCAGTTCGTCAAAAACAGCCAGGCATGTGTGCAATATAACACCCATGCCTGGTGATCGAGGCACCGAAATCCATGGCACCGCCTTACGAGAACGTCTTTGAACGAGTTTCAGGCTGCCTTTGCGCTTGTTCGTCTTCTTATGGTGGTCTCTCGCTTGGCTGTGCCCCTTCTCCAACCCCCCCGAACCCCCTGCGGCTCTCCCTTACCCCTCTAAATCCCCTAAATTGAACGCGCTGAAGCACCAGGCCAATCAAATCACAAAGCATGGAATCCTCCTCCTTCTCTGTGCTGTTTGGGGCACTACCTGCACTCTTTCCCGCTTATTTTGACTCACAAGACCTTTGTCTGTACTTACGTGTCCGTCCCTCAGCTAACAAGCCCACATTACACACTTGCGCAGAGCACGCCGGAGATGATGGGAAGGAAAGAAGAGCACAACAGTAGGACAACAACAGAGGTGTCGATCGAAACATTCTTGTGGCTTCGTTCATTTTTTTGCGGCACTCGCTACAGGGCAGGTGGCTGATATGACATGGACTGAGTTGCATTTTTGCTTGCTTTGGTCATTGGAGAGGGGCCGAAGGGAGCTTTGGCAGAGGAAAATATGCTGAAAGTAAGGGAAAATGCGTGCTCTTCCCACAAGCCGACGAGATTATGGTTTCCACGTTTTCCCCATTTCGATGCCATGCATATGTGGGCAGCGAAAAGGGCATTTGGACGGGCCCTCGGGTGTGAAAAGCGACCACCAGATATATATGTACTCTCCCTCTACCTCCCCTTTTTTCAGGTCAAATAATTCGCTAAACTTCCCAAGAGCTCCTTCGCCCTAATCACGACACTCCTACCCTCTCTCTCCCTCCCTTCATCCCCGCTCCCTTCAGCCCAATTACCTCCCTTGTAAAACTGTCCCTTCCACCTTTCCAACCGGTGGGGAAGCTTCTCTTCCCCCTCCTCCTCCTCCTCCTCCTCCTCCTCCTCCTCCTCTTTCTCTTCAATTGAGATTCAGACTGCTCGACGCCGACAGGTTCCTGTAGCTAGCCTGCTGAAAATGAATGCTTCCTGTCTTTCCTCTGTTCAACCTCCCCTCTCCGCCTTTGTCTCGTCAACCGTATGGGGATCTCGAGAAAACATAAAGGTAAGCAAAGGAGAATAGGCAAAAAGAGTAAGAGGGAGGTTGAGCTTTGGGGATAAAGTTCACTTATTTATCTGGGATTGTGCGTGTGTCTACTTCAACCACACATTTCCACAGGACAGCTATGTCGTCCTATCAGGCAAGCTGCTCCACTCCTGTCCTAGCAGCCCCTCTTTCACTTTCTCGATGCGCCTGTAATACCACCCCACCGGCCCATGCCCCCTTCTTTCAGCCCATACCCGTCCGAAGAAGCCCAAGTCCTCTTTTCCTTCTTTACACACGCCCACGATATACACAGCAACACTGACCCCCTCGAAATATAAGCAACATACAAGTTCTTTGCCAGTCCCTTAAACCAGCGAGGAGACCCGCTCAACAATTCTGTCTCTCATAAAGCGTCCGTCCAGCTACCGAACGCATAGAAAGCACCAAAACCGCCCGGGCCCGCCCGGGCCGGCTTCTTGAGGGCTTGTTGAAGGAGTGGAAGAAGTCAGTGGGGTGAGAGACAGTACCAGCTGCCACAATGACAGCACTTTTAGTCGTTCGAGTGTCCACGCGACAGAGAACGAGGGAATGTGACTCAAAAGAAAGAAAGCCGACCCACAAGGGGCCGCGTGGGGGAAAGCCTATACGTAATTTTTTATTTATATATATATCGTATAGTTCTTTTTGCCGTTCCTACATCCCTCTAGAACTATCGCATGCAACCTGCGTCCTCTAGGACTTGGATACGAGGGGGAGCCTTCCAACAAGAAATTGTTGCATATTCATCTCTTATTTATTGTCCGAGTTTTACTAGCGACTTTGACAGGGTTTTCGATCAGGCAAAGTCCCCGGAAGGCCCACACAGGGCCAGAATGAGAAGGGGGAGGAGGATAAAAGAGGAGGTCAGCGGGAAGGCTACACATAGAGTGTCCGCATATCTTGCCGCGGTTGACCAAACCGCAGATCATGGGGACGAGCTTCCCCACGGACCATACTCCTGTACACCCGTAGGATGTTACGTGCCCCATTGCCGTCCCGGTACACGAACTGTTCACAGGTGTCACACCAACAAAGTCCTCGGATGGCCCCGCCCATGACCTCCTCCTCCTCTGCCTCTTCGTCCTCCTCCTCCGCCTCCTCCACCTTTCCCCCTCCTCTGCTTCAACCGCCTCCGCCTCCTCCTCCCCTTCCCCTTCCATCCCCTCCTCGTCTCCCCCCTCCTCCCCCTGAGCGGGTTCGGGCATCGCCACCTCCTCAACTCGATGTATACCTTGCGCAGGTTATTTTTTTCGTTCTTTTCGTGTACCTCTACCCTCGCAATTCCTCACACCACTATCAACATCACCACCGCCACCTCCACGAGGCTGACTTCTTCTATTTGACACCGGTTGCTCTTGCCTTGTTGCAGTGGCTATGCCACTCCTTCCCATCCGACGGTGCCCCCTTTTTCTCGAAGTGGCTATATGGCGGAACATAGTGCACTTTAAAAAAAAGAATCTTGCCTCTCAAACAAATAGATGGAACACGACCATAAGCTTATAGTAATATTCCTTGTATTTCTTTCGTTATTTTCACGCACGTGCGCTTTATTTAATAATCATCAAGGTATTACTACGTCTGGCGCTGATCCTCTCACTTCCAATTTCTAAGCGTATGTATACATGTATACATGCTGCTGTGTGAGGTAGATAGAACGGCCTCTGTCCTTCCCTTCTGGACATGACAAGCGTCTAGCTTTCGCTACCTGGTATTGGACCAGACTGTTTTTTGGTTTCCAATCTCAGTCCTTCGTCTCTCCTCTTCCCCGCATTACTGTCTGTCATATTTGGTCATAGCATAGTCTATTTGTCTTACCTTCTGCTGTCGTCATTGTCGTCATCGCCAATGTCATCGTCCTACCCTTGTGCCTCCCACAGTGCTACATGCCTCCCTCTCCACTCCATCCATCCCTCCACCTTTCTTCTTACCGCATTCTAATCTCTTCTATTACTTCCACCACTCCCCCCCCCCCTTCTTTCTCCTCTTTTTTCACTATCCCTACCATAAGCAGAATCAGTTCCACTCCCCTTACCTCTTTCTCTTCCTCAATGAACTTGTCGCCGTCCTCCTCCTCCTCCTCCTCCTTCCCCCCCCTCCTCTCCTTCCTCTTCTCCGTCCCATCCTCTTCCTTCTCCTCCTCCTCCTCCTCCTCCTCCTCCTCCTCTTCCCCCCCCTCCTCCTCCTCCACTTTCTACTCCCTCTTTTCCACAACTTCCCCTCCCCCCCCCCCCCCCCCCCCCCCCCCCCCCCCCTCCCCCCCCCCCCCCCCCTCCAC